>Ga0209902_100164_pt1 | contig 113547 bp, 95 predicted proteins | sample FECB27metaG_FD_188304 | JGI IMG/M metagenome (GOLD analysis project Ga0209902, IMG submission 188304) | Cyanobacterial communities from the Joint Genome Institute, California, USA - FECB-27 (SPAdes) (version 2) | ecosystem: Environmental > Aquatic > Thermal springs > Hot (42-90C) > Microbial... | reverse complement strand
CGGGGGTGGGCAGCGGCGTCGCGATGGCCCACCCCGCTGCGGCTAGCCAGCAAGCTGGCAAGCCTCGCTGCCCCTCCCGCGTGCGGGAGGGGAAACCGGTTCGCCACTCAAACGTCCGCTCCCCACCCCAAACCCGCCTTGCAAGCCTGCCGCAGCCGAAAGAAAAAGGCTCCGGAACGATGTTCCGGAGCCTTTTCTGTCTCTCGCGAGCGGGAAGCGATCAGGCTTCTTCGCCCTCGGCGTCCGCAGCAGCGACGTTCGAAGGGGGCGTGCCCTCTTCATATTCGTCTTCGCTGTCGGGTTCCAGCGCCGACGCAACCGCTTCGGCCTGTTCTTCCTCGAACATCGCGGCGATGACGTCGATGCCCTGCTTCTGCATTTCGGCCTCGTCGGGCGAACGCGCGACGTTGACGCTGACGGTCACGATGACCTCGGGGTGCAGCTTGACCTTGACGTCGAACAGGCCGAGCGACTTGATCGGGCGCTCGAGCTCGACCATCGCCTTGGTGACGGCGGCGCCGTCCTCGACCAGCGCGTCGACGATGTCGCGCACCGAAACCGAACCGTACAGCTGGCCGGTGTTCGACGCCTGACGGATCAGGACGACCTGCTTGCCGTCGATGTCCTTCGAACGGCCTTCGGCGTCGGTGCGGCGCTCGGCGTTGTCGGCCTCGATCTTCGACCGGTTGGCTTCGAACAGCTTCTTGTTGGCTTCGTTCGCGCGCAGCGCCTTGTTGTTGGGCAACAGATAGTTGCGGGCAAAGCCGTTCTTGACGGTGACGACGTCGCCGATACCGCCCAGTTTCTCGATACGTTCGAGCAGGATGATTTCCATCGTTCCGCCCTCCTTACTTCACGATGTAGGGGAGCAGGCCGATATGGCGGGCGCGCTTGATCGCCTTCGCCAGCTCGCGCTGCTTCTTGGTGGACACCGCGGTGATCCGCGACGGGACGATCTTGCCGCGCTCCGACAGGTAACCCTGGAGCAGGCGGACGTCCTTGTAATCGATGACCGGTGCGTCTTTCGCGGTGAAGGGGCAGGTCTTGCGGCGGCGGAAAAAGGGTCGTGCCATGATCGTTATCCTTATTCTTCGCCGTCGCGTTCACGGCCGCCACGGCCGCCACGACGTTCCTGCTTGCGCATCATCACCGACGGACCCTTTTCGAGTTCGTCGACCTTGATGGTCATCCAGCGGATGATGTCTTCGTTGATCGCCGCCTGGCGCTCGATCTCGGCGACGGCTTCGCCCGGCGCTTCGGCCGACAACATCACATAATGACCCTTGCGGTTCTTCTGGATCTTGTAGGCGAGCTGCTTCAGGCCCCAGGTTTCGGTCTTGTGAACCTGGCCCTTATATTCGCCGATGACGTTGGTGACGGTTTCCGCCAGCGCGTCGACCTGAGCCTGGCTCAGGTCCTGACGCGCGATAAAGACATGCTCGTAAAACGGCATGGAGCGCTTCCTTCGATTTGGCCGATCGCTGGTCCCGCGCCAATCGCGAAACCCCTCCGGCTGTCGTCCTGCCCTGCGATACTGGTGCAAAGCAAATCGGGGCGACGGCACAGAGCCTCGCCCCAATCCGGCGCGCCTATACAGATTCGCGCGGGAAAATCAAGCGCGGGCGAGCCGTTCCAGCAAATCGCGCCCGAAGTCGGTCAGCGTGTCGTCGCGCGCCCCGAGAATGAGGATGCGGTCGCCCGCCTTCGCTTCGTCAAGCATTGCAGCGCCGCAGTTTGCACGCGTCGTCAGGTGGAGCGCATCGGCGCCGCCCGCAACGATGTCGGCGACCAGCGCCTCGCTGCCCATGCTGCGGTCGACGGTGCCGCCGAAATAGACGGGGTCGCACACATAGAGCTTGTCGCCGCCGCGCATTCCGCGGGCAAAGCTCGCCGCCAGTTCCTTGCCCATCTGGCGCAGCGGGCCATAGCCGTGCGGCTGGAAGAAGAAGAGGGCGCGCCCCGGCAGTTCGGCGACCGCAGCGAGGGTCGCGGCGACCTTGTCGGGGTTGTGCGCGAAATCGTCGATGACCGTGATGCCGCCGGCCTGTCCCAGCACTTCGTAGCGGCGCGCGAGCCCGGCGAAGCCTGCAAGCGCATCGGCGGAATCCCCGATCGCGATGTTGAGCGCGCGCGCGGCGGCGATCGCGGCGAGCGCATTCATCGCATTGTGGCGCCCCGGCATGCGCAGCCGCACCGTGCGCTGCGTGCCCGCGAACTGCACGGTGAAGCGGCACCCGTCGGGCAGCGGCTCGAAATCGCTGCCGCGCACCGCCGCTCCTTCCGAAAAGCCGAAGCGGATCACATTGCCGCCCGCCAGCAGCGGCACGGATTCGGGATCGTCGGCGTTGATCACCGCGACGCGCGCCTTTGCCGCGAAATCGCCGAACAGCGCGTGCAACTCGTCGAGGCTCTTGTGGTCGAGGCTAATGTTGGTGACCACCGCGACATCGGGGCGGTAGAGCGCGATCGAACCGTCGCTCTCGTCGACCTCGCTGACATAGGTCGCCGGATCACCGACCAGCGCGCTGGCGAAGGGTGTCGCTTCGCTGGCGAAATTGCGCATCACCGCGCCGTTCATCACGGTGGGTTTGCGGCCGAGGCTTTCGAGGATCCATCCGATCATGCCGGTGACGGTCGACTTGCCGCTGGTGCCGCCGATCCCGACCGCCTGCGCCGCGTCGTTGAACAGCGCGGCGTTGAGTTCGGCGCGCGTCATGCGGGGCAGGGCAAGGGCGTTCGCGGCGGCGACGTCGGGCACGCTGTCCTCGACCGCGGCCGAGGCGACGAGCGTCTGGCCCGCCGCGATGCCGCTGCTGTCCTGCGGAAACAGCGCGATGCCGCGGCTTTCGATCCAGTCGAATTTGTCGGGGCTGCGGCCCTGGTCGCGGCTGCGATCCGACCCCGAAACCCGCGCGCCGCGCGCCGCGACGATCATCGCCAGCGGCAGCATGCCCGACCCGCCGATGCCGCAAAAGAAATAGGATTTGTTTTCCGCCATGGCGCGGCGTTATGGCCTCGGCGAAGGGTTTGCAACACAGGGCGACATTCCCTTTCCCGTTCGCATCGAGCGAAGTCGAGATGCCCATCGACTTGGCGCTTGCCCTCGGGGTGTCTCGACTTCGCTCGACACGAACGGAATCTATAGGTCGGTCATGCGCATCGGAATCGTCGCTCCTTCGACCCCCATTCTCCCCGACGATGCCGAGGCGGTGCGCGCGCTGGCGAGTCTGGGCTATCCCGGCGTCGAGCTCGAATTCGACCCGCAATGTTTTGCGGTGCACGGTCATTTCGCGGGCGAGGACGGGCATCGCTTCGCGGCGCTGGTCGAGATGGCGAACCGCCCCGACATCGACGCGGTCTGGTTCGCACGCGGCGGCTATGGCGCGTGCCGCATCGCCGAAGCGGCGGTCGCGGCGATGACCGATGCCGCGCGCGGCAAGGCCTTCCTCGGCTATTCGGACCAGGGCAATCTGCTCGCCTGCCTCTATCGCGACGGCTTCGACCATGTCGCGCACGGCCCGATGGTCGCCGACGTGCGCCGCGAAGGCGGCGATGCCGCGGTATTGCGCGCGCTCGACTGGCTCGTCGCGCGCGATCCCGCGGCGTGCGAGCCGGGGCTGGAGCATGGCGCGCGCCACGCGGCGTTCAACCTGATGACGCTGTCGATGCTGCTCGGCACCCCGCTCGAACCCGACCTTGCGGGGCATGTGCTGCTGGTCGAGGAGGTCAGCGAATATCTCTACGCCTTCGACCGCGCCTTCTTTCATGTCGCAGGCTATCTTGGTCCGCGCGGGCTCGCCGGGCTCCGCCTCGGCCGCGTCAGCGACGTTCCCGAAAACGACCGCCCGTTCGGCATGGACGCGGAGGAGATCGCGCAGGACTGGTGCGCACGCGCCGGCATTCCCTTCCTCGGCCGCGCCGACATCGGCCACGACGCGGCGAACAAGGTCGTGCCCTTCGGCTTGCATCGCGCCGGGTGAGCGAATAGGCGCGGCCCATTCAAAAACGCTAGGGGACGCAATATGCGCGCATTCATCTTTCCGGGTCAGGGCAGCCAGTCGGTCGGCATGGGCAAGGCGCTCGCCGACGCATCGCCGGTCGCGCGCGAGGTGTTCCAGGAGGTCGACGAGGCGCTCGGCCAGCATCTCTTCAAGCTGATGAGCGAGGGTCCCGAGGATCAGCTGACGCTCACCGAAAACGCCCAGCCGGCGATCATGGCGAACGCGATCGCCACTCTGCGCGTGCTCGAAAAGGAAGGCGGCGTGACGCTTGCGGGCAAGGCCGACTATGTCGCGGGCCACAGCCTCGGCGAATATAGCGCGCTCTGCGCTGCGGGCGCCTTCGACCTCGCGACCACCGCGCGGCTTCTGAAGACGCGCGGGCAGGCGATGCAGGCGGCGGTGCCCGTCGGCGTCGGCGCGATGGCGGCGCTGCTCGGCGCCGATATCGAGACCGCGCAGAAGCTCGCCGATGCCGCCGCCGAGGGCGAGGTCTGCACCGTCGCCAACGACAACGACCCGTCGCAGGTCGTGATCTCGGGCCACAAGGGCGCGGTCGAGCGCGCGGTCGCGCTGGTCAAGGATTATGGCATCAAGCGCGGCGTGCTGCTGCCCGTGTCGGCGCCCTTCCACTGCCCGCTGATGCAAGCGGCGGCGGATGCGATGGCCGAGGCGCTCGCCGCCGCCGCGCCTGCCGCGCCGCTGGTCCCGGTGGTCGCGAACGTCACCGCCAGCCCGGTCAGCGACGCCGACACCATCCGCGACCTGCTCGTCCAGCAGGTCACCGGCCGCGTCCGCTGGCGCGAAAGCGTCGGCGCGATGGAAAATATCGGCGTCCACCAGTTCGTCGAATTCGGCGGCAAGGTGCTCGGCCCGATGGTCAAGCGCAGCGCGTCGGGTGAGGTCGAAGTGACCAGCGTCATTTCGATGGACGACGTCGAAGCTTTGCTCAAGACCCTCTAAGATCCAGATTTCGGGAGACTCATCAATGTTCGACCTCACCGGCATGACCGCCCTCGTCACCGGCGCCTCGGGCGGCATCGGGTCCGCCATCGCGCAGGCGCTCGCGGCGCAGGGCGCGCGGCTCGCGGTTTCGGGTTCCAACGCCGAAAAGCTCGAAGCCTTTCGCGCCAGCCTCGGCGGCGACCATGTCGCCTTGCCGTGCGACCTCGGCGATGGCGCCGCGGTCGACGCGCTCGTTCCCGCGGCGGTCGAAGCGCTCGGCGGCAAGCTCGACATCCTCGTCAACAATGCCGGCGTCACGCGCGACAATCTGATCCTGCGCATGAAGGACGACGAATGGTCGGACGTCATCCGCATCAACCTCGAGGCCAATTTCCGCCTCGCACGCGCCGCGGCGAAGCCGATGATGAAGGCGCGCTTCGGGCGCATCATCTCGATCACCAGCGTCGTCGGCGCCACCGGCAATCCGGGGCAGGCCAATTATGCGGCGTCGAAGGCGGGCGTCACCGGCATGACCAAGGCGCTGGCGCAGGAACTGGCGAGCCGCGGCGTCACCGTGAACTGCGTCGCGCCCGGCTTCATCGCCACCGCGATGACCGAAGTGCTGCCCGACGCGCAGAAGGAGGCGCTCAACACGCGCATCCCGGCGGGCCGCATGGGCGAGGGCAGCGACATCGCCGCCGCGGTCGTCTATCTGGCGTCGAAGGAAGCGGGCTATGTCACCGGCCAGACGCTGCACGTGAACGGCGGCATGGCGATGCTGTCCTGACGGGCGGCGATTTCCGGGGGCTGCCCCGGGGAAGGGAATGACGATGCTGAAATCACTGCTGGCGGGCGCGGCGCTGCTGCTGGTCGCCGCTCCGGGCGCCGCCGCGGCACAGGAAGGCGCGGCGCTCGATTGCGTGGTGCAGGCGACCGACGCCGATCTCAAGGCGTCGATCGGCAATGCGATGACCGGCGCGGGCGACGATGCGTCGCGCGAGGCGCTGTTCAAGCGGCTCGCGGCGGTCGTCGACGGCTGCATCGGGCGCCACGGCATCGCCGACGCGCAAAAGGGCGATTATTTCGACTATAATCTCGCGCGGATTTCGCGCGAGTGGCTGATCGGCGACCTCGCCCGGTCGAAGCTTTCGAACCTGCCGGTCGACAAGGTGCTCGATTTCGGGCCTGACGGGGCGAATCCCGACCTGTCGGCCGACATGACCGACGACCAGATCGGGGCGATCGTGCAGGCCTATACCGACGCCGGGATCGATATCGAAACCATCGACCAGACGGTGTGGGAAAAGGTCGGCGCCTACGCCGCAGCGACCTCGATCTACTGGAACAAGCGCAAGGCGCTGCCCTTCTGACCCCCGGCCGCCCGGCCCGGCGGCGGCCGGGACCGGGCGGCCGGCGGGCTGCGGTCAGAAGCTCGCCCGCGCGGTGATGCGGATGTCGCGCCCGGCCAGCGGCACATAATCCTTGGTAAAGCTGGCGTGGCGCCGCGCGTCGACGTCGAAGATATTGTTCGCGGCGAGGCTCAGCGTCAGATTCTTCGTGTCGGGCAGCGGACGCCAGCTGATCGACGCGTTGACCAGCGTGAAGCCGTCGGTCGGCGTCTCGAAAGCGGCGATGCGCTTCTGGTCGTCGGTCCACTCGACCTCGACGCGCGCATCGACGCGCTCGCCCTGCGCCTCGATCCCGCCCAGCACGCGCAGCGGCGGGATGCGCGGCACGTTGCGGTCGGCCCCGGCGCCCTTGATCGTCGCGCGCGTCATGTCGGCGGTGACGTCGCCGACGATGTTGAAACCGCCGACCTGCGCCAGCCGGGCGCTCGCCTCGGCCTCGAAGCCCCATACGCGCGCGTCGCGCTGGAAATAGCGGAACACGGGCAGGCCGTCCTTCTCGGCGCCGGTCGCGGCCGAATAGATGAAGTCGTCGAACCAGTTGGAATAGCCGGTGAGCGACAGGTTGAACGCGTCGGTCTTGACCTTGAACGACGCCTCGGCGCCCCAGCTCGCCTCGCGCTTCAGATCGGGGTTGCCGACCTCGAAGCTCTGCGTCGCGATGTGCGGGCCATTCGAGAACAGCTCCTCGGCCGAGGGAGCACGCACCGCGCGCGCGACCGACACGCCGAACTTCACGGTTTCGCCAAGGTCATAGGTGGCACCGAGCGCGCCCGAAAATGTGTCGAAACTGCGGGTGATGCCCAGCGTCGGCGCGCGCACGCTGGTCGCCTCGAACCGCCCCGCGGCCTCGAGTCCGATCGGGCCGGCGGTCCATTCCTGCAGCGTGAACAGCGCGAACTGGTCGGTCAGGTTGCGCGGCACGAACGCCTCGGCGCCGACCGCGTCGAAATCGCGGTGGCTGTACTGCACCCCGCTTGCGCCGCGCCAGCCGCCGCGTTCGTTCTGAGCCAGCTCGAGCCGGCCCTCGACGCCCGTGTTGGTGAACACCGTGCCGACCTCGTCGCCTTCATATTCGGTGTGCTCATAATCGGCGTAGCCCGCGCGGATGCGCAGCTTGTCGAAGAAGCCGTCGCCCATCTCGACCTCGCCGCGCAGGTCGGCGCGCCATTGCTTGAGGCCGATGGTGACGGGGCCTTCGCCATGATCGTGGCCGTGATCGTCGTCGTCATGATCTCCGCCATGGTCGTGCGCGGTGTCGGGGCGGCTCGGGACGCCGTAATTGCTATCGAAATAGCTCAGCGAGATGCCGAGCTGGCCGCCGTCGTTGATCAGCGACAGTCCGCCGGCGGCGGTCCAGGTCTCGCTCGCGGTGTTGGCGATCTTGCCGCGCGAATTGGCCTGCGCGGTCAGTTCGGCCGCCTCGTCGGCATGGCCGTCCTCGATCTCGTGCTCGGCGAGGTGGAGCAGGTCGCCGCGAATGCCCGGCGCAAAGACATAGCCGCCCGCGCGCGCGTCGCCGCTCTTGCGCCAGCTGCCGTCGAGGTGCGCGACGATCTGCGGCGACAGCGCGACGTCGATCGAGGCGCCGGCGTTGCGGTCGTTCGCGGCGGTCGCGTAACCCCCGATCGCGTCGATATGGACATGGTCGGCGGGGACCTTGCGCGGAATCCGGCGGTCGAACAGATTGACCGCGCCGCCGATCGCCTGGCTGCCGAACAGCAGCACCGCGGGGCCGCGCAGGATTTCGATGCGTTCGACGGTCAGCGGGTCGATCGTCACCGCATGGTCTGCGGAGGTGTTCGAAACATCGATCGATCCGATGCCGTCGGTCAGCACGCGCACGCGCTCGCCCGAAAACCCGCGCAGCACCGGTCGCGACGCGCCGGGGGCAAAGCTCGTCGCCGACACGCCCGGCTGGCGCGTCAGCGTGTCGCCGATCTGCCCGCGGATGTCGCGCGCCAGCTCTTCGCCCTCGAGCACCGAGACATTGCCGAGGATGTCGAGGCTGCGGACATAGGGCGCGGTGACGACGATCGGGCCCGAATCATGCACGTCGTCGCCGGCGGGCGCGTCGCGCTCCTGCGCAAGGGCGGGGGCGGCAAGGACCAGCCCGAGGGAAAAGGCGGCAGAAGCAAGCAAGCGCATGGGGAGGGGGTTCCTGTTGTGATGGGCGACTGCGGCGGGTCAGTAATGATATACTGTTACAATGGCAAGCGCCGCTGTTACCGTTCGTCGGCGCCAGGGAGCCGTCTGTCGACAAGCTGTGTGGGAAGGCGGTCGCCGGGGGGCGTCCGGGACCGACCGGTAGCAGCCGAAACCCTCCCTGTGGCTGCAGGCCACGGGAAGGGGCGCTCGCGAAGTGAGTGGTGGAGGGGCCGAAAGGCCGGCGCGGCGCCTGGCGGTGCCGGCCCCTCCGTCAGCGCTGCGCGCTGCCACCTCCCCATCGCTGCGCGACAGGAAGGAGCGAGTGAAAGCGACCGGTTGTGGTCAAATCACGTCCCTCAAGTCCGTTCGTGTCGAGCGAAGTCGAGAGCGCGAACTCGGCGTGTCTCGACTTCGCTCGACACGAACGGGGATGGAAGACAGTCCGCTCCCTCCCCGATGCCGACGTTGACATCCATTCAGGCCTCTGCCGATCCGGCAACCCAAACTGCCACCCATTTGGCGGCTTGCCAAATCTTGAAAGAGTATACTAAATAAGCGATACAAGGAATCGAACGAGAGAGGAGCCGCCAATGGCCGACGCACCCCGGAGCCACCTGCCGCTGCGCATCGAGGAGATCACCGCCGACTGGCTGACGTCGGTCCTCGCCGAAAATTTTCCCGGCACGGTCGTCACCGAGCTGCATATCGGGACCGTCATCGCGGGCACCGCGACCAAGGTGCGGCTGCTGCTCGCCTATAATGACGCGGGGCATGCGCACCGGCTGCCGCCAACGATGTGGCTCAAGGGCGGCTTTATCCGCCACGCCTATACCTTCGACGAATCCTTCGTGAACGAGGCCAAATTCTTCGCCGCCTGGGCGCCGGAAATGACCATCCATATCCCGCGCGCCTATTGGTCGGGCTGGCACGAGGGCGTGCAGGGGCTGGTGCTGATGGAGGATCTGGCCGCGCGCAACATCGCCTTCGGCAACGCCACGCGGCCGATCAGCCTCGACCAGCAGGTGCAGACGCTCGACCTGCTCGCGCGGATGCACGCGCGCTGGTGGCAGTCGCCCGAACTCAAGACGCTGCGCAATTTCTCGACCGTCTGGCAGGCGGCCGACCGCGTCGTGATGATGATGCTCGAACCCGCCTATTTCGACGCCTGCATCAACCATCGCCGCTGCGCCGCCTATGTCGGCCCCTATCGCGACCGCGAGCGGATCATGGCGGGGCTGCGCGCGCAGTGGAGGCGCTCGCTCGAAATCCCGCAATGCTTCTCGCACGGCGACGCGCATCTCGGGAACATGTTCTTCGAAACCGACGGGCGCCCGGGCTTCCTCGACTGGCAGGCGTGGCAGGAGGGGCCGTATATGCACGACGTCGCCTATTCGATTATCGGCAACCTGCGGGTCGAGGACCGGCGCGCGGACGAAAAGGACCTGCTCGCGGGCTATCTGGCGGCGCTGAACACCCATGGCGTCGAGCGTCCGCCGAGCCGCGAAGAGGCGTGGGAGGCGTATCGGCGCCACGCGATGCACGGGTTCATGTGGCCCTTCACCCCGCTCGAGATGCAGCCGATCGAGATCGTCACCGCCGAGGGCGACTGCTTCGGCGCCGCGGTGTCGGACCTCGATACCTTCGGCGCACTGGGCGTCTGACGCCGCGTCAGCCGCACGGCGCGACCGCGCGGCAGAGCAGGCCGACCTGCAGGTGCATCATCGAACGGAAGGTCGCGACATCGTCGGTCGCGGCGCCCAGCCCGCGCACCGCAAAGACGAGCCCGCGCGCGAGGTCTGTCGCGGCGGCGGGAAGCGGCCCGGTCGCGCCGGCCGCGATCAACTCGGCGATCAGCGCTTCGAGTTCGGCATAGACGCGGCGCACCACCGGGATCGACAGATCGTCCATGTCGCGCGCGTCGGGGGTGCGTTGCTGGAGGTCGAAGACCTGCACCAGCCACAGGTCACAGGCGATCGACAGCCGGTCGGCAAGCCCGGCCGCGGGGGCCAGTGCGGCGCGGATTTCGGCCATGCGGATGCGGTTCAGATGCTCGACCGCCGCCTCGAACGCTTCTTCCTTTCCGGCGAAAAGCAGGTAGAGTGCGGGGCGCGACATTTCTGCCGCGCGCGCGATGTCGCCCATCGTCGTGCGCGCGAAGCCGTAGCGGATGAACTGGTCGGCCGCCGCCGCCACCGCGCGATCGATCTTGGTTTCCGACGCCATGCTGCCCCCGATGTCCGCCGTCCGGGCTGGGCGACGCAAGCATTAACGCAATGACGTTTTTTGTCACAATGTCAAATCGGCGCGCCTATTCGCCGGTGAAGACGGGCTGCTCCTTCGAGGCGAAGACGCGCACCGCGGCAAGGTTGTCGCGGGTCCGCGCGGTGCGCGCGACCGCGCGCGCCTCGGCTTCGAAGCTGCTGTGCAGGTCCTGCCGCAGGCCGTCGGCGACCAGCGCCTTGATCTCGCCGAGCGCGAGGGTCGCGCCGTCCGCGAATTCGCGCGCGACCGCGCGGGCGCGATCGGGGAGGGCGGCGGCCGGCACGCTCTCCGCCGCCAGCCCCCACGCGAGCGCGGTCGCCGCATCGATCCGTTCGGCGCGCATCAGCATGCGCTTGGCGCGCGGCACCCCGATCGCACGCGGGAGCAGCCACGACAGGCCCGAGTCGGGCGCCGAGGCGAGCCTGGCGAAGGGCGTCTGCATCCACGCCTCGTCGGCCATCACGACATGGTCGGCGGCCATGACGAGCCCGAGTCCGATGCCGATCGCGAGGCCGTTGACCCCGGCGATCAGCGGGATGGGGAGCGCGTGCAGGCGGCGGAGCATCGGGTGGTAGAGCGTCTCGGCGCCGCCGAGCGGGCGGATCGTCGACTGGCCCGCGGCGAGGGCCTTGCGGCTCACCATCAGATTATAGCCGGCGCAAAAGGCGCGCCCCTCGCCGGTGAGCAGCACCGCGCGGCAGCGCCGCCGCGGCTTGACGATCTCGGCCAGCGCCGCGGCGAGCGATTCGGCCATTTCGTCGCCCATCGCGTTGAGCCGGTCGGGGTCGTTGAGCGTGACGACCGCCAGCGCGCCGTCGAATGCCAGCCGCACGAAGGGATAGTCGATCGTTTCGATGCCCGGCCCGGTCATTCGACCAGCCCCGCCTGCTGGTTGGCCCTTTTCCAGAAATCGCCGCCGGCGACGGCGTCGATCTCGAGCTCGGCAACCTCGGACACGCGCGCGAACAGCATGTAGATGCCGATGACGTGGATCAGTTCGACGATCTGGCGCGGCGAATAGAAGGCGGCGACCGCGGCGAAGACGAAATCGTCGACGCGCACGGTCTTGACGACCTGGCGGGTGAAGGCGAGCAGCGCGCGTTCGCGCGCGTCGAAGACGGGGTCGCCGAAGCGGTCGTCGGCGATCGCCGCGACCTTGGCGTCGGCGATCCCCATCGCCTTCGACACCTCGATATGCTGCGCCCATTCATAGGCGCCGCGGTCGAGGTGGAGCACCGCGAGGACGCAGATCTGGCGCTCGAGCGGCGGGACCTCGATCCCCGTCATCATGCCCTGCACCGCGAGGCCGATGCCCGGCTGCATCGTCACCGCATGCGCGAGCAGGCGCGAGAGGTTGAGCTTGCCGCCGGGCTTGTTGTCATAGGCGTCGCGCTGCTGCGGCGTGAGGTCCTCGACCGCGACCAGGGGAATGCGATTCATCAATCCTCTCCTTTGCCCGAAAACGTGGCGCTGAACCGCGCTCGACGCAAGTATCCAATAACGTAGGTATATGATTATTCGGCGGCTCTATCCGGCAGATAGCTTGGTTTTCCGCGGCTGTCGGTTCGAAGCATATTGACTCGTAAATCAGGGTGATCAATATAATTATATATATAACAAATCCGGTTGCAAGCCGGATGGACACAGGATGGAGAGCGATCCGAAAGGCCGGGCCCGGCCCGTCGGGCCAGCGGCCGCGCAGGCGGTCCGCGCCGGCAAGTTCCCATCATCGACGACGCGTGCCGCCCCCTGCGGGCGGGAAGAGCAAATGGATCTGGGGAGGAAGCTGAAATGCGAACCGTGAAACAGTCGCTGATGTCGGGGATCGTGCCGGGCGCACTGGCGCTGGCGCTGGCGTCGGCACCGGCGCTTGCGCAGACCGCCGGGCCGGCGCCCGCGGGCGAAAGCGTCGGGATCGAGGATATCGTTGTCACCGCACGCAAGACATCGGAGAATCTGCAGTCGACCCCGGTCGCGGTCACCGTGCCGACCGGCGACACGCTCGACCGCGCGCAGGTGATGTCGGTCGAATCGCTGCCGCGGCTCGTCCCCGGCATCGTCGTCCAGCCGACCACCGGCCAGCCGGCCTCGGCCTTCATCGGCATTCGCGGCCAGTCCTCGTCCGACGCGCTGCTCGCGCTCGACCAGGCGGTCGGGCAATATTTCGACGGCATCTATATCGCGCGCTCGTCGGGCGCGCTGTTCAACTTCGTCGACGTCGAGCGCGTCGAGGTGCTGCGCGGCGCGCAGGGGACGCTGTTCGGGCGCAACACCACCGGCGGCGCGGTCAGCATCATCTCGAACAAGCCGACCGGCGATCTCGGCGGCAGCCTGCGGCTGCGCTACGGCAATCACGACAGCTGGGAGACGACGGGCGTCGTCAACCTGCCGATCCGGGGCGACGAGATCGGCGTGCGGCTGGTCGCGCAGCACGTCCAGAACGACGGCTATGGCCGCAACCTCAGCTTCGATACGCCGCTCGGTGGCGACAATGTCGATTTCCTGCGCGGCACGCTGCGCATCGCCCCTGGGGGCAGCGGCCTGTCGATCACGGTGATCGGCGACTATACCAACCGCAAGGGGCAGGGACAGATCACCGGGCTCAAAAGCTATTATCGCAACCCCGCGAACGGCGCCAATCTGAACGGCACGGCGCAGGCGGTGCTCGGGCTCTGTTCGGGCGCGACGCCCAACCCGCGCTGTCCGGTGAAGGGGCCGGTGGCGGGCGATTCCTACGGCAATTACGCGATCGACGTCGTCGGCAAGGACAATTTCTACGACGTCGCGGTCAGCATGATCCCGTTCAGCAGGGCCGAGTCGTGGGGCGTCGGGGTGACGAGCGAATATGAGATCAGCGACGCGACCTCGGTCAAGGCGATCACCGCGTGGCGCGGGGTCGACACCAATTCGCTGTCGGACAATGACGGGACGCCCTATGTGCTCACCGGCGGGCTGCGCGCGGGCGACGGCAATATCATCAGCCAGACCCAGTTCTCGCAGGAGCTGCAGCTTGCGACCGCGGCGTTCGACGACCGGTTGCAGCTGATCCTCGGCGCCTTCTATTTCACCGAACAGGGCACCGACCTGTCGAAGAGCTATTCGGCGTTTCCGCTGGGCTCGCGCCTCGGCTACAACGACGGCGACATCCACAACAAGAGCTATGCCGGCTTCGGCCAGTTCAACTTCAACATCACCCCCGAGGTGCGCTTCACCGGCGGGCTGCGCTACACGAAGGACAAGCGCTCGATCCTGCGCCGCAACCGCGCCGAGAACACCGACGCGGTGACCGGGCTGCCCAACGGCACCTTCGTGTGCAGCCTCGTCGTCCCCGTGGGCGCGCCGTGCGAGGATTTCACCAGGGCGTCGTTCGATTACTGGTCGTACACCGCGGGCTTCGACTGGCGCCCGAACGACAATATCTTCCTCTACCTGAAGACGAGCAAGGCGAGCCGCGCGGGCGGTTTCAATCCGCGCGCGACGGGGACGACGCCGCTGGTCTTCAACCCCGAAACGGTCGTCGATTATGAATTCGGCTTCAAGCTCGACCTGCTCGATCGCCGCCTGCGCCTGAACACCGCGGTGTTCCAGACCAATTACGACGACATCCAGCGCACCGTGCCGACGATCGTGAACGGGATCCTGTCGAACACGATCGTCAATGCGGCGACGGCGCGCATTCGCGGCCTCGAAACCGAATTGACCGTGCTCCCGGCCGAGGGGCTGCAACTCGGCGTTTCGGCGACCTTCCTCGATCCCAAGTTCAAGGATTTCACGATCCCGCTGACCCCGACGACCTTCCAGGACGTGTCCGACACGCCCTATTCCTTCACGTCGAAGACCTCCTATTCGCTCTATGCCGACTATAGTGTGCCGGTGGGCGGCGGCGAGCTCAACCTGCGCGCCGACTATGCCTGGCGCAGCAAGCATTATGCGACCGGCCCGCTCGTCGGCCCGGGCTATCAGGAACAGTTCCGGGAAACGGCGAAGATCCCGAGCTACGGCCTGCTCAACGGCCAGATCGCCTATCGCCTCGACAATCCGAACGTCGAAGTGGCGGTTTATGCGCAGAATCTGGCCAACAAGAAATATATCCAGCGCCTGCTCGCGATCGAGAACAGCCTCGGCGTCACCGCCTATTCGCCCGGCCTGCCGCGCATGTACGGCGTCCGCCTGACCTACAGGTTCGGGGGCGAATGAGCGCGGACGTCGCCGGGGCGACGGGTGGATGGCATGAGTGATGGCCGGATCGACCTGTCGGGACAGGTCGCGATCGTCACCGGCGCGGCGGGCGGGCTCGGCCGCGCCTATGCGATCGCGCTCGCCGCACGCGGCGCCGCGATCGTGGTCAACGACCTCGGCGGCGACACGCGCGGCGCGGGCACGGGCACGGCGCTTGCCGAAGCGGTGGCCGGGGAAATTCGCGCGCGCGGCGGGCGTGCGGTCGCCAGCGCCGACACGGTCGCGACGCGGGCGGGCGGCGAGGCGATCACCCGCGCGGCGCTCGATCATTTCGGACGCGTCGACATTCTGGTCAACAACGCCGGCAACCAGCGCAACGCGCTGTTCGAGGACCTGACCGACGAGGATATCGAGGCGGTGCTCGCGGTCCATTTGAAGGGCGCCTTCTTCGTCACCCAGCCCGCCTATCGGCTGATGAAGGGGCAGGGCTATGGCCGCATCATCTTCACCGGGTCGCAGTCGGGAACCTTCGGCAATCCCTATCGCGCCAATTACGGCGCCGCCAAGATGGGCGTGATCGGCCTGATGCGCGTGCTGGTGCAGGAAGCACCGCCCGAAATCCGGATCAATTGCGTGATGCCGAACGCCAGCGGCAGCCGCATGGGCGCGCCCGGCGAGGATCGCGTCGACAAGGATTTCATCGCGGCGATCCTCGCGCGCGGCAACGCCTATGCCGACCGTTCGGCGCCCGACTATTGCGCGGCGCTGGTGACGTGGCTCGCCAGCCCGGCGTGCGACCTGACGGGACAGACCTGGTCGGTGCTGCGCGGTCATTATGCCCGCATGTTCAGCGGCCGCACGGCGGGCTGGGCGGGCCCGCGCGATGGCGGGCCGCCGTCGGCCGAAGATATCGCGGCGCATGTCGGCGCCATCGGCGACGCCGTCGTCTGGCACGAACCGCAAAGCGGGATCGACGAAGGCGATATCGTCCGCGCGGCGCTGGACCGCGAATATGGGAATATGGAGATTCGTTGATGCCGGCGTTCGACACGCAATCGCTTCGCAGCCTGGGCGTGCTGTTCGCGGCCACCATATCGATCGCGATCATCGGCGTGCATTTCCACGTCGTCGGCGCGATGGTGAAGCCGCTGGGCGAGGCCTATGGCTGGACCCGCGGCGAGGTCGCCTTTGCGCTGACCATTTCCAGCGTGATCCACCCGTTCACCAACATCCTGCTGGGCATGCTCGTCGATCGCTACAGCGCGCGCAGCATCGCGCTGCCGGGCATCGCGGGCTGGGCGATCGGGACCGCGCTGCTCGGCCTGGTCGGTGGACCGGTCTGGACCTGGTATGCGGGCTATATCGCCTTCAGCCTGCTCGGGTTCGCGGCCAGCTCGATCGTCTTCACCAAGCTGATCGTGCAGAATTTCTCCAAGCGGCGCGGGCTCGCGCTCGCGACGTCGCTCGCGGGCGCCGGCGTGCTCGTCAGCACGATCCCGTCGATCGTCCTCGGCTTCGAGCGCACATTCGGGCTCGGCGGCGTCTATCCCGCGATGGCGGCCTGCGCGTTCGCGCTGATGTTCATTCCCTGCTGGCTGTTCCTGCCGCGCGAGGATGCGGCGGCGCGCGTCGCGGCGCAGGCGGTGCCCCGGGCGGACTGGCGCGAGGTCGTCGGGTCGACGATCCTGTGGCGTCTGGCGATCGCCTTTCTGTTCATCGCCTCGTGCGTCGGCACCTTCATCGTCCATCTGCAACCGATGCTGGCCGATGCGGGGCTGAGCCGCGACGATGCGGCGATGGTGGCGCTCTTCCTTGGCCCTGCGATGATCGTCGGTCGCCTCGGCACCGGCCTGCTGTTCGACATCCTGCCGACGCGCCTCGTGGCGGCGGTCGCCTTCAGCCTGCCGGCGCTGGCCTGCCTCTGGCTGTGGCTCGTCCCGCTCGATTTCCGCAGCGCGGTCGCGCTGGCGATGCTGATCGGGGTCGCGATGGGCAGCGAGGTCGACGTCGTCGCCTATATGTCCAGCCGCTATTTCGGCCTGCGCCGCTACGGGCTGGTCTTTGCGATCCTGATCAGCGTCTATGGCTTTGCGGTCGGCACCTCGTCGTGGGCGGCGGGCAAGGCGTTCGACGCCATGGGCAATTATCACGCGACACTGATGGTGCTGATCGTCGGTGTCGCGATCGCCGTGGGGCTGATTCTGTCGCTCGGACGGCCACCCGAACTCGAAAAGGAAGCGCGATAAACCGTCGATCTGTCGAATTTTTCATATCAATTTACCGAATAATATATACGATATTGACAGGGGCTTGCTCGCCGTTACGCTCGTCCCCCGATAGCTCCGCAAAGGAGACTCGCAGAGGATGGGCCAACGCGCCCGAACGGGAGAGGACCGCATGAAAAACTGGAAAGCGATGCTGTGCGCGGGCACGGCCGGCCTGATGTTCGCCCAGCCTGCCCTGGCGCAGGACGGGGGCGCGGCATCGGCGCCCGCAGAAGCCGAAACCGCCGGTGGCGGCTTCGACGAAATCGTCGTCACCGCGCGCCGCCAGGAAGAGCGGCTGCAGGACGTGCCGGTCGCGGTCTCGGTCGTGTCGCAGGAACAGATGGACCAGCGCGGCGCCTTCAATCCGGTTGACCTTGTCCAGACCACGCCGGGGCTTGCGGTGTCGGCGTCGGTTTCCGACCGCAACAATTTGACCTACACGATCCGCGGGCAGGGCTATTCGTTCGGCACCGTCTTCCCGGCGGTGATCACCTATTTCGCCGAAGTGCCGATTTCGCGGCTGACGCAGGGCCAGTTCTACGACCTCGCCAACGTCCAGGTGCTGCGCGGTCCGCAGGGCGTCAACTTCGGGCGCGTCACCGACGGCGGCAACGTCATGGTGTCGCCGCAGACCCCCAAGGATGAATTCGGCGGCTATATCGGGGTCAAGCTCGGCAACTACGGGCTGCGCACGGTCAACGGCGCGATCAACATCCCGATCGTCGAGGACAAGGTGCTGCTGCGCGGGGCATTCGAAACCGCCCGGCGCGACGGCTTCACGCGCAATGTTGCGACCGGCCTGCGGCACGACAATATCGCCTATGAGGGCTTCCGCGGTTCGCTGACGTTGCGTCCGACCGACACGTTCGAGAATACGACGATCGTGTCGTACCAGAACACCCACGACAATGGCACCGCGGTGGTCTTCACCGGGCTCAACGCGGCGGCGCTGGGCGCCAATGTGGGCGGACCGGCGGCGCTGTTCGCGGGTGGTTATGGCATCGACGCCAACGGCAGCGTCAAGGCGATGGCGCCGGGGCTCACGCCCTTCACCGCCGCCAATTATCTTGCGTCGCAACAGGCGCAGCTCGCGGCGCAGAACGCCCGCGGTCCGCGCGCGGTGTCGCTGGTCGACCCGCTCTACAGCAAGCGCAAGAATCTCTATATCGTCAACCGCACGGTCGCCGACCTGACCGACGATATCCAGGTCACCAACATCTTCGGCTACATCCGCGAAAAGGAGGACGAGGCATCGAACTTCGGCGCCGCCAACGGTGCCGCGGTGCTGACCTGCCATTCCTCCTGTCCGAACACCGACGTGCTGTTCACCAACGCCGAACAGTTCAGCGAGGAATTGCGGCTGTCGGGGCGCGCGATCGACGGGCGCCTCAACTGGGCGCTCGGCGGCTATATGGACGAACAGCGCCCCGGCGGTCCGTCCGAAAATGCGACGATCAACGTCGCCGTCCTCCAGCGCGTCGGGGTCAACGAGCTGACCACCAAGTCGCGGGCGATCTACGGCTCGCTCGAATTCGCGGTGACCGACAATTTCAAGATCAACGGCGGCCTGCGCTACACGCACGACAAGGTGCTGTCGCGGCAGGCGACCTATCTCAGCCCGCTCCCCGGCGGCGAGGCGGCGCTCAAGGCGTTCCTGATGGGACCGGGCGGCGGCAACGTCCCCGAACCGCTCGCCAACGTCCTGGTCGCCTCGACCTTTGCGCCGATCCCGCACGGCGAGTGCCGCGACTATGGCTTCGGCTCGCTCGACCTCGGCCCGGGCGTCGGGGTCGTTCCGCTCAACAATGTCCTCGGCACGGCGCGCTGCGTCGAGACGCGCGGATCGTTCAAGTCGACGACCTGGACCTTCGGCGCGTCGTACAACACCGACGCGGGGCAGCTCTTCTATGCCAAGGTCAGCAAGGGCTATCGCCCCGGCGGCGTCAATTCGTCGGCGCCCCCGGGCGTCGATCCCGCCTATGCGCCCGAAACCGACGTGTCGATCGAGGCGGGCATCAAGGCCGATTTCGATTTCGACGGCGTCTTCCTGCGCACCAACCTTGCGGCCTATACCGACCGCTACAAGGGCATTCAGAAAAATGTCGTGCTGCCCGGTGCGGTGCCGGTGTCGCAGGTGCAGAATGTCAACAATGGCCGGATCAAGGGCATCGAGCTCGAGGTCAGCCTGATCCCGGTCGAAGGGCTGACGCTGGGCGGAACCTTTGCCTACACCGATGCCAAGTTCGACCGGACCACGCCCGACGCAGTCCGCAACCCGTGCGACCCGGCCTCGGTCTCGATCGTCGGCTTCTGTTCGGACAACCGCTTCAACTCGGTGCCCAAGACGCAATATACGCTGAACCTCGACTATGTGCTGCCGCTCGACGACAGCATCGGCAAGGTCAGCGTCGGCGGCCGGCTCTATCACCAGTCGAATGTCGCGCTCACCGACACCAGCCGCCTCAATCCCGCGGCGATCGAACCCGCCTACACGACGCTCGATTTCACCCTCAACTGGAAGGATGTGATGGGGCAGCCCGTCGACCTCGGCGTCTTCCTGACCAATGCGACGAACAAGCTCTATCGCATCGGCGGCAACGATCTGACCCAGCGCTCGTCGCTGGGGGTGCGCGGCGCCATCTACGCACCGCCGCGGATGTGGGGCGTCAGCCTGAAATACCGGTTCGGGAGCGACGCCCGCTGATCGTGCCGCGCCGCCCTTAACCGGGCGGCGCGCGCGCCTCGTTCCGAAACCGCGGCGGCATTCGTCCCGCCGCTGCCAGAAAAGGTATCGCGATGATCCGACGCTCGCTCTCGCTGGCGGCGCTGACGGCCTGCGCGGCGCTGGTCGTACCCGTCGCCGCCGTCGCCGCGCCCGATGCCGACCCGCGGCCCGCCTGGCCCGAACGCCGCACCGCCCCCGCGAACGCCCCGAATGTGCTCGTCGTGCTGACCGACGATATCGGCTTCGCGGCCTCGTCGACCTTCGGCGGGCCGATCCCGACCCCGACGCTCGACCGGCTCGCGCAGCGCGGCCTGCGCTTCAACCGCTTCCACACCGCCGCGATCTGTTCGGCGAGCCGCGCCGCGCTGCTGACCGGGCGCAACCCGGGGCGCGTCGGCATGTCGGGGGTCACCAACGCGGCGAACTCGCACCCCGCCTACACCAGCATCCTGCCCGCGAGCGCCGCGACGATCGCCCGCATCCTCCGCGACGGCGGCTACAACACCGCGATGGTGGGCAAGGCGCATCTGACGCCCAAGTGGGAAACCGGCCCGACCGGCCCGTTCGATCGCTGGCCGACGGGGCTCGGCTTCGAATATTTCTACGGCTTCCTCGACGGCGACACCGACCAGTTCGCGCCGCAGCTCTATCTCGGCACCGAACCCGTCGAGCCGCCCGCCGACGATCCCGCCTATATCCTCGACAGGGATCTCGCCGACCGCGCGGTGACGTGGCTGCGCCGCCAGCACGCGGCCGAGCCGGGCAAGCCCTTCTTCCTCTATTATGCGACGGGCACCGCGCATTCGCCGTTCCAGGCGCCGCAAGCGTGGATCGACCGGTTCCGCGGGCAGTTCGACATCGGCTGGGACGCGCTGCGCGCCCGCACGCTCAAGCGGCAGATCGCGATGGGGACCGTCCCCGCGGGCACGCGCCTGACGCCGCGCCCGCCCGAGATCGCCGCCTGGGACAGCCTGCCCGCCGAGAAGAAGCGCCTCTATGCCCGGATGATGGAGGCCTATGCCGGCGCGATCGCCTATGCCGACGACCAGATCGGGCGCCTGCTCGACGAGATCGCGCGCGCGGGCGAACTCGACAACACGCTCGTCATCTTCGTCCAGGGCGACAATGGATCGAGCGCCGAGGGCGGCGCCAACGGCCTGTTCAACGAAACCGCGGGGCTCAACGAGGAAGGGGAGGCCGACTATCCGGTCGCGCTGGCGAACATCGACCGTTTCGGCGGCCCGATGACCTATGGCCATTTCCCGACCGGCTGGGCGCATGCGATGTCGACGCCCTTTCCCTATTTCAAGCGCGTCGCCTCGCACCTCGGCGCGACGCGCAACGCGATGGTCCTGTCGTGGCCGCGCCGCGCGCCCGACGCGCACGGCGGGGTACGCAGCCAATATCATTATCTGACCGACGTGGTGCCGACGATCCTCGAAGCGGCGGGGATCGAGGCGCCCGCGACGGTCGCCGGTGTGCCGCAGATGACGCTCGACGGCGTCTCGATGCTCTATGCGCTCGGCGATGCGGCGGCGCCACCGGCGCGGCGGACGCAATTCTTCGAGCTGTCGGCCGATGCCGCGATCTATGCCGACGGCTGGCTCGCCAACACGCGCCCGGTGTCGATGCCGTGGCAGTTCACCGGTCTCAAGGAGGTGCCCTTCGCCGACCGGACGTGGGAGCTTTACGACCTGTCGCGCGATTTCAGCCAGTCGGCCAACCTTGCGGCGCGCCACCCCGCGAAGCTCGCCGAGCTCAAGGCGCTGTTCGGGCGCGAAGCCGAACGCAACCATGCGCTGCCGATCGCGCGCGCGCCGCGCGGGCTGCCGGCGCCCGACATCAACAGCGGGCGGACGCGCTTTTCCTATCCGACCGGGGTCAGCCGTATCCCGGGCGCGATCGCGCCCGCGGTGCTCAACCGCTCCTTTTCGCTCGTCGCGACGGTCGAGGTGCCCGCGGGCGGGGTCAACGGCATGCTGGTCACGCAGGGCGGCCGCTTCGGCGGCTACGGCCTCTATGTCCGGGGGGGCGTCCCGCGCTTCGTCTACAACCGGCTGGGGCTCGAGCGCAGCACGCTCGACTGGAGCGGTCCGCTGGCGCCGGGACGCCACGAGATCCGGGTCGACTTCGACTATGACGGCGGTGGGCTCGGCAAGGGCGGCACGGTGCGGCTGTCGGTCGACGGCGCGCCGCCGCGCAGCCTGCGCGTCCCCGCGACGATCCGCCTGCTGATGCCGCTCTCCGAAACCTTCGACGTCGGGGTCGATACCGGCACCCCGGTCAGCGAGGACTATCGCATACCCTTCGCGTTCGACGCGAAGCTCGAGGATGTCACGGTGCTGCTGCGCTGAGCGCGGCGGCGGCCCTAGGGCTTGGCCGCCGCCGCCTCGCGCGCGCGTTTGGCGGCGCGCAGCATTTCGACGAAGGCGTCGGTCTCGCGCCGCAGATAGGCATTGGTATCGGCCTCGAGCGCATTGGCCGCGAACAGCCCGCGCGTCAGCCGCATCTGCAGCTTGGGTACGCCGGCGAGCTTTTCCGCGACGGCCACCGCTTCGTCGACAACCTGTTCGTCGGGCACGACTCGGCTGATCAGCCCGATCTCCTTCGCCTCCGCCGCGGTCAGCTTTTGCGAGGTCAGGCAGATGTCGAGCGCGCGGCCATAGCCGACGAGCCGCGGAAGGAGGGCGGTGCAGCCGAGTTCGGGCATGAAGCCCAGCGACAGGAAGGGAAAGCTCCAGGTCGAGCCTTCGCCGCCGACGCGGATGTCCATCGGCAACAACTGGGTGACCCCCAGCCCGATCGCCGCGCCGTGCACCGCGCCGACCATCGGCTTTGACCGTGCGAGCAGGTGAATCCAGCCCGTGTCCTGCATCATGCAGATCTGCGCGATGTTGAGCTTCTTGCCGGTGTCGGGGTCGACTTCCGGCCCCGCCTTGAAATCGGTCCCGGCGCAGAAGATCGGCCCTTCGTGCGTGAGCACGATCGCGCCGATCTCCTCGTCGCCGTTTGCGCTTTCGATCGCGTGCTCGGTTTCGCGATAGAGCGGCGGGCTCCACGCGTTGCGCCGCTCCTGCTTGTCATAGGTGATGACCGCGACGGCCCCACGCTTTTCGTACCGGATATGGTCGTATGTCATGCTCGGTCCATGTCTGGACCGCGGCGCGCGCGGCGCCGCGGTCAAAGGCCGGGATTACTGCTTCAGCCGCTCGACTTCATAAGCGTACATCTCGTCGATATTTTCCTTCGCCGGCTTCGGCAGCTCGACCGGCGCGTCGCGGGTCGGCAGCAGGACGACGGCGTTGCCCGGCGACACGACCGTGCCGTGCTGGTTCTCGACCCAGATGTCGAGGTGGACCTCGTTGCGGCCCTCTTCCTGCACCTTCTTGCGGACCTTGCCTTTGATCCAATAGGTGTCGCCGGTGTAGACGAACTTGCGGTGCTGGCACGACATCTTCCACAGCCAGCCGTCGTCGCCCATCCAGTTGGTGCAGATGTTGGTCAGGAAGGTTTCGCGCAGCCCGCCATAGTCATAGGGGATGGGGATGCCGAGTTCGTTCGCCCATGCCTTTTCCCAGTGCAGGCGCTGGACCGTGTCGGGGACGTTGAGCTCGTTGGGGGTGTAGAGGCCCGGGACCTTGGCGCGGATCTTCCAGCTCTGGCGGAATGCGCCCGGCGGGGTCAGCTGCATGCCCCAGCCGACGTGCCAGACGACGATGTCGCTGGTGCGCAGCGGACCGCGGACGATCGTCTGCAATTCCTCGCCCTCGATCACGTCTTCCCAATAGCGGGTTTCGGCGCCGCGCAGCGTTTCGGCGGCGTAGCAGGCGTCGATCTCGGCGAGCTGGGCGTCGGTGTAGGGGGTCGGAAGGTCATATTCCTTCTTCTTCTCCTTCGACGCATGGCGCTCGGCGCGGATCCACGTGCCGCGCTGGATCGCGTGCAGTTCGTCGTCCTGGTTGCGATAGATATAGCCGTTGACTTCGGACACGGTGCGCCCGGCAAAGCCGCTCTTGTCGTTGACCTGCACGCCGATCAGCGCGAAACGCTGCTTGAGCTGGTCGCCGAGGCGCAGCGGGCGCCACCATTCGAATTCCATCTGCGCCTGATAGGAGCCGAGCCCGGCGAGCGGATCGCCCTTCATCATCGCCTTCACCTCGGGGGTGATCGGCGGCGCGTCGGACACGCCCATGGTATAGAGGAAATTGGGCGGCGCGATCAGCCCGCCCCAGCGCGTCTTCTCACCATAATGCTTGTCGCACCACAGGGGATTGTCGTCGCCATAGCCGAAGGCGAAATGTCGCGTGCCGTCCCACGTGACTTCATAATTGTGCGGCGGGGTCGGCTTGTTGACCTGGATGCCGACGCGTTCGCGCAGCTTCGCAATGCCCTCGTCGGTCAGGATGCCGTACGTGTCCGGCCGCTCCTTGGTGCTGGCTTCTACCATCTCTCTCTTCTCGCTTCCTCTGCCTCTGGTTTCGGAATCCATGCAGGCGCCGGGAGGTTGAATCAAGTAAATTCGTTATATGATTATCATGATTGTTCGTGCAGCATTCCGGCCATCAGGGTCGCGAGTTCGGCCTTCTTGATCTTGCCCGATCCGGTCGCGGGCAGCTCGCTTTCGGCAAGGGCGACGATGCGTTTAGGGATCTTGAACGACGACAGCCGCTGCTTCAGCTCGGCGACGACGGCGGCTTCGTCGAGGGCGCGCCCCGGCGCCATCAGCACCGCCGCGACGAGCTGCGTGTCGTCGCCCTGCGCGATCCCGACAACGCCCGCCTTTTCGATGCCGAGCAGCCCGGTCATCGCCAGCTCGACCTCCAGCGGCGCGACATTGGCGCCGTGGATCTTGATCATCTCGCCCAGCCGCGCCTCGAACTTCAGATAACCCTCGGCGTCGAGCCGGCAGAGGTCGCCGGTCGCATAATAGCCGTCGGCATCGAAGCTCTCGTGCCGCTCGCGCCCCGCGAGGCCGAGCATCAGGCAATAGCCGCGCACGAGCAATTCGCCGACCTCGCCCGGCGGCAGGGGGCGGCGCGTGTCGGGGTCGACGATCCTGAGCTCGACCCCGGGCACCGCGCGTCCCTGCCACGACGGGCGGTCTTCGGGCAGCAGTTCGTCGAACCGCGCCGACGTATGGCCGCCCAGCGTCTCGGTCATGCCGAAGGTACGCGCGAAACGGGCGTTGGGCACCGGCGTTGCCGCGCCGCAGCGCCGGTCCAGATGGTCGCTCGCAAAACGTCCCGCGCGTGCGATGCCGGCGCTGTCCATGTTCAGTCGCACGACGTCGCAGCCCGCCGCGCGCAGCTCGGCCGAATCGCGCAGCACGTCGAACCACCCGGCATCGCCGGCCAGCGCGTTGGCGCCCTCGTCACGGATCAGCCGCGCGACATTGGCGGGCGATCCGTCGCTGGTGACGATCAGGCAGGCGCCGTTGTTGAGGCTGTAGAAAAGGGTGGCGACGAAACCCGCGACCCAGAACATCGCGCGCGTCGTGATCACCCGGTCGCCGGGGCCGAAGGGGGTGAAGTCCAGCCCCATCTGGCGGCTGTGGCGGACCAGCGGGCCGTGGCCGTGGATCACCCCCTTGGGGTGGGCGGTGCTGCCCGACGTGTGGATGATGCAAAAGGGATCGGCGGGCGTCACCAGCGTCTCGACCGCGCGCAGCATCGCCGCATCGACGACTTCGCTCCCCGCGAGCAGTGCCGCGAAGGGCTGCGACCAGGGGCGGGCGGGCGCCCCGATGACATGGATGTGCCGCAGTCGCGGCGCTGCGGCGAGATGGAGTGGACCGCCGCCCGCCTCGGCGAGCCCCGGCAGCGCTTCCTCGAGCCGTGCGAGATAGTCGTGACGGAGGAAGGCGTCGGCGACAATCAGATGGTCGAACTCGGCGTTGGCGAGCACCCAGCGCAGCTCGGGCGCCTGATAGAGCGTGCTGAGCGGTCCGGCGATCGCGCCGATGCGCCCCGCCGCGAGCACCGCAACGACGAATTCGGGCGAGGGCGGGGCGAGGATGGCGATCCGCGCGCCCTTGCCGACCCCGCGTTCGAGCAGCGCCCGGGCGACCGCCGCCGACTGCCGGTCGAGCCCGGCGAAGCTCACCCGCTCGCCGTCGCGGACCATCGCCTCGGCTTCGCCGTGGTGCGCGGCGAAGGCATGGATCAGCCCGGGGATGGTGGCGGGAAAGCCGGGTTCGGGGAACGGCGTGATCATGCGGCGGCCTCCTCCAGCCAGTCGATCGTCGCGTGATGAAAGGCGCGGCCGACATGGTGCAGGCTGATATTGTGCCCGCTATGCGCTTCGAAACGGACCCGCGCGCGCCGGCTCGCGGCCAGGTGCGCGCGCGCCTCGGCCGCGACCGCAGCGTCCGCGACCGAACTGGCCTCATCGGCCGCGAAGCTCAGGCGGACGGGCAGGGTGATTCGGCGCATCAGCGCGGGCAGGTTCCGCGGGGCGTCGACGGCGTCGGGAAGCTCCGCCCCGGGAACCGGGGCGCGCAGCGCCGCATCATAAGCGAGCGCGGCGGGATCGAAATCGGCGTCGGCGCCGAAAAAGGCCTGGCGGGCGTGCGCATCGCCCAGCGCGGGGAAATGCGTCTCGCCCGCGTTCAACCTGCGTCCGTCGAGCGCTGCCTGCATCGCGTCGGTGTAACGCAGCGGCACGCCGCACGCGTCGATCGCGGCGAGGGCGGTCGCGGCGCGCGGTCGCGCCGCGGCGGTCAGCGCCAATATGCCGCCCATCGAATGGCCCGCGAGCAGCAGCGGCACGCCGCCCTCGCGCGCGCGCAGTTCGTCGGCAAGGTCGAGCATCGCATCGGCCTGTTCGGCCAGCGGCATCGGGCGGTCGAAGGCGGCGCCATAGCCCGGCCGGTCGATCGCGACGCCCAGATGGCCGCGCTCGGCCGCGACGTCGAGCAGCGAGGTCGGCGGGAAATCCCAGTATCCCGCACCATATCCGCCGCCGTGCAGCGCAAGGATGATTCCGCGCGGCCGCCCCGCAGGCCTGCGTTCGCGCGCCGACAGCGCCAGGTCGCCGATGCGATAGCCCGTATCCGCCATCTTCTTCCCATTCTTGCCCCGTCTGCGCAGGGTGCTTGCTTTTCGCTATAAACAGATAGATGATATATACAACAAAATGCAATCGGAGCAGGAAATGAACAGCCCCATCCCCGTCCTCACGCCGCGGCCCGACCATGTCCCGGAGGAACTGGTCGTCGATTACGACTATATTCGTCCGGCGGGCATGGAAGAGGTCGGCGTCTACAACGCCGTCAAGCGGTTGCACGACGGTCCCGACATCATCTGGTCGCCGCGTCACGGCGGTCACTGGATGGTGACGCGCGCCGAGGATATCCGCTTCGTACAGGAAAATTACGAGATTTTCAGCCACGAGGAATTCATGATTCCGCGCACGCTGATGCCGCTGAAGCCGCTGCCGCTCGCGGTCGACCCGCCCAATCATGCGCGCTATCGCGCGGTGATCAACCCCGGCTTCATGCCGGGCAAGGTGGCCAAGATGCGCGACGATGCGCGCGACCTGACGATCGAACTCACCGAAAAGATGAAGCCCAACGGCCGCTGCGAATTCCTGTCCGAATTCGCGCGCGTCATGCCGGTGACGATGTTCCTGCGCATCGTCGACCTGCCGCTCGACCGGCGCGAGGAGTTCGTCGAATGGGGCATCGCGATCATGTCCTCCTACGATCCCGCCGACCGGATGGCGGCGCAGCTGCGCGTGCGCGAATATCTGAAGACGATCCTCGACGAGCGCGACGGGGGCGACGGCGACGATCTTCTCACCCGCGTGGCGGGCTGGCGCCGCAATCCGCGCTTCCAGTCGGAGGAAGAGGTGCTGTCGATGGCGACCCTGCTGTTCGCGGGCGGGCTCGACACGGTGGCGTCCGAACTCAGCTACATCGTCCATTACCTTGCGCAGCATCCCGAACAGCAGCGCCGGCTGCGCGAGGAACCGGACATCATCCCCGCCGCGCGCGAGGAGTTCATCCGCCGCTTCGGCCTCTCGAACACCGGGCGCATCCTCACCCGCGACTTCGAATATAAGGGCGTGTTGTTCAGGAAGGACGAGATGATCATGGTCCCCAACAATCTGTCGGGGATCGACGAGCGGATGTACGACCGGCCGATGGAGGTCGATTTCGACCGCAACGCGCCGTCGCACAACACGTTCGGCAACGGCCCGCACAAATGCGTCGGCGCGCATCTCGCACGCGCCGAGATCGACGTGTTTCTCGAGGAATTTATCGCGCGAATCCCCGAATTCCGTCTCGACCCCGACCGCCGCAATGTCGAGCATTGCGGGTCGGTGCCGGGCTTCGACGAACTCTACCTGCGCTGGGACTGACCGTCAGGCCGGGAAAACCGCCTCGCCGCGGTACAGCGCCGCGACCTCGTCGGCGCGGCGCCGCTGCACCTCGCGCTGGTTGATATAGCCTTTGTCTGCAATCTCGTCACCGCTGGCCGGCTCCACCAGCACCCGCACCGCAGCGACCTGCCGCGATTGGCCGCCCGCCGCTTCATTGTGTGCCGCCAGCCGCGTAGCGAGGTGCGCGGTCACGGCCGGATGCGCCGCAAGCGCCGCTGCGTCGAGGCCGGCGCCGGCGAGCCGCTGCGCGTCGGCGGTGCGCAGCCAGCCGAGCGCGCGCACCTCGCCGCGGCCCTCGCCGACGATCACGACGTCGTGGAGCAGGCCGAGCGTATCGAGCAGCGCCATGCGCAGCGCCCCCACATGGACCCAGGTTCCCGACAGCAGCTTGAAATTCTCGGTCACCCGCCCGTCGAAGGCGAGGCCGAGTTCGGGCTGGTCGGGGTCGAGGAAGCGCGCGGCGTCGCCGGTGCGATAGAAGCCTTCGTCGTCGAACGCCGCCGCGGTCGCGTCGGCATCGCCCAGATAGCCGGGGGTGACGGTCAATCCCTTGACCCGGACCTCGAGCCGGTCGCCGACCGGCGCCAGCTTCACGACATTGCCGGCGAAGGGCAGGCCGATCGCGCCGGTGCTTTCGAGCGGGCGGCCAACGATCGTCGTGCCCTGCGTTTCGGTCGTGCCATATTTGGTGATCACCGGGATCCGGCGTCCGGTCGCGGCGACCGCCAGCGCCTGCAGGCGCCTGAACACGTCGTCGGACAGGCCCGCTGCGCCGTAGCTCAGAAAACGCAGGTCGCGAAAGAAATGGTCGCGCAGCGCAGCGTCGGCTTCCATCGCCATGACCAGTTCCGAAAAGAAGATCGGCGTCGAATTATATTCGGTGAGGTGGATTTCCCGAAGGTTGCGGATCGTTTCGGCGAACTGGCCCGGCAGCGGCCGGCCGTCGTCAATGTAAAGGCAGGCGGCTTCGTTGAGCACATCGGCGGGCAGGATATTGTTGCCCCCGACATGGCTCCACGGCACCCACGACAGAAAGGCGCGGGCATGCGCCGAATGGTCCGATTCCTCGTACATTACCTGATGCTGTGCCACGACGCCGGTCAGGATGCGCTGAGTCTGGATGACCCCCTTGGGCTTGCCGGTCGAGCCCGAGGTGAAGATGGTCTTGGCGTGGGTATCGGGAGTGATCGCCGCGATCGAGGTGTCGACCGCGTCGGTTGCGGGCGTCTCGAGCAGGTCGGCAAGCGCGATCGTCTCGCCGCCGGGGGCGGCTTCGTCGGTGACGAGGATCAGTTCGGTTTCCTCGCGCAGCGCGCGCATTGCGGGCAGGAAGGTGCGCCAGTCGTCGGCGTAGACCAGTCGGGGGCGGCAGGTCGCGAAGCAGTGGCGCAGCCGTGCAAAGTCGCCGCCAGCCAACGAGTAATTGACCGACACGGGGGCGTAGGGCGCTCGCGCCATCTGGGCCGCAAGGTTGACGACCATGTGATCCGGGCTGCCGCCCGACAGCACCATCACCGACGCATCGGGACCGATGCCGCGATCGAGGAGGGCCTGCGCCAGTGCGCGCGACCGGTGCAGCGCGTCGCCATAGGTCAGCCGCCGCCATTCGCCGCGGCTGCCGTCGCCGAGCCGTTCGCGGCGAGCGACGAACGGCCGGTCGGGAAAGCGCTGCGCGCGGTCGATGAACAGGTGCGGGATCGAGGGCCAGAGCTCGGGCAGCGCATATCCCGGCGTGATCAGCGCGGAGCCGTCGTCGCGAAATTCGAAACGGCAGCCGTGCGGCCGGAAAGGGAGGGCGATATAGTCCACGATCACCCGATGCGATGCCCGTCGCTCCCGATCAAGCGGCTTCGAGCAGTTTCCTGAGTTCGGGCTGGCTGGGTTTCATCGAGGGGGTGCGCGGGAAGTCCTGCACCTCCAGCAATTTGGTCGGCACCTGATAGGCGGTCAACCGTTCACGCAGGAAGTCGCGCAGCTCGTCGGCGCTGACCGCCTGCCCCGATTTGACTCGGTAGCCCGCAGCGGGAACCTGTCCCAGCCGCGGGTCGGCGAGTGCAACCACGCAAGCCTCGAGCACCGCGGGATGCGCCTCGATCGCCTTGACCACATCGTCGGGGATGATCTTGAATCCGCCGCGGATGATCGCATTGTCGGCGCGCCCGAGGATCCACAGAAACTGATCCTCGTCCATGCGCGCGAGATCGGTGGTGCGCACCCAGTTCCGGCCGTCGCCCAGATGGCGCGCGCGCAGTTCGAGCAACCCCTTCTCGCCATAGGGGAGCGGCTCGCCGCTTTCGGGATCGACGATGCGGCCGTCGACGCCGGGATTCATCTTGCCGACGCTGCCACGCCGGAGCTGGCCCGATTTCAGGAAATCGGGAAGCGTCCAGCCCGCGACGCCGCCGGCGAATTCGGTGGCGCCATAGTTCTGCAGCACCGGAATGCCGAAATGCTCAAAGAATTGATCGGCAAGCTCGGGATCGAGCGGCGCGGTCGAGGTGCGAAAGGCGACGAGGCTCGCCAGCGCTTCCTTTGGTACCCCGGCGTCGAGGATCATCCGCAAGGCCGAGGGCGGGGCACCCGCGACCTTGGGCTTGTGACGCTGTACCGCGTCGACGAATTCCTCGACGCGGAAGCGGTCGAGCATGCACGACTTGCGGCCCGCCGACAGCGAGACGAACAGGCCGAAAATGCCGCCGATGTGCGAAAAGGGCGTGTTCGAGATGGTCACGGCCTTCGACAGCTTCGGCGGGGCATCGACGTCGCGCTTTTCGAACACCGCAGCGTCGAGCACCATTTTCGAAAAATTGCTGGCCTTCAGCGGCACGCGCTTCGGGGTGCCGGTGGTGCCGCTGGTCAGCATCTCGATCCCGATGCCTTCGGCGTCGCTGCGGAAATCGGTCCCGGTCATGGCGGTGATGATCCGTGCGGGTTCGTCGGTGTCGCCGGTGATCTCGATCCCCAGCGCGCCGCTGCGGCGAACCGCTTCGATCACCGCCGCGCGTTGCCAGTCGGCGGTTTCGGCGATCACCACGGGAGTTTTGAGGCTGGCAATGTCGTCCGCCAGCTTTTCATCGGGCAGCGCGGGGTTCAGCGTCACGACGCAGCGGTCGCCGATGATCGTGCCGATGATTACCGCCGCGATCTGCGGCGTGTTGCGCAGGATGCCGCCGATCCGCGTGCCCGCGCCGATGCCGTTGGCGAGGAGGATCGCATCCACCGCCTCGATGACCGCGCTGAGTTCGCCCCAGCTGTGCCACTGTTTTTTATGCTCGAGCGCCGGAGCGGAGGGATCGATCGCCATGACCTGGCGGACGATCGAATTGAGCGTGGGCATGAAGCCGGAATCCTCACCTGTCTGCAATATTAACGTCTATCTGATTTAGACGAATCATTTAGACGTTTGCAAGCCTTTCATCAGCCGATCAGGAATCCGCCGTCGAGTGTCAGCGCCTGCCCGGTAATGAAGCGTCCGGCGGGGGAGGCGAGATAGACGATCGCGCTCGCGACGTCGTCGGCGCTGCCCATGCCGAGCGTCAGCCGACCCGGCTGCGTGGCCGGACCGCCGAGTCTTTCCATGTCCGCGGGTGGATCGCCGACGGGTACGGCGCCCGGGAGTACCGCGTTGACGCGAATCCCGTCCTCGGCATGGTCGAGCGCTGCGGCGCGAACGAGCGCGTTGAGCCCGGCCTTTGACGCGCCATAGGCGCCATTGCCCTTGAGTACCGGATGGACCGATCCCATCGTCGAGACTGCGACGATCGCGCCGCCGCCCTGCGTGCGCATCGAGGGGATGACCGCGCGCATCGCGAGGAAGGCGCCGCGCAGATTGGCGTCCTGCACCGCATCCCACTGGTCGAGCGCCATCGTCGGCAGGGCATAGGTGCCGATGCGGGTCACCGCATAGACGAGCAGGTCGATGCCGCCGTGCCGTTCGACAAAGCTGCTCACTGTTGCTGCAATGCTGCCTTCGTCGGGGACAATGTCCGCAAGTTCGGCGGCCGCGCCCAGATCGCCGAACATCGCGGCGCTCGCCTCGCCGATCGGCGTCGCGCCGATGACCAGCACGCGGAGTCCCGCGACTCCGAAAATCCTGTCGAGCGTCATTGGCTTGCTCCTATCCATTCGGCGGCGCGCTCGGCGATCATGATCGTCGGCGCGTTGGTGTTGGCGGACACGGGTTCGGGCATCACCGACGCATCGACGACGCGCAGCCCGGCAATGCCGCGGACCCGAAGCTGCGGGTCGAGTACGGCCATCGGGTCGCCGTCCGGCCCCATGCGGCAGGTGCCGACGGCATGGTAGCCGATGCCGCCCCACCGGCGCACATAGGCTTCCCAGCCGGCGTCGTCGGCGGGCACCGGATCGGGGCGCAGCGTGCCGGTGACGATGTCGGCGAGCGGCCGGGTCCGGCAGATGCCCTCGACGATCCTGAGCCCCCTGACCAGCTTGTCGACATCCTCCTGCGCGCCCTGCAGCCGGTGATCGATCACCGGCTTGGTGTCGGGATCGGTGCTGCGCAGCCGAATCTCGCCTCGGCTGGCGGGGCGCGCGACGTGGAAGCCGAAGGAAAAGGAGGGGCGTTTTTCGACCACCGCGTCGCCCCTGTCGTTGAAGGTCACCGCGACGGGCAGCATCGACAGAATGATATCGGGATCGGCGAGCGCGGGATCGGTCCGGAACGCCGCCATTACCTGCACCGCCGGCGTCGTGAGCAGTCCGCGGCGGAACAGCAGATAGTTCAGCATGTGTCGCACGAGCTTCACCGGCCCGAGTTCGGCGCTCATCGTCGGGACGCTGACCAGTTTGGCGAGCGACACGCTGTTATGCTCGCGCAGATTCTGTCCGACACCGGGCAGGTCGGCGTGCACCGCGATGCCGTGATCGGAGAGATGGGCGCCGGGACCGATCCCCGACCGCATCAAAATGGCCGGCGACACCATCGTACCCGCGCACAGAAGCACCTCGCGCCGCGCCCGGAATACGCGCGTCTCTCGCGAAACTCGCGCCTCGACTCCGATCGCGCGGCCGTTCTCGACCAGGATCCGGTCGACATGCGCGCGTGTGATGATCCGCAAATTCGGGCGGTCCAAAACCGGGGCGAGATAGGCGCGGGCGACCGAACAGCGCTGCCCGTCCTTCTGCGTTGCGAAGATGCGGTAGACGCCCTCCTGGCTGCCGTCGCAATAGTCGGCGTTGAGCGCGATGCCCGCCGCGACGAAGGCATCGATCACATACTGGCCGACCGGCTGCGGATCGCGAATCGGTGAGACGCTCAGCGGGCCGTGGCGTCCGTGCGACTGCGTTGGAGCGCCATGGAAACATTCGGCTTTCAGGAAATAGGGAAAGACCGCGTCATAGTCCCAGCCGGCGCAGCCCATCGCCGCCCAGCGGTCGTAATCCGAGCGCTCGCCGCGCATATAGACCTGACCGTTGATCGCCGAACTGCCGCCGAGCGCCTTGCCCGCCGCCCATTGCATCGTCCGCCCGCCGATCGACGGATCGGGTTCGGTCGGCAGGCACCAGTCGAAATCCGAGTGTCCCATCAGCTTGGCGGTGCCGGCGGGCATGTTGATCAGGAAATCGCGCCCTTCTCCCCCGGCTTCGAGCAGGAGCACGCGGTGCGTGGGATTTTCGCTCAGGCGCGCGGCGAGCACACAGCCCGCGCTGCCGCCGCCGATGATGACGAAGTCGGCTTCTTCCTCCATGCGGCGCTCCTTCAGCGCAGGTGCATCAACACCTGTTTGATCTGCATGAATTCCTCGAGCCCGGGACGGCCGCCCTCGCGCCCGAAGCCGCTCTGCTTGACGCCGCCGAAGGGCTGGTTGGCGGCCATCGGCAGCATGCCGTTGACCGCGACGCATCCGGCCTCGAGTTCGGCCGCGACCCTGTGCGCGCGCGACAGGTCGCGGGTGTGGACATAGGCGCCGAGGCCGAAGCGCGAGTCATTGGCCATCGCGACCGCATCGGCTTCATTGTCGAACCGGACGATCGACAGCACCGGACCGAACACTTCCTCGCGCGCGATATGGCTGTCGTGCGCGACGCCGGCGAACACGGTCGGCTCGACGAAGCTGCCCGCCGCGAGCGCGCCCTGACCGCGCCGACCGCCAGCGACGAGCGATCCGCCGCTTTCGGTTTTCGCGCTCTCGATCGCGCCGATGATCCGCTGCGCTGCCGCTTCGTTGATCACCGGCCCGACCACCGTCGCGGGATCGAGCGGGTCGCCGAGCGTGAAGGCCTGCGCCTGCGTCCGCACGCGATCGACGAACTCGTCGAAGATCGCCGCCTGTGCATAGACGCGCGTCGGCAGCACGCAGCCTTGCCCCGCAAGCGGGACGAGGCTGCACGTCGCGGCCATCGTCGCCGCGACGTCGAGGTCGGCGTCGGCGAAGATCAGGTTCGCCGATTTGCCGCCGAGTTCGAGCGCGACGGGTTTCAGATGCTCGGCGGCGGTGCGCATCACCGCCTTCGCGACGAGGTCGCCGCCGGTGAAGCTGACCTTGCCCACCGCGGGATGCGCGATCAGCGCTTCGCCGGCTTCGGCATCGCCGGGGACGATGTTGAGTACGCCGGGCGGGATGCCCGCCTCCAGCGCCAGTTCGCCGAAGCGCAGCGCGACAAAGGGCGTTTGCGTCGGCGGTTTGAGGACGACAGCATTGCCCGCCGCCATCGCGAGGATCGCGGTCATCGATATCGCGACCAGCGGCGAGTTCCACGGGATGATGACCCCGATCACGCCGATCGGTTCGTGGCGGGCGTATGCGAGGCCGGTGATGCCGAAGGGCTCGCTGTACGTGCCCTCGATCTTGTCGGCCCAGCCGGCATAATAGCGGATCCACGACAGCGCGAGCCCGCTCGAATTGCTCGAGACGGGCGTGCCGCATTCGCGCGCGGCGATCTGGAGCAGGCGCGGCGTGTCGGCCTCGACCAGATCGGCGAGGCGGAGCAGGCAGTCGCGGCGCCGCTCGGGGCCGAGCGCCTGCCACGCCTTCTGGCCCGCCACCGCGGCGCGCGCGGCGGCGTCGATTTCGGCCGCGCCGCCGATCATCACCGACGCCTGCACCTGGCCCGTCGCCGGATTGACATGATCGCGCGTGCCGGGGCCGGTCGTTGCGGGCCGCGTGGCGCCGATCAGCGGGCGGCTGTCCGAAAGCAGGTCCGACATCGGCTCAGCCCTTGGTGAAGCCGGCGTCGACGAGCAGTTCGGCGCCGTTGATATAGCTCGCCGCGTCGCTGGCGAGGAACAGGATGGCGCGCGCCATCTCGACCGGGTCGGCGACGCGGCCCATCGGGTTGCGGCCGGGGATCGTCGCGGGTCCGGCGATCACCGCGCCCCCCGCCGCCTGCGCCGCGCGCATCTTGTCGGGGCCGGGCGTCGCCATGCCGCCGGGGAGCACCGAGTTGACGCGGATCCCGTCGCTGGCGAACTCGACCGCAGCGAGCCGGGTGATCGCATCGACCCCGGCTTTCGCCGAATCATAATGCATGTTGGGAAAGATCGTCGGGTGCTGCGCGCTCATCGACGAGATATTGACGATCGATCCGCCGCCGCGCCCGCGCATCTGTTTCACCGCTTCGCGCAGGCACAGGAAGCTGCCGCGCGCGCAGACCGCGTGCATGATGTCCCATTCGACGACCGACATATCCATTGTGTTCGCCTTGCCGCGATAGGCGGCGTTGTTCACCAGCACGTCGACGCCGCCGAAGGCGGCCGCCGCGGCAGCGAATCCCGCCTGCACCGCCGTCTCGTCGGAAACGTCCATGCCGACGCCCAAGGTTTCGCCCTTGTCGGCGAGTTCGGCGGCCGCCACCTTTGCTCCTTCGGCGTCGAGGTCGGCGATCACCACCTTTGCGCCGACGTCGAGGAACAGTGCGGCGGTCGCCTTGCCGAGCCCCGAGGCGCCGCCGGTGATCAGCGCGACCTTTCCGGTCAAAGCGAAGGGCGCGAGCGCGGCGTTGGTGGAATTTCCGGTGTCGGTCATGCTGTTCTTCCTCGACTGTCGGATACCCCGCCGCGTCGCATCCCACGCGATCCGGCCAGGCACCTCATCTCCATTTCTGGTCCGGCGCTGGTGCGCCGGCCTGTGACATGCCATGTTGAATCATGACTATAATCGTATAAACCTTTTATACCATTAGGCGAGAATCGCCGGCAAACACAAGTGGGAGCGGACTATGGGAGAATTTGCGGGACGCGTCGCCGTCATCACCGGCGCAGGGCGCGGAATCGGGCGCGAAATTGCGCTGCTGATGGCGCGCGAAGGCGCAAAGATCGTCGTCAACGATCTGGGCGGCGGGCCGCAGGGCGGCGGCGGCGACGCGAGCTTCGCGCAGCAGGTCGTCGACGAGATCAAGGCGGCGGGCGGCGAAGCCGTCGCCGAAATCTCCAGCGTCGCCTCGATGGCGGGCGGGCAGGCGGTTGTCGATTGCGCGATCGACAATTTCGGGCGGCTGGATTTTCTGGTCAACAATGCCGGCATCATCCGTCCCAAGCGGCTGATCGAGATGAGCGAGGAGGATTTCGACATCGTCCTCGCGGTCAATCTCAAGGGCTATTTCGCTACGATGCGCACGGGCGCTGAACATCTGAAAAAACAGGGCGGGGCGATCGTCAACTTCGCCTCGCCCTCGGGCTTCGGCCATTATGGCATGGTCAATTACAGCGCGGCGAAGGAAGGCGTCGTCGGCATGTCGCGCACCGTCGCGCGCGAACTCGCCGAATATGGCGTGCGCACCAACGTCATCCGCCCGATTTCGGGACCGAGCAACATGAACATCCCCGAGGTGTACGAGACGCTCGGCTATGCGATGAACACGCTCAAGATTCCGCCGCTGTCGAACCACTGGATCGGCAACAGCGGCCCCGACGGCCGTCCGTGGAACGTCGCCGCCGTGGCCGCGTGGCTCTGCTCCGACCGGTCCGAAAATCTCAACGGCCGCGAACTCTTCATCAACGGCGGCCACGTCGCGCTGGTGCAGGAACCCGAATATGTGCGCAGCCAGTTCGCGGTCGACGGCTGGACGTTCGAGGGCCTGTGCAGCGAGGCAACGACGCGCGCGCTGACGTGGGACATCCGCAACCGCTTTACCGGGAAATAGGGGGAAGGGTGGTCCGGGTCGTTCAGACCCGGATCACCACTTTTCCGAAGTGCCGCCGCGCGGCGAGGTGGGCAAAGGCATCGCGCGCGTCGTCGAAGCCGAAAACACGGTCGATCACGGGCTCGAAATGGTGCGCGGCGCGGTCGACGAGGCGAGCAAGGTCGGCGCGCGACCCGACCGAAATGCCGCGGATCGTGCCCGTCGTCCGCATCAGCGGGAGCGGGCTGATCGCTTGCGCCGGATTGTCGAGCAGGCCAACCAGCGCGATTTCGCCCTCGGGTGCCAGCGCCGCCATCGAACGGGGCAGGGTGCCCGCGCCGCCGACTTCGACGATACGCTCGATCCCGCGCCCGCCGGTCAGGTCGCGTACGCGCGCGTCCCATTCGGGATATTCGCGATAATTGATCACGTCGCTCGCCCCCAGCGCGCGCAGGCGGTCGGCCTTGGCGTCGCTCGAGGTGGTGGCGATCACCCGGCACCCCAAGGTGCGCGCGATTTGCAAGGCGAACAGCGAAACTCCGCCGCTGCCCATGATCAGCACACCGTGCCCGGGGCGGAGCGGCGCGCCGCGGTCGAGCGCCGCCCATGCGGTTACCCCGGCGCAGGGCAGCGTCGCGGCCTGTTCGAACGACATCGCGTCGGGGATTGGAACCACCGCGCGCGCGGGAACCGCGACATACTCGGCGAGCACCCCGTCGACCGCGCCGCCGAGATCGGTGGCGATCGCCGCGGGGTCGAACGGGCCGTCGATCCAGCCCGGCCGGAAGGGAATGGCGACGCGCGCGCCCGGCGCGACGTCGGTGACCGCCGATCCGCAGGTGATGACCTCGCCCGCGCCGTCGGACAGCGGGATGAGCCCTGGTTTCGGGCCATAGGGCGACGGACCGAAGACCATCATCAGATCGCGGGCATTGAGCGACGCGGCGCGGATGCGGACCAGCACTTCATCGGGGGCGACCGCGGGTTCGGGCGCGTCTTCGACCGCCAAATTGTCGAGCGACCCGTGATCGCGGAGGCGATAGAGCTTCATCGGCCGGCCTCGCGTCGCGGTGTCACGCGCCGGCGAGAATATCGACGTTGATGCCGATCCGCTCGGCGGGGATCGTCAGCGGCCGTTCGTAGGAGCAGTCGCTCGCGTCGCGCGCGGTCGTGCCGCTTTGCGCCAGCATCGCGCGTGCCTCGGGGCTGATCTGCGTCGCCACGGGCTGACCGCCCCAGTCGGGAACGCATTTGCGCGCCGCGATCCGCCATTCGCCGCCGCGCTTTTCCATGCGGTCGATATAGCGCCCGCCGCCGATGGTCAGATTCTGTCCGTTCGGGTCTAGTGCGGCAAACAGCCAGTAAGTTTCGGCGTGCGCGATGTCACCGTCGAGTTCGCAGCTGTGGTTGGTGACGATGTGCTGGTGGGTCGACTGGGCGGTGGTGTGATAATGGTTCACCCACGTCCAGAATTCCTCCGGCCCCGCGACGACGAAACCATGGTCGTCGATCGCGTCGGGATGATAGGCCGACAGGAACAACGCGCGGTCCATCCGGTCGACCCCGCGGCAATAGCGGGTGACGACCTCGCGGATCTTCTGCTTGTCGTAAAGTTCGCGGACCATGGCCTCCAGCGCGGGTTCCATCTCGCGCGCCGTCAGTTGGGTATGCGGTTCAGCGCGTGCTGCGCCGCGACCCAGCCGAAGACGAAGGAGGGCGAGATGCTCGCCCCCGCGCCCGGATAGGTCTTGCCCATCACCGACGCCGTCGAATTGCCCGTCGCATAGAGGCCGGGGATCACCGATCCGTCCTCGCGCAGCGCGCGGGCATATTCGTCTGTCAATATGCCGCCGAAGGTGCCGACGTCGCCGGGAAAGACCTCGATCGAATAATAGGGCGCGGTCTCGATCGGGCCGAGCGTGGGGCTCGGCTTGTGCGTGCGGTCGGCGTAGACGAGGTCGTAGGCCTTGTCGCCGCGCCTGAAGTCGAGATCCTTGCCCGCTGCGGCGAAGCCGTTGAAGCGCGCGACCGTCGCCTCGAGCCCGTCGGGGTCGACGCCGATCTTTTCCGCCAGTTCGCGTAGCGTCGATGCGGACTTCAGGAAGCCGCTCTCGTGCCAGATTTTCGGCACCGCCCCCATGCGGAAACCCCAGCTGTATTTCTTGAAATAGGAGGCATCCATGATCGCGTGCGCGGGCACCGCGCCGTGCGCGTAGAAATCCTGACCGTTCGCCATATAGGATTGCGCTTCGTCGACGAAGCGCCGGCCCGCCTTGTCAACGAGGATGCAGTGCGGCTTGGGCAGGTCGGGGACGTTCATCAGCGGCGGGCCGTCGGGCGGGACCGAGGTTGGAATCCACACCGCCTGGTCGGTCAGGTCGAGCGCGGCACCGTGCGCGCGGGCGATCTCGATCATCTCGCCGGTGTCGCCGGGGTTGGCGTTGGTCCATTCGGTCGACGACGGCTGCGGGCCATATTTTTTCCGCAGTTCGGCGTTGCGCGCAAAGCCGCCGGCGTTGATCAGCACGCCGTCGCGCGCCTCGATCCGCCAGGGCTTGCCATGCTTTTCGGTGACGACACCGGTAATGCGGCCATCTTCCTCGACCAGATCGGTGACGCCCATGTCGGTACGAATGTCGACGCGGTGGTCGAGCGCCATCTTGAGCATGCGGCCCTGGATCGCAGCGCCCGATCCGACCTGGTGGATGCCCAGAAGCTTGTTGCGGATCATGCGGAGGCCGATCTTGACCATTGCGAACTTGCCCGCCCAGGTGACCTTCATCAGCGTCAGATGCTTGGATTCCGTACGCTTGGCGGGGACGCCGAACTCACCGCGGCGCAGCTTGGGATACCATTCCTTGCCCAGCGACTTGATGTTGAAGATCTGGACGCCAAGCGATCGGCCTTCGCCGAGCCCGCCGGGCAGGTCGTCGTGATAGTCCGACCAGCCGCCGTAGCGGACGAAGGGCATACCCTTGCCTTCGAGATAGTGGACCATCCGCGGCCCCATGCGAAGGAACATGTCCTTGCGCGCGCGCGACGTCGACGGGCCGACGTCACCCACCGCCGCATCGAGATAGGTGCGCGCCTTTTCGTCGCTGTCCTCGATGCCCTCGCGCGCCTGCAGCGGATGGTTCGGAATCCAGAATACCCCGCCCGACAGCGCGGTCGAGCCGCCGACGCGATCGGTCTTTTCGAGGATCAGCGGCTTCTTGCCCGCATCGACGGCTTCGATTGCTGCGAGCATCGATCCGCCGCCGCTGCCGACGATCACGAAGTCGGCGCTCTCGTCCCAGCCGCCGCTCATGCGCCATATCCATTTTCGATGAAGTCATCGAGGCTGCGGTGGAAATTGATCACGGCGATCTCCTGCCGCGGATTGGGCTTGGCACCCTTGAACGCCTTCGATTTCATGCCCTTCTGGACCTCGGCCATATTCTGGTAATCCTGGGTCAGGATCAGCCCCCAGAAATCGACGTCGCCATGGTCCTGACTCCATTCCTGCGCGACCTTCGGCGCGGTCCCGGGGGCGTAACGCTGGAGCGAGTAGACATCCCAGATGCATTTGTCGGGGTTGGTGCCGAACGGGCGGGCGCGATAGCCGAGCAGGCCGGTCGGCCCCATCAGCATGATCTGGTTGGGGAACAGGTGCCAGTCGACGCCCGCGGCATACATTTGTTCGGGGGTGATGCTGGGCCATTGCAGGCCCTGCGAGACGGCATTTTCATAAATGAACTGGCCGAACTTCGCGAGCACCTCCATCGGCGGCGTACCCGGTGGCACCTCCTGCTCGACGCGGCGCGCGGCAAAGACGGTCTGCACCGACGAACCCGCGTTCAGCGTCGCCGCCATGTCCTCCATATAGTCGCGAATGCCGGGCCGGATGTCTTCGGTCGGCTTGCCGTCGGTCAGCCGCGCCGAGCGCGAACCCATGGGCATCGATTCCCAGTAACCGAAGTGCGAATGGCGCCCGCGTGCATAGCTTTGTGTCCAGTCGTCCATGTAACGCAGCATCTGGTTGTGCGTGGTCTGGACGTGATAACCCTCGTTGAATGCTTCGAGCGCGACCTTCCAGTTGCAGTCGAAGACCGTCGACTTGCGCCAGTGATAATTCATCCCGCCGATGTCATAAGGATCGAGATAGGCTTTGGCCGGCGCCAGATGCTCCTCGAGGCTGATGCTGTCGGGGTCGAGATTGATATAGACCCAGCCGCTCCAGCGTCCGACCTTGACGGGAACGAGGTTGAGGTCGTCGTCGGTCAGCGATTCCGCGGGCCATTCGTGACGGTCGACGACCTTGGCGATCGTCCCGTCAAGCTTCCATGACCAGCCGTGATATTTGCAGAACAGGCGCGCGGCGTGGCCGCAACCTTCGGTGATCGTCCTGCCGCGGTGCGGGCAGACGTTGTAATAGGCTTTGATCTCGTCCTTTGCGACGCGGATCACGATGATCGACTGGTCGACGATGTCATAGGTGTAATAGTCGCCGACGTTCGGGATTTCCTCCTCGCGGCAGGCCATCTGCCAGACGCGATACCAGAGATTTTCGGCTTCGAGCTTCGCGAATTCGGGCGAGATATAATGGTCGGCCCCCACGACATAGCCCGCGCCATCCTGCTGGAGCCCGTCCTTGGTCTGAACGTTCATCGATTTCCTCTCCTTGTCGGAATTCAGTATACTGAATGGGCCGACGTCGCAACGCCATCCACTGCCGGGCGCCTGTCTTTATCATCTAACTAGGTAATATGACTGTTGGCAAGAGGGAGTTGGCAACCCTGCTTGCGCGCGCGCGGATTTCGAGGCAAAAGGTCGAAAATCCAAAAAGGAATTAAACTTGTCTAACGCTTTTGTCGCTATTCCCGTCGGCAATCGCAGCAATGCTGAAGCCGTGCGCGTTCCCAAGACGGCCGAACTTGTCGCGAAGCAGATCCGCAATGCCATCATCCGGGGCGAACTGGTCGATGGCGACACGCTGCCCGCCGAATCGCACCTGATCGCCGAGTTCGAGGTCTCGCGCCCGACGATCCGCGAAGCGGTGCGGATTCTCGAATCGGAAGGGCTGGTCACGGTCGCGCGCGGCGCGCGCGGCGGGGCACGGGTCAGTTCGCCCAATTACGAGATGATCGAGCGCGCGGCCGGCATCACGCTGCAGGCAAAGGGCGTCACCATCGGCGACCTGTACGAGATGCGCACGCTGATCGAGCCGCCCGCCGCGGGCCTCGTGGCGCAGCGCAACAGCGAGGTCGCGGTGCCGATCCTGCGCCGGATGATCGAGGAGGAACTTTCCAACATCCGCGACCGGTTCCTGGTGACGGCGAAGATCGCCGAGTTCCACCAGGTGATGATCGAACTGGCGGGCAACAAGACGCTGATCATGTTTTCGAATGCGCTGCGCGGGCTGGCCGACGAGCATCTCAATCTTGCCCAGCGCCGCAATTCGCATATCGATCCCGAATTCTCGATGCGCCAGCTGCGCTACGGCCTGAAGTCGCATTCGAAGCTGGTCGACCTGATCGAGGCCAAGGACGCCGAGGGGGCCGAGAGGCACTGGAAGGCGCATATGATCGCCGCCGGCAAAGTGTGGCTGGCGCAGGTCGGGCCCAATTCGGTGGTCGATCTGATCGACTGATTTTCACCGACATATTCTCTCGACAGAAGCAGTGTAATCATATAGCTAATTGCACTGATAATAATCTCTGTACGAGGGAGTGTGACGGATGGCCGGCAAGCAGTTTGTGGCGGATTCCGCGGTTCTGCGTTCGATATACGAACGCGCCGCGCTGCTGAAGGCGAACGACGAACGCGCCCGGAAAGTGATTCTCTCGGGCCAGATCGCGATGGTCTATTACAGCTATCGCGGGCAGGAGATCATCCCGTCGGTGATGGGTGAAGTGCTGCGCGACGACGACACGATCTGCACCATTTATCGCGGCATCCACGACATGCTCGGCAAGGGCTTTCCGCTGCGCGAGTTGTGGGCCGAACTCGCCGGCCGCACGACCGGATCGTGCAAGGGCAAGGGCGGGCCGATGCACCTGACCTATCCGCCCAAGGGGATCATGGTGACCACCGGCATCGTCGGATCGTCGGCGCCGATCGCCAACGGCCTGTCCTGGGCGGCGCAACTCGACGGCAGCGACCGCGTGTCGGTGTGCACCTTCGGCGATGGCGCGTCGAACATCGGCGCGGTGCATGAAGCGCTCAACCTCGCTTCGGTGTGGAAGCTGCCGACGATCTTCGTCTGCCAGAACAACCTGTTCGCCGAGCATACCAAATTCGAGAAAATGACGGGCGGCGGGAATATTGCGGCCCGCGCCGAAGGCTATGGCATGCCCGGCGTGCGCGTCGACGGCAACGATCCCGGGGCGATGTATTCGGCCTTTGCCGAAGCGGTGGCGCGCGCGCGGGCAGGCGAGGGGCCGACCCTGCTCGAATGTATGACCTTCCGCTTTTTCGGTCACAATTTTGGCGACGACGACAGCTATATCCCCAAGGAGCAGAAGGCCGCGGCGATGGCGGCCGATCCGGTGCCGGCGCTGCGCGCACGGCTGATTGCCGACCGCGTCGCGACCGAAGAGGAGCTCGCGGCGGTCGAGGCTGGTATCGAGGCGCGGATCGACGACGCGATCGAGCATGCGCTTGCCTCGCCATGGCCCGAGCCGGACGACCTGCGCTTCGACGTTTTCGCAAAGGAGATTGCGGCATGAACGTCGCGGCGGAAAAGGCAGCCAAGCCGAAGGTCACCATCATCGAGGCGATCGCCAAGGCCTATCACGATGCCTTTGCCGACGACCCGAAGGTCGTCACGCTCGGCGAGGACCTCGCCGACCCCGAAGGCGGCGGCATCGCCAAGATCACCAAGGGGCTGTCGACCGCTTTCGGCGACGACCGGGTGCGTTCGACCCCGATTTCCGAGCAGGCGATCATGGGCGCGGCGATCGGCGCGAGCCTCGCGGGCTACAAGCCGATCGCCGAGATCATGCTGATGAACTTCACCACGGTGGCGATGGACATGATCGTCAACCACGCGGCGAAGCTCCGCTTCATGTCGGGCGGCCAGACGAGCGTGCCGATCGTGATCCGCACGATGACGGGACTCGGTTTCGGGTCGGGCGGCCAGCATTGCGACTATCTGGAAGCCTGGTTTGCGCACACGCCGGGGATCAAGGTCGTCGCGGCTTCGACGCCCGAAGATGCCTATGGCCTGCTCCGCGCCGCGATCGAGGATCCCGATCCGGTGATCTTCATTGAGAATCTGCCGACCTATCGCGTGCCGATGGCGTTCGACCTGCCGGCGAGCGACCACCGCGTGCCGCTCGGCAAGGCGGCGGTGCAGCGCGAGGGCACCGACGTCACGATCGTGACCTATGCGCGGATGGCGGTTCAGGCGCGCGCAGCGGCCGATCAGGCGGCGGACGAAGGCATTTCGGTGGAGGTCGTCGACCTGCGCACGATCGCGCCGTGGGACCGCGAGACGGTATTGGCCTCGGCGCGCAAAACCGGGCGCGTGATCGTCGTCCACGAAGCGGTCAAGGAACATGGTGTCGGCGCGGAAATCGCTTCGGTGATCAGCGAGGAATTGTTCGGCGAGCTCAAGAAGCCGGTGAAAAGGCTGGGTGGGGCGTTCAGCGCCGTGCCCTATTCGCGGCCGCTCGAAAGTGCCTATGCGCCCGATGCCGAACGCATTCTCGCCGCCATCAAGACCATCATCAGCTAAGGAGGCCGCGACGTGGCTGTGCAAGTGACCGTGCCGAAGATCGGCTTTTCGATGAACGAAGGAATTCTCGCCGAATGGCTCGTCGAAGACGGCGCCGAGGTGACCGAGGGGCAGCCGCTCTATGCGCTCGAGGCCGACAAATCGACCAACGAGGTCGAAAGCCCCGCGAGCGGCAAGCTGAAGATCATCGGCGAGGTCGGCGAGACCTATGAGGTCGGCGTCGTCATCGCGGAAATCGGCTGAGCCGATGGACGACCGGGAGGCGGTGGCACGCGCCTATGCCGCGGTCGTGAACGGGCGCCGCAGCATCAGGGGGTACAAGCGCGAGGCGGTGCCCCGGGCGCTGCTGCGCGACGTGCTGGCGCTCGCGATGCGGTCGCCTTCGTCGCTCAACACCCAGCCGTGGAATTTCTACGTCGTCACCGGCGACCCGCTCGAGCGTATTCGCGCCGAAAATACGCGCCGCAACCTCGAACGCATCCCCTCGACGCGCGAGTTTCGCGGCATGGAAAATTACGAGGGCGTGCACCGCGACCGGCAGGTCGGTATCGCCAAGCAATTGTTCGGCGCGATGGGGATCGCGCGCGACGACAGGCCGAAGCGCACCGACTGGGTGCTGCGCGGCTTTCGCCAATTCGACGCGCCCGCGTGTATCGTCGTCACCTATGACAAGGTCCTCGTCGGCAGCGACATCGCACCCTTCGACTGCGGAGCCGTCGCGACCGCGATCGTCAACGCCGCCTGGTCGAAGGGGCTGGGCTGCGTGATCAACAGCCAGGGGATCATGCATTCGGAGGTCGTGCGCCGCGAGGCCGGCATCGCCGACGACCAGACGATCATGATCTGCATTGCGATCGGCTGGCCGGACGGGGACTTTCCAGCCAACGCCGTCGTTTCGACGCGCAAGACCGTCGACGAGGCGGCGACCTTCGTGGGGTTCGAGGCCTAGGCGAGGCCCGGGAATCGGCTGCCAGTCCGCGCGGGGCCGGCGTCCGGAGGTCCTGCGACAATCCGTCCGTGCCGGGGGCACGGAATGGCTTCCATGTTGACGATGTAAATTTTGATTTGACCTGCCGGGTCATTTGCGCAATGTTTACGTTGATAACATTGAGTCGCGAAAGGATGCGCCATGCGAACCTTGCTCTATGCCATCGGACCGATGCTGTTCGACTCGCTCGGCGTGATCGTCTTTGCCGCGCTGCTCGGATTGGGGGCGGGGATCGTTGCGGCGACGATAGCGGGAACCGCGGTCGCGATCGCCGTGGTCGGCTATGAACTGGTTCGCGGGCACAAGGTGGCGGCGCTGCAATGGATCAGCCTTGCCTCGGTACTCTTCACCGCGGCGGCCACGCTCTTCACCGGCGATCCGCGGTTCGTGATGGTCAAGCCGACGATCGTCTATCTGATCGTCGGGAGCGTGATGCTTCGTCGCGGCTGGCTCAACCGCTATATTCCGCCCGAACAACTCGCGATCGTCGGCGATGTCATGGACCGCTTCGGCATGATCTGGGCGACGCTGATGTTCGCGAGTGCGGGGCTCAACCTTGTCGTCGCGCTCTTTTTCACCGGCTGGTGGCCGCTGTTCATCGGGATTTTCCCGCTCGCGTCGAAATTCGGCCTGTTTGCGATCCACATCGCGGTGGTGCATTTCATCACGCAGGCACGGCTGCGCCGCCGCGCCGGCGGCGAACTGCAGCCGCTCGCGGCCGAATAGCCTATTCCGCGTCGAGCCCGTAGGCGGTGTGCAGCACGCGCACCGCGAGTTCGGTTTCGTCTTCGTCGATCAGCACGCTGACCTTGATCTCGCTGGTCGAGATCGCCTGGATGTTGATGCCGCGGTCGGCCAGCGCGCGGAACATCGTGCTCGCGACGCCCGCGTGGCTCTTCATGCCGACGCCGACGACGCTGATCTTGGCGACCTTGTCGTCGCTGATGATGCGGTTGAAGCCGATCTTGTCCTTGGCCGCCTCGAGGATGTCGATCGAGCGCAGCAGGTCGGCGGCGGGAACGGTGAAGGTCACGTCGGTCTCGCCCTTGTCGCGGCCGACATTCTGGATGATCATGTCGACATTGATCGCGGCAGCGGCGAGCGGGCCAAAGATATTGGCGACCCCGCCGGGCCGGTCGGGCACGCGGGTGATGATGATCTTCGCCTCGTTCTTGTCGTGGGCGATGCCGGTGATCAGCTGCCGTTCCATCTGATGTTCCTCTATTTCCTCGTCACTGACGATCATCGTTCCGGTCTTGGGGGCTTCGTCGCCCTCGACGAAGCTCGACAGGACCTGTACGCGAACGCCCATTTTCATCGCGAGTCCGACCGAGCGGGTCTGGAGCACCTTCGCCCCGACGCTCGCGAGCTCGAGCATTTCCTCATAGGTGACGAAATCGAGCTTGCGCGCGCGCGCAACGATACGCGGATCGGTGGTGTAGACCCCGTCGACGTCGGTGTAGATGTCGCAGCGATCGGCCTTGACCGCCGCGGCGACGGCGACGGCGCTGGTGTCGGACCCGCCGCGACCGAGCGTCGCGACGCGGCCGTCGTCCATCATGCCCTGGAAGCCCGGAATTACCGCGACCTCGCCGCGTGCCATCGCGGCGCCGAGCGCGCCCGTGTCGATGTCGAGGATGCGCGCGCGGGCATGCGCCTCTTCGGTGCGGATCGGGAGCTGCCAGCCGAGCCAGCTGCGCGCAGGCACGCCCATCGCCTGGAGCGTCAGCGCGAGAAGGCCCGACGTGACCTGCTCGCCGCTGGCGACGACGACGTCATATTCGGCGGGGTCGTAGCGCGGGTTCGCCTCGCGGCAGAAATTGACCAGACGATCGGTTTCTCCGGCCATCGCCGAAACGACCACCGCGACTTCGTTGCCGTTCGCGACCTCGCGCGCGACGAGCTTCGCGACGGTGCGAATCCGCTCGGTGCCCGCCATCGACGTGCCCCCGAATTTCATCACGATCCGCGCCATCTCGTTCCGCCCTTTGCAAATTGGTTTCGACCGCAACTTTTCCAAGTTTTCTGCGGCGCTCGGCTGTTAGGCAAGGGGCGGTACGAAGGCAAGGCGGCGATTGTCCTGCCCGAATATATTTTCTTGGACAGTCCAAACGGATTCACGGATTCCGGCGCAGGCGCCGATTGTCCAACGGGCGATTTCCTTGCGTGCGCCGGGCGGTCGTGGCACATCGCGGGCCATGAACGCCGCGACGATCAATCCGCAAGAAGCCGCCCATTTCGGGGCTCTCGCCGCCGACTGGTGGGATCCGCACGGATCGTCGGCGATGCTGCACAAGCTCAATCCCGTACGGCTGGCCTATATTCGGGACCAGATCGACGCGCACTGGCATGTCGATGCGCGCGAACGCCATGCCTTGCAGGGACGCACCGCGCTCGACGTCGGGTGCGGCGCGGGGCTGCTCGCGGAGCCGCTGGCCCGGCTGGGCGGCGCAGTGACCGGGGTCGATGCGGCGCCGGAGAATATCGCCGCGGCGCGCGCGCACGCGGCAGGGCAGGGGCTGGCGATCGACTATTTTGCCGGTGAGCTCGCGACGCTGCCGCCCGCGCGGTTCGACCTTGTCACCTCGATGGAGGTCGTCGAGCACGTCGCCGACCCCGCCGAATTCATCGGCCAGCTTGCGGCGCGGCTCGCACCCGGCGGATTGATGATCCTGTCGACCCCGAACCGCACCATGTGGTCGAAGCTGTTGCTGGTCGAAGCTGCCGAGCGCGTCGGTGCGGTCCCGCGCGGGACGCACGACTGGGACCAGTTCCTGAAGCCCGACGAACTCGCCGCGCTGATCGAGGGTGCGGGGCTGGAGGTGGTTGACCGCACCGGCCTGTCGCCTTCGGCGGCAAAAGGCTTCAAGCTCGGCGGCAGCGAGGCGCTCAACTATCTGGCGACCGCGCGGTGGCCGGGCTGAGCGTTCGGTGATGGGCGGACGCGACCCGCGCGTCGATGCCTATATCGCGAAGGCGGCGCCCTTCGCGCAGCCGATCCTGACCCATTTGCGCGCGCTGGTGCACGATCATGCGCCCGGCGCCGAAGAGACGCTGAAATGGGGCGTGCCGCATTTCGTGCTCAACGGACAGAATCTGGCGGGCATGGCGGCGTTCAAGGGACATGCGACCTTCGGCTTCTGGCGCGACGAGGAGGTCACGGGATCGCCGCGCGACACCGGCGCGATGGGCAGCATGGGACGAGTGGCGTCGCTGGCGGACCTGCCTTCGGACGCACAGATGGCGGCGTATATCGCCAAGGCGGCGGCGCTATGCGACGAGAGCAGGCCCAAACGAGCGAAAGCCGAACCGAAGGCCGCGCTCGACCTGCCCGAGGATCTGGGCGCGGCGCTCGGGATCAATGCCGCGGCGCAGGGCCATTGGGACGCTTTCTCGCCGGGCAAGCGGCGCGATTATATCGAATGGGTGCTCGAAGCGAAGCGCGCGGAAACGCGGAGCAGGCGCATCGAAACGATCGTCGCGCAGGTCGCCGAGGGCAAGGACCGGAACTGGAAGTACCAAGCCTGTTGATAGACCCGTTCGTCATTGCGAGGAACCTGGTGACGAAGCAATCTCCAGCGATCGGGATTGCGGAAGCCCGATCGCTGGAGATTGCTTCGCTTCGCTCGCAATGACGAGGGTCAGAAATCGACGTCTTCGTAATATTTCGGCGGTGTCACGATTTCCATCCGTTCGGCCAGCAGTGGACGGAAGCTGGGGCGTGACTTGAGGCCCGAATACCATCCCTTGGTCTGTTCGTGGCCGGTCCAGTCGATGCCGCCGAGATAGTCGGCGACCGAGATGTGCGCCGCGGCGGCGAGATCGGCGAGGCTCATCGTCGCGCCCGCGAGCCAGGTGCGATGATCGATCAGATAATCGACATAGTCGAGATGCTGGTTCGCGGCCTTCATCGCCTCGCGCAGCGCGCCGCCGTCGGGCGGCTGGCGGTGGACGATGCGTTTCTGCATGCGCTCGAAGAGCAGCGGGCCGGTGACTTCATAGTAGAAGTCCTGATCGAACCAGGCGACGAGGCGGCGGATTTCGGCGCGGTTCGCCGCGGTGCCGTTGATCATCGCCTTGCCTTCGACGGTTTCCTCGAAATATTCGGCAATCGCATTGCTGTCGATCAGAACCTGCCCGCGCGTCTGGTCGACCATCACCGGCGTGCGGCCGGCGGGATTCAGGTCGATGAACTCGTCGCGCCGTTCCCACGGCGATTCGCGCACGAGTTCATAGCCGACGCCCTTCTCGCCGAGCAGCAGACGGATCTTGCGTGAAAAGGGACAGAGGGGGAATTGATAGAGTTGCCACATGCTCCCGGCATAGCCGCACCGGCGCGCCGCGCCAACGCCTATGCTGCACCGCGGCGCGAAGCCTGTGGATGGGGTCAGCGCCGCCGTGCGGCGTCGCGTTCATAGTCCCATTGTGCGGCAAGATCGCGCGCCATGTCCTTGAGGACCGGCGCATAGGCTGCGGCGGCGGTCGCAAGATGCCCCGCCATGCGGCCGGTTGCGCGCACGTCGTCGCCGACCCGCCGGCCGTAATCGGGGTCGCGGCCCGCAACCTCGCCCAGCGTCGCGTCGTGCGGAATATAGGCGGCACCGGATTCGGGATCGACGCGTGCGACGGCCTCGGCGAGCGGCCCGACGTTCATCCGCATCAGCGCATCGACGAGCGCGGTGACGGTCTCGGCCATGCGATCCTGTTCGACCGGATCGGTGAGGGTTTCGGCGGCGTCTCGTACATCGGCCGCCTGCGCGGGCAGCGGAGCTGCGATCGCGAGCAGGGGGACGGCGAGCAAGGTCCAGCGAGGCATCGGCATATCCTTTCGCGCGCACCAGCGCGGGTCAGCGAAGCGGCGTTCCTAGAGGCAGGACGCTTTCGCTGCGCTGAACGCTGCAGGGCCGTGCGGCGGGATGCCCCAATGATGCGACGATCAAAAGGCCCCGCCGCAGGACCGCCGGGGAGAAGGCGTCGCTCCGGCAGGCTTGCGACGGGCATCCATGATGGCGGCGTTCTACTCCGCCGCGACGACCTCGGCTGCGGCGTCGCTGAGCGGGTGCGCGAGCCGCGTCATCATCTCTTTCGGGCACACCTGCCAGAACTGGCCGAGCCAGCGGTCCCAGTCGGCGAGAATTTCGCTCGACCACTTGCTACCCGTCGCCTTGGCATGATCCTCGACCAGCGCTCTCAGCACGCCTTCCCAGTGCGCGCTGTCGACGCGCTGCCAGACGATCGATTCGGGATTGGCACGGCGTTCTAACTGGGCGTCGGTGTCGAGCACGAAGGCCATGCCGCCGGTCATGCCGGCCCCGAAGTTCGATCCGATCTCGCCGAGGATCACCGCGACGCCGCCGGTCATATATTCGAGGCCGTTGGCGCCGCAGCCCTCGACGACGACATTGGCGCCCGAATTGCGGACTGCGAAACGCTCGCCCGCCTGGCCCGCGGCGAGTAGGGTGCCCGCGGTCGCGCCGTAGAGGACGGTGTTGCCGACGATGGTGTTGTGCTGGCTGACCAGCGGGCTCGACACGGTCGGGCGCACGACGATGCGGCCGCCCGACAGGCCCTTGCCGACATAGTCGTTAGCGTCGCCGAAGACTTCGAGCGTGACGCCCTGGCACAGGAAGGCGCCGAGCGACTGGCCCGCGGTGCCGCGCAGCCGCACCTGGACGTGATCGTCGGCAAGCCCCTTCATGCCGAAGCGCTTGGTCACCTCGGCCGACAGGCGCGTGCCGACCGCGCGGTGCGTGTTGCGGACGTTGTAGGTGAGCTGCATCCGTTCGCCGCGTTCGAACAAAGGCTGTGCATCGTGCAGGATCTGCGCATCGAGGCTGTCGGGAACCGGATTGCGGAAATTCGGTCCCTGCGAGCGGCGCTGGTCGTCGGGCGCGTCGACCTTGGCGAGGATCGGGTTGAGATCGAGATCGTCGAGATGTTCGGCGCCGCGGCTGACCTGGCGCAGCAATTCGGTACGCCCGATCACCTCGTCGAGGCTGCGGCAGCCGAGCTTGGCGAGGATTTCGCGCACCTCCTCGGCGATGAAGGTCATCAGGTTGATCACCTTCTCGGGGGTGCCGACGAACTTCTGGCGCAATTTCTCGTCCTGCGTGCAGACGCCGACCGGGCAGGTGTTCGAATGGCACTGGCGCACCATGATGCAGCCCATCGCGACGAGGCTCAGCGTCCCGATGCCATATTCCTCGGCGCCGAGGATCGCGGCGATGACGATGTCGCGCCCGGTCTTGAGCCCGCCGTCGGTGCGCAGCCGGATGCGATGGCGCAGGCCGTTGAGCGTCAGCACCTGATTGACTTCGCTGAGGCCCATTTCCCACGGCGTCCCGGCATATTTGACGCTCGTCTGCGGGCTGGCGCCGGTGCCGCCGGTGTTCCCCGACACGAGGATGACGTCGGCGTGCGCCTTGGCGACGCCCGCCGCGACGGTGCCGATGCCGGCCGAACTCACGAGCTTGACGCAGACGCGCGCGCGCGGGTTGATCTGCTTGAGGTCGTAGATGAGCTGCGCGAGATCCTCGATCGAATAGATGTCGTGGTGCGGCGGTGGCGAGATCAGCGTCACCCCGGGGGTCGAATGGCGCAGCCGCGCGATGAATTCGCTGACCTTGAACCCGGGCAGCTGTCCGCCCTCGCCGGGCTTGGCGCCCTGCGCGACCTTGATCTCGATCTCGTCGCACGCGCCGAGATATTCGGCGGTGACGCCGAAACGGCCCGACGCGATCTGCTTGATGTTGCTGTTGGCGTTGTCGCCATTGGCATAGGGCTGGTAGCGTTCGCTCGCTTCGCCGCCTTCGCCCGACACCGCCTTGGCGCCGATGCGGTTCATCGCGATCGCCAGCGTTTCATGCGCTTCGGGCGACAGCGCGCCCAGCGACATGCCGGGGGTGATGAAGCGTTTGCGGATCTCGGTGATCGCCTCGACGCTGTCGAGCGCGACGCCCTGCGCAGGATAGTTGAACTCGACGAGGTCGCGCAGATAGACCGGCGGCAGGTCGGCGACGCCGCGCGCGAACTGCAGATAGGTCGAATAGCTGTCGGTGGCGACCGCGGTCTGGAGCAGGTGCATCAGCTGCGCCGAATAGGCGTGCGTCTCGCCGCCCGCGCGCTGGCGATAGAAGCCGCCGATCGGCAGGGTGGTGACGCGCGCGTCGAACGCCGCCTCGTGCTTCTCGGTCGCGTTGATGAACAGCGACTGATAGCCTTCGCCCGAAATCTTTGCCGGCATGCCGGGGAAAAGATCATTGACGAGCGCGCGGCTGAGACCGACCGCTTCGAAATTATAGCCGCCGCGATAGCTGGAGATCACGGCGATCCCCATCTTGGCGAGGATCTTGAGCAGTCCGTCGTCGATCGCCTTGCGGAAACGCTGGCGGCAATCGTCGATCGACAGGTCGCCGAACAGGCCGCGCGCCTGGCGATCGGCGATCGCGGCTTCGGACAGATAGGCGTGGACCGTCGTCGCGCCGACGCCGATCAGCACCGCGAAAGCGTGGGTGTCGAGCACTTCGGCCGAACGGACGTTGATCGAGGCATAGCTGCGCAGCCCCTTGCGCACGAGGTGGGTGTGGACCGCGGCGGCGGCGAGCACCATCGCGACCCCGACCCGTCCTTCGCCGATCGCCTGATCGGAGAGGAACAATTCGCTGCGTCCGGCGCGCACGGCTTCCTCGGCCTCGCGGCGGATGCGCGCGATCGCGTCGCGCAGCGTGCCGGCATCGCCGCCCTTTTCGAAGGTACAGTCGATATCGGCGACCGCGTCGCCGAAATAGGCGCGCAGCCGGTCCCAGTCGTCGCCGACCAGAACGGGCGAGTCGATGACGAGGACGTGGTCGCTCTGGCCCCTCTCGTCGAGGATGTTCGCGAGGTTGGCGAAGCGTGTCTTCAGGCTCATCACATGCCGTTCGCGTAAGGAGTCGATCGGCGGGTTGGTGACCTGGCTGAAATTCTGCCGAAAGAATTGCGCGACATGGCGCGGCTTGTCGGAAATCACGGCGAGCGGGGTGTCGTCGCCCATCGATCCGATGGCTTCCTTGGCGTCCTCGACCATCGGGGAGAGGATGAGTTCCATATCCTCCATCGTCAGCCCCGCCGCGACCTGGCGGCGCAGAAGCTCGCTGCGGTCGAAGACGGGCAAGCTCGACCGGCCCCCCTTGGGCAGGTCCGCCATCGTGCGGAAACCCTTGACGCGCGAGGGATAATCCTGCGCGCCCGCGATCCGGTCCTTGATCGCGCGGTCGTCGTAGAGCTGGCCTTCGTCGAGGTCGACGGCGATCATCTGGCCGGGGCCGAGGCGGCCCTTCTTGCGGATGCTCGCCTCGGGCAGCAGCACCATGCCGCTTTCGGAGCCGACGACGAGCAGATTATCGGCGGTCAGCGTGTAGCGCAGCGGACGGAGCGCGTTGCGGTCCATGCCGGCGACCGCCCAGCGGCCGTCGGTCATCGCGAGCGCGGCGGGGCCGTCCCACGGTTCCATGACGCTGGCGAGATAGGAGTACATCGCCTTGTGCGCCTCGGGGGTGTCGGCATCGCCGCCCCACGCTTCGGGAACGAGGATCAGTTTTGCCGTCGGCGCGTCGCGGCCGGCGCGGCACAGCGTTTCGAACACCGCGTCGAGCGCCGCGGTGTCGGACGCGCCGGCGGGGATCACCGGCTTGATGTCTTCCGAATGCTCGCCGAAGGCGAGGCTCGCCATCTTGATCTCGTGGCTCTTCATCCAGTTCTTGTTGCCGCGGATCGTGTTGACTTCGCCATTGTGGGCGAGGCAGCGGAAGGGCTGGGCGAGCCACCATTGCGGGAAGGTGTTGGTCGAATAGCGCTGGTGAAAGATCGCGACGCGGCTTTCGAACAGCTTGTTCGTAAGGTCGGGATAGAAATCGGCGAGGCTTTCGGCGAGGAAGAGCCCCTTGTAGATGATCGAGCGCGCCGACAGGCTGCAGACATAGAAGTCGGCGACCTGCGCCGCGATCACCTTTTTCTCGATGCGGCGGCGGACCAGATAGAGCTGCTTTTCGAACTCGGCGAGCGACTGCTCCTCGGGCAGCGGCCCCGCGATCATGATCTGCTCGATTTCAGGGCGCGTGCGCTGCGCCTTGTCGCCGATCACCGAAACGTCGACGGGGACCTGGCGCCAGCCATAGATGGTATAGCCCGCGTCGATGATCTCGGCCTCGACGATCGTACGGCATTCTTCCTGCGCGCCCAAATCGGTGCGCGGCAGGAAGACCATGCCGACGGCGAGGCGGTTCGGGCGCACCTTGTGGCCCGACGCGGCGATCGCATCGTCGAAGAAACGGACCGGCAGGTCGACATGGATGCCCGCCCCATCCCCCGTCTTGCCGTCGGCGTCGACCGCGCCGCGGTGCCACACGGCGCGCAGGGCCTCGATCGCCGCCTCGACGACGCGGCGCGACGGCTTGCCGTCGGTCGCAGCGACCATGCCGACGCCGCAGGCATCGGATTCGAGGTCGGGGCGATACATGCCCTCTGCGGCGAGCCGCGCGTGGTCGGGGGTGGGGTAGTGGGTCATCGTTGAATCCTGACGGTTCGGCCGAGGCTCTTATGAAGATGGTTTGCGCTTGCGGGCGTTTTCGATCGCCGCCTGCTGGGCGTCATAGGCTGCGGTCGCGGCGGCGTCCGACGCGGCTTCGAGTTCCTCGACGCGCTGGCGATCGGCCTCCGACCAGTTGTCGCGCTCGTAGGCGGGATCCCAGTCGGCTGCCGCGGCGTCGGCGGCGGCAGCTGCGGCATCGGCCGCATCGCCGGCTTCGGCTGCGGCGGCGTCGGCATAGGCGACGTCGTCGGCGGCGGTCGCCTCGGTCGTCTCGCTGTTCCACATGTCGCGCTGTTCCTTCAGCACCTTGACGTCGACCTTCATCAGCTTGGCAAGCTTCGTCAGTTCGGCGTCGCTGAGGTCGCCGAGCTGCTTTTCCTTGGGCAGGTCGTCCTTGAACTTGCCTTCGAGTTCGGGCACCCGGTCGATCCACTTGTTCGCCATCGGCGGCACCGACTTGATGATCGCCAGGATGACTTCGGGATCGGCCTGCAACGCCATCCATTCACTGGCATAGGCCTGGCCCGCGGGCGTGGCGAAAAAGGCGTTCATCTGGGTGAGCTGATCGGCGCTGAACTTGCGCGCGAAGGCGCGGGCCATGCCGGCGCGGGTCGGTTCCTCGAAGTCTCGCAACACCTCGCTGACGATCGGTTTGATGGAAGTCATGATCTTTTCTTCGCGCGCCTTGCGGTGCGGGTCGAAGATGTCGGCGATGGCTTCCTTGGTCGGTGCGTCGAGCGCTTCGATTTTCTCGCTTTCGACACCGGTCTTGATCGACAGCATGAGGTCGGACATGCCGCCGAGTTCGCCCAGCAGGCCGCGGAACAGCTTGCCGTAGAGATTGTCGATCATCTTTTCGAGGCTGCCCGGCGGGACGAGCGCGCCCGTCGTGGTCTCCGCGAGCGCCAGCTGGGCTGGCGCGATCGGGGGCAATTTGTCGGTGCCGAAGACCTTCTCGACCAGCTTGATCGCTTCGTCGATTTCCTTCTGCATCTTGGCCTTGGCTTCGGCCATCGCGGCCTCGCTCGTCGGTTCGTCCGGCGCGTCGGTTGCCACCGCATCAGTCGTGACGACCTCGGCGATCGGGGCTTCCTGCGGTGCGGCGAAAACCTGTGCGGGGGCAAACGCCATCGCGCCGGCGAGGAGCATGGTTTTCAAGGTCGACATTGTGGTGATTCCTTCCCTGTTGGTCATGCCGCCTTCATTTCGCTTTCGGCTTTCGCTTTCAACCATTTCGACATCTGGGCGCTGACGTCGCGGCCGTCGCGGATGCCCCAGACGACCAGGCTGGCGCCGCGCACGATGTCGCCCGCGGCGAAGACGCCGTTCAGGCTGGTCATCATCGTCTGGTGATCGACGCGGAGCGTGCCCCAGCGCGTGACGCTGAGATCGGGCGCGCCGAACAGGTGCGGCAGTTCCTCGGGATCGAAGCCCAATGCCTTGATCACCATGTCGGCAGGCAGGTCGAAGTTGCGACCCGGATCGGGCTCGGGGCTGCGCCGGCCGCTGGCGTCGGGAGCGCCGAGGCGCATGCCGGCGACGGCGACCTCTTTCACATGCCTGTCGGCGGTGAAGCTTTCGGGGGCCGAAAGCCAGACGAACTCGACGCCTTCTTCTTCGGCGTTGGCGACTTCGCGCTGCGATCCCGGCATATTGTCGCGGTCGCGGCGATAGAGGCATTTCACCGACTTCGCACCCTGGCGCACCGCGGTGCGGACGCAGTCCATCGCGGTGTCGCCGCCGCCGATGACGACGACATGCTTGTCCGCTGCATTCAGGCGCCCGTCCTCGAATGCGGCGACCTCGTCGCCGAAGCTCTTGCGGTTCGAGGCGATGAGATAGTCGAGCGCGGCGACCACGCCGTCGGCCTTGTTGCCCGGCACGTTGATCTCGCGCGGCTTGTACACGCCGGTGGCGATCAGCACCGCGTCGTGCTTCTGCCGGAGCTGGTCGAGCGTCGCATCCTTGCCGACCTCGAAGCCGAGGTGGAAATGGATGCCGCCCTCGACGAGGCGGTCGATGCGGCGCATCACGACATCTTTTTCGAGCTTGAAGCCGGGGATGCCATAGGTCAGCAGCCCGCCCGCGCGGTCGTGCCGGTCATAGACGTGTACCTCGTGTCCCTCGACGCGCAGATATTCGGCGGCGGCCAGACCCGCGGGCCCCGCACCGACGATGCCGACCGACTGACCGGTCGCGGCGCCGGCGTGGATCGGTTCAACCCAGCCCTCGGCCCAGGCGGTGTCGGTGATATATTTCTCGACGCTGCCGATCGTCACCGCGCCGTGGCCCGAAAATTCGATCACGCAATTGCCTTCGCACAGGCGGTCCTGCGGACAGATGCGGCCGCAGATCTCGGGCATCGTCGAGGTCGCGTTGCTCAGCTCATAGGCCTCGCGCAGCCGGCCTTCCGCCGTCAGCCGCAGCCAGTCGGGGATATGGTTGTGCAGCGGGCAGTGCACCGAACAATAGGGGACGCCGCACTGCGAACAGCGCGCCGCCTGCGCGTCGGCATCGGGCGCGGCATAGCGTTCCGCAATTTCACGGAAGTCGCGCGCGCGCTCTTCAGCGCTGCGCTTGGCGGGATAATGTTGGTCGCGCTCGACGAACCGGAGCATGCGATCGCTGGCCATGTGCAGTTTCCCCTTCGTTGGAAGGGGCAAATGCATGTCCTGCAAATGCCTGTCACGGCGAAATCATCATTTAAGTCAGTTTTATTGACCTAAAATCTGCGCTAAATCATCACCTGAATGGTGCCGCGCAACATTCTTTCGCCATTTAATACCGTTTCGGACCTATCTGGCAGCGAGCCACACAAGCGCCGCGGCGCCGACGATGATTCGGTACCAGGCGAAAGGGGCGAAACCATAGCGCGTGACGACGGCGAGAAACGCCTTGATCACCGCCCAGGCCACGATGAAGGACACCAGCGCGCCGATGCCGATCAGCCCGAGGTCGCCGGTCGTGATCGCATCGCGATGCTTGAAAAGCTGGAGCGCGGTCGCGCCGCTCAGCGTCGGCAGCGCGAGGAAGAAGCTGAACTCGGCGGCGGTCTTGCGGTCGACCCCCATCGCCATCGCGCCCATGATCGTCGCGCCCGAGCGGCTGACCCCCGGAATCATCGCGATGCACTGTACCAGCCCGACAAAGATCGACTGCCGCGCCGACAGGTTGGCGACCCCGCCGCTCTCCTTCGGCTTGGCGAAGCGTTCGACGAGCAGGATCGCGAAGCCGCCGATCACGAGCGCCCATGCGACGACGACCGCGTTTTCGAGCAGCAGTTCGATATAGTCGCCGAAGGCGAGGCCGAGCGCGACCGCGGGTACGAAGGCGAGCAGCAGGTTGCGCACGAACGCAATCGCCACCGGATCGCGGCGGAAGAAGCCGGTGAACATGTCCCAGAATAATTTCCTGTACAGCACGACGATCGCGAGGATCGCCCCGGGCTGGATCGCGATGTTGAAGATCGCCCAGCGCGATGCGTCATAGCCGAGCAATTCGGTCGCGAGGATCAAATGCCCCGTCGACGAGACGGGAAGGAATTCGGTCAGCCCCTCGACGATGCCGAGGATGATCGCGGTCATGATCTCGTTCATCGGATCAACCCTCCGCGCCGGGGGGCTGCGAAGGGCGGGCGGGCGACGGGCATAAGGGGGGGCATGCGGATCCTGGCTGCGATGAGGGTCAAAAGCAAAGGGCATCCGACGACAGCCGGACGCCCTTGTCCGCTGCCAGACTAGGCAGGCGGGGCGGCTTTTGCCAGTCGCTATTTGAACCGCGCGTCGCACGCGTCCGGCATATCGGCCGGCCCCCGACCGTCGCGCGCGCCTGCGGATCGCGCGGCGGTGTTTCCGGATTCGGCCGGGTCAGCGCGATGCGAGCGTCGCGAAGCGGCCGTGGCGACGGTATTGCACCAGCCAGCCATCGGCGACCGCGGCGAGCGAAGTCGGCGTGACACCAAGGTCGCCCAGGCCTGCAGCATCCGCGCCGACGACATTGTCGTGCTGGAGCATCAGCCACTGGTCCCTGGTGATCGGCGCCCCGGGCGCCCAGCCGAAGCCGGTTGCGAAGGCTGCGGCCACGGCGTCGGGCACGTCGACGAACAACGGCTGGCGCCCGGTTGCCCGGGCGATCCAGCGCTGGAGTTCGCCCATCGACAGGACCTGCGGTCCGCCGAGTTCGAAGGTGCGGCCCGCCGCCGACGTGTCGAGCGCCGCAACCACCGCATCGGCGACGTCGCCGACGTAGACCGGCTGGAACTTCGTGTTCGGCGCGATCACCGGGACGACGGGCAGTATACGGATCAGGCCCGCGAAGCGGTTGATGAACTTGTCCTCGCGGCCAAATATTATCGAGGGACGCAGGATCGCAGGATCGGGGAAGGCCAGGTGGACGGCGTTTTCGCCAACGCTCTTGCTCTGGCCATAGTTCGAGGAGCTGTTCGCATCGGCGCCGATCGCCGAGATATGGACGAGGGTGGGGACGCCAGCGGCATGGGCTGCCGTCGCGACATGGCCCGCGCCCTCGGCCTGCACTGCCTGCATGTCGTCGAAGCTGCCGGCGAGGTTGATCACTGCGTCGCTGCCCTGCACCGCGCGCGCAACGCTTGCCGCGTCGCGGACGTCGGCGGCGACGAACTGCGTCTGCCCGAGGCCGCCGAGCGGCTTGAGGAACAGCGCCTTGCGCGGTTCGCGTTCGGCGATGCGCACGCGGGCGCCGAGCGCGAGCAGGCGCTGCACGACATAGCGACCGACGAAGCCGCCGCCGCCCAGCACCGTGATCAATTGTCCGTCGAGTTGTCGCATGGCGCCCATCTTTTTCCGATTCCGTCGCGCCGTGCGGCGCCGTCCGGCGATCCCCATGCCGCGAAGCGCCGCGGCGGGCAAGGGGGCGTCGCCGCTTCACCCGCGCAAATGCGTGGGCATGAAAGAAAAGTTGCATCGAAACGGGCGGCGCGGTTGACAAGCCGCCCGACCCCCCGCTAAGCGCCCGCTCCTACCCCGTGCCCAGATGGCGGAATTGGTAGACGCACCAGCTTCAGGTGCTGGCGATCGCAAGGTCGTGGAGGTTCGAGTCCTCTTCTGGGCACCATTTACCCTAGGGCTTTGAAAGTCCTAGAAATTGTTGGAAAATAGGAGATTTTCACAATCGTCTAGTACAAACGTGCTAGGGACAGGAACGATGTGCAACTATCTCCATAGGGCCTCCAACGGGGTCTATTATTTCCGCAGAGGCATCCCCGAAAAGCTGCGTCCCTTCGTTGATGGGAAGCGCGAACTCAAATATTCTCTGCATACGAAGGACCGGGAGGAAGCCAAGCGGCTGATCCCCGATCATACGAAATCGTCTCAGGTCCAGCTGGACAGAGCGCAGGCCCTATTTGACGGTGCATCCCAGCCGCTACCTGCTCCCAAGTCTCAGGCTCGCTTGGACCGAGAACGAGCGCATTGGGAGTGGGAACAAGAGCAAGCCGACTTGGCGTCCGAGGCCGCTCAATACGCCGATGATGAGGTCGAGGAATTGGCGCCTGTCATGGATGCCCTTGAGATTGGGCAAGTTCCTGACGCGTCGTTGCAGCGGGTCGCCCGTGCTGCTCAACTGGCCATCGCAAATGCAAGACAGATACACAGCGCGGCGTTGGAGCGCGCGGCGAATAAGCGGAACGTGCGGGGTACTGCTATTGTCGCCGACGAGACCGTTCCCGCGCCGAAGGGCGAGGGGGTCTTCCTAGATACCGACATTGTTGAGGGATGGGCAGCGGAACGCAACCCGTCAGCCAAGGGGCGGTCAGCCTACGAGGGTTCCGCCAGATTGTTCAACTCGGTCATGGGGCGGAAGTCCGTCGAACTCATCAGCAAGGCTGACGTGCAAGCCTATAAACAGCGGCTGATAGCGGACCCTAACCGCTCTCAGATCAATGTACGCGACCATTTGGCGTACCTCCGCACGTTGCTCGATTGGGCAGCGCAAAACGACGTGATCGAAACCAACCCCGCTAAGGATGTCCGCATTTTGGTGACCGAGCGAGGGCGTGAGCGAAAAGATTTCGACATTGACGACCTTACTGCTCTGATTGCTGGCCCCGTCCATGCAAGGGGGGAGCGGCCCCAGGGGTGTGGTGGAGACGCCGCATATTGGCTGCCATTGCTTGCCCTGTTCATGGGCGCGCGTCGCGAAGAGCTTGGGCAGCTGCGAGTTGGCGATGTTCGGCAAGCCCCTTACGTGGACGTAGACGATCAACGGCAACAGGTTTGGTGCATTGATATCACGGATACGCCGGACGAGACGGGGGCATTGTCCAACCAAATTAAGAACGCCGCCAGTCGCCGCCTCATTCCCCTTCATCCTGAACTGATCGAGCTTGGTTTCGTCTCCTACGTACGGGGTCTCAACAACCGTCAGGGCAGGGTGTTTCCCGATCTAAAGCCGACCGGAGTGGGGCAGAAACTGACAGACAAGTGGGGCCAATGGTTTACGCGGTATAAGCGCAATCTTGGCATAACCGACCCCGACAAGGTGTTTCACTCGTTCCGCCATACGTGGAAAACTCATGCGACTAATGCGGGCATATCAGAGCGCATCTGCCGGGAGTTTCAGGGGCATCAAGGAAGGGACGCGGCGGATAGGTACGGGTCCAAGCCGTCGATGGCGACGCTCGTCGCGGCCATCGGCAGTTATCGCATACCAGGACTGAAAATCCGGTGCACCTGAAATGTCCGTCAGAGGGCCGTAGAGTGCGAGCGGCACATTCTGGCCCCACGTGTCGTCCCGTCGCGCAATCTCCCTGTATGGCGAGCGCAGGCCAAATCTGACTACATTCCCGCGTCGATGAAGATTGCCGAGGCGGGGCAATTCAATGCGGCGGCGATTTTAAGGATATTAAGAACGCTGACATTGCGCTCGCCGCGTTCGATCTTGCCCATGTGCGAGCGGTCAATCTCAGCGGCATCGGCCAGCGCCTCTTGGGACAGGCCAGCCGTCTTTCGCGCCGTGCGCACGGCCAATCCCAGCCTGACAAGACTGCCGTTATCGTCCCGCTTTCCCGCAACTCTTGTCACGCGGATTGCAGTCCCGCCTAGGCTGCTTTATAACCACGGTATTTACGACCCAAATTGCTCGTGCGCGAAATGTCGGCGGCTGCAAGTGCAGGTTGGGTCCGACAAGTCGGGTTAGGCACGTAGCGTATTGATGTCGGTTCAAACTGTCTGAGCGAGACGCTGAGAGGTGCAATTTGAGGAGGATGCCTGAGACGCTGGCGCAATGCTCAGCGCCGCTCTGGTATCTAGCTGAACGGGGGGGTGCGACAATGAAGATGCCATATCAGAGATGGAGCCGAGCAGACACATTTTGGTTTCTGCTGATCCTTGGACTAGCTGCGGTGGCGACGCAGGGTTCTAATGTCACGCCGAGCGATGGATTTTACATTGGCCTGTTTGCCGCATTGGCAGGGCTGGGCTGGTGGAAGAACCGAGAAGCTCGCGAACGAGACTGGAAGCACGAGTTCGAGCGAGAGCGTCGGCGTCAGGAGCAAGGTTAGGCTCCTCATATTGGGAGAAGCTAACTGGATAACGCTCTTCACAGGCCCCATTCATGGCCAGTCTTAGCCATACTGCATGGCTTCCTAAGATGTCGGTCGGCGGAATGGCTTACAACTCAGGACCAATCGGTTCATGTCCTGCTCGATCTGTCACGGCTATGTCTGATGGCTTCTTGTCCTACCGCAGATTTACGGCGAGCATTCCCTTCTAGGCATCGGTGATATTCTCCAGAAGGTTCCTGTGTTACCCGCCTGTCCCCGGTCAGATAGATACAGAAATGTTCTCTCTTCTAGGAGGTATCAATTACCTGCGAGCAGCATGCGTTGCGCCAAAATTCCGCAGTCAAACCATTGGACGTTGCGCGGCTTGCTCTACAATCGACCGATCGCCTTATGCAGGTTTCCCAAATGCCATCTGCCTCCCGCTGGGCTGGGAACACCGCGTTCATTTAATGCTGCCACCATCTGCCGCAACGTCAGCCCCTCTGCCTTCAGCCCATTCAAGACGGGTGCGAGAGGTTCTAGGAGCTTTGCTGCCTCTGCCTTGTTGCGTGCGGCTTGTATCTTTCCGTGTTTCCCGAGTTCCTGACCACGCTCTTTAGCAGCCGCCAACGCGGCCTTCGTGCGCTGAGAAATCAGTCCTGCCTCTAGCTCGGCAACAGCCGCCATCTGTGTGATAATAAAGCGGCCCATAGGCCCCGCGACCTGAGGCATGTCCGCAAAGGCTACGTCGGCGCCGCTGTCGATCAACGTGAGCAGGAAGCGGGTATTGCGCGCTAGCCGGTCAAGCTTGGCAACAATCAGCAGGGCTTTGGTCCGCTTGGCCTCCGCGAGGGCTGCAACTAGCTCGGGTCGTTTGGCCAGTGCGTTACTACCCTTGCCGGTTTCCACTTCCACGAACTCGCCGATCAACTCGATACCGTTAGCCGCGATATGACGGGCAACCGCTTCCCGTTGCGCGTCAAGCCCAAGGCCGCTCTTGCCCTGCCGGTCGGTCGATACTCGTAGGTAAGCGATAGCGCGGGTGTGCCGGTGATCGTTCATGCCTGCCTCTATTTGTTCATGGGTGTACGTTCGTATACATATGAACAGAGATAAGCGCAAGGTGCCCGCATTGGACTTTCCAGCCCGGTGGCGGGGGATAATTACAAGCAATCATCTCGAATTGGCCCTTCGCTCTAGCGCGCAATTTTCAAGCCGCGAACTGGAGATCGGTCGATAGTCCATAGTCGACCCGCCCTCTGCCAAAGAGCAACGGTCAGGTGAGATGCACTCCCGCGAGAGCAAGCGAAGCTTCTTCAACGTGCTCCATCACTAATGTGAGCAGGTCATCTCCATCAGAATATGCTTCGTAAATCATATCTTTCTGACCCGCGTGAACGATGGCGCATCTTAGAAAGTAAACTAGGGCCGCCCCTGCTTTTGACTGTGAATCTCCTAGCTCTCCATGCGAGGACATCTTTCTAAACAGTGCTATTGCAAGAGTGTTAGTGTTTTTAACTGTCTCTGCGGCGCTCCATATCATCTCAAAGTAAGGTTTTCTAATCTGAGAGAGCAATATGAACTGCTTCAATTCTGATTTCAGGCTCGATACAGCATTGTCCAAAGCGATTTTCGGTCTAGCATCGAACTCTCCGAGTAGGGTTTCCTTTATTTCTCTAAGAAACCTGGCTTCCATGGATCTATAAAGTTCGAGAAAGCGAAACTTAAGGGGCATAGCCTCGAAAGATCCCTGAAGACACTTTATCACTGAGGGAGTTAGTTGTTCATCGCTACCCTCAGTCAGATTTATTGATCGATAATGGTCAATGAGTATGCTCTTACCGAATATTGGTGGGCGGACCGAGTGAAGCACGCTACAGATTTTACCAATCTCGTCTGCTTTACCTAATGATACTAGATGGCTCCCCTCAATTATCTTTGTTAAATCGGGTTCTGGCGCAGATGATATGGCCCGTATGAGGGCAACTTCTAAAGCAGTAGGAAGCCCAGTCATCTGCCCTGTCGGAAAGCCAAAAACTTCTCCGATCTCGCTCCCCCGCCGCGATAACGCCCAGTAGAATGGAACCTCCACCCCTGGCTTCGCTCTGCAATGCACGGCGATATCCGCCGGCTGTCGAGATAACCGAATAGCTTCACGTGTAGCGTCAGGCCCCAATGTCAATCCTGCGATTTCGATTGGTCGATGAGGGTCAATGTCATCGGGGCTATCCACGCCCAAGATGCCCAATAAATCCATAGTTATATCATTGTCGCCGATTGGGTCCAGCAATCAGTCATTGAGCTTGTCCCGCTCTGCATAATATATTCTCGCATCGCTCTAAAGACAAATTCGCGTGTTGCTTCGCCGACGTTGCTTTTCCGTGTATCGATACTGCGACGCAGTACGTTAAAGGAATTGACGCCAATAGGGTCCTCTGGACTAGCTGTGGCTTCTGCAAGGAGGCTTTCCATTGCCGGTTGTACGCGATCTCGCAGCTGCTCGTTCTTGTATGCAAAACCTACAGCAGCGGCAAATCCGAGGACGACAGTATCATTGCCTAAGAAGCGATTATTTCCCTCACCCATAATTTTATCGAGTGCGATCAGCCAAGTTATGAATTCTCGGAAATTGTCTCGGTGGTTGGCGCCATCTCCACTTTGCAAATCAACACCAAGGGTTTCTAAAGCCTCGTCCACGATAAGCGTCTCCACGACCATGTTGCTGACATCAACATTCGGATTGCGCTGGAGCCAAGCTTGAAACGACTGCGCTAGTGTGGACAAGTGAAACTGACCCGGCTTCACGCGGCGTTTATGGTCCTTGATCGTAATAATCTCAATTCCCGGCAGGTCTTTTAAGTCATCTGCAAGCCCCCTGGATAAGATATCGATTTGATGTTTCATTGACATCGGCTTCTGCCCGGCATTCAGAAGAAGCATCCGATAGGCTAACGAGTAGAAGGGTATGCCCACCCATATCTCTAGTCGTAGGGATCGGCCTAAAAATGCAGCTTTAGCGTCCCCTTCTAGGTCGGCCAAAGTCTGCCGCAACGCGTTGGTCCGTTGCAACCCATCCACAATATCGATATCTGCGGCTGTTGCCTCGTTTAATGAAGCTGTCAGGGCGTTAAGATCGCGTTCGGAGGCTTCGATAAATCCCTGGCCTGGATCGTAAGATCGCGTTGGCGTCAAATCGACATCTCTAACCGCCAATACGATTGTCGGCAGAATACAACCCATTTTTAAATCGGCGCGCAACGTACGATAAGGCTTTGTTCCTTTGATAACGTCGCGCTGGATCGCGAGATTTTCTTCAGACCCTAGGGTTTTTGAAAGGTACCAGTCGTAGTCGGCGCGAGCATTAATCATAAAGCACGCGATGCGCTGGTCATAATCTAATCCCAGGACTTCAAACTTCATTCTATCGACCCCACTGTCTAAAGGCTAGCTATCGTCGGTCGGGAGGCGTTGCTAGTCAATGGGTTGTTTGACGGATCTCGAGTTGTGGTTTCCTCTCCGTGTCGTCGCTGCGATCCATCGGGCTCTCGGTGGGGCAGCCATGCTCACTTCCGCTCGCAGGCGTGATCGGACGCGTATGGGCGGTGGCCGGGATAATGAGCGTCATAGCAAGGATTTAGATGGGCAGATTAGGCGAGCGCAGCATTTCTCGCCACTGCGGGGCCATTTGGTGCCCAAACAGGGACCCACATTTACGGAAAAGCGTTGCTTTTCCTCGTACAATAGCCTAGTACATCACGCCTAGGCGTTGTAGAAATAATCTTTGTTTTCCAACACTTAATGGAATGCCCGCCAAATCCTCTTCTGGGCACCATTTCTCTCTCTCAAGACGCCCCAGAGCCATCGGAAAAACGGCAGAAATGTGCCATTTTCTCCTTGGTCTTGTCTTTTGGTGTCCGAGGATATTTCACTCGATCTCACTCGAAATGGGGCCACCTGCACGGGCGATGGCCCCAAGTTCATTTGCTGGCGGCGCCATCGCTCGTTTGCGGTGGTCGTGTGATGCTCTCGCCCCGACCAAGACCTGCTTGCAGGAGTTTCCGGCTTTTCCACATTACGTCGGCCGATGAGCGAGAGCACATCGAACCAGGCTTTTCGCCGGGTGGACTATTCGACGAGTGAAGTTGCCGCGCATAGCTTTCGGACCACGGCCTCGTCGCCGCTGAGTTAGAGTGGAAAATGGCATCCCGATGCCATCGCCCGCTCGCTCGCGCATGCCGACGTCAATGCGGTCCGTGGCACCGATAATCGCGGTCGCTGTGGGGATGAGCGGGGCGCGATGCACCAATGGTGGAGCGATTATCTCGATGCGCTGCGTAGCGGCGAAAAGGCAGAGATCATCGTGCTGATGGCGGCGTGACCCATCGAGCAGGGGATCGAAGGTCGATTCCAATGCCCCAAATTCTAACGCAAAGATCGGGGCGCCGGACGTGCAGTGTGGAGATAAGTCATTGAATCATAGGATCAATGGTGCCGCTTACAGGACTCGAACCTGTGACCCCATCATTACGAATGATGTGCTCTACCAACTGAGCTAAAGCGGCAACGAGGGGCGCGTCTATCAGCGTGCCGGGATGAAGACAAGCGTCCTCGCACGAAAACCGATTGCGGACCGTATCAGCTGGTCTCCACCTTGTTCGTCGATAGCCGGCAATGGCTCGTCCGCCCGAAAGAGAGCGCCTGCAGATGTTCGAACCGGTCGTTGAGCTGCCGGAGATGCGGGATGCGGAACGGATCGGTCGACCTCGTTTCCGGAAGGCCCATCCGCGCCGCAAGTGCGACGAAGCGCCATGCCCCCACAAGAGAGTCGCGCATTCTCGGCGCACCCCAATGGGCTGCGCGAACGCGAGGAGACAATGCGGCCGTCTTTCACACCGGCTTCGACAGGCTATTGGGCTTTCTCATCCTCGACAGGCACTCGGGGTTCGATCCGCACGAAACGCATTTCCCCTTCCTTGCGCGTCAGTACGGCCCCGCGGTCGCGCGCCGCGAGGCAGGCGCCGGTCAGGTCGACCAGCCCGAGGTCGTTGGGAATGAGCTGCACATGCAGCCGCCCCTTGTCCGCCTCGGCCAGTTCGAAACGCGGTGCGCCGATGTCGTAGATCGGCTCGTGTATCTCGATCCAGCGCGGGACGCGCTGCTCGCCGTCGGGCAGGCTCCAGCCGTTATACTGGGTATAGCCCGTGGCGGGATCGCCGCTGTCGAACCCGATGACGAAATCGACCCCCGACACCGCTTCGCCGCTGGGCCAGGTGACGAGGATCGTCGGCACGACGCCCTCGATCGCGACGGGTTCGGCCCTGGCGAAGGCCGGGGGCACCGGCTTGGGTTCGGTGATGAGGCAGATGCGTTCGCCCTCGGCCCGCCAGCGCCCTTCCGAAAATTCGTCGAGCGCGCCGGCGGCGAGCCCATAGCGAAAGCTGCCGTCGGCCGCGATGAGCAGGCCACCCCCGACGTCGGGACCTTCGGCGAGGCGATATTCGCCGATCAGGTCGTGCGCCGCCGCGGGCGCGGTCAGGGCGGCGAGCGCGAGAGCAAAGAGGAAGCGTCGCATCGCGCGATGCTGCACCCGTTCGCGGTGCGGCGCCAGCCCCTTTCCACGCCCTGCCGCACCTGCTAACCGCCGCCGCCATGACCGCCCCGCATCCCGACCGCCGCACCTTCGCCATCATCTCGCACCCCGACGCGGGCAAGACGACGCTGACCGAGAAACTGCTCGTCGCGGGCGGCGCGATCCATATGGCGGGCGAGGTGAAGGCGCGCGGTCAGGCGCGGCGCGCGCGCTCCGACTGGATGAAGATCGAGCAGCAGCGCGGGATTTCGGTGACCTCGTCGGTGATGACTTTCGAGCATGCCGGGTTGGTCTTCAATCTGCTCGACACGCCGGGACACGAGGATTTCAGCGAAGATACCTATCGCACGCTGACCGCGGTCGACAGCGCGGTGATGGTGATCGACGCCGCGAAGGGCATCGAGCCGCAGACGCTCAAGCTGTTCGAGGTGTGCCGCCTGCGCTCGGTGCCGATCATCACCTTCGTCAACAAGGTCGACCGCGAAGGTCTGCCGCCGTTCGAACTGCTCGACGAGGTCGCCGACCGGCTGGCGCTCGACGTCTGCCCGATGAACTGGCCCGCGGGGATGGGGGGACAGTTCGAGGGGATTTACGATCTCGTCGATCCTGCGATCATGAAGCCCGGCGGCGATGCATCGCGCATGTACGAAGGGCACCGCGCCAAGGTCGCCGGGTTCGACGATCCGGCGCTCGCGGCGGAACTGTCGGCGGGCGGGCTCGCCCATCTCAGAGAAGAGACCGAGCTCGCTTCGGCTTGCTATGCTCCCTTCGATGTCGATGCCTATCGCAACGGCGACCTGACCCCGGTCTATTTCGGCTCGGCACTCAAGGAGTTCGGCGTCGTCGATCTGCTCGCGGCGCTCGCGAACCACGCGCCCGGGCCGCAGCCGCAGCCCGCCGAACCCGCGCCGGTGCAGCCGGACGACGACGCGGTCACCGGTTTCGTGTTCAAGGTGCAGGCGAACATGAACCCCGCGCACCGCGACCGCATCGCCTTCATGCGGCTCTGTTCGGGCCGGTTCGAGCGCGGCATGCGGCTGATGCAGGGCGGGACGGGCAAGGCGATCGCGATCAGCCGCCCGATGCTGTTCCTCGCGCAGGACCGCGAAATGGCCGAGGAGGCTTTCCCGGGCGACATCATCGGCATCCCGAACCACGGCACGCTGCGCGTCGGCGATACCCTGTCCGAACGCACCGACATCACGATCACCGGCCTGCCCAATTTCGCGCCCGAACTGCTGCGCCGCGTCGCGCTCGTCGACCCGACGCAGACCAAGAAGCTGCGCAAGGCGCTCGACGACATGGCCGAGGAGGGGATCATCCAGGTCTTCTATCCCGAGATCGGCGCCAACATGATCGTCGGGGTCGTCGGCCAGCTTCAGCTCGAAGTGCTGATCAGCCGGCTCGACGCCGAGTACAAGGTCGAGGCGAAGCTCGAACAGTCGCCGTGGGACACCGCGCGCTGGATCGCGAGCGACGATGCCGCGGCGCTCAAGGCGTTCCAGGCCGACCATCGCGGCGCCAGCGCCACCGACCGCGACGGCGCGCCGGTGTTCATGGCAAAGGATGCGTGGGAGGTCGGCTATGTCACCCAGCGCCATCCGGCGATCCGGTTTACCGCGACGAAGGAGCGGCGGTTCGCGGTGGCGGGGTGATTCGCGGGAAGGTGCGAGGATTTCTGGCAGCCCGTTCGTCCTGAGCTTGTCGACGGGCAATTCTTTTCTGTGACGCCACAAGAAGAACGGTGGTTGGCCTGCGGTCGCCTCGGGCCCGACAAGCTCGGCACAAACGGAGAGAGGAAGTCTTGGTGGTTTCGCGCCTTTGTGCGCGCTAGATCAGACTCAGCAGATCGGCCGGTCCCGTCGCTTCTTCCTCATCATCCTCGCCCTCGCCCTCGAACTTGCTCAGCGTGACCCCCAGCAACCTTATGCCCTGTTCCACCGGAAGCAGCGGCGCGAGGATCGTCTCGCCGACCGCGAGCAGCCCCGCTCCGTCGCCGATCGCGAACGGCACCGATCTCGCGCGCGTGATCGTCCGGAAATCGGCGTAGCGCAGTTTCAGCGTCACCGTGCGTCCGCGCGCGCCCTTTTTTGCGGCGCGGTCCCACACCACAGTGCAGACATGCGCGAGCGCCTCGCGGATTTCGGTATCGGTGATCAGGTCGTTGAAGAAAGTGCGCTCGCCCCCCAGCGATTTCAGCGGCCGGTTCGACCTGACGCGGCGATGGTCGATCCCGCGCGCCAGGTTGAACAGCCAGTCGGCGCTGTTACCGAAATGCAGGGCGAGCCACTCCCTCTCCTTCGCTGCAAGGTCGGCCCCCGAAAACACGCCCAGCGCCTCCATTTTCGACGCGGTCACCGGCCCGATGCCGTGGAAACGGCGGATCGAGAGCGTCTGGACGAACGCTGCGCCCTTGCCGGGCGGGATGACGGTCATCCCGTCGGGCTTGTTCTGGTCCGACGCCAGCTTGGCGATGAACTTGTTGTACGACACGCCGGCGGAGGCGGTGAGGCCGGTCTCGTCGCGGATGCGGCGGCGGATCAGCTTCGCGGTCGCGGTCGCGCTGCCGAGCCCGGCCTTGTCGCGGCTGACATCGAGATAGGCCTCGTCGAGCGACAGCGGCTCGACCTCGTCGGCATAGTCGCGAAAGATCGCGCGAATCTGGTGCGAGATGTCGCGATACACCTCGAAGCGCGGCGGCACGAAGATCAGCCCGGGGCACTGGCGCTTCGCGGTGATGCTTGGCATCGCCGACCGCACCCCGAACTTGCGCGCCTCGTAGCTCGCCGCCGCGACGACCCCACGCCGCGACGATCCGCCGACCGCGACGGGCTTGCCGCGCAGGTGCGGCGCGTCGCGCTGTTCGACCGACGCGTAAAAGGCATCCATGTCGACATGGATGATCTTGCGGACCGCAACCTCCGCCGCGTCCATATCGTCCTGATCTTCGCGGTCCTCCACGACGACAATCTACCGCGTTTCCCAAATGTTCTCAATGGGCCCGTCGCGGGACGCTTGACGGCGGCCGGGCAAAATGGCAAGCGCGGCCAGCCTTGGAGACGCGGGTATAGCATAGTGGTAATGCTCTAGCCTTCCAAGCTAGCTAGGCGGGTTCGATTCCCGCTACCCGCTCCAGAGGCCCTTCCGAGAACGTCCGGCAACGTCCAGAAAACGGCTGATTTCTCACACTTTTTCTGCTATAATCGTCCCTGTCGATGCGGGCGTATCTCGACGTACCCGGCAAATTTGAGGGTATATTTGAGGGTATCTCCCGAACGGTGATGGAGAGATACCCTCATGGGACTGACGGCAGTAGCGATCAAGGCGGCCAAAGGCCGCGACAAGCAATACAAGATGAGTGATTCGGGCGGCCTCTATCTGCTCGTGACGCCATCCGGCCGGCGATACTGGCGAATGAACTACCGATTCCTTGGCAAGGGCAAGACGCTGGCGTTCGGGAGCTGGCCCGATGTCGACCTTGCCGGCGCCAGAGCCAAGCGCGACGACGCCCGTCGCCTGCTTGCCATGGGTCAGGATCCGGCAGAGCAAGCGAGGCTGGACAAGGCCGCGGCTAGCGTAGCGGCGGCGAACACTTTCAAGGCGGTCGCGGAGGAATGGCTGGTCAAAGTCGAGAAGGAAGGTCTCGCGCCCGCCACAATGAAGAAGAACCGCTGGCTGCTGGATTTTTCCTATCCGTCGATCGGGCACCGGCCCATCTCTGAGATCAAGCCGTTCGAATTGCTGACCCTGTTCCGCAAATTCGAAACGAAGGGGCGGCACGAAACCGCCCATCGCCTGCGCAGCATCTGCGGGCAGGTCTTCCGCTATGCCATCGCCACCGTCCGGGCGGATCATGATGTCGCCGCCGACCTGCGCGGGGCGCTGATCACGCCGAAGGTGACGCATCGTGCGGCGATTACCACGCCAACCGAGGTGGGCGCCCTGCTGCGGGCGATCGAAAGTTATGAGGGCCATCCTTTCACCGTGGTCGCGCTGCGCCTCTTGCCCCATATCTTCGTTCGTCCCGGCGAATTGCGCCATGCCGAATGGAAGGAGTTCGACTTCGACAAGGCCGTCTGGATCATTCCGGAAGCCAAGATGAAGATGCGCCGGGTCCACAAGATCCCGCTTTCGCGGCAGGCCCTGGAAATTCTCGCCATGCTCGAAAATGACGGCGGCCTGAGCCCTTATCTTTTTCCCTCGCTCCGTTCGGCCAGCCGCCCGATGTCCGAAAACACGATCAATGGCGCGTTGCGACGCCTCGGCTATGCCAAGGAGGAAATGACCGGCCATGGTTTCCGCGCGATGGCGAGCACGTTGCTCAACGAAATGGGCCGCTGGAACCCCGACGCGATCGAGCGGCAACTCGCGCATGCCGAAGGCAATGCGGTGCGGCGTGCTTACGCCCGGGGCGAATATTGGGACGAGCGCGTCCAGATGATGCAATGTTGGTCGGACGAGCTCGATCGCTTGCGGAAGACGTTCGAACAGCCGAAGGCGGTGAACGCGCGGCGCTGGGGCTGATCGGTCCCGGTTCTCAGTCCGAATAGGTCCAGCGATGCACCGCCGAGATCGATGCGAACACGCCTGACGGGTGCGAAAGCGGATCGTGCCGCTCGATTGCCGCATCAATCCAGTCGAGCCATTGACCCACCGTCATGTCGTCGATCACCGCTTCCCTGTCGAGATCGGTGTTACGCAGCGCCGCCGCAAAATCGCGGACAAGCGAGGCCTCGCGCCACGACTCAGCGTGCTCGGTGAGGCGCCGGAAGCGATTTCGGTCGATGCGCTGCCTTTCCTCGCGTTCGCGCCGCTGCTCCTCTCTTATTCTGTATTGACGCTCTTCCTCTTCGCGCTCTTCTCGCCGCGTCGCCAGAGCAGGAAACGCCACGAGCATCGTGGCCACGATATCGCCGATCATTTGTTCGAGGCGATGCGTCGGGCCTTCGCGCCAGTTGCGACGGAACCCTGTGGGCATCCAGCTCTTGATTTCGAATATCAGGTCATCGGTCGGGTCGAGCACAAGCCGCATGGCGTCCTTGCCCTTGAACGTCCAGCGCCAGTCGTCGGGTGTGATCGGGACTTTTACCTGCTTCAGCCGGTAGCGAAGCTGGAACGCGATGGTATCCTGACCCGAGCGGGCGGTGAGTTCGCCGTGCTTGTTCTTTTCTATGATCGCATTGCGTGCTTCGAGACCTTTGAAGATGGCGTCGAGGACGCGGAGCAAGCGGCGATCCGCGCTGTCGAACGGGGCGATCTTCTGCCATTTCTCGGTGCGATGATCATAATATGTCTTGCCCTCGCGAACTTCCTCATCGCGGAACGCGATGCGCTCGCCGACCAGTGGATGCGGGTTGGCCAACCGTTCCGGCACGCGGATGCCCGGTAGCTCTGCCCTAAGCTGGTCGATTTGGGACTTAGGCGTCGTCGGCGTTTCTGAAGAGCCGGATATGCGGTGCACGATGGCGTCGGCTCCGTTTGTGCCGGTCGGCAGCGGGGGCTTGGGCCCGACATTCTTGCCCGCAGCGAGCTTGTTCCAATAGCCTTGCGGAGGTCGCGGAATCTGTTCGCGCTTGCACAGCTTGGCGAGACCCTGGTCAGAAAGCTCAAGATTTTTCGCAACATGGATCATCGGCTGCTGCCAGACGAGATCGTAGATTTGCCGTCGCGATAATTCGCGGTGCTGTTTTACGTCTTCATTGCTGACCATGAATCTGATTCCTTATCCTGGTCAGCAACTGAATCGATCAGTCCCCGCCGGGCCGCCATGGCAACGGTCTGCGATAATCGCACTTCTCATCGAGTTCAAAGCGTCTGTCCGCTTTCCCAATGGGGGGCGAAGGTGGCGTTCCGCCATCGGCCAATCGCATGATGCAGAATTGGTCCGATCGGTTGGTACGATCGCGCGACGGTGCCGAGGTGCTCAACCGGCTTTCGGCAAGACCCGCGGCTGATGTCGGTCGGCAACCTCGCCATCGGCGCGGCCGCGACATCATCTTTTCGGTGAAGCGCTCGTCGGGCTTGCCGAGCGTCGGTGATTATCGGGACCGGACAAGATAGTCTGCAGAGATGTTCGGCACTCTCTGTTGGAGCCATAAGGCGAGACCGGCCGTAAGGGAAAACAATCATGAAAGAAGCATCGATCCTCGCGCGAAGCTTCGTCTGTCTTCTGGCGACGCAGCTCGCCGCGGCGCCGTCGGAGGCAAACGCCAGGGAAGGACCGGTCGCTTGGGAAGCTCCGTCCAGTGCTATCGTCGATCGGATCGGCACGTCCGTGAGCCATCGTGACGCCGTTCTCACCGGGACGCTGCACCTTCCGCGATTGTCAAAACCCGTTCCCGTGCTCATCGCACTCCACCCTGCGTCCAGCCCGACACGCGAAGCCGCGATCTTCGATCATCTCGTCGAGATGTTGCCCGCGCTCGGGGTTGCTGTATTTGTTTTCGATCGCCGCGGGGCAGGTGAAAGCAGTGGGACGCCGGCGAAAGGAGATTATAACCTGCTTGCTGACGATGCGATCGCGGTACGGCGAGCCTTGGCGAAGGACAAGCGGATCGATTCCACGCGCACCGGGTTCTGGGGTCTCAGCCAGGGAGGCTGGATTGCGATGTTGGCTTCCACCCGGGATCCAGACACCGCATTCTCGATATCGGTATCCGCCCCGGTCACGACGCCCGACGTACAGATGAACTTCGCGGTAGAGAATATCCTGCGCATCAAGGGCGTGTCCCAGGCAGAGATCGAGATCGCGCTCGCGGCACGGCGGGCGGTGGATGGCTTCATGCGTGGCGAAGTTGGCCGGCCCACGGCGCAGGCAGCAATCGATCGCGCTGCGTCCTATACCTGGTTCGGGGACATTTACTTGAGCAGGACCTTTGCAGACCCGGACAAGTCAGGATGGGCGAAGGAAATCCGGCACGACCCTCTGGAAATGGTCAGGCAGTCAAAGGTGCGTATGCTCATGATCTACGGCGCTCGCGACCCGTGGATACCTGTGGCCGCGTCGGTCGACACGCTCGCGAGAGAACAAGCCGGTAAGATGCGGAGAGTCGTCGTTATCCCGGACGCGGATCATTCGATGATGACCTCCGCTACGCCCGAACAGCAGATCGACTCGGCCAGTTTCGGGGAGCATCGTGCCGAATCCGCCGCATATCTGGGATTGATGGCGGCGTGGCTTGAGCGGATCGGGATTGGAGCGGCGCAATGACGCTCCTGTCTTTCGGCTGTTTGCGGCGATGGATTCGGTTGCTGTGACGGCCCCTCCCTGCGGCAATCCGGACTGGGGGAGGGCGCTCAATCGATCGGGGAAGATGGGTATATGTTCGCTTCCATAATCGCTGGACGATGGCGCCGCTTTCGACGTGACGCCCGCGATTATTTGTGAAGAAAAGCCGCACTGGGTGCAACGCCTTCACACCGTCAAGGAGTCGCCGCGAGAGGAGGGGGGATGACCTGCCGGCGAGAAGATCATCGCGAACAAGCGACGGCCTGCCGATATCTGCCTGATAAGCATCGGAGGGGTATGTTCGACCGCCCGCAATCGATCGGAAATCCCCTGCGATCTCTCGATGCTCGGTGCTTCGAATGCGAGCACAAGCGAGCCGCCTTCTTTCAGAAGCGCGCGCGCTGCCTTGAACGAGGCGTTCGGGTCGGTCCAGAACGCGTTGACATTTACGGCGCAGCAGACGTCATATGATCGCTCGTTTGCGAGGCGGCGGAAATCTCCGTGCAGGATTCGAACGCGGCCATCCCGGATGCCGCCCCCATTGCGGTGCCCGCAGCGCGCGACCGCGAGCGGAGATCGATCGATGCCCGTGTAGCGAACCGATGGAAGCGCCCCGGTAATGATCTGCGCAAACACTCCGCTCCCGCAGCCGATTTCCAGTAGATCGCACGGAGCAAGGTCGTGGACGATCTCGCCGAGAAAGGCGTTTCTGTCTGTATGTTCGATCATGGATTTTCGGGACATAGGCAAGGCACGATGATGATCTCCCATATATTTATCGGTACCTCGGCATTCGAGGCATCTTGCGAATTCTACAGGTCGATTCTTCCCCTTCTCGACCTGACGTTGAAATTCCAGGATCCCCATCGCGAATGGTCCGTCTGGTCGGCGGCCGGCGGCGAACGTCCGTTTCTCATCATCGGACGTCCGTTCGACGGACAGCCGGCATCGCCGGGAAACGGGAACATGGTGGCTCTTGTCGCCCGAGATCGCTCCGTCGTCGACCGCACTTATGCTGCAGCGATCAATGTCGGGGCGTCCTGTGCCGGCAAGCCGGGACTGCGCCCCGAATATCATCCCCACTTCTATGGCTGCTATTTCCGTGACCCCGACGACAACAAGATCGCCATCTGCTGCCACGGCGCAGAGTGATATCACGGATAACGAGTGGGAGCGGCGCGCATGACAGCGATGCGGCGAATGTTCGATCGAAACTGCTCAACGTCGGTGCCATCTTCGGCTTTTCAGGCTAAATCCAAGGCATGCACGCTGAATCCGTCTCTCTGACGATCGGGCCTGTCGAGCCGAACGAGGGCTCGGCCGCAGACCACGCGTTCCGGCGGATGCTCCTTCTCGCGACCGCGATCTTGTGGTCGGCCAATTTTGCGATCATGACCTTGATGTCGATCGCGGGCGGAGGCGACGGCTGGACCGCGTTGCTCTTGCCGCGCCTTGCGCTCAATCTCGTCGGCGTCGGCATCTGTTACCTGCTTCACCGGACCCTGCAATGGGCGGGAAAAGCGGGTTTTAAACGCCAGCTTCTCGTCGCGGCGATCGCAACCCCCGTCGCCGCCGATGCTTATGCATGGTGCAGCACCTTCGCCATATGGTTGGTGCATGGCAGCGTACCACCGATGTCGGGGACGCAGGTGATCCTCCAGATGTCGCTCCATTTCTGGTTCTTCGCGACCTGGACCGGCTTTTACCTGGCAATCTCCTATGGCGCCCGTCTCCGCCTCCAGCAGCAGCGCGAGGCGACAGCGAGAATCCTCGCGCAGGCCGCCCAGATCCAGGCGCTTCACTACCAGATCAGCCCCCACTTTCTGTTCAACACCCTCAACTCGATATCGTCGCTGATCGTCGACGGCCGGAATCGTCTCGCCGAGGCCATGGTCCAGCATCTATCCGAGTTCTTTCGTCTCACTTTGACGCTCGACCCGGGGCGCGACGTGACCCTTGAGCAAGAACTGGCGCTGCAGAATGCCTATCTCGAGATCGAGCGTATCCGCTTTCCGGACATGGCGCTGAAAGTGGAGATCGACGAGGATGTCCGGCTGGTCTCGGTTCCCGGTCTCATCCTTCAGCCTCTCGTCGAAAATGCCGTCAAACATGGCATCGCTACCCACATGGGCGCCTCGACGATCGAGATATCGGCGGCGCGGACGGGTGGGAAGCTCGCGGTGGAGATCGTCAACCAGGCGAATGTCGGGCGGCCGGAAGGGACGTCGGGCATCGGGTTGCGCAATGTGCGCGCGCGCCTCGCAGCCCGGTTCGGCGAAATGGCTTCCCTGACCACCGGCTTCTCGCGACCCGGCCGTTTCGAAGCGAGACTCCTGATCCCGCTGACTGGGGCATGACGGCGATGCGCGCGCTTCTGGTCGATGATGAGCCGCTCGCTTTGCGGCGTCTCGAACTGCTCGTTGGGGCAATGCCGGAAATGAAAATCTGCGGCTTCGCATCAGGCTGCAAGGAAGCGGTCGAAGCCACGGTCCGCGAACGACCCGACATCGTGCTGCTCGACATCCGTATGCGTGACGGAAGCGGCTTCGACTATCTTGCCGAACTCCCCGATCACCTGGAGCCTGCGATCATCTTCGTTACCGCCTTCGACAGCCATGCGGTCGAAGCCTTCACGCACAATGCGCTCGATTATGTTCTAAAGCCGATCGACGCGGCACGGCTCGGCGTCGCGCTTCAGCGCGCCCGGCGGGCGATCGAAGAGCGCGATGCCGCGCGAACGACGGTTGAGCTCCACGAGGTCATCGCGAACTTGCGCGAGAAAATCCGCGCCGATGGCGCGCCCGTATTCGAAACCGAGCTCTGGATTCGAAAGAATGTGACAGGATTCGTGCGCGTACTCGTCGCCGATATCCACTGGATCGCCGCCGAAGATGACTATGTGCGGATAAGCACCGGCGAGCGCTGCTATCTCCTGCGAAGCACGCTCAATGACCTCCATGCCAGGCTCGACCCGGAACAGTTCCTTCGCATCCATCGCTCTACCATCGTTCGCCGCTCGTTGATCTCGGAGTTCAGGCGCGACGGGATCGGATTGCAGGCCTGCCTCGCCAGCGGCGAGCAACTGAGAGTGGGCCGGGTGTACGCCAGGAGCCTCCGTCACGAGCTGACGCGCCTCGAGCGATAGGTAATTTCAAGCACCCGTGGACATGTCGGAGAACAAGGATGAAAAGGACAATCTGTCTGGCAGTGCTTCTCGCGCACGCGCCGCACGCGCCGCTGCGCGCCGAAGAGGTGCGCATCGCGGTCGAGGCCGGTGTCGAGATCAACCTGGTGGACGAAGGTCCGCGAAGCACCGAGGCCATGGTCTTCATTCCCGGCTGGGGCATGGCCTCGTCGGTCTGGCGCAAACAGGTCGAGCATTTTGCAAAGACCCGGCGGGTCCTCGCCCTCGACCCGCGATCGCAGGGCAAGTCCTCGGTCACCGCCGGCGATGTGTCGCCGGAGGCCCGTGCGAAGGACATCGCGGCGATACTCGATGCCCGCGGAGTAGAGCGGGCAATTCTCGTCGGCTGGTCGCAAGGCGTCCAGGACATCGCGGCCTATGTCGCCGCTCATGGCGATTCGCGGGTCTCCGGGGTAGTGCTCGTCGATGCCCTTCCTTCGCGCGGGCTTGAGGGGGCAGCCGAGGACAAGGACCTTGCCCAGCACCTGCGCTTCATGAACATTTACCTGACCGCGCCCGCGGCCTACGCGAAAGGGATGGTGGGTGCGATCTTTGCGCAGCCGCTCTCCGCGGACGAGCGCGCCAGGTTCGAGGCTGACGTCCTGCGCACCCCGCCTGCGATCGGTACATCGGCCATGCTGTCGGCATTTTATGGTCGCGACCGACGCGGCGCGGTCGAGAAGCTCTGCGTGCCAGTCCTGGTCGTTGCAGCCGCGCAATCTCCGACAGCGCGTGAAGCGCCTCCCTACGCGGCGTCAATGCGGGCGGGCCGTTACGACATCATCGAGGATGCAGGACACGCATTATTCTTCGACCAGCCCGGTGCGTTCAACGCGGCTTTGGAGAATTTCTTGCTCGAAGCCGACCCGGCGCCGGCTTGCGATTCCTGACGGCGCGGCGGTGCTCCTGGCACGGCGACATCATCGTCATGCTCCATGTGCGGCCCCGCTCCCCAAGGCTTCGGGTAGCCACCGCGCGCCTGTAGGCAGGAGCGCGCACGCCAATCCGCGCAGGGCGACCGCCGAGCCGACCGCTCGCCGGTCGTTTGACCGGACCGATCCGCCATTCGCCGCCGACCGTCAGCCTCTGACAGTCCATATGGGCGGTTGACCTCACCGGGGCTGTCGGCCCGGCGTACGGCCTTGCATCGCTCCTTGCGTGGAGGGAAAGAGCATGCCGGATCAAGCAGCCATAGCAAAAGCGGGAGTGCGCGACTGGCGACCCGTCATGCTCGCCGGACTGCTCGCGGGCAGTCTTGATCTCGCCTTCATTCTTCCGCTCTGGGCGATCATGGACGTGCCGCAGCTTGCAGTCCTGCAGGCGATCGCGAGCGGCGTTCTCGGGGCGCAAGCTTTCAGCGGCGGCATTGCCACGGCTGCGCTCGGCGTCCTGCTTCACTTCGCGATCAGCCTGTCGATGGCGGCCGTCTACGTCCAGCTTGTCCCGGAGAGCGCGCGCGACAGGCCGCTCCTTTCGGGGCCGGCCTATGGGCTCGCCCTCTGGCTTGTCATGAACTTCATCGTGGTGCCGCTTTCCGCCGCACCGCTCGGCCCGCCGCCGCGGATCGTCCTGTTTGCCGACATCGCTTGTCACATGCTGCTCGTCGGTCTGCCGATCGCGATCTTCGCGCATCGCGGCGGATGCGCTCGGGCAACCACCCACAAACCATCATGAAATGAACCTTCGCGACCAGAGAGCGCGAGGCATAAAAAGGGGAATATTATGAGAATGCGTTACAAGAGCGTCCGGGCGTCGGCGAGGCGTGCGAGCCTGATCGCACTGGCCATCGCCTCGATGCCGCTGTCCGCCGCGGCACAGGAAGGCACTTCGCCGGCGGATGCCGAGGAAGCGGCGAGCGCACCCGATACGATCGTCGTGACCGGCTCGCGCATCGGGCGCCGCGAAACCGAAGGCGCCAGCCCGGTGGCGGTCGTCAGCAGCGAAGAGTTCAAGCTTTCGGGCGCGATCAATGTCGAACAGGTCGTAAACACGCTGCCACAGGTCGTGCCGGGCGCGACCGCCTTCTCGAACAATCCCGGTCAGGGCGTAGCGACGCTGGACCTTCGCGGAATCGGCAACCAGCGCACGCTCGTGCTCGTCGACGGTCGCCGCTATATTTTCTTCGATCCGACGCAGACCGTCGACCTTAACAATATTCCGCAGTTCCTCGTCGAGAGCGTCGATGTGGTCACCGGCGGCGCTTCGGCGGTCTATGGATCGGATGCGATCGCGGGGGTCGTGAACTTCCGGCTGCGCAACGACCTCCAGGGGCTCGAACTCGGCACTCAATATGCGCTGACACAACGAGGCGACGGTGCGCGATGGAACATCAACGCTGCCCTCGGCAGCGAGATTCTCGACGGCGCCGGGCATATCACGCTCTACGGCGACTATTTTAACCGCAGGGCGATCTCGCAGGCGAGCCGCTCCTACACGCGCCAGGTGCTCGTCGAGAATTCAACCGATACCGGCCTGGTGCCCGGCGGCAGCGCGACCGTGCCGGGAGGGCGGTTCGCGATTCCGGGCTCCGTCGTGGTTCCGGGCGGCAACGGGCTGGGGGCGACGACGCTGAACCGCGGCGTTGGCAATTTCGCTACGCCGAACGGCGCCCTTTACACGGCGCCGGGCGCCTCGCGCCCCTATGTCGATCCGAGTGACGCCTATAACTTCGCGCAGGATAATTTCCTGCAAGTGCCGCAAGAACGCTGGCTCGTCGGCGCCTATGGCAATTACGAGATGTCGCCGGCGTTCAATCCCTATATCGAAGTGACCTTCGCCAACAACCGGGTCCAGAACGAACTCGCCCCGACCCCGGTTACGGGCGTGTTCGCGGTCGCGACGAACAATCCGTTCGTTTCCGATGCCGACCGGGCCGCGCTGGTGCAGACGGACCTCAACGAAGCCGCGATCGACGCGGCGCGCGTTGCGCGCGGGCTCGCACCGCAGTTCAATGATCCGGGGTTCGTGAATGTCTCGGTGTCGCGCCGCGTGAACGATATCGAAGCGCGCAATTCGCTGTTCGAACGCTCAGCCTGGCGCGCCGTTGTCGGAACCAGGGGCGACCTGGGCGGCGGGCTGAACTATGATGCCTATTATCTCTTCTCGCGAACGCGCAACAGCACCACGCAGGAGGGCAATATCTCGCGCTCCGCGTTTGCACGGGCGTTGCGCGAGAACAGGCTGAACATTTTCGGCCCCGGCACCATCAGCGAGGCGCTCGCCGACGAGATTTCGATCACCGCGCAGAACACGGTGATCTCGCAGTTGCAGGTCGCGAGCGCGTCGCTTTCGGGCGATCTCTTCGAGTTCGGTCTCGGCGGCGACCCGGTTGCCTTTGCGGTGGGCGCGGAATGGCGAAGTGTCGGCAGCGAGTTCATCCCCGACACGGCTCTTTCGAGCGGCGACGTCATCGGCTTCAATGCCGGACAGCCGACGAAGGGCGGCTATAGCGTCAAGGAGATTTTCGGCGAACTCCTCGTCCCCATCGTCGCCGACAAGCCCTTCTTCGACCAGCTGACCGTTCGCGGCGCAGCGCGTTATTCGGACTACAGCCTGTCGGGCGTCGGCGGCGTCTTCACCTGGGCTGCCGGCCTCGAATGGGCGCCGGTCTCCGACATCCGCTTCCGCGGGCAGTATCAAAAGGCTATCCGCGCGCCGAACGTGGGCGAACTTTACGGCGGCCGCGCGCAGGGCTTCCCGTCGGCGACTGACCCCTGCTCGGGTCGCTCGTCGGTCGCCTCGCGCACCGATGCGGTGCGTGCGCTGTGCATCGCGACCGGCGTCCCGACCGCGCTCGTCTTCCAGAACGCGATCCAGCCGAATTCGCAGATCGAAAGCACCACGGGGGGGAACCCGTTACTGGGCGAGGAGACGTCGAAGACCTTCACCGCCGGCGTCGTCGTGAAGCCCTCGTTCGTTCCCGGCCTCAGCATCACCGTGGACTATTTCGATATAAGGGTGGACGATTATATCGCGGCCTTCGGCGGCGGGACGCAGGGCGTGCTCAATGCCTGCTATTATACCGTGCAGGACGCGCAGAGCGCCTATTGCAAGGCCATCATGCGGGACCCTGGCACCGGGCAGATCGGCGGTCAGTTCCTCGTCAATACGACCAATGCCAATATCTCGACATTGAAGACCTCCGGCGTCGACCTCCAGGTCGATTACGGGACCCGCGTGGGCAGGGGGCTCTTCGGCGACAATGCAAGGATGAACTTCTCCTTCCTCGGCACCTGGACGCGCAAGGCGGACTATACGCCGGTGAGCGAGTTCGCAGACGAGGTGACGAACTGCGCGGGCACTTTCGGCACCATCTGCGATCCGATCTTCGGCGATCCGGTGCCCAAGTACCGCTTCACCGCGCGCATGTCCTGGATCGACGGCCCGTTCACCGCGAGTCTCCGTCACCGCTACATCGGCAAGGTCAGTAATGATCGGATCGCCAACGGGGTTACCGACCCCGCGAGCGTCACCGTCGATCGGCTGGGATCCAAATCCTATACCGACCTGTCCTTCGCCTTCGATGTGGATGAGCGGCTGACGTTGACCATGGGGGTCAACAACCTCTTCGATGTCACCCCCACGCTCCTCGACGACGCCAATGACGAACAGGCGAGCACCTATCCGTCGACCTACGATGTGCTTGGCCGGGACTTCTTCGTGGCGGCCCGCCTCCGGTTCTGATCGGATCGCTGGCCCGTGCAGTCCCTGGCCCGGGCCAGCGAGCGGGAGCGGCAGGGGGCTTATGTCCCCCGGCCGCTCCCTATTTTTCCTCCGATTTACATTTTGTCACCGACCCGCCTTCTTGTCGTCATCCCAGTATGAATTGTCCCCGCATATGATCGGCCTTTCCCATCGCACTGCCCTCGGCCGCAGGCTCATGACCGCGGCGTGGCTCGCCCTGATGGCCGCGCCGCCGGCGAACGCGACCGACGCCGACGGGCTTCAATTCGTCCGCGATGATCATTGAGAAAGGCACTGGCGTGACCCTTTTTGCTGCTGCGGCTGTGCTCTGCGCTCCGATCGGGGCTTTGCCGGCGACCGAACAACAGGCTGCGATCGAACACGCGGTCGCCCGCGCCGATGCTCCCATCGTGCTATATGCAACCGGAGCAGGCCTCGATCGCCCGCTCGCCGCGGCTTATGGGCTGGCCGACCCCGCCATGTCGCGGGCGCTCACCGTCGACACGCCGTTTCGCGTGGCGAGTAACACCAAGACCTTCGTGGCCGCGACGCTGCTGCGCATGCAGGAGGCGGGGCTGATCGACATCGACGCGCCGATCGGGCCGCTCCTCGACCCGGAGTTCGTCGCGATCCTCGAAAATGACGGTTATGAACCTTCGCGCATCACGGTGCGTCAACTGATGAGCCACAGCGCGGGGCTCTACGACCATGGCGGCGATGCCCGCTACGTCGCGGCAATGCTTTCAACCCCCAAGCGTGAATGGAAGCGCATCGACCAACTGCGGTTGATGACGGAATACGCCGACCCGCAGGGCAAGCCGGGCACGCGGTTCCTCTATTCGGATACCGGCTACATCCTGCTCGGCGATATCATCGAGCGCAGAACGGGCAAACCGCTGGCGATTGTTGTGCGCGAAGCGCTGCGTTTCCGGGAACTCGGTCTCGAGACGAGCTGGTGGGAGAATGACGAAGAGGCGCCCGCGACCGCGCCGCCGCGCGCGCGTCAGCATATCGATGGCCGCGACGTATCGAGCGTTCATGCGTCCTTCGACCTTTATGGCGGCGGAGGCCTTGTCATGTCGGCCAAGGACCTGGCGACCTTCTTCGCTGCCTTGTTCGAAAAGCGGGTCTTCGACGATCCCGCAACGCTTCGAGAGATGATCGCTGCCGCCGGTCATGAAGGAGGCGACCGCTATCGCCTCGGTATCTTCGCGCAGAAAACCCCTGGCGGCGAGGTCTACTGGCATAGCGGCTTCTGGGGTACGGCGGTCTACTATGATCCGCGCCGCAAAGTGGCTGCGGCTGCCTATACGACGCGACAGGAAATGTTCCGGACGCAGGCTCTGCCGCTGCTGCAGTCGGTGGTCGGAATTCGTCCGGACCATTGCACGAGCGCGGCCACGCCACGCTGAATTTTAGCGATAACGTCGAGGGCAGGCGGCCGCTGGCGCGGCCAGGAGAAGGATAGGACATGACAGTTTCGAAACCGCATCTGGCCAACCGGCGCGAAATCTTCGCGGGAGCCGCGATCCTCTTCGGGGCGGGCTGCGCACCTCGGGCCCTGGCGCAGCCGCTCCGCAGCAATCCGCCGACGCTGCCGCCCCCGGTCGGTTTCTCCCACCTGTCGGAAGGGCGTGGAAGACTGGTCTGGATTTCGGGACAGGTGCCCCGCAGGCCCGACGGAAGCCTGGTCGGGAAGGGGGATTTCGCGGCGCAGGTCGAACAGGTATTCCAAAACCTCGACGTCGCGGTCCGCGAGGCAGGCGGCCGCTTCGCCGACATCGTCAAGCTCAACTATTATTGCCATCAGAGTGTCGACCGGGGACTTCTGGGAAATGTGAACCGGGTGCGCGACCGCTATGTCGATGTCGCGCGTCCGCCCGCCAGCACGTTCGTGTTCGTCGCCGGGCTGGCGTTGCCCGATTGGCTGATCGAAGTGGAGGCGGTACTCGCCCTTCCCGACGCAGTGTCGGGACCCGCGACGCAGGAAGTCGCGGTGCAAGCGAGGCTCATTTCGCTGGCACCTGTTTCACCGCGCCTGCTGACCGCGGCGCAGGCGATGTGCCGTGCCACGCGCACGGAGCCGGGATGCATCGATTACCGGATCGGTGTCGATATCGAACATCGGAACATCTTGTTGCTGTCCGAAAAATGGCGAAACGAGGCATCGCTCGTCGCCCATTTCGGCACGCCGCACATGGCCGATTTTCGTGCCGCGCTGCGGGCCGAGGGCGAGATCAAGACCGAGATCGATGTTCGCGGGGTCTCTGCACCTCGTTCGCTCGACTTCTCCGGCGGCCAAGTGCGGATCGGCCAATGATGGCCGCCATCATGCCTGCGAGGTCATTTCCGGCCTCTTGTCCATCTCAGGCGCCGAATTGATGGGTAATTTGGGACCGTTAGCGGGCGGGCTTCATTATCGTCACATCCTTCTGCTGCAGCGCCAAGGACAAGGATCGGGCGGTTCGCGACCGCCTGGCGATGCGCGACGCCCCGAATTTTGCGCCGCGAGCAGGTGCAGACCGGGAAAAACGCTTTCGCGCGAGGCCATCCGCGCGATGAGCGCGATTGCCGGCCCTTCTTGCCGATGGTCAATTTATATAATAGGCTATGTAAATGGCTTACGACAATCTGACCCTTGGTTCGCTTCTCCGTCTCGTGCTCGATCGCCTCGACCGCGATGTCGAGGCCGCCTATCGCGACCGCGGTTTGCGCTTCAAGCCGCGTTACACGTCGATCTACCGCCTGCTCGCCGCGAACGGCGAGATGCGGGTCGGCGAAATCGCGGCGGCGATGGGTCTCTCTCAACCGAGTATCACCAATACCTTGGCCGCGATGCGCGCCGACGCGCTCGTCGAAATCAGGCGCGGTACGAACGATGGGCGCGAGCGCATCGTGACGCTGAGTTTCGAGGGCCGGGCGATCGCAGAAGAGCTCGGGACGCAATGGCGCCAGACGGCGGCCGCAGCCTCCAGCTTGAACGGCGATCTCGGGATTTCTCTCGAAAAGGTGATGCGCGACGCGCTGATCCAACTCGATCGCAGACCCTTCCGGGACCGGATGAGCGACAGTGGTTCCACCCCCATGGGAGCCGGTTCGGACTCTTGAACTGTAACGGCCGATTTCCAAGAGCCGGCGGAGCATGTTGTTCCGGCGGTCCGATGCCGCCGCGGACGAAACGGCAAGATGAAAGGAAATCTTATGCTTAGCCGGATGCGGTTTGCGATCGGTACGGCGGTGGCATCGACCGCTTTGACCGCGGTCATGGGGGCTTCGGCGCACGACCGTGATCCGCTCGTCGACGCCGTCAAGGCGCACACGGTCTTCCTCGCGCACGACCTGCTCGAGGGGCGCGATACGGGATCGAAGGGCTATGACATCGCCGGGCAATATGTCGCCTCGGCCTTCATGCAATATGGGCTCGAGCCCGCCGGCACCGAAGGATATCTCCAACCGGTACCGCTCCGGCGGCGGACGCTCACCGACAGCAAGCTCGGTCTGCGCATCGGCAGCGAGGAGATCGCACTCGTCAACGGCGATACGGTCGCGATCGACGCAAGTCCGCACCGCGCAAGCGAAGTGCTCGACCTGCCGCTGGTTTTTGTCGGGTGGGGTATCACGGCGCCCGGGCTCGGGCTCGATGACTATCGCGGTATCGACGTTCGCGGCAAGGCGGTCGTCCTCATCGAAGGCGCGCCGCCTTCGCTCCCGGGTGCGCTGCGCGCGCACTATAGCTGGGTGCAGCAAAAGGAGCGAATGGCCGCCGCCGCCGGAGCCGCCGCGATCGTCACGATCAAGAGTCCCGCGCGCGAGCGATTCTCGCCATGGAGCATGACGGCCCAGTTCCGCCCGCTCCCGGCCGTGCATTGGCATGCCGAGCGCGCAAACCAGCCGCCGCCGGTCCAGGCGACGGTCTCGCTTTCTCCCGCGATGGCGTCGCGCCTTTTCCGGGCGAACGGCATCGACCTTGCGCGGCTCTATGTCGACGCGGAGAAAAGGGCTCCGAAGGCACGCGCCTTCGATGCCTCGATCTGTATCGCGCGCACCTCGATGCATGAGGACATCCGTTCGCCCAACGTCATTGGCTTGATCCCCGGATCGGATCCTGCGCTGAGCGACCAATATATTCTCGTGCTCGCGCATCTCGACCATGTCGGGGTCGGCAAGCCGGTCGATGGCGACGCCATCTATAATGGCGCGATCGACAACGCCGGCGGCGTTGCGGTGATGTTGGAGGCCGCGCGTGCGCTGAAGACACGGGGAACGAAAAGGCCGATCCTCTTCGTGGCGACCACTGGCGAGGAAAAGGGGCTGGTCGGTGCGGATTATTTTTCGGCCTTTCCTACCGTCCCGCTCGAGAAGATCGCCGCCGCGATCAGCGTTGACGGGCTCATGGCCTGGCATGATTTCGAGGATATCGTCTCGCTCGGATCCGACCATTCCAATCTCGGCGAGGCATCCGCGGCGGCCGCGGCCGCGATCGGCGCCAAGCACGTGCCCGACCCGATTCCTGACCGGGGCAATCTCGCGCTGAGCGACCAATATCCCTTCTTGCGCGCCGGCATTCCTGTACTGTTCCCCAACCCCGGTCCTCGAGACCCTGCGACGGGGGCGGCCGAGCATCCGGCCTGGACCGCGTATGAAGAAAACAGCTACCACAAGCCCTCCGACGAAAGCTCGCTGCCCATTCGCTGGGACGTCGCCGGACGCTGGGCGCGATATATCGAGGGCACCATCGAGCGGATCGCGAACGGTCCCCGTCCGGCATGGTATGAAGGTGATGCGCTCGCGAACGGCTTCGCTCCCACTGCGCCGCGCATACAAAGACCGGCGCCATGATCGCTCGCGCCGATGCGGCGATGCGGTTGATGTCGGCGCCCTGGTGGAAAGCGCGGGGGGCCGCCTTATGCCTTCTCCCGCTTGCTGCCTGCGCGGATACGCCGCGCGCGCCCGCCAATTTCGAGGAATGCGTCGCGCGCGGAAACCCCGCCATGGTAAGCCATCCGAGGCAGTGCCGCGACGATGCGAGCGGGACGCATTTCACCGAGCAGCTGATCGGCGACGCGAGGCGCGACTGACCGCGAACGAGTTCGCCGGCAACGTCCCCAAATTGGCGTGCCTGCTCGCTAATGTGCGTTTAGGTCCAGGAGTTCGATGATGTGCGTAGCGGCACGGCCAAGGTCGGTGGCGGGCAATCGCATTATGGCGGTTCCGTCGCCTTCGAATCCCATGCGCGAACCGCGATTGTGCATCGGCGCTATCTCCAGTCGATCGTCCGCCAAGGTCAAATCCACGAGGCGGGCATCGGCCATAAAACTCTTGAAACTACGCTTGTGCGCGGCCGCAAGAACCGGTTCGAAAGTGTCGATGCCGCTTGCACGGGGGGACGGGGTAATCCGGCCCGACGCGAGGAGTCCGTCATGCAGAATCCGGGTGAATTCATCCGCGGGCATGGGCCAGTCTCGGGCGATCGGCGTGCCGTCGGTGTAATAGCCGTCGGGGGTCGTCAGTTGCGGACAAACGATCAGCCTCGCGCCGACGAGATAGATGGAAATGGCCGTACCCGGCTTGAGCCGCGATCGCCGGAGGCGGAGACGAGCCAGGATTGACTGCAAGTCGAAACGCATGCGCGGGCCCATTCCATTCAAGGTGTCGTACCCGATATACCGGTTGGGCGGCGATGTGAGCGTAGCAAATTGTTTCAGCCGCTTCGCGGGCAAGCCGGCAGGTATCGGGCAATAAAGCTTTGGTAGCGCGTCGGATATTCGGATCGTTGCCCGTCGCCTTGGAAAGGCAGGTTTCGGCCGAAGCGGGGAGGGCGCCGGAGTCGGGCTGCTGTTACCAATTGCAACAATCCGGCTACCTTCCGACATCGACGCCTTACATCATCGCGGTACCGACAGGGAGCCGGACGCCGACGCGGATGCACTGCCCCGCCCGCTTCCCGGCCTCTTTTGCATATGGTTCCGGAGAAAAGCATGCCGACCCGCCTCCATCGCCTACTCGTTGCGATCCTCGTTGCCGTCGGCACGAGCGTGCCCGCGGCGGCAGCCGCGCCCACCGCGGCCGAGATCGAACGCGCGCGCGAGCAGCTTCGTGCGGCGGATGACGATGGCGACGGGGCCGTCACCCGCGTCGAATTCCAGGTCCATGCCAACGCGCAATGGGCAAAAATGGACCGCGACCGCGACGGTTACTTCACCCGCGCGGACCTGCCGGCGTACGCCAGATCGCGATGGGACGCCGAGCCGGTCGTGTCGCTCCGCCGACGCGCGGACAACAACCGCGACGGACGTATCGCGCGGGCCGAGTTTCGCGCCCGGCACGGCCTGTCGTTCGAGATTGCCGACATCAACCGGAACGGGGTGGTCAGCAAGTCCGAAATGCGCGCGCTCGACCGGCGCCTCGCGGCGCGCTGACGATGCGCGCGGCGACCGATGCTCCGGTCCTGGCGCTCGTCATGCTCGTGCTGATCGCAGCCGAGTTCGCCTGGCAAAGGCGGAACCGGGGCTATGATTTGCGCGGAGCGGCGGCCAGCATCGGGGTCGCGATCGGCCATGCGGCGGTGCGGCCGGTCACCGGCGCCGTGGTTATCGCGGTGCTGAAGCAGGCTTACGACTGGTCGCCGACGCCGCTCGATGTGCGCGATGGGCGAACCTGGGCGGCGGGCTTCCTTGTCGTCGAATTCGCTTATTATTGGTTTCACCGGGCCAGCCATCAAATCCGATGGCTATGGGCCAATCATTCAGTCCATCACAGTGCGCGCGAAATGATCCTGCCCGCGGCAATCCGCCTGGGCTGGACCGAATTGATCTCGCTCGGCTGGATCATTTTCGCGGTGATCGCGCTGGCAGGATTTCCGCCGCTCGTCATCGGGGCATTGCTCGGGCTGAACCTGCTCTATCAATGGCCGCTCCACACCGAGGCGGTGGGCAGGCTGGGGGCGCTCGAATGGGTGCTCAACACGCCGTCGCATCACCGCGCACATCACAGCAGCGATCGCGATTTCCTCGACTGCAACTTCGGCGGCGTCACGATCCTGTTCGACAGGCTCTTCGGAACCTTCCGGGCCGAGCCCGCGGCTCGCGGGCTTCGCTACGGCCTCGCCGTGCCCATGGAATCGCACAATCCGCTCCGCATCGTCTTCCATGAATGGTGCCGGTTGTTCACCGATATAGCGAACGCCAAGGGGTTCCTCCCTCGACTTCGTCTCGCGCTGGGCCGCCCGTGATGCTGCGCCTGTTCGTCGCGCGCGGGTGTCGCCGTTCGGCAGGCCGGTTCGACCGCCCGCCGCGCCGACGGGTCCCGAGCATCGGCAATCGAATATCGGTGCGGGGCGGAGCGCAGCAAAATCCCACGGTCCTTAACCAAGGTGTGTTCGATGATCCCCGTATCAAAAATCCCCGTTATCTTCCTCGTCCTAGCGGCCCTCTCGCTCGTCACGGGCGTCGGGTTCGGGCTCTATATGGGCGCCAGCGCAAACTTTGCGCTCGCGCCCATCCACGGCCATATCAATCTGATCGGATGGGTGTCGCTCGCATTGTTCGGGCTGACCTATAAGGCCTTTCCGCGTTCGTCATCCGACGGTTTTGCGCGAATCCACCTCCTCGTCTCGGCAGCGGCGGCTCTCCTTTTCCCGTTCGGTCTGTGGCTCGAGCTCTTTCGGGGCGAGCCGCGGTTGATCGCAATCGCCTCGATTCTGTGGTTCGCCGCGGCACTGCAATATGCGTGGCTGACCGCTCGCCTCCTGCTCGGCCGCGATCGGACCGAGGGGTGACCCCGGGCTTGCTCGTCCCGCGGGAGGGCTTGCATATATATAGCGCGCTATATATGCGGTCCGTCTTCAGTGCGGAGGAATGTGCGATGTCGATCCTAATCTCTCTCGCGGTGGCGGCCGCTGCGGTTTCGGGAAGCTGCCCCAGCCAGGCGGCGGCGCTCGACGGCCTCGCCCGCACAGTCGAGGCACGCTACGCCAGCGTGGCCGACGGGCGCGTGATCGCCGAACAGGTCCGCGAATGGCGGCGCATCGGCCGATATGCTGCCGACTGCGGCAAGGACGCCGTTTTTCTCGAGCGTTTGAACCGCGACCTCGATGCCTATGACGGACATTTTCACGTCGAACGGGCAGGAGCCGACGATGGCGACGACTGGCTTCTCGAATGGCGCAAAGGGGCGCTGACTGCCAATGCGGGGCTGCGGGAGACCTCCGTCCTCGAAGGCAATGTCGGTTACGTCCGCATATCGAGCTTCTACCCGTGGGATGTCGCGCGCTCCAAATATCAGGCGGCCTGGACGCTGCTCGCCGACACGGCCGGGCTGATCATCGATCTCAGGCAAAATGGCGGCGGTGACGCCGAGGCGGCGGAACAGATCGTCCAGTCGATGCTGGGCGGTCAGGTGGACGCGGTCCAGGAGATCGACCGGCGTGGCACGCGCGAGGCCGATCCGCTGCCCCGCGGCGATCTGCCCGCCTATGCGCGGGACAAGCCCGTTATCATTCTCGTCGACCGCCGGTCGGCATCGGCATCGGAATTCGTCGGGTTCGCGCTGCAGAAGGCAGGGCGCGCGCGTATCGTCGGAGCGCGCAGCGCGGGGGCCGCCAGCATGATGGGGGGCCCGGTGCCGCTGCCCGGCGGCTACCAGGTGATCGTGCCCGAAGCCCGCCCCCGAAATCTCGTCTCGGGAACGAGCTGGGAGGGGACCGGCGTATCACCCGACGTGCGCGGCGGCGACGACAGCCTGTTTGTCGCACGGAGTCTGATCGCCGATATGCTGGCCGATCGCTGAGCAAGCCAGATGCTCCAAGATTTCGATGAACCCGGTCGGGGCGTGGTCGGGGGATGAAAGTGGAAGTCGATACAGGCCAGTTGCGGCTGACGCTTGCACGGTCGATTGCAGAGGCAGGACACGCCCCCTCGAACGGAGTTCTTGCCCGACTGCTTGATTGTGACATCGCCGCGGTGGAAGCGGCGCTCCGGGAACTCGCCTTGCAGAAGGGGCTGCTCCTCCATCCCCATAAATGCAGGCCGTGGGCGGTTCATCCATTCGCCCTCGCGCCGGGATCATGCTGGGTTGCGACCGGGGCCCGGGGATATTGGGCAAACTGCCTCTATTGTGCATTCGGCATCGCCGCGTGTCTGGGCAGCGACGCTACGGTGTTCACGCGTCTTGGCGGGGAGTCCGACCACGTCGAATTTCGAATCTGCAACGGCCGTGTCGACAATGAGGGCCTGCTTTTTCACCTGTCGGTGCCGGTGATCGAGTGGTGGGACAATGTCATTTACGCTTGCTCGTCGTTCCAGCCTTTTCGTCATGAAGCCGATATCGACATATGGTGCACCCGTCACGACTTGCCGAAGGGAGCCATACTCTCGATTCCCCAGCTGTGGGGTTTTGCTCAAAGCTGGTACGGGGGCTGCCTCGATCATCCGTGGCGACAGCGGACCAAAGCCGAAGTTGCCGCAATCTTCGCTTCGCACGGTCTGTCGGGGGCCTTCTGGGAAATATGAAGCTGCGCAGTCTTTTTCCGCGAGCCGTCCCGGTCGCCGGCGCGTGACGGGCGCACACGTCCCCGCCTGCTGGCCATCGTGCCGGACGGGAGAGTGTTTCGAAAAGGCGGGCGCGCCCTCGCCGCCAACGCGCCCGAGTGCCCGCCTAGCGCGGAATTGAGGCAAGGTCCGCGCGCAGGATATTTTCGCAGTGCATCAGAACAGCCTCTCCGCCACCATAGTTGGGCAGATCGGCGAGCGCGGCGATGATGCGGCACTGCGTCGGATTGCTCGGCCAGTCGGGTACCGTCCACTCGATGCTCGCCATTCCGGCGCGTGCGCTCCAGATGTTGAATTCCTGCGGGAACAGCACGGGATGGCTGAGCGCGGCGCCCGGCTCGCCGACGTTCGGGAAATGACGCCAGCCGAACCAGTTGACCTCTGCCTGTTCGCGGCGCAGCGCCTCGAGGTCGGCGCCTTCGAGCGCGCCCGACGTCCCCATGAGGACGCGCGCGAACCGGCTGCCGTCGAGATGGGCGTTCGCCGAGATCACCTCCTCGGGAAACTCGCGCAGATCGTCGACCTTGGCGTAAAGCTTGGGCACGCCCTGGACGTCGCGCCCCATCAGGATCGGGGCGGTCATATTCTCCCAGACGACGAGGCCGAAGACCCCCTCGATCGGGCCCTCGCTGCCGTCGAAGGTCACCGGCACGTTGACGGCGAGAAGATTATAGCCCGCGCCCGCGAGCCAGTCGACGCGCCGGTTGTTGATGAGCGAGATGATCAGTTTCGGCTCGGCAAGGCGAAACCCTGGCGGCAGCAACGCGCCGAGGCGTTCGCCATCGGTCGTGTATGTGAAAGTAAGATTGATCGTGTCGCGGTAATGCGCCGCCGGAAGGGGGTAGGGGAGGCCGCCGAAGAAGGGCGGCATGAGGTAGGTCGCCGTCTCGCCGAAGGCGCCGGGGACAAGGGTCTTGGGGTGCGGGTCAACCATCTGAAAGCTCCATCTTGCGGCAAGTGCCGTCGGGAGCCCATTATTCAGCCGGCAGGCCGGCGGACCATGATCCGGGAGGTAAGATTCCTAGGATTGATCGGGGGCATCGAAAAAGATGCCCGACAGGAGCGGCGGCACGCAAAGATCCACCACATTGCAGACGATGGCGGCCGGTATGAAACGATTGATCTCGTCCGCGGCATTGACGCCCGCGATGATGAATTGTGCCGCGAGCAACGGATCGACCGGCCTGAGCTCTCCTGCCGTGATGCCGTCGGTCACGATCGAGGCGAGGTGAAGGGTGATGCGGTTCATCTGTGCGAGAACCTCAAGCCGCGCTGCCATGGGAAGCGATGTCAGCGCGGTGTCGCGCAGGAAGGGACCCCGGTCGCCGGTCTGGAACGCGACGAGCGCCGCGGTGATCACGGCGATGCGCTGCAATGGCGCCGTCGATATGTCGCCGGCTCGCCGGATGATGCCCCACATCTGCCGGAACGACCGGTCGAAGCAGGTTCGAAGCAGTTCGTCCTTCGATACATGATGATGATAGACGGCGCCCTTGGTGACGTTCATCGCCGCTGCGATCCGATCGATCGAGGCGCCGCGATAGCCGAGGCGATTGATCAGGCCGGTCGCCGTCCGGAAGAACTCGGCACGCTCGGGTCCGGCATGGTCCTCGTCGGCGATCGCGCTGGCATCGGAGGCCCAGTCGCTTCGCCATGCAAAGCCTCGGGGTGCGACACCGGCTATGATGATGTCGCCGAGCCGGCGGGCAACCTGCGGATGATCCCCGGGTTCATATTGCGAAATCCACGCCGCCGACCAGAACAGCTGCACGAGCAAGGTCTGCGCCCGCGGTACGCTATGATAGAGGTCCGTCTCTTCGCGCGCCTCGGGATCGATCAGCGCGGCCGTCTCCATGAGCATTTCGCCGTAACGCGCCACCGCGCGTGCCTGGTAATCGGCCTTGAGCGCACGAATGTCGCTGAGAATGGCGAGGGGAGGCACCGTGCCGGCGATCACGGCGCGGTTGCGCTCGAAATAGAGCCCGACCAGCGCCCGGACCCGCGAGGCTGCATCGGATTCGACGGCGGCACACGCAATCATTTCGCGATAGGCTTCGATCGCGTCGTCGAAACACCGCGCCGCAAGATCTTCCTTGCGCCGAAAATAATAGCTGAGGTTCGCCTTGCTCATGCCGGCTTTCGCCGCGACATCGGCCATGACGAGCCCGCGTACGCCATGCTCGTTCAGCTCGCGCGTTGCCAGTTCCACGATCTCGGCGCGCCTGCGATCATGCTTGCGGGGCGTGTAACGCGTCGGGCGGGTGGTCTCCGCGCCCTGCGCGATCGGTCCCGCCGCCGGCCCCGTGCCTGTTGCTTGCCGTCGCGCCTCGCCTGCCATCGGGCACCCATACCGAACGGCCATATTTTGGCAAGCGCGCGAAATTGGCCGTCAGGATTTCGAGTTTGGTGCCGCGGCGCACGGCACTGCAAAACTTTGTAACATACCGAGTGTATAAAAATCGTTGACGCTGATGCCGGCCGTTTCTAGCCATGGCCGCGAAAGAGCCGGGAGCGAGTCCGGCCGTCATCACAGCAGGACCGGCGCGACCCATGCGCGCCGCTGCGGAGGAGGGAGATTTCAAGATGGCACGGGTAAGGCGGATTTTTCTGGCAGGGAGCGCGCTCGGAGCGGTGCTCCTCCTGGCGCCGGGCGCCGCGGCACAGACCGGCACCGCGAGCGGCGGCGAGGCTGCCGCGCCGGCGGACGGCGAAATACTCGTGACCGCGCGCAAGCGCGCCGAAAGTCTCGCCGACGTGCCGGCCGCCGTGACGGCGCTTACCGAGACCGACCGCGAAAATCTCGTGCTCGACGACGTCGACGACTATCTGCGGCAAGTCCCGAGTGCCACGCTCGTGACGTCGGGCCCCGAATATCTCAACGACATCACGATCCGCGGCCAGGGCGGTGGGCGGCTCGGCTTCTCCGAGACCGCGACGGGGATATACCGCGACGGCGTCTTCAGCGCCGGCGGCGGCTTCGGCGGCCGCTCGCTGAGCCGCATGGACCTGTTCGACATGGAGCGCATCGAGGTGCTGCGCGGGCCGCAGGGCGCGCTCTATGGCCGCAACTCGGTCGGCGGCGCGATCAATATCATTTCGAACCGTCCCGACGACATATTTGGTGCCCAGCTTGTCGCGCGCTATTCGGACCCGCAGAAGATCGAGGTCGAAGGCGTGGTCAACGTGCCGCTGGGCGAGGTCGCCGCCCTGCGGATCGGGGGCATCTACCACGACCAGAACGGCGGCTTCATCACCGACCTAGACACGGGCGAGACGATCGACCGGCAGACCTATTCCGGTGTCCGGGCGGCGGTGACCGCACGGCCGACGGACTGGCTCCGCCTCGACCTGCGCCTCGAACATTATGAAAGCGAAGCGCCGTCCTTCACGGCGATGGGGCAGCGTGTCACGCGCGTCGACGGGCGTCCGCTCGATCCCTCACCCTATGAGCGTGCCGAACTCAGCAGTCCCGGCTTCGCCCGGATCGACGATACCACCGTCCAGTTCGCCGCCGACGCGGAATTCTCCTTCGCCGACCTGTCGTTGCGGTTCCTTCACGGCGCGCGCGACGGGGGCCGTGTCGGCGACGACGGCGATCATTTCGATGGCGGAACGGGGATCGACGTGGCTCCCGGCGCACCGGTGCTTTTCCAGGACTATAGTGGAAGCCAGTTCGAGGATTATCGGCGAACCAGCGCGCAGCTCTATCTGAGCTCGCGGAGCGACAGCGCGGTTCGCTGGCTGATCGGCGCCGAACTGCTCGTGTCGGACAGCGATGTCCAGACCGGTCCCGACCGCTGTCCCGCATACACCGGTGCGGCAGTTGCCCAGGTCGCCGGCTGCACGGTGGGTGCGGCGGGCGTTTTTACCCCGCCGACGGCAACGCCGTCGCTGATCGCGAACACGGTGCGGACGACCGGGCGGCTCGCGATGCGGCGCGATGATTTCACCGAGAAGCTCACCTCCTATTCGATCTTCGGGTCGATCGAGTTCCCGCTCGTGGATCGGCTGGTCTTCGGCGCCGAAATGCGTGCGCAGTTCGACAAGAAGGATTTCGAGTTCGAGCGCTATTCGGTCGACCCGCTTGTCTATTTCGGAACCGGTCCCATTCCCGCCGGAATGATGGCGCCGCTGCTTGTCGACCCCGACGGCAGCGGTCCGCTCCCCGCCGCTCCCGCGCAATTCTGTCCGCCGACGCTGGCGGCGCCGGCGTGCGCGGCGGGGCTCGAAGCGGTGCGGATCGAGACCGAGCGCAAATGGTCCTTCGTCACGCCCGCGGCGACGCTGCGCTGGGATTATGCGCCCGGCCAGAACATCTATCTCCGTTTCGCGACCGGCTATCGGCCGGGCGGGTTCAACACCAATCTCCTCAGCGGCGCGACGCGCGCGGCGCTCAATTCTATGCTCCTCTACGAACCCGAATATGCCTATTCGGGCGAGATCGGCTGGAAGGGCAGCCTTTTCGGCGGCGCGCTCAAGGCCGAAGCGGCGCTGTTCTACGAGTTGACGACCGACGTGCAGGTGGCGACCGTTGCATCGGCCGCGGCGCGGGGCTTCCTGCTCGTCAACGCCGGCGATGCGCATGTCTATGGCTTTGAGGCGATGCTCAGCCGCCGCCAGCCGATCGGGGCGGGCGAACTGATCGCAAGCGTCAACTTCTCGACCCAGGACGGGGCGTTCCGAAAAGGCGCGCTGGTTCCGGCCAACGGCCAGGTGGTCGATATTTCGGGCAACGAGGTGCCGCGGCTGCGCGATTATCAGGCGGCGCTCAACCTCGCGTACCGCCACCCGATCGGGAACGGCACCGATTTCTTCGTAAGCGGCAGCCTGCAGCTCGCCGACGGCGGCATGCAGAATCCCTTCGGCACCGATGTCTACGCCGGCTATTCGCTGGTCGATGCGCGGATCGGCGTCAGGAGCGAAAAATGGCGGCTCTCGGCATTCGCGCGCAACCTCACCGATGAACGCTATCTCCTCAACGAGATCGCCGGCAACGCCTATTGGAGCCAGGGCCGCGTTATTGGTCTTGAAGCGATGGTCCGCTACTGACCATGAAGACATCATCGCTCGTCAGCATCCTCTGTTTCGCCGGCGCGGCGCTGCTCGCCGCGTCCGGTCCGGTTGCCGCCCGGCAGACGCTCCCCGCGCCGCCGCCACCTTTGCCTGTTGCCAGCGGTCTGCCCGCGGACGAAGCTGCGGCGCGTTTCGGCGCCGCGACCGGCATTCGCGATTATTCGGTCGTCGTCATGCGCGGTGAGCAGCTGCTCTACATTCACCACGCCGGCAGCCACGGCGAAGCGACCCGGCTGCCGATCGCCTCGGCTTCGAAGTGGATGGTCGGCGCCACGATCATGGCGCTCGTCGATGAAGGGCTGCTCGATCTCGAAGCGCCGATCTCGCGCTACGTGCCCGATCTCCCCGAAGATTATGGCGCGCTCCGCCTCTCGCAGCTCCTCTCCTACACCGCGGGCCTTCCGAGCCTTGCGAAATTCGTCGAATTCAAACAGCCCGAGACGATCTCGCTGATGCGCTCGGCGCAGCTCGCCGCGCGCACGCCGCTTGCGAGCGCGCCCGGCACCCAGTTCGACTATGGCGGCGCCAATCTCCAGTTTCTCGGTGCCGCCGCCGAGCAGGTTACGGGCAAGCGCTGGCAGGCGATCTTCGACGAGCGGATCGGAAAGCCGCTCGGCATGCGCGCGACCTTGTGGGGCGGTATCCGTGCCGAACCGCGCCCGGACGCGCTTCCGGCCAATCCGATGCTGCAGGGCGGTGCCTGGACGACGCTCGCCGATCATATGGCGTTCGTGACGATGATCGCGCAGGACGGCCGATACCGGGGCAAGGCGGTACTCTCGCCCGCCGCCGTCAAGGCCATGGGCCGCATCATGACGCTTGGGCTGCGCAAAGGCTTCACCGCGCCCGGCGCGCAGGAGCGCGATGTCGAATATATGATCGCGCACTGGTGCGAGCGCCGGACCGACGCGCGGTGCACCTTCGAATCGAGTCCCGGCCTGTTCGGCACCTATCCCTGGGTCGATCGTGAGACGGGCCTGCACGGCGTCATTTTCCTCAAGGACAAGCTGCGGCGCGTCGCCGCCGAAGAGCGGGCGCTGCGCGATCGCCTCATCGCAATTTATCGCTGATGGCCGCGGGGGCGGCGCGCGTAATCTGGAGACATTCTGTGACCAAGGGACGAAAGATGAGACTGTGGCTTGCGCTGGCGGCGCTCGCGGTGTCGGCAGCCATATTCTACAAGATCAAGCAGAGCCGCGATGAGATTCAGCTCGCCGCCGAAGCCTATCTCTATGCCATGCCGCTCGTGCTCATGGATGTCACGCGCGAGGAAACCTTCAAACATCCGGCGGCCGCTGCTGCCGTACCCAACCGAATGTACAATATTCCGATCCTTGCCGACGCGCGCTTCCGCACCGTCATCCGGCCCAACGTCGATACGCTCTATTCGATCGCATGGCTGTCGCTCGACAAGGAACCGGTCGTCCTGACCGTCCCGCCGAGCGAGGGACGCTATTTCGTCGTCCAGTTCATGGATGCCTGGACCAACGTCTTTGCCGCGCCAGGCATTCGCACGCTCGGCGAGCGCCCAGGAAAATTCTTCATCGTCGGCCCCAAGTACCGCGGGGCGGTACCGCAAGGCATGGAGAAGATCGTCGCGCCGACCGACATGGTCTGGCTTCTCGCGCGGGTTCACGCGAAAGGCGACGAGGATCTGCGCGCCGCGCAAGTGCTGCAGCACCGCATCGACCTCAGGCCTGCGAGCCGGCTTGGGGACACTGCGTTCGGGCCGGTGCATCCCGACCCCGCGGGCCGCGACGCGAAGCGGAGCGAACCGCTCGAGATCGTCCGGAACATGGACGCCCGACAATTCTACACGCGCTTCCTGGCGCTGACGGCCAAGAACCCGCCGGCATCGGCTGACGCGCCGTTCATCGGCCGCGTGCTCGAACCGCTCGGTCTTTCACCCTCGAAGCCCGTTGCATGGGACCGCCTGCCTGCCGCGACGCGGCGGCAGCTCGACCGCGGCAAGGCGGCTGTCTGGGACGTCCTGACCGAACGCGCCGCGGTCGAGAAGTCGCGCACACCGACCGGCTGGGCCGGGTTCGAGGCAGTCGGGAAAATCGGCGCCTACGGCACCGATTACAAGACGCGCGCCGGCGTGGCCGCCTTCGGTCTCGCCGCCAATCTGCCGCAGGACGCCGTCTACCTCAATGCGAGCGTCGATGGCGAAGGCCGCGACCTCGAAGGCGGCAAAGCTTATCGCTTGCGGTTCGGACCCGGCAAGACGCCGCCCGTCAAGGGTTTCTGGTCGGTCACTCTCTACGACCGCGCTGGCTATCTCGTCGACCATCCGCTGCGCCGCTATGCAATCAAGCAGTTCGACCCGCTCGTATATGAAAAGGACGGCGCACTGGTTCTCTATATCCAGCCTGATGACCCGGGAGCGGCCCGCCGCGCCAACTGGCTGCCGTCGCCGAGGACGGGCAAGTTCGTATTGTCGCTGCGCGCCTATTGGCCCGGCCGCGAGCTTCTCGAACGCGAATGGATGCCGCCCGGCCTCGCTGTCGCCCCTGGCAAATGAGGTCGGGAGAAGCGCGTACGACAAGGGTTCACGCCGGCACCTCGGTGCCGGCGTATGCCCATTTCGGCACATTGCTTCGTTTCTGGCGGCAGACATTTCGCTTCAGCCAGGAAGCCCTTGCCGAACGTGCGGACATCTCTCCGCGGCACGTCAGTTTCCTCGAAAATGACCGGACGAGCGTCGGCAAGGACGTCGCGCACCGGCTCGCCGACGCGCTGGCGCTCGGCCCCCAGGAACGTATCAATTTCCTTCTCGCCGCGGGATACGCGCCCGACGGTCACGATGCCGAGGCTTATCCCGCTGACGATAAGATTCTTTCGCTCATGCTCCGAAATGCCGACCCCCTGCCGGCGATGGTCATGGAACGCGATGGACGAATCCGGGCGGTCAACAAGGCCTGGCTGCTCGTCCATCGCCGCTACCTCGGAGAGCTGGTCGAGATGCCGGGCCTCAATGCCATCACGCTTTTTCTCCATCCGCGGGGATGGCGGCGCTTCGTCGAGGGATGGGAGAATATTGCGAGCGTCTACCTGATGATGCTCCAGCAACACGCGCTGCTCGAGCGAAGCGCCGAGGCCGGTCGTCTTCTCCGCGCTCTGCTCGCGGTGCCCGGCGTGCCCGGCGACTGGGCGCGCCGCGGTGCTGCCTTATCGGGCCGCAGAGCCGACTACAGCCTGTCGATCGGGGTTGGCGGAGGGGCCGCCCGCGCGATCCGCATCGTCCACAATATGATCGGGACTTTTCCGCTCGCGGTCGCCTCCGACCTCGTCATCCAATATGCCTTTCCCGAGGATGGCGTCGGCCTCTTGACCGAGGCGGAACGGCAAGCCCTGGCGGGACTTCGCCATCCGCTCTGCCCTTACGGCTGAGAGCCCGCTCCGAGCCGCCGCGCGAGGACCGACATATAGCGTGCGGGCATCAGCCGCTGGAGGACATCGGCGCGTTTCGCATCCTTGCCGATGAGGATACGCGTCTTCCCGCGCTCAACCCCGTCGGCGATCATCCGCGCAGCGTCGGCTGCGCTGGTTACCAGCCCCTTTTCATATTGTTCGAGATCGCGGCGCGCGGCGTCCGCGTCGACGCCGCGCGCAAGCCGTGCTTCGCGCGCGATGGCGGTGGAGACGCCGCCGGGATAGACCACGCTGACGCCGACGCCGGTTCCGTGCAGTTCCGCCGCAAGCGTTTCGCTAAAACCGCGCAGCGCGAATTTCGACGCCACATAGGGTCCCTGCGCCGGGGCGGCGATGATTCCGAGGATGCTCGATACGTTGACGATATGCGCTGCCGGCCGCTGCTTGAGTTCGGGAAGCAGCGCCTTCGTCAAGCGTACCGCGGCCCAGAAATTGATGGATACGAGCCATTCGAATTCGTCCATCGAGACCTGCTCGATCGCCCCGATCATCCCGACGCCGGCATTGTTGACGAGACAGTGAATGTCGTCCTGCTCTTTGGCGAGTTCGCGTGCCAGATGCTCGATCGCCTGCGCGTCGCCGAGGTCCGTGCGGTACTGGTGACATCGCCCGCCCATCCGGGCGATCCGTTCGGCCGTCGCCGCCAGGCCTGCACCATCGACATCGACGAGGGCGAGTTTCGCACCGCGTCCCGCGAGCTCGCACGCGAGCGCGGCGCCGATTCCGCTCGCCGCGCCGGTTACAACGCAGGTTCCCGCGCCGAAAGAAAAGGTCATCTGATGCTCCTCGCCGATGGTAGACACAGCGAACATACTCGAAGTAAAAAAATTAGAAAGAGTGATTTGGGCAATAGGCGATCTTTGCGCAGGCACCGGGCGCAGGACCCGGCGCCTGGTCCAGCAGAAAGAATAGGTGCGGTTGTCAGCGGGCGGGCGTGGCTACGATAGGAAGCGTAACCCTGGCGCGAAGGCCGCCCGTGGTGCGGTTCTCCAGGTGGAGCGAACCGCCGTGCGTCTCGGCAAGCGCCTTCACGATCGAAAGGCCGAGCCCCGCGCCGCCGCTATGACGCCCGCGCGAGCTTTCGAGGCGCGTGAAGGGCTCGGTGAGCCGCGCGATCAGCGCTTCGGGAATTCCCGGGCCTTCGTCGAGGACGATGATCGCGACCGTCTTACCCTCGTCCAGCAGCGTTACCCGCGCCCGCGCGCCGTAGCGTATGGCATTGTCGATCAGGTTTGCGAGGATGCGCCGGAAGGCGAGGGGGCCGCAGTTGCAGGCAATCGGCTTCTCGCCCGCGCTGATCGCGACCTCGTCCCCCGCGTCACGCCGCATCAAAACATAGGCGATCGCCTCCGAGCGCGCGTCGACTATCTGCGCACCGTCGGTCGCCCCGGCGTCGCTTTGCGCGAAGAGCAGGATATCATCGAGCAGAAGCCGCATTTCGTCGATATCGTCGATAGCACGTTCGCGGTGGCGATCGTCCGCGATGTGGTCGGCGCGCAGGCGAAGGCGTGTGAGATAGGTTCGAAGGTCGTGCGCGATCGCCGCCAGCATATGTGTGCGCTCGTCGACCAGCCCGCCGATCCGCGCCTTCATCGCGTTGAAGGAGTGGGCGAGCGCCCTCAGTTCGCGGGCGCCGCCGACCGATGCGTCCGGAGCGCTAACCGTCTCGCCGAACGCCTCGCTTGCCCGGGCAAGCCGTTCGACGGGACGCAGGACCTGGCGCGACAACGTCAGCAACATTAGCAGCAGGATCACCGCGACGACGATCGCTACCGCGATATAGCGGTCGGCAAGAAGCTGCAGCAGTCGCGGCGCGCGTTCGATCGCGACGACTTCGCCGGTCCTGAGGCCGATCAGGATGCGAACCGGTCCGCGCGGCGTCGCCCCGGCCTTGATCGGGCGCGAAAACAGCGTCCCCTCGCGGGTCTGGACGCGGAGCGGGCGGCCGCGCAATTCGGAAGAAAATTTGCGGAAGCGCTCCTCGAGGTGCGGGGCGGGTTGAACCGCGTCGGCCCCTTCCTCCTCCTCGGGGAAGCCATCCAGGATTTCGACGGTCGTTCCGCTGTTGCTGGCGGCCCTCGCAATCATCGGCCGCAGCGCTGCCGGCGCTTCCTCGAGCGTTTCGGCGATTTCGCGCGCATCGCGTGGGTCGACGAGGCGGAAGAAAAGGGGGCGGCCGTCGGGCCACAGCGCCGCGAGCAGGATCGCGACCTGAACTGCGAACAACCCGAACAGGAAAAGGGCAGCGATCCGGAATTGCAGACTGCCCAGCCACCGGCGCATCTCAGCCGCCGCGCTCGACCGTTGGGGCGAAAAGATAACCGCCGCCGCGGATCGTGCGGAACATGGTCGGGGTCTTGAAATCATCGCCCATCTTGCGGCGCAGCCGGCTGAGCTGGACATCGATCGTCCGGTCATACGGGCCCGAGTCGCGTCCGCGGGTCCAGTCGAGCAGTTGGTCGCGGGTCAGGACGCGCTGCGGATGATCAAGAAGCGCCACCAAAAGGTCGAACTCGCCGCCGGTGAGGTCGACGGGCTCACCGGCGGGACCCACCAACTCGCGCGAGCCGGCATCGAGCGTCCATCCCGCGAAACGGTACCAGCGGCCGGCCGTCGCCGCCGGGCGGTGCGCCTCGCGCGTGCGGCGCAGCACCGCGCGTACGCGCGCGACCAGTTCGCGCGGATTGAACGGCTTGGGAAGATAATCGTCGGCCCCGATCTCGAGGCCGAGAATCCGGTCGATATCATCGCCCTTGGCCGTGATCATGATGACGGGAACGCGCACCGGCGCGCCGTGCAGGCGGCGGCAGATCGAGAGCCCGTCCTCGCCGGGCAGCATGAGGTCGAGAAGGACGAGGTCGACGCGGCGACGCGATATGATGCGGTCGAGTTCGACCGCGTCGCGGCATCGCGCGACCTCGAACCCTTCCTGCTCGAGGAGTTCGGCGACAAGGTCCCTTATATGTTCATCGTCCTCGACCAGCGCTACCAGCGTGCTCGAGCTTTTGGTCGGCTCTTCGGTCATGCTTCGCATGACAGCGCAGCCGCGCCTGCTTCTCAAGGCCAAATCGCCGCGCGTTACATTTCGTTGCCGAAACTTACCCCGAGTTCATCGCCCGCTGACCGGGCATGTTCATTCCTGCCTGCCTCGACACCCCGAAGGAGCAGGTCTCTTGTACAAGATCAGAAACATTTCCATCCTCGTCGCGGCGCTCGTCTCGACCGCCGGCACGATTTCGCCCGATCCGGCCCAGGCGCGCGAGCGCGGCCATGTCGTCCACGGTCACGGCCCGGGTGGTAACGCCTATATCCGCGGGCGTCACGTCTCGCGCGAACAGGGTTCGGTGAAGGTCACCCGCGGCGCGGTCACGCGCGGCGGGCACGGCTATCGCCAGACGCGCCAGACGACGCGCAGTGACGGCACCCTCTCGAACAATGTCGAGAGGCGATACCGGAACGGCAAGACGATGACGCGCAGCTCGAGCATAACACGCAATGGCGACGGAAGCGTCAGCCGCGAGCGTGGCCGCACCGGGCCCGCCGGCAACAGCCAGGGAAGCTGGAGCACCATCTACCGGACCGACGATGGTTACACGCGTAACAGCGGAGCCTCGACATCCAGGGGCCGGGGCTATTCGGCGACGCGCGACGTCTCCGTCGCGCCGGGTTCGGTGACGGTCAGCCGGAAGGGCTCCACCAACTCGGGCCGCAGCATCGACCAGACCCGCACCTACACCCGTCCCAATTGAGGAATAAGACATGACCAAGATCCATTTGGCGGCGATTGCCGCGCTCGCCATCGCAACCGCTTGGACTCCCGCGGCCGCCGCCCAGGGACAGCGTGATCCGATGCAATTGCTCGACCGGGCCGATACCAATGGCGACGGGCGGATCACGCGCGCCGAATTTACCGACTCGCGCGCGCGGATGTTCGAGAAGCTCGACCGCAACGACGACGGCTATTTCAGCGATGCCGACATGTCGCAGCGCCGCTTCAAGCGGCGCTCGGGTGGCGGCGGCCGGCTGAAGGAACTCATCGTCCATCTCGACGAGAATGGCGACGGCCGCGTTGCCCGGTCCGAGTTCGTCGAAGGGCCCAATCCGATGTTCGATCGCGCCGATCTCGATCGCAACGATGTCATCGATGCCGACGAGATGGCGGAACTGCGCGAAGCAGTCGCCGCCCGCCGCGCCGACTAGGGCGGCCGCCGCCGGCAGCATTCCCTCTCCCTGGGCTGCCGGCGGATTGCGTCCGCCGCGTTGGAGACCAAGCCCCGCGACCGGGCCTCTACGGTCGTCCGCTGCGCTGCCGTCGTTCGGCGCCGATGCAAGACGGGCTATCGTGGCGCCATCCGGCGGGGCTCTCGCCGTCCACGCGAGGTTTCCGGCAGGCGAGAACGCGCACGTCGGGCAGGGATGAATCTCGAGCGCGGGGTTCGGCTTACCTGCCGAGGCGTAAGTCTGAGTCCCGCCTTCGACGCGCTCGCGCTTATCGTCGAAGTCATGGGCCGCGCAGCGCGCCGTAACGGCTGCACAGCCTATAATTGCACGTCGCGACCGGACCGGGATCGCTTTCGAACTGCCAGCACGCCTGGCCGCAATGGCAAAGGCCGGATGAGCAGCTCGCCCTCCCGGCCCGTGGTAATCAGCCGCGCAGCTTTGCCGTGACCGACTGGAATTTGAGCGCGACGCTCATGTCGCCATCGACTTTGAGCTTCCCTTGCATGAACGCCATTGTGCCGCTGAGCTTGCCGTCGGTCATTGCGAGGAAGTCGGCAAGCGAAACGCGGATCGTGGCATCGGTCGGACCGTCCACATTGTCGACCCGCTCGGCGACGCCGTCGAGCATGACGAATCCTTCGTCTCCGAAGTCGATCTTCACGCGCTTTCCGGGGACGACGGCCGACTTCTCGGCCATGACGCGGGTTACATCGTGCACATCGGGCATGGTTTTTCTCCTTCTTGGCTTCGCGCCTCTCTACAAGGGTGCACCTGGCCCGCGAGTGTCCGACGTGTGACATTTTGTAACGCGCCGCGATTCGGGCGTGCCACGCATTGCGGCGCGGCCCGAATGAGATCATGTGACGGCAAATGGCTGGAATCGCCCGCTGTTTGCTCTTATCCGCCGCGCGGGCATAGACGGTCGCGCGGCCCCTCCTCGCGAACATAGGTTGCTCGTCATGCCCATCCGCCGACGTGATATTCTCCTCGGAGCTGCCGGCAGTGCCGCGTCCTTCACCCCATTCGCGGCTGCCTTTGGCGCTGCTGGCAGTCCGATAGCGACCGCCGCGGCAGTCGACGCGCGGCATGCACCCCAGGAGCGGCTTCCTGCCTATCGGCCGAGGTTCGGCCGTAAGCGCCCGCTCGTTGCGGTCGTAGCGGCCAACGCCGGAACCGAGATGAGCGACTTCATCGTTCCCTTCGGCGTTCTCTCGCGAGCAGGCGTCGCCGACGTGGTATCGCTCGCCATGCATTCCGGGCCGGTCAACATGCGACCGCTGACATTCAGCTTGCAGTCGACACTTTCCGACTTCGACCGGCTTCACCCCGACGGCGCGGACTATGTCGTCGTGCCCAATGTCGGTCCCGCGCCGGTACCGGCGCTCGAAGGGTGGGTCGCCGAACAGGGGCGCAAGGGCAGCAGTCTCGTCAGCATCTGCCTCGGCGCGCTCATCGTGGCGCGAACCGGCTTCATGGACGGACGGCGGGCGACGTCCTATTTCTTCAATGAAAGGCAACGGCTTGACCAGTTTCCGGCGGTCAAGTGGCAGAAGAATATTCGCTATGTCGCGGACGGGGCCGTCATCTCCAGCGCCGGGATCAGCGCTTCCATGCCCGTATCGGTCGCCCTCGTCGAGGCCATCGCGGGGCGTGGGCGCGCCGCCTCGCTCGCCGCCGAGCTCGGTATGGGGGACTGGAGTTCGCGACACGACAGCGACATGTTCCAGCGTCCGCGAACCGATGGAGCACGCCCGGGGCAACAGCATTTCCAGGAAGCGACTCTCGGTATCCCGGTGCGCCCCGGCGACGACGAAATCGCGCTCGGACTGCTCGCCGACGCCTATGGCATGAGCGGCATGGTGCAGGTCGTCCCGGTCGCGGAAACGCTGGAGCCCGTTCGCCTGGCGCACGGGTTGCACGTTCACCCGAAACACACTGCGAAGGATCATGGTCTCGACCGCATGCTGCCGCCTGTCGAGGCATCCCGGCCTGTCCGTGCGATCGACCGCGCGCTCGCCGATATCGCCGCGACCTATGGTGCAAATGTCGCAGAGAAAGTTGCATGGTTGATGGAATATCCCGGATATCCGCGTTGATCGATCCGGGAGGGCCAGAGAGAAGCGAGGAAAGATGAACTCATCCGGCAAACATCGGGTCTGCGGAGAATTTTCGACCGATCGCAAGGGGCTGATCGCGGACCTTCGCCGGCTCGGCGTTTCGGACGGCGACGTGGTGATGGTGCACGCGTCGCTGAAGGCCATCGGGCCGGTCGCCGGCGGCCCCGCCGAGGTGGCCTCGGGGCTCGTCGATGCCGTTGGGCCGTCGGGAACCATCCTCGCTTATGTGTCGTGGGACCGCTCCCCTTACGAGGAAACTTTGAACGGCGCCGGACTGGATGATGCCGCCAAGGCTGCATGGCCGGCATTCGATCCGGCCGATGCAGGGGTCTATATCGGTTTCGGAGCGCTCAATGCCTATCTCGTGCGATTGCCCGGCGCGCGGCGCAGCGGCAACCCCGATGCGTCGGTGGTTGCGGTCGGCGCCGCAGCTGAAGAACTGACCGCCGACCATCCGCTCACGAGCGGTTACGGCGTGGGATCGCCCATGGAAAAGCTCGTCGGCCTTGGCGGCAAGGTCCTGCTGCTCGGCGCGCCGCCGAGCACGGTCACGGTGCTTCATTACGCCGAGGCGATCGCGCCGATCGCCGGCAAGCGCCGCGTCAGCACCGAGATGCCGATCCTCGACGGCGACGGGAACAAGGTCTGGCGTCGCGTCGAAGATTTCGATTCGAACGGAATCCTCGATTGCTATGCGGCCGAAGGCGAAGCCGATGCCGTCGAGCGGATCGCGAGAGACTATCTGGCGCTCGGGCGCCATAAGGCCGGGCGCGTCGGGCGCGCGGCGTGCCTGCTCGTTGACGCACGCGATATCGTCGAATATGGGGTGGGCTGGCTGACCGAACGTCACGGGTGAGGATAGTCGGAGACTGGACCGTGCGGAGTTGCTCGACGCACCGCCGGTTTTGCGTCCCTTCTGCCGGCTATTCCGTTGACGGCGCGGTGGCCGGGGTACAAGCGCCGCGCGCCTTTGCTCTTGCTGCGGCCCACCGTGCGAAGCGGGCAATGTTGCGGCCGACCACCCAGGTGACGATCGGACGAAGCAACGGATTGCCGGTGAAATAGATGCATATCTCGAGACGGCTTCCCGACGGCGCGGCGCTGATCCGGTAGCGCCAGTCGCCCGCGACGATGCCCCGCGAATAACGATAGGCGATTTCTGCGCTCGGCCGGAATGCGGTGAGCCGCCCTTCGATCGGGAAGGCGAAAAGAAGGACGCGGGCATGTTGCACGAACCGGCTGCCCGCGCGCAGTGGACCGGGCGTGAGGACTTCGGCGGCGTCGATCGCCGGGATCCACTCGGGGATCGCTTCGATATCGGCGATCGCGGCGAATATGTCGGTAGCGGGTGCGGCGAAGACCAGGTTGCGAACGAACGTCCTACGGGCTCGAACCGGTCGCGCTGTCATCGCGCCGGTCTGAAGGCGTGAAGCTCGCCGCGGATCGTCGGAACATAGACCGTGCCGTCCTGGTCGAGCGTCGTGCCGACCGTGAAGAGCGGCTTGCCGGGGATTTTTTCGCGGTCGAGAATCTTGCCGCTGCGCGTGTCGACGACGAGGAGGTCTGCCGTGCCTCTCCCGGTCACGACGGTCGGATAGGCGCGGTGGCCCGCGGCCTGCGTCGCGACGCCGAAATTGTTGAGCGCGGCGTCTTTCCACACGACGATGCCGCGGCGCCCGCGATCCTCGATCGCGAGCAACGGCGCGTCCTTTCCGCCGGCGGGAATGATCAGCCCTTGCGGCGAGAGCGATACGCTGCCCCCCGAGCCATAGCCGATGGGGAGCGCCCAGATTGACTTTCCTGTCCGCGCGTCGAGCGCATGGAGGCTGCCCTCGTTGTCGGTGAGGTAGAGGCGCTTGCCGTCGGCGGAGAGATCGGGGCTGGAAGCACTGCCCCCCGGCAGATTGTCGTTCGTCCACTCCGCGACGAGCCGGGGCGCGGGGCCGGGCATGATCCGCATCGCCCGGATGCCGGCGGCCGGCTTGCCGGGTGCCCAGAAGGTGAAATAGAAGCGCCCGTTTCGCAGGTCGATGGCAGGCGTGTTCGCGCTGGGGCATTCGGGAAGACCGCGCATACAGGCGATGGCGCCTTCCGACGGATCGAATTTCGGGTCGGGAACGAGCGGGTAGGGCGCGATACGCTCCTTCCCCGTCGCGCGATCGAGAATGTAAATGACGCCGACATGTGTGATGAAGAAAAGGTCGCCTGCCGGGGTGAACTGCGCCGAGAGCGGCGCGCCGATGATGGGATAGGACCACAGGAGCTTGCCGTCGGAATCGAAAGACCGCATCGCGCTGCCGTCGCCGAGATAGAGCCGGCCCTGCCGATCGAGCAGCGGGGCGGATGAGACCGCCAGCCGCCCGACCGTGTCGGAGCACCAGATCGTCTTTCCGGTGGCGCGGTCGAGCGCGTGCAATCGGCAGCCTGTGCCGCTCGTCGTGACATAGACCCGGCCCTTCCCGTCGCTCGTCGGGCCGAGATTGATCATGCCGTCGAAGCTGCGCGACCAGCCGAGGGTCAGGTCGGAAGGACCGGGGCGCGGGTGATAGTCGCTGTTGGCCGCGTCGGCGTGGACCGCCGACCAGCCGGGGCCATAGGCATCGTCCTGCCTCGCCGCGGCCGAGGGCAGGACGAAGATGAGGGCGAGGGGCGCGAGCAGGGCGTAGCCTGCTTTTCGTCGCGGCGAGAATTGTCCGGTTTTCATGAAACGGGGGTAAAGCTGCGTCGTCGTCGCGGAATGAATCGCGAGTTGCGGAAGAGTGACGAATTGTAACGCCGATGAGGCGCTCAAGGCCATTGCATCGGTGGCCGCGATCGGCCGCGCATCTGGGGATGCCGGCTGGGGGGAGGATATGGTCAGCATAGCTCGGGATCGTGCTTGCCCCTGTTATGCGCAGGATGCTCATGCCGCCCGCCGCCCGCCGCCCGCCGCCCGCCGCCCGCCGCCCGCCACGTCTCGTATCCCGGACGGCCCGGGTCCGGGATACGATGCACGAGAGGCCTTTTCAGAACCGGATCGAGGCCGAGAAGGTGGCCGACATGTCGCTGTGCCCACTGTCCGCTTCGCGGCCGCGGAGCGAAAAACCGATGGCCGCGCTTTCGCCGATCGGACCGCTCACACCGAGGCCGTAAAGCAGCCCGCCACCGCTGCCGGCAAGCGGTTCGCTGGTGAACCAGACCGGCGCGCCGTTCGGGAGGATCGAAACCGAATGGCCGCCGTCCAGCACATCGCCGGCATAGCCGATCTCGGCCCAGGGCACGAATCCGTCGGTCTTCCCCGCGGGGGTGAAGCGGAGCCCCCCGCCGAGTTCCAGCGTCTCGAGCGTCTGGTCGGCGAACCGGACCTGCGACGATCGTTCGCCCGCTTCGGCATATCCGTCGATCGCGATCCGGTCGTAGCGTGCGGTCGCGAACGGGGTGATCTGCACGGCGCCCGCCGCGAAGCCATAGGAGGCGCGCGCCTCGAGCGATCCGAACGAGCCCTCGGTTCGGCCCTGTTCGGTGCGAACGGCCGGTCCGAGAACGATCCGGCGATTGATGTCGGATAAGTAGCTGTTGCCGAGCGAGGCGGTCAGCGAGGCGGCGAAGGCGCCGCGTGCATAGCCGGCGAAGGCGGTGAGGGCATAGCTGTCGAAGCGAAGCGACCCCGTGTCTTCGGCGAAATCGCCGTCGCCGCGCGTCCAGGAGGCATAAAGGCCCGTCGTGAAGCCCGACGGCAGCGTGGTCGCGAAGCCGAGCTGCGCACCCGCCGCCGTGGTCTGGCCGATACCCGCCGCCGCGCTTGCGGAGAGATCGGTTCCGCTTGCCTTCAGTCCGCCGACAACGCGAAGACCCGGAAACTGGTCATTGTCCATCTGCTGGCGCGCGAGTTCGCCGTCGGCGCGCGCCGCCGAGCGCACCATGTAGGGCAATTGCGCGAACTGGCCGGGCGCGCGGAGCATCGCGAGCGTGAGGTCGCCCTCGATCTCGTGCACGACGCCCGTGAAATGCGCGCCGTCGGCATAGAGATAGGTGCGGTTGGCGTCGGGGCTCACATAGTTCTGCGGCAGGCAGGTGAAGGATTCGAGAGCCATCCCCTTGCAGGCTTTGTCGGTGATATTGACGATGCCGAACTCCGACGGGTTGGTCTCGATCTCGCCGATCAGCCCGGCCAGGTCGACATAGAGAACATTGAGGCCGCGCGAGGCGAGCGCCGCGTCATAGCGTGCATTATAATGGTCGAACTTGGGTACGCTCGTCGTGACGACCGTTCCCGCGCCCGCGTCGATCAGTTTGCCGACCTGGTCGGCAAGGCCTTCGGCCGCGACGCGCAGGACTTCGAGATCGGCCGGCGTATCGACCGGGCCGTTGAACTTGGTCGCGAATACGTCGTTGCCGCCGCCCTGGATGATGACGAGGCTGTCCTTGGTCAGCCTGCCGTCGTTGGCCATGAAGTCGGCGACCTGTTCGGTGATCGGACGCCGCGTGAGTTCGCCCGGCGCGTCGGGCCGCTGGAGCGCGACCCGGGCACCGCCCTCGGCATAGTTGGATCCGCCGACGGCATGCGGTTTGAGTTCGAGCGCCAGGTCTTTTGCGATCACCTCGACCCAGACATCGTCGGGGTTGGTGGTGAACTTTCCGGCACCGGCAGGCGCCTTGTCGGCATAGTTTCCGCTGTCGGAAATGCTGTCGCCGAAAACGACGATCCGGTCATAGCCCGTCTCCGAGGCATGGGCCGTGCCCGCGGTGGCGAGCGCCATGGCAATCGATCCGGCTGAAGCTGCTCGCATGATCGCGGGCATGCCGGAAGAGAATGTTTTCTTGTTGATAGGCACCGATTAAACTCCTGAACTGGGGGAGGCGACCCGGTGGGCCGGCCCGCGCCGTGTCGGAGAGCGCCGTTTCCGGAAAGCGAACCGGGCGATACGAACTGTGTCGTTAGGTAACGAACGAGAAGGTCGTGGGCGGCGGCACGATCGAGATCGCTGCGCTGAGGCAATCTTTCGCGCGGCGGCACGACAAGCATGGCAGGCTCATCCTGCTCCTGTTCCAAGCCTGGTCGATGGATCGCCCCGCTGGCGCAACGCCCTCGGCTTGCGTCCCCGCCAGATATATAGCAGGCTATCTATCTGGCGGGGTGAGTCGCTTCGCTCGCATGTCGAGGTCAACGCGTCGTTTGTCCGTCGTCAGAACATTTGGCACAACTCGCGGCGTAAATTAGCGGAGTGCGGGCCTCGTCGTGGGGTTGATATTAAGCGGCGAGCTTGCGGTGCAGCAAGCGCCGATGTTCGATGGTCTTCCGTT
>Ga0209902_100163_pt1 | contig 113653 bp, 128 predicted proteins | sample FECB27metaG_FD_188304 | JGI IMG/M metagenome (GOLD analysis project Ga0209902, IMG submission 188304) | Cyanobacterial communities from the Joint Genome Institute, California, USA - FECB-27 (SPAdes) (version 2) | ecosystem: Environmental > Aquatic > Thermal springs > Hot (42-90C) > Microbial... | reverse complement strand
CCCCGGCCCTCCCCACCGCAAGCGGGGGGAGGGGGCTAGGTCGCGCAACCAGCGCTTCGTTCTCGAAGCGAGCAAGCCATGACCGTCCAGACGCCCAATCCGCTCGTCCAGGTCCTGCCCGAGACTGCGCCCTTCAGCGAGGAGCAGCGCTCCTGGCTGAACGGCTTCTTCGCCGGCCTGCTCTCGCTCGACAATGCCGGCGTCAAGGCGCTGTCCGCCGAAGAGAACGCCGCGGTGATGGGGCAGGCCGAGGATGACGGCGCGCCCTGGCACGATCCGGCGATGGACCTGCCCGAGCGCATGAAGCTCGCCGAGGGCAAGCCGCTGCCGCGAAAACTCTTCGCCGCCATGGCGCAGCAGGATTGCGGCCAGTGCGGCTATGTCTGCGAGACCTATTCGGCCGCGATCGCCGAGGGCAAGGAGCCTCGCCTCAACCTCTGCGCGCCCGGCGGCAAGGACACGCTGCGCGCGCTCAAGGCGCTGGTCGAGGAGGGCGGCGCGGTGCCGGCCGCCGCGCCCGCCGAAGCTGTCCCCGCGACGCCGGCCGGCCCGCTCGGCCGCTGCCGCGAGAACCCGGCGCTCGCCACCTTCCTGTCGCGCCGCAAGCTCAATGGCGAGGGCTCCGGGAAGGAGACCTGGCATGTCGAGTTCGATCTCTCGGAAAGCGGGCTCGACTATATCGTCGGCGACGCCTTCGGCATCGTGGCGCAGAACGATCCGCGCCTTGCCGACGCCATCATCGCGCTGCTGGGCGCCCGGCCGGACGCCATCGTCAACGGCAAGACCCTGCGTGAGGCGCTCGTCTCCGACGTCTCGCTCGGCCCCGCGCCCGACGCGCTCTTCCAGCTCATCTCCTACGTCACAGGCGGCGATACCCGCGCCAAGGCCAAACGGCTGGCGGCGGGCGAGGATCCGGACGGCGATCTCGACCGGCTCGATGTGCTGGGCTGTCTGCACAAGTTCGGCCAGGCAAAGCTCTCGGCCGAAGCCTTCGTCGAGGCGCTCGATCCGCTGCAGCCGCGGCTCTACTCGATCTCGTCCTCCTGCATCGCCACGCCAGGCCGCATCTCGCTGACGGTCGATACGGTGCGCTACAAAATTGGCACGCGCCCGCGCTGGGGCGTGGCGTCCACCTTCCTCGGCGAACGCGTCCAGCCCGGCGACAAGGTGCCGGTCTATGTCCAGCGCGCCCATGGTTTCGGTCTGCCGACGACGCCGGAGACGCCCGTCATCATGTGCGGCCCCGGCACCGGCGTCGCGCCGTTCCGCGCCTTCCTGCATGACCGCAGGGCCACGAAAGCGCCCGGCAGGAACTGGCTCTTCTTCGGCCACCAGCGCCGCGCCAGCGACTTCTTCTACGAGGACGAACTGACCGCCATGAAGGAGGAAGGCGTCCTGACCAATCTGACGCTGGCCTGGTCGCGCGACGGCTCCGAGAAGATCTACGTCCAGGACCGCATGCGCGAGCGCGGCGCGGAACTCTTCGCCTGGCTGGAAGAAGGCGCGCATTTCTATGTCTGCGGCGACGCCAAGCGCATGGCCAAGGATGTCGAGCGGGCGATGGTCGATATCGTGGCGCAGTACGGCAGTCGCTCGGCGGACGAGGCGGTCGCCTACGTCGCCGCGCTGAAGAAGGCCGGGCGCTATCAGGCGGACGTGTATTAGCGCCTGTCATCCCGCACGCGCAGCGGCGCGAGGCGCCGCTGCGCAGATGCGGGACCGTTTTCCGATTAGGCGTTCGCAGGCTGCGGCATTGCAGCGAGTTTGTCTCGCGGTCCCGTATCTGCGCAGCGGCATTGCATTCCGCGGCGCGCACGGGATGACATCTCAGATGATCCGCCGCCTCAACCAGCCGCCGACCTGCTCCACCGCCACCACGAGCGCGAACACCGCCAGGATGATCGTCAGCGCCGTGTCGTAGTCGAACAGGTCGAAGGCGACCTTCAACTCGACGCCGATGCCGCCGGCCCCGACCAGCCCGAGCACGACCGAGGCGCGCGTCGCCTTCTCGACGCAGAACAGCGAGGTCGCGATGAAGGAGGGCATGGCGTTGGGCACGACCGCCGAGAAGATCAGCCCCGTCTTGTTCGCGCCGATGGTCGAGAGCGCCTCGCGCGGGCCCTTGTCCGTTTCCTCCATCGCCTCGGCGAAGAAGCGCCCGGCATAGCCGATTGTGTCGATCATCAGCGCCAGCACGCCGGCTGCGGGCCCAAGCCCCACCGCGATGACGAAGAAGAGCGCCCAGATCAGGTCCGGCACGGTGCGAAAGAAGGCGATCAGACCGCGCGCGAGCGTCCGGACGATGGGATGGGGCGAGAGCCCGTCCGCCGCCAGAACCGCCAGCGGAAAGCTCAGGATCAGCCCGAGCACGCAGCCCGACACCGCCATCTGGAAGGTCGTCGCCAGCGAGGACAGGATCTGCTCGAGGCGCGAGAGATCGGGCGGAAACATTCGGGTCAGGATGTTGCCCATATAGGGGATGCCCCGGATGAGCTTTTCGGCCGAGAGCTCGGAGCCGGAGAACGACCAGACGACCAGCGCGATCGCCAGGAACGAGCCCATGAAGGCGACCGCGCTCGGCCGCGCGAAGCGGTCGGGACGGCCGGGCAGGGCGGGCGAGAGGCTCATGCGGACACCGCGACGGGGGAGGGCGCGGCCGGCTCCGGCTCGAAGGCAGGCTCCGGCGCTTCGAAGAAAGCGGCGAGCTCGGCCTCCGAGCAGGCTTCCGCCCGCCGGTCGAGTGCGATGCCGCCATCGGCCAGACCCACGATCCGATCGGCGAAGCGGCGCGCATGGGCCATGTGGTGCGAGACGAAGACCAGCGTCAGCCCCTTGTCGCGGGTCAGCCGGAACAGCAGTTCCATGATCTCGCGTCCGGCGCGCGGATCGAGCGAGGCGTCGGGCTCGTCGGCCAGCACGAGTTCCGGCCGCTGCATCAGCATGCGCGCGATGGCGACGCGCTGCGACTGGCCACCCGACAGCGAGTCCGCGGGCTGCATCGCCTTGTCGGCGAGGCCGACGGCGTCGAGGCAGGCCATCGCCTCCTCGCGAATGGCGGCCGGAGCCAGCGCCTGCGACCAGGTGCGCGGCCCCGAGCGGCGCGACTGCACGCCATGGATCACATTGCTCAGCGCGCTGATGCGGGCGACGAGGTTGTGCTTCTGGAAGACGACGCCGACGCGCGAGCGGAAGCGCTTGAGCCGCGCGCCGCGCAACGTGCCGACCTCCTCGCCGAGAACGGAAATCCGGCCGGAATCAGCCTCGGCCAAACGCACGACCATGCGCAGCAGCGTCGATTTGCCGGTGCCGTTGGCCCCGATCAGCGCGAGCGACTGCCCGGCTGGAACGGTCAGGTCGAGACCCGAGATGACGCGGCGCGGGCCGAAACTCTTCTTCAGCCCGGAGATGGCGACGACGGGCGCCTGCGCGCCCGGCATCAGGGTCGAGACCGGATGCGACAAGCTCATCACTCGATGAACTTGGTGAACTCGGTGATGCCGATCGTCGCATAGATCGCGCGGACATAGTCGTAGTCGGTGTCCTTGACCTCGGGCAGGAAGACGCCACCGAGGAATTTGCGGTTGTCGTCGGAGCCGGTGGTGACGGCCTTCATCAGGTCGGCACCGTGGTCGAGGAAGACCTTTTTGATCTTGGCGACGGTTTCGGGCTTCACCTTCGGGCTGGCGATCATCACGTCGTTGGGCAGGTCGCGGCCGCGCGCCACGACGGCGAACCCCGTCTTCGTGTCGCTCTCGCGGATGCGCTGGAGATGGGTCAGGTTGAGGCCGATGGCGGCGATGTCGCCGCGCTTCATCGCCTCGACCGCGACGTTGCGCTTCACGAAGACCGGCTTGTAGTCGACATTGTATTTCAGGCCGAAATCGGCGAGCGCCTGCGCGGGGCCGAGATGCTGCGAGGTCGAGCCGATCTCGCCGAAGGAGATCGTCTTGCCCTTCAGATCGGCGACCGACTTGATCGGCCCGCTCGCCAGCACGGCGATCTGGCTGAAATAGTCTGGCCGCTGCCAGCCGACGACGGGCACCGCCTGGGTGCGGGCCTTGAACACGACATATTCGGCGGGACCCGTCAGCACGAAATCGAGCTGGCCGGCCGACATCGCCTCGACGGCGGCGGTGCGGCCCGAGACCGCGAAGAACTGCACCTTGAGGTCCGTGAGCTTCTCGAAGGCGGCCTTGAACGGGCCGAATTCGCGCTGGAGCGATTCGGCGCCGTCGATATCGGTCACGGCGAAGCGGATCGTCTCCTGCGCCTGCACGGGCGCAGCGAGGGCAAGCGTCGCGCCAAACAGCGCCAAGGCCAGCGGCTTGAACATGGTCGTCCTCCCTTTGTGGATCAGGAGGCGCTAGAGAGCCTGCGCGACGGCGCGGTGACGGCTGCGCGACGGTTCAATGACGTTCACCGTCATCGCCCTGTCATGCTGGCTCAGCAAGGCGCACGTCCTGACATGACAGACGAACGGAGCCGCACGTGGCGATCCTGATCCGGAACGGCGAGACGCTTCTGCCCGAAGGGCTGGTGCGCCCTGATGTCGCCATCGCCGACGGCGTCCTGACGGCTCTCGATGCCGCGCCGCGCGGCTCTGCGCTCACGCTGGATGGGACCGGCCTGCTCGTCCTGCCGGGTCTGGTCGATATCCATGGCGACGCCTTCGAGCGTCACATCATGCCGCGCCCCAAGGTGTCTTTCGACATCGACCTCGCGCTGCGCGACGCAGACCGCGCCTTGCTGGCGAGCGGCATCACCACGGCCTTCCATGGCGTCACCTGGTCCTGGGAGCCGGGCCTGCGCAGCGCGGACAACGCCCGCGCGCTGCTGGCCGCGATCGAAAGGCTGCGGCCGGCGCTCGGCGCGGATACCCGCTTCCATCTGCGCCACGAGACCTTCAATCTCGATGCCGAGCCCGAGATCATCGACTGGCTGGCGCAGGGCCGCGTCGGCGTTCTCGCCTTCAACGATCACACCGAAGGCACGCTCAAGACCCGCCACCGGCCCGACAAGGTCGGCAATATGGTCGAGCGCTCGGGGCTCACGGCGGAGGGTTTCGCCGAACTGGTCGAGCGCATCTATGCGCGCAAACCGGAGGTCCCGGGCTCGCTGGAGCGGCTGGCTGCGGCGGCACGCGCGGCCGGCGTGCCGATGCTCTCCCATGACGACATGACGCCCGACATGCGGCGCTGGTTCAGGGGGCTCGGCGTCGCGGTCGCGGAATTCCCGATCGACGAGGCCACCGCGCGTGAGGCCGCCGCGCATGGCGAGCCGATCGTCTTCGGCGCGCCCAATGTCGTGCGGGGCGGCTCGCATACCGGCTGCCCCTCGGCCGAGGAGATGGTGCGCGAAGGGCTCTGCACCATCCTCGCCTCCGATTACTATTATCCCGCGCTGGCGCTCGCGCCCTTCCTGCTCGCGCGGCGTGGCGCGGCTTCCTTCGCCGATGCCTGGCGGCTGGTCTCGCAGGCTCCCGCCGAAGCGCTCGGCTTAGCAGATCGCGGCGTCATCGCGCCGGGCAAGCGCGCCGATCTCGTGCTGATCGAGGACGCAAGCCAGCCGCGTGTCGTCGCTACCATCGCTGGCGGGAGGCTCGTCCATCTCGCCGACCAGCGCATCCTGGGTTGAGGCTGGAACCTCCGCTCGCCATTCGCGTCTAGCCATCGACGAGGATGGCGAGGTTCGCGATGGCCAAAGCGGTGACGGCAAGGACTGAGACGGCGAAGGGTGAAGCGAAGGGTGAAGCGAAGGCGACGACGCGGCTGAAGCGCACCAAACCAGGCGATCTCTCGATCCGGCGCGAGGCGCGGGGCAAGGGCTTCCGCTATCTCGACGCCGAGGGCGCTGCCATCCGCGACGAGGTCACGCTCGCCCGCATCCGCTCGCTCGCCATCCCGCCGGCCTACGCGCAAGTCCGTATCGCGGCCGCGCCGAACGCCCATCTCCAGGCGGTCGGGCATGACGAGGCCGGCCGCATCCAGCATCGCTACCATCCCGATTGGGAGAAGGTGCGCGAGAAGCGCAAGCTCGCGCGGCTCGGCCGACTGATCGCCGCGTTGCCGAAGCTGCGGGAAGCGGTGGCGCGCGACCTGAAGGGTCGAACCCTCACCCGCGACAGGGCGCTCGCCTGCGCGGTCGCACTGATCGACCGCTGCCATATCCGCGTCGGCAACGAGACCTATGCCAGGGAGAACGGCAGCTACGGCGCCTCGACCCTGCTGAAGCGCCACGTCTCGGTCACGGGCTCGACCGTTGCGCTCGCCTTTCGCGGCAAGAGCGGCAAGGACATCGCCTGCGAGACGAAGGATCCCGTGCTGGCGCGGACGCTGACGCGGCTGAAGGATCTGCCCGGCCACAGGCTTTTCCAGCATCGCCGTGAGGACGGAACGGTGGCGGCGCTGCGCGCAGCCGAGATCAACGCCTATATCGGCCGCTGCGCCGGCCTGCCCGTCACGGCGAAGGATCTGCGCATGCTGGCGGCGAACGCCGCCGCCGCCGAACTGCTGTTGGCCGCCGACATCGTCGCCAGCGAGACCGGGCGCAAGCGCCAGCTCGCCGACATCATGCGCGCCATCTCGCAGCGGCTGGTCAACACGCCCGCCGTCGTGCGCAAGAGCTATGTCCACGCCATCGTCGTCTCGTCCCATGCCAGCGGCAGGCTCAGGCGCTGCTTCGAGAAGGCCCGCGCGCGGGGCAACTGTTCCCGCATCGAGCGAACGCTCGGGCTGCTGACGGCATAGCGTACGCTCACGCGGCGCGACCGTCGAACGGGATGATCTCGATCGCGGCGCGGTCGATCTCCTCGACGCAGTTCAGGTTGATGTAGATCGCGTCTTCCCCGGCATGCTCGGAATAGGGCTGCATGCCACAGGTCCGGCAGAAGCGATGCACGATCGCGTGGCTGTTGAAGGCATAGGCCGCGCTCGCCTCGGGCGCCGTCAGCAGCGTGAAGCGCTCCGTTGGCACCGCGCTGAGCAGCGCGCCCTTGCGGGCGCACAGCGAGCAGTTGCAGGAGACGGCGGCGCTGACCGCGCCCTCCAGGGCGAAGGCGACGCGGCCGCAATGGCAGCTTCCATGGTAGATCATGCCGGCCTGCGTCAGAGTTTCGCCGCCAGTGCCGCGAGCTGGTCGGCACACTGACCCCAGCCCTCATGGAAGCCCATTTTCTCATGCGCCTCACGATCCTCGGCGCTCCAGTGGCGCGCGCGGGCGGTGTAGCGCGTCTGGCCGCCTTCCTCAGTGAAGGTCATGATCGCCGTCATGAAGGGCTTTTCCGACGGGACCCAGGCGCTGATGTAGGCGTCGGTCGTGACGAGCTTCTCGTCCTGGACGACCTCGAGATAGACGCCGGGCAGCGGCATGTCCTCGCCGTCGGGCGAGCGCATCGTGATCAGGCAGGAACCGCCCGGCCGCACGTCGAGCTCGGCATGCGTGATCGTATAGGGCAGCGGGGCGAACCACTGCTTCAGCAGCTCCGGCTCGGTCCAGCAGCGGAACAGGCTGCGGCGCGGGGCGTCGATCAGGCGCGTCAGGACCAGTTCATGCTCGGAGCCGGGGGATGTCGTTGTCATGGGCAGACACTCTTGCGTTGATGGTGCGACCGTTTGTGAACCGGCCCTTGATCTGCCTCCCGGTCGTCTGTTGCAATTACCTGCCAGACAATCGAGCCATCGGCGTCGCGATGCGAAGCTGCAAGATTCGCGCGCTGCGCCGCGCCGCATGGAAGGGCGATCGACATGACGCAGGCGACCATCGGCAGTCCGGCGCGCCGCCGCGTCCTCGTCACGGGGGCAAGCCGCGGGCTGGGCCTTGCGATCGCGCGGGGCTTCGCCAGCCAGGGCGCGGCGCTCGCCCTGAACGGCCGTGACAGGGGTGCTCTGGAGGCGGTCGCCGCCAGCCTGCGTGCCGGCGACGCGGCGGTCGTGCTCGCCCCGGGCGATGTCGCGCGTGACGCGCCGGCGATCATCGCGGCGGCGGCGGCCGGCCTCGGCGGGCTGGACGTCGTCGTCCATGCGGCCGCGCTGCGCGACCGCCGCCCCACCGCCGAACTCGATGCGGAGGCATTCTCCGCGCTGCTCGACGCCAATCTGACGGGCGCCTACGCCATCGCCCGCGCAACGATGACCTATCTGGCCACGTCGCCGGCGGGCCGTCTGGTCTTCGTCACCTCGATCGCGGCCATGGTGGCCCGCGCCGGCGACCCCGCCTATGCGGCGGCCAAGGGCGGGCTTGCGGCCCTGACGCGGGCGCTCGCCGTCGAATTCGGCTCGGACACGCTGACCGTGAACGCGGTCGCGCCCGGCTTCTTCGCCACCGAGGTCAACCGGGGTCTTGCGGCCGACCCCGCGATCGCGCGATTCATCGACATGCGGGTGCCGCTGCGGCGCTGGGGCCGGCCGGAGGAAATCGCGCCCGCGGTGCTGTTTCTGGCCTCTCCGGAGGCGAGCTACGTCAACGGCGTCACCCTCACCGTCGATGGCGGCCTCAGCGCGCGGATGTGAGCGCCGGGCTTAGCTCGGTAGCGTCGGCTTGAGCCGCATGATCTCGCGGGTCGCCTCGTCGCACGCGTACCAGAGTCCCGTCCTGAGCGAACCGGGCGTCACGTCCTGCGGCAGCACGAACACGCTCTGCACGGTGAAGAAGGACAAAACCCCGACCGGCGTGTCGAAGACGAGAGTGAGGCCGGGCTCGTGCGGCTCGGGCAGCGGCTCGCGCGCATCCGCGCCGTAGCGCAGCCGCAGCGCCTGTTCGACGCGGTCGATGCGCGGCCTCAGCGCCGGCCTTGTCCATTGCTCGATGCGGAGCTGGTTGAGCAGCGCGCCGCCGACGCGCCAGGGGTCGCGCATCCGCGAGAGCAGCCCGCCCTCATGGCCGAGGCCGGCCAGCATGTCCCAGCCGCGCGCGATATCGGGTACGCCGGCCAGGAATTCGCGCATCACCATGGCGAAGAGCCATTGCCCGCCCGGACTGAGCGAGACCATCCGCCAGTCGGCTCCGAACACCATCCCCGGCAGCGGCTCGTGAGCCGCGAGCACGCGCTCGACCACGGCGGGTGTCCGGCCCATGGCGTCGTTGGCCGGGGTCGGATCCTCGCCTGTCACGGCGAAGCCCGCGCTGTGCAGCGCGGCGTTGCGGATCGAGAGCGGCGCCGAGGCCTCGCTCATCCAGTTCAGGATGAGGTCGCGGCTCGGGCGCGAGCGCCCGGTCTCGACGAAGCTGACATGGCGCTGCGAAATGCCGAGTCGCAGCGCCAGGTCGAGCTGCGACGCGCCGATGCTCGCGCGGGCGTCGCGAAGCACCTCGCCGATCGTCTGGCGCGGTTGCCGCATGGCGAGGTTCATGGCGCGCTCCCTGCAACCCGGGGGTGCGCGAGGATCATGGCCGCCACGCGGAAGCGCAAATCAAAAAATGTGACGGCATCGATCAGGCCAGGCTGCATGCAGGAGGCAGGGCGATACCGACGGAAACCAAAAGGCCCGCCGCCAGACAAACGCGGGAAGCATGACGCGCCTAAGGTCCAGCCATCCAGAATGGCCCCGAGGAGCCCGTCATGAAGCTGTTCCGTCTCGTGCCGCCGATCATGATGCTGGCGGTCCTGCCGCTCGCCAACATGATCGCCACGGCATCCTCAGCCTCCGGCGAGCCGCCGAAGGCGCAGCTTGTCCAACTCCGTGCCGTTGGAGCGGAGCCGGCGCAGTTCGGATCTGGCCCGCCCGGCCCGGGCGAACATGGCATGCCCCATGGCAGGCTTTCCGGCCCCCCATCGGGGCCCTTCGCCATGGGCGGGCCGGCTGGCATGGGCTTTTCGGAGAAGGCGCTCTGCGAAGGTCGCATCCATGTCGAGGCCGGTATCCGCGCGCATCTGCGCAGCCGGCTCAGGCTCGATCCCGGCCAGCGCGAGGCCTGGGCCAGGATGGAAGCGCTGATCGAGCCGATCGACCTGCGCGCCCGCGAACTCTGCGCCACGCTGCCGGCCGAAGCCGCGGCGCCGCCAGCCGCGCCCGACAAGCTCGCCTTTGCCGAAAGGCAGCTCGAGCTGCGGCTGGAGATGATAAAGGCGCTGCAGACGCCGTTCCGCGAATTCTACCAGACGCTCGGCGCCGAGCAGCGCGCGGTGCTCGACCGGCCGCCGATGATGCGCTGAGCGCACCGGCCCTCGCCTTGGCGAGAGCCGGCTCGCAGGTCGGTCATGACGCCGTCAGAGCTTTTTGCCGTCCTTGCCGTATTGCTTGAGGAACGCGGTCAAGTCCTTGATCTCCTGCTCGTTCTTGATCCCGGCGAAGACCATCTTGGTGCCGGGGATCTTGGCCTTCGGATCCTTGATGTAGTCGGCGAAGACGGGCTCGTCCCAGGTGATCGCGGCGTTCTTGTTGGCGGGCGAGTAGCTGTAGCCTTCGACGGTGCCCGACACGCGGCCAAACAGCCCGTTGAGCTGCGGGCCGACGCCGTTCCTGGCGGTTTCGCCGAGCTGGTGGCAGGCGCGGCACTTGTTCCAGGAGCGTTCGCCGGCGGCGATGTCCTGCGCAAATGCCGGCGCTGCCGTGAGCGTGGTCAGCAGGAGGGCTGCGGAAATCAGGCGTGTCATGCGGCGTCCTTCGTTTCGGTTTCGTCCAATGTGAATAGGCTGCGCGCCACGCGCGGACCAGCCGCGCCGCCGGCGCGAATGGTCGCGGGCGGCGCGGATATCCTTAGAAGCCTTGCCTCAGGAGAACATGTCGGCGGTGATGCCGGCATACCAGCCCATGTTCTCGGCCTGCGTTTCCTTGCGGATCTCGTCGCTCTCGCCGGGCTTGGAGACGAAGGTTTCGGTCGCGGTGATCTTGCCGTCCTTGGGCTCATAGCGCCCGCCGACCTTGATGGCGTCGTCGGTGTCGACCAGCGACCAGCAGGTGTTGACGTAGCGAGCCGGAAAAGTCCGGGCATTGGTCAGTTCCCCGCGGATCACCATGGCGGCGACCTTGGCCTGGCTGTTGGCCGAGAAGGCGGATTTCGGCATGTCGCCGGCGATGCAGGCGTCGCCGAGCACGAAGATGTTGGCGTCGGCGGTTGACTTCATGGTGGCTGCGTCGATGGCGCAATAGCCGCCGGCCGGTGCGAGGCCGGCGCTGCGGGCGATCTCTCCCGCCATCTGCGCCGGGATGACATTGACGAAGGCGCAGTCCTTGTAGGTCTCGAAGCCGGTGACGACGGTGTTGGTCTTCGGATCGACCGACTTGATGCCGTCATGCACTTTTGGGCCAAGCCATTCGATCATCGAGCCGTAGAGCTTCTCCCAGTCGGCCTGGAAGACGCCCTGCTTGGAGAACATCTCCTTGGGATCGAGAATGATGATCTTGGAATTGGTCTTGCCGGCCTTCTTCAGCGCATGGGCGAACATCGAGGCGCGCTCATAGGGGCCGGGCGGGCAGCGATAGGGATTGGGCGGCGCGATCATCACGATCGTTCCGCCATTGGGCACGGCGTCGAGCTTTTCCTTGATCAGTTGCGTCTGCCGGCCGGGCTTCCAGCCATGCGGCATCTGCTCCTCGACATCTTTCGACCAGCCGGCGACCGAGTCGTATTTCAGGTCGATGCCGGGCGAGACGACGAGGCGGTCGTAAGGCAGGCGCTGGCCGGTGGAGAGCACGACCTCCTTCTTGTCGCGGTCGATCTGGGTGGCGCGGGCGCGGGCGAGCGTGATGCCGTGGTTCTTCGCCAGATCGTCGTAGCGATGGACGATCTCGTCGTATTTCCTGAAGCCGCCGACAAAGAGGTTGGAGTGGAAGCAGGTCTGGTAGGTCTCGTTCTCTTCGACCAGCGTCACCGCGATCGCTCCGGCCGAGTCCTTGGCGATGTAGCGCGCGGCGGTGGCGCCGCCCGCGCCGCCGCCGATGACGACGACGCGCGGCTTGGCCTGGCCGAGAACGGCCGGCGCGCCGAGAGCGAGCGTGCCTGTGGCGGACAGGCCCGTCAGGATGAATGTGCGACGATCGAGATGCATGGCTTGACCCTCCCTTTGTTTTTTATGGTTGGACTTTGACGCCTTGTTGCGGCGCTCTGCTTGGCTCACGCCTTTGTGTGGCGTGTTTATTTCGCCGGCTTCAGGCTTTCGTAATAGGCGGCCAGCGCGAGAAGCTCGTCCCGCGTCAGCCGGCCGGCGATCGTCTGCATGACCTGGTTGTCGCGGTGCTTGTCCCGGTAGCTCCCCATCAGCGCGATGAACTGGTCGGCCGGATAGCCGATGATGGCGGGAATGCCGCCGACCTGCCGGCCGCTGGTCTGGTGGCAGGCGGTACATTCCGACGAGAGATACTCGCCCAGCGCCCGGTCGCCGGCCGCGCTAGCGGGCGCGGTCGAGAGTGCGGCCGCGACCGCGACGAAGCTGATCCAGCCCGGCGCCTGAAGCCCGTGCCACATCAATCCACCTTTGGCGCGGATTTGGCGTCGGGCGTGACGTCGAGCACTGCGGCGCGCCCGGTGATCCTCGCCTCCGGCCTGCAATTCGTCATGCACGGCTTCCTGCCCCAGAAGGCTTTCTCGGTAGTCTCGCGATCGTCGTCGTAAAAGGCGCCGGCATTGGGCAGCTTCACGGTGGTGAAGTTCTTGTCCGACAGCTCGAACTCCTCATCCTTCACGATGTCGTTGAGATAGAGAAGATAGGCCGTCAGCGCATAGGTCTCGTCGGCGCTGAGCGACTGCGCGTTGCCATAGGGCATGGCGCGTCGGATGTAGTCGAAGGCCGTCGACAGGTCGGGCCAGAACGAGCCCAGCGTCTTCTCCGGCCGGTCGCCCTTGAGCGAACCCTGCCCGCCGGCCAGCACCGGCCAGCGGCCATTGCCCTGGCCGAACTCGCCATGGCAGCTCGCGCATTGCGTCTGGAAGAGTTCGTCGCCCTGCTTCACCGTGCCCTTGCCCGGCGGCAGGCCCAGCCCGTCCGGGCGAACGTCGATGTCCCAGGCCTTGATCTCCTCTGGCAGGGCAGGGCGGCCGAGGCCGAGCTTGGCATGGGTGGCGGCCTGAGCGGCAGGCTTTGCGGCTGTAGGCTTCTGCGACTGGGCCACCAGCGGCCCGCCTACCATGATGGCGACGGCGGACAGGGCGCCCAGCAGGACGGCTTTAGGCGATCTCGACATTCTCGGTCTCCCCATTGCCCTTCACATGCCAGGTCTGGATGCCGTTGTTGTGGTAGATCGAGTTGACGCCGCGCACCTTGCGCAACTCGTCCTTGGTCGGCTGCAGATAACCGGTCGAATCCGTGGCGCGGGACTGGATCAGCAACTCCTGCCCGCCCCAGTCGAAATCGACATAGAAGCGCGTCAGCGACTTATCGAGCACCGGGCCGTCAATCCGGGCCGCCTGCCAGTTGCGGCCGCCATCGAGCGTCACATCGACGCGAGCGATCGTGCCGCGCCCCGACCACGCAACGCCCGAGAGAACATTGCGGCCCCTGTGCTTCAGCGGCGCCTGCGGCGAGGGGTTGGTCACCACGGATTTGGCGTCCATGATGAAGGTGTAGCGGCGCGAGCGGCCGTCCGCGAGGAGGTCGGTGTATTTCGAAGTTTCCTCGCGGGCCTGCCAGGGCTTGTCTCCGGCTTCGATGCGGCGCAGCCATTTGACCCAGAGATTGCCCTCCCAGCCCGGAATGACGGCGCGCAGCGGATAGCCCTGTTCGGGGCGAAGCGCCTCGCCGTTCATCCCTAAGGCGATCAGCACGTCGTCGAGCGCCTTCATCACCGGCAGCGAGCGGTTCATGCCCGAGGAGTCGGCCCCCTCCAGATTGAGCCAGGTCGCGTTGGACTTCAGCCCCGCCTCGGCGAGCAGGAGCTTCAGCGGCACGCCGGTATACATGACGTTGTGGACCATCCCGTGCGTGAACTGGCAGCCATTGAGCTGCGCGCCACGCCATTCCATGCCGGAATTCGCCGCGCATTCGAGGAAGTGGACATGGTTCTGGCGCGGCATGCGCCTGATGTCCTCCATGGTGAAGACCAGCGGCTTGTCCACCAGCCCGTGGATCATCAGCCGGTGATTGGCCGGGTCGATGTCGGCGATGCCGCCATGGTGGCGCTCGAAGCACAGCCCCGACGGCGTGATGATGCCGTCGAGTTCGTGCAGCGGCGTGAAATTCACCGAGGATTCGGGCGAGGCCGTCAGCCAGGAGACGTCGCGGCGGACGATATGCTTCTCGAAGCGCGAGGGCGTGCCATAGGGCCGTTTATCGACGCCCTCGCCGAGATAGCGGTTCCAGTCCTGCACATCCGTGATCAGCGGGTCGGGCGCGGGGGCCTGCGCGCGCGCCGCTCCGACGCCTGCGAGGCCAGCGCCCGCGGCGGTCGCCGCGCCGAGGAAGCGGCGGCGGCTCGGTGTCTGGTCATTGAGAGGCGAGGTCATCGTATCGTGTCCTCTGTTCGATGGTTGGCGGCGGCGGACAGGGTCGTCATGTGCCCGTGACCTTCACCGCGTCGTTGGGCTTGATGGTGACGGTTTTCGTTGCGGCGACGTGGTTGCGGACCACATCCCAGATCGGCGGGCCCTGCGTGCCCTCGTTGACGCTGGCCCAGCCGGCGACGACGTATTTGTTCGCAGCCTCGATGGGCTGACCCGATTTCAGATGCGTCAGGCCGGAAATGCGGCTGCCCATCGGCTTGCCGACATCGATCGCATAGCCCATGCCGCCGATGCGGACCATGTCGCCGCCGCCCTGGAAATACGGGTCCGGGTGGAAGATGTTGTCGGCGACGTCCTCGAGGATCTCCTTGAGCTGCGCGCCGGTCATCTCGTTGCGGTAGCAGTTGGGATAGGTGATCGCGGTCGCGTTGGTGATCGCCTCCCAGGTGACGGCGTCTCCAGGCAGCAGCGTGCCGCCCCAGCGGAAGCCCGGCGAGAGCGCGATCTCCGCGTCGCGCTGGCTCAACATGGCGTCGCAGATCAGGTCGTCGAACGAGCCGTTGAAATTGCCGCGCCGGTAGAGCAGCGACTCCGTCCGGCCGATTTCCTTCGCCAGGTCGGCGGCATAGGGCGCGCGGACCCTGGCGATCAGCGCCGCCATCCCGGCGTCGGGCGCGATCGCGTCCGAGAACACCGGCATCAGCTTGAAGCGGATGTCGGAGACCTTGCCGCCTCGCGTCGCGATGTCGAGCCGCGAGACGAACTTGCCATGCGAGCCGGAAGCCACGAGCATCGTGTCGCCGACGCGGATCAGGCCGGGCATCGCGTCATGCGTATGCGCGGTCAGAATGATGTCGAGCCCCTTGACCCGCGAGGCCAGCTTCTTATCGACGTCGAAGCCGTCATGGGAGAGCAGCACCACGATGGCCGCGCCCTCGGCCCGTGCCTCGTCGACCTGCTTCTGGATCTCCTCCTCGCGGATGCCGAACTCCCAGGCCGGGAACATCCAGCGCGGATTGGCGATGGCCGTGCGGGGCAAAGCCTGCCCGATGACCGCGACCTTGACGCCGCCCTTCTCGAAGACTTTTCGCGGGGCGAAGACCGGCTCGTTCCATTCGGTGTCGCGGATGTTCTGGGCGAGGAAGGCGAAGGAGGCGCTGTCCGCGATCTCCTTCACCCGCTCGGCCCCCAGCGTGAACTCCCAATGGCCGACCATGGCGTCGGTCTTCAGCGCCGACATGACGTCGACCATGTCCTGGCCCTTGCTCTGCAGCGAGGTCCAGCTTCCCTGCCAGGTGTCGCCGCCGTCCAGCAGCAGCACCTTGTCGTCGCCGCGCTCGGCCCGGATCGCCTTCACCAGCGTCGCGACGCGGTCCATGCCGCCCATCTTGCCGTAGGTCTTCGCCAGCGAGACGAAATCGTCCGAGGTCAGCGCGAAGGCATCGGGCGAGCCGGCGGCGACCTTGAAATGCGCCCGGAACTCGGCGTCGACGAGATGCGGTGGCTGCCCCTTGGCCGAACCCACGCCGAGATTGATCGAGGGCTCGCGAAAGTGCAGCGGCATCAATTGCGCGTGGATGTCGGTGACGTGCAGGATCGTCACCGTGCCCAGCGGCTCGAAGCGCACTATGTCGCTCTGTGTGAGCTTCTGCTGCGCGGCGGCGCGGCCGAGCGGGCCGAGGCCGGAAGCGGCAGAAATCGCCGCGGCCGCCGCCGTCGCCTGCAGGAATTCGCGTCTTGAGACCATGGGTTCCCCTTTGGGCGCACGCGACATGCCGCCCATTGGCGCTCGTGGAGGGCGGCGCCGTCTTCAATGACCGGTGGTGGCCTCCCGGCAAGGCCGGCGGCCGCGAATGTCTCAGCCGACGGCGAGCTTGTTCTTCGAGGTGTATTCGGAGCCGTCGTCATCCTTCCAGGTGAAGGTGAATTCGCCCGATTCCATCGCCTTGAAGAAGAAGGACTGGTAGGGGTTGGCCGAGATCGCCGGATGCCAGTCGGCCGAGAAGACCGGCTTGCCGTTGAAGCTCGCCGAGAACCTGTTGATGATCTTGCGCGGGATCGTCGCGCCCTGCGCATCCTTGCGCTGGCCTGATTCCATCTCGTGCGAGATTAGCGTCTTGATCTCGATCATCTCGCCGGCGGCCGCCTTGGCCGGAACGCGGACGCGAGGGGTGGGCTTGGTGGTCATGGGAGCATCCTCACCTGAAGTATGTCGGTCTTGTCGAACGGGTGCGAGCGATGGCTGGATCAGCCGCCGCAGCCGCCGATCGTGACCTTGACGTTGGCCTTGGCCATGTGGAGCGAACCGTTCGACATCTCGGCGACGCAGACGATGTTCTGCGTCTGGGCCAGCCGCATGCGGGTCGCGGCCGAGGCCTTTCCGCAGGCCGGCGTGAAGCTGTAGCTGACGATGCCGGGCTGCGGGTTGCCGTCGGCGAAGATATGGACGGCCTTGACGTAGTCGGCCTCGGTCATCGGGCTTTCGACCTCGATGTTGACGGGAACGACCAGCCCGTTCTCGGCGATCTCGGGGATGTCGAGCCTGATCCTGCCCTCGGCCATCGGCTTGTCGCCATAGAGCTTCTTGATCTCCGCCATCACCGCCTTCTCGTCGGCGAAGGCGAGACGAGAGCCCAAAAGGCTTGCGAATGCAGCGATTGCACCGGCGGTGATGGTGCTGCGGCGGGTGAGCCCCGCGATCTGGGATGCCATCGAATTCCTCCTTCGAAATGTTCTTGTTTCGCTCTTGACGGCAGCGCCGCTAGGCGATCATTCTCACCTATCGTGATATTGTTTTCTGTGAATGTAAAGTCCCTCCGGCAGAGAGGGATGAGCAACGAAGGTCGCAAAAAGTGGCCGCTTGAGGAAACGAAAGGGCAAGGGATGAAGCTCCCCACCATCGGTGCGGCCGTGCTGGCGGCCGCCATGACGCTTGCCGCCGGGCATCTCACCGCGCAGTCGCCGCCGCAGCAAACGCCTGCGCAGGACGACAGCGAGAAGGAAATCGAGCGCTACCGGCAGATGCTGTCGGACCCGTTCTCAAACCCCGGCTTCCTTGCGGTCGACCGCGGCGAGGCGCTGTGGGCGGAGAAGCGGGGTGCGAAGAACGTCTCGCTGGAGGGCTGCGATCTCGGCGAGGGCGCCGGCAAGCTCGAAGGCGCGTTCGCCAAGCTGCCGCGCTATTTCGCCGACGCCGACAAGGTGATGGACACCGAGCAGCGCCTGCTCTGGTGCATGGACAAGCTCCAGGGCCTCGACACCAAGGACGTCGTGGCGCGGCGCTTCTCTGGTCCGGGCCGCGCCTCGGACATGGAGGATCTGACCGCCTTCATCGCCAACAAGTCGAGCGGCATGAAGATCGAGCCGCAGTTGAAGCACGCCAGGGAAATCGAGATGGCGGCTGTCGGGGAGGAGCTGTTCTTCCGTCGGGGCGGCGTGATGGATTTCTCCTGCGCCACCTGCCACGCCGAGGACGGCAAGCGCATCCGGCTCCAGGGCCTGCCCAATCTCGCGACGCCAAGCCCGGCCGCGCAGGCGACGATGGCCTCATGGCCGACCTACCGCGTCTCGCAAAGCGCGCTGCGGACGATGCAGCACCGACTCTGGGACTGCTATCGCCAGCAGCGCTGGCCGGTGCCCGAATACGGCTCCGACAGCCTGACCGCGCTGACCGTCTTCCTGCAGAAGCAGGCGGCCGGCGGCGAGATCGCCGTACCTTCGATCAAGCGCTGAGAGGACGAAACCGATGAACAGAACCGTTTTCGTGTCCGCTTGTGCCGCACTCCTGCTGGCAGGGTCCGCCTTCGCCCAGCAGAAGCCGAACCAGGCCACGGTCGAGGCCTATGTGAAATCGACCTTCGGCAAGGCCTCCCCCGAATGGCAGGCGCGCATCGCGCCTGACGAATCGCTGACCGTCTGCAACGTCACGCGCAACAATGCGTCGTCGGCCGAGTCGGACGCGATCATCAAGCGCGAACTCGCCAAAGTCTCCTATCCTGCCGACGGCAAGCTGCTGGGGGACTGGAAGAAGGGCTACTCGGTCGCCAATAACGGCCGGGGCGGGCAGTTCTCCGATCCGCCGGGCACGGTGGCGGGAGGCAACTGCTTCGCCTGCCATCAGCTCGACCCCAAGGAGGTCAGCTACGGCACGCTGGGGCCGAGCCTGGCCGCCTATGGCCGGGACCGCAAATACGATGCTGCCGCGATGAAGGACGCCTACACCAAGATCTACAATTCGATGGCGGTGGTGCCCTGCTCGAACATGCCGCGCTTCGGTTCCAACAAGGTGCTCGACGAGCAGCAGATCAAGGATGTGATGGCCTATCTGTTCGATCCGGAGTCGCCGGTGAACAAATAGGGCTGGCGAGCGCTTACGCCTTCTTCGACCACGCGGCGAAGCTGCCGCGCTCATAGCCCTTTTCGCGCACGAACTTGAACATGGCGAGGAATTCCGGCGGCTCGGGCAGCCCGGGCAGCCGGACGACCTCCCGCGCGGCCGGGGCGCGGCTCCCGAGTCCCTGCGACGTTTCGGGAAAGAACTGGATCGAGGGCGTGCCCTCGATCCCGTAGCGTGCGGCGAGCGCCTTTTCGCCGAGCTTGCCGCCGTCGAGATCGGTCGCGATGCGCGCGCCGATGATGTTGAGATGCAGGATCTCGAAATGGGTCTTGATGTAGCCCTCGGTCGCCGGGTCGGCGAGGTGGACCTGATGCATGCGCCGGCAGGCCGGGCAGCCCTTCAGCCCCCACATCACTGCTAAGCGCTTGCCCTTGACTGTTGCCGCATCGATGTCTTCGGCCAGATCGAGAAAGCTCTCCAGATACCAGTCCAAATGGTAGAGCCCGTCATCGCCGAGCGTTGCGCGCGCAAGCGCCGGCGTCGCGAGGCTTGCCAGACCGGCTGCGAGAAGATGGCGGCGTGTCGGCATCGGCTCAGTCTCCCGAGGCGCATGCGGCAGGTCCCGACCGGATCGCGGCCGCAGAGGGCATGTCTGGTATAAATATAGGAATACGACTATGCTAGCCGCATGTCGATCCGATCCCTGCTCCATGGCGTGTGTGCCGCCGCATGCCTGGCCCTGCCAGCTGTCCTGTGGCCGGCTGCCGCCAGCGCCGCCGAACTCGTGATGTTCACCCGCGACGGCTGCCCGTGGTGCGCGCGCTTCGAGCGCGAGGTCGGCCCGATCTATCCCAAGACCGCTGAAGGCAGGCTCGCGCCGCTGCGGCGCGTCGAGGTTTTGGCTGGCGGAACCACGATGCCGGGCCTCAAGGAGCCTGTCTTCGCCGCTCCGACCTTTGTGCTGCTCGACGAGGAGCGCGAGGTCGGCCGGATCATCGGCTATCTCGGCGACGACGCCTTCTGGGGCTTGCTTGGCAAGATGCTTGCTGCCATCGGCTCTCCCAAGGTTCAAAAGAGCGGCACGGCCGCGATGGTGACGACACAATGACCGCGATCGTATCCAAGGCCATCGAGAGCGAACTGCGCGATGGCGAGGAGTTCTCTCCTGAACTCGACATCCTGATGCGCAAGGCGCGCAAGGCGAGCGATTTCCTGAAAGCCCTCTCGCATGAGAACCGGCTGCTGCTGCTCTGCCTGCTGGCCGAGCGCGAGCGCACGGTGACCGAACTGGAGAACATCCTGTCGCTGCGCCAGCCCATGGTCTCGCAGCAACTGGCGCGGCTCCGGCTCGACCAGCTTGTGACCACGCGCCGCGACGGCAAGGCGATCTATTACAGCCTCGCCAATGACGATGTCCGGCGCATGATCTCGGTGATCTACGACATCTTCTGCGGCCCCCCAAAACCGCCGGCCAACGATTGACGATCCGCCTGTCCCTTCGGATGCGCCGCTGAGCCATGGCTCCCCTGTCGCCCTGGACCCTGACTCTCGCCGGCGCGGCTATCGGGGCTGCATGCGGCTTCACCGCGCGGCGCGCCAGGCTCTGCTCCTTCGGCGCCATCGAGGATGTCTGGATCGGCGGCGACAGCCGGCGTCTGCGGATTTTCGGGCTGGCGCTGGCGGTGGCGCTTCTCGGCACGCAATTGTTGGTCTGGAGCGGTCTGCTGACGCCCGGCCTCTCGACCTATGTGCCAAACGCCATTCCCTGGTTCGCCATCCTGCTCGGCGCGATGCTGTTTGGCGTAGGCATGGCGCTTGTCGGAACCTGCGGCTTCGGTTCGCTCGTCCGGCTCGGCGCGGGTGATCTGCGCAGCCTCATCGTCATGATCGTCTTTGGCGCGGCGGCCTATGCGACGTTGCGCGGCATGCTCGCGCCGCTGCGCATCGACGTGCTGGAGCGGATCGCGGTCGCCGTGCCCGGCTCGGTGCAGGGCGATCTGCCCTCGGTCTTGCGCTGGCTGGGCCTTGGCGACGTCAGGCTGTCGCTGGCCGTCATGGCCTTCCTCATCCTGAGTGGGGCGGTGCTGATCGATCCGCGCCTGCGCCGCTCGCCGCGCCTGCTGCTGGCGGGGCTGACGCTGGGCCTGGGCGTCGTGCTTGGCTGGTGGGCGACCGGCGTCGCCGTCGACGAGTTCGCCGCCAATCCCAGGGCGCAGAGCCTGACCTTCGTCTCGCCGGTGGGCCGTGCGCTCTATGCCGTGCTGACGACACCGGCCGGGCTGCTCGATTTCGGCATCGGCACGATCGCAGGCGTCGTCTGCGGCTCGTTCGCCTCAGCCCTGTTCGACGCCGAATTCCGCTGGGAGGCCTTTGACGACCACCACGAGATGCGCCGGCATCTGCTCGGTGCGGTCATGATGGGCGGCGGCGGCATCCTCGCGGGCGGCTGTACGATCGGGCAGGGCGTCTCGGCCGGTTCGATGATGGCGCTGTCTTGGCCTCTCGCCATCGCCGGCATGATGATCGGGGCGCGGCTCGGCATCGCCTTCCTGATGGAAGGCTCGATCCGGAACATCTTTCGCCGCTGATCGCCATCACCGAATTGACATAATTACATTCATACATATGAATGTAATTATGTTTTGATCGGCTTGGTCATGGATGTCGGCGGAATCGATCGTTATCTGCGCTTCGCAGCGGGTATTGCGCTTGCTGCGGCGCCGTTCCTGCCGCCCGCGGCCCAGCGGCTGGTCGGCTGGGGCCGCCTGGACATACGCTAACCGTCTGGGGAATCGCGATGCTTGGTACAGCCCTGTTCCGTTTCTGCCCGCCCTACGCGCTTCTGGGCATAAGAACCTGCGGTCCGGGGGCGCGCTGAGATGGTCGTGACGCAGTTCACGCCGCTTGCCTCCTTGATCGGAGGCGCGTTGATCGGTCTGTCGGCGGTGATGCTGATGCTGTTCCAGGGGCGCATAGCCGGCATCAGCGGAATCGCATCGCGGCTGCTGCCCCCGTATGGCGACAGCGCTCTCGCCGGCCGCATTGCATTCGTCGGAGGCATTGTCATCGCGCCACTGGCCTATTTCGCCACGACTGGAGGCTTGCCACCTCAAACGGTCGAGGCAGGTGCGCTCGTGCTGGCCATCGCAGGGCTGCTGGTCGGGTTCGGCTCGGTCTGGGGCAATGGCTGCACGTCGGGGCATGGCATATGCGGCCTGTCCCGTTTCTCCCTGCGTTCGCTGGTCGCCGTGCTCGTTTTCATGGCGACCGCGATCGCGACCGTTACCGTCGCCCGCCACGTTTTGTGAGGCCAGGATGTCGATCTTCGCCCAGTTTCTGGCCGGTCTGGTCTTCGGAGTCGGCCTGCTCGTCGCCGGCATGTCCGATCCGGCCAAAGTGCTGAACTTTCTCGATCTGGCGGCGATATCGGCAGGGACATGGGACCCGAGCCTCGCCTTCGTCATGGCGGGCGGCATCGCGGTGACCATGCTCGGATTTCGGTTTGTCCTGCGTCGGCCTAAGCCGGTCTTCGCGGAGCGCTTTTCCGTGCCGACCGCAACCGCAATCGACAGCCGCATTCTGGTCGGGCCCGCCATCTTCGGAGTCGGTTGGGGTCTGGCGGGCTTTTGCCCGGGCCCGGCGCTGACCGCGCTCGGCCAGGGTTCACCGGCGGCGATCCTCTTTGTCGTCGCCATGTTCGTCGGAATGGCTGTCGCCCGCATGCTGGCGTCAAAGGCATCCACGGCAGCCGCAGCGCGCCCCGTATCCTGACGTCGCGCCGAGAATGGAGGCCACCATGTCCAGCGTTCCCCAAGCAGTCGATCTCTCGGTCAAGCCGCAGGTGACAGCATTTTTCGACGAGCCGACCAACACGGTGAGCTATGTCGTCAGGGATCCGGCCTCGCCGTCCTGCGCCATCATCGATTCCGTGATGGATATCGACTATGCGGCCGGACGCATCGCCTATGAATCAGCGGACAGGATCGTCGCCTTCGTCGAGGCCGAAGGCCTGAGCGTGGAATGGTTGATCGAAACCCACGTCCACGCCGACCACCTGTCTGCTGCCCCTTATCTGCAGGGCAAGGTCGGCGGAAAAATCGGCATTGGCGAGAACATCGTCGTGGTTCAGGACACGTTCGGCAAGGTCTTCAACGAGGGCACCGAATTCCAGCGCGACGGCAGCCAGTTCGACCGCCTGTTCGCGGAGGGCGATATTTATGCGATCGGCGGCCTCAGGGCCTTCGCCATGCACACGCCCGGACACACGCCGGCCTGCATGACCCATGTCATCGGCGATGCGGCCTTTGTCGGAGATACGCTCTTCATGCCCGATGGCGGCTCGGCGCGCGCAGACTTCCCCGGCGGCGACGCGCGCACATTGTACCGTTCGATACGGCGCGTGCTGGCGCTGCCGCCGGAGACCCGGCTGTTCATGTGTCATGATTATGGGCCGAACGGTCGTGACATCCGCTGGGAGACGACGGTCGCCGAGCAGCGGGCGCACAATATCCATGTCCGGGACGGCATCGGCGAAGACGAGTTCGTCGCGATGCGCGATGCGCGCGATGCGACCCTGCCAATGCCCAGGCTGATCATCCCGTCGCTGCAGATCAACATGAAGGGCGGCGAACTGCCGCTACCCGACGAGAGCGGCAAGCGCTTTCTCAAGGTGCCGATCAACGGACTGTGACGTCTCGCGCGCCGAAGCTGCCCCTCGTCAGCTGGCGGCGACGAAGCGATACGCGCCACCCGAGCGCTCGACCCGGCCGATCCCGCCTTCGAGATGGTAGCCGATGACCTGCGCCCTCTCGCCCGCGGCCCGGTCGAGCAGGCGCCTGCGGGTGGCGACCGCGAGATCGGCGTCGAAATCGGACGCCGGGCGCCACTCTGGATGGGCGAACGAGGCGATCGGATGGGTCAGCGCATCGCCCAGCACGAAGACCGGGCCGCTCGGATCCGTGAGTTCGAACGACACATGCCCCGGGGTATGGCCCGCCGTGTCGAAGGCGGCGACGCCAGGAAGCCATTCCGAGCCGGCGTCCTTCTGCTCCAGCTGATCGCCGAGCGCCTTGATGATGCGCTGCGCGCCGGCGGCAAAGGCGTGCCGGTCCTCAGGTAGCTTCTCGTAGACCTTCGGGTCGGTCCAGAACGCGACCTCGCGGCGGTCGGCGATCCAGGTCGCATTCGGGAAGAGCGGCGTGTCGAAATCGTCCAGCGCGCCCCAGAAATGGTCGGGGTGAAGATGGGTGAACAGCACGTGGGTGACGCTGTCGGGTGCGATGCCGGCTGCCTCCAGACTGGCCGCGAGCTTGCCGGTGCCGGTGAGAAAATTCGCGCCCGAGCCGCAGTCGAACATCAAGACCCTGTCGCCCTGCCTCATGCAGGTGACGTTGAGCACGTTCGTGGTCGGCCCCGTCCCCTTCGTCTCCTGCGCGATGACGTCGCCGGCCACGTCCCTGGCCAGCATGGAGCGCGGCATCTCGAACGCGCCGTCGCTCAGGATCGATATCGTCCGGTCGCCCAGCTTCGCGCTGGCCACCACCTGAGACAGGGCCGGACCGTCTGCACCGACCAGCCCGGCCGCAGCCGCACCGAGCAGCAGATCCCTCCGGTTGAGCATGTCGCCTCCCAATGTATCGATTTTTTTGAATGTAAATCCGGTTCGAGCCTGAGGCAACCCGCGCTCTGCGCGATCGCTCACCTTTGGCTCATGACACATCCGGCGGCGCGCGATCGGGGGGCCGGATCGCACGCGACTCACTGCTGCCGATGCCGCGTCCTCGACCAGACCGCCAATCACGACGAGGGTGCGAGGTGCCGGTTTTTTTGCTAGGCAGCCTGCCATGAGCCTGCTTTCACCCGAGCATATGCGCTTCTCCGTGGCGCCGATGATGGACTGGACCGACCGGCATTGCCGCGTCATCCATCGCCTGATGTCGCGTCGGGCGCGGCTCTATACCGAGATGGTGACGGCCCAGGCCGTTATCCGGGGCGATCGCCAGCGCCTGATCGGGTTCGACGCGGTCGAGCAGCCTGTCGCGCTGCAACTCGGCGGCAACGATCCGGCATTGCTGGCGCAAGCCGCCCGCATCGGCGCGGATTTCGGCTATGCCGAGATCAACCTGAACTGCGGCTGCCCGTCCGACCGCGTGCAGGGTGGCGCGTTCGGGGCCTGCCTGATGCGCGAGCCGGCGCTGGTCGGCGAATGCGTGGCCGCGATGAAGGCGACTGTCTCCATCCCCGTCACGGTGAAATGCCGCATCGGCGTCGACGATCAGGATCCGGAGACCGCGCTCGACGCGTTGACGTCGGCCGTTCGCGCGGCCGGTGTCGATGGCCTGATCGTGCATGCGCGAAAGGCCTGGCTGCAGGGGCTTTCGCCCAAGGAAAACCGCGAGGTTCCGCCGCTCGACTACGACCGGGCCTGGCGGCTCAAGGCGGCCAATCCCGATCTGCCGGTCGCCATCAATGGCGGCATCAGGAACCCGGCCGAGTGGGTTAGCCACCTCGACCGGCTCGACGGCGTGATGATCGGGCGCGAGGCCTACCAGAACCCGGAAATCCTGCTGCAGGTCGATCCGCTGCTGTTCGGGGAGGCCGCTCCCGTGGCGGACGCCTTCGCCATGCTGGAGGCGCTTGAGCCGGCGATCGCCGCCCATCTCGAACGCGGCGGGCGGCTGCATGCCTTCACGCGCCATCTCGTCGGGCTGTTCCCGGGCCGGCGCGGCTCGCGCCTGTTCCGCCGCCATCTTGCCGAACATTGCGTCGGGGCCGATGCGGGCCTTGCGGATCTGCGGGCGGCGGTCGCCCATGTCTCTCGCGACCATGTCTCGCGCTATGACGGCATCGTGCTCGCCGCCGAATAGGATCGACCGATGTCAGCGCCAGTCGCACAGGCCGCGCTCGTCGCGCGCATCGAGACGAGCTTCGGCAAGCAGAACTTCATGACCACGCTCGGCGCGCGGCTGATCCGGATTGCGCCGGGCGAGGTCGAGATCGAACTGCCGGTCTCACGCCATCTCTCGCAGCAGCACGGCTTCGTCCATGCCGGAGCGGTGTCAAGCATCGCCGATTCCGCCGCAGGCTACGCGGCGCTGCGCCTGATGCCGGAGGGGGCAGGCGTCCTCACTGTCGAGTTCAAGATCAACCTGCTCGCGCCTGCCTCCGGCGAGACGCTGCTGGCGAAGGGCAGGGTGGTCAAGACCGGCCGCACGCTGACTCTCGCCATGGCCGAGGTTTTCTGCGTCACAGGTGGCGCGCCGAAGCTCTGCGCAATGCTGAGCGCGACCTGCATGACCATCGCCGGTCGCGACGGCGTATCGGACTGAAGAGGCGCTGCAGAGCGCCGCGCGCCGGGTCGCGGCTTCGAGCCGGATGCGGACTGCCTCAGGCGGCCGGAGGCTCGCCGGTGAAAACCGCCAACTGAGCGTCGAAGGCGCGCCTGTAGGCGGACCGCGCTTCGCCGCGGGCGATATAGGCGGAAAGGCTCGGGTAGTCGTCGAGGATATGCGATCCGTCCAATCTGCGCAGAACCGTCACCATCAGCAGGTCTCCGGCGCTGAACGCGTCGTCGAGCCAGTCGACATCGCCAAGCCGATCTGAAAGTTCGCCCAGCCTTGCACGGATACGATGACCGAGTATGGGCAGGCGCTCCTCGTGCCAGGCCTTTTCGCGCTCCATGTAGCTTGCCGTTTCGCGCTCGACGATCGGCGGTTCGACCGTGTTGAGCGCGGCGAACATCCAGTTGATCGCACGCGCCCGGGCGTTCGCATCGTCCGGAAGCAGGCCCGCATGACGCTCAGCGATATGGAAAACGATCGCCCCCGACTCGAACAGCGCCAGATCGCCCTGTTCGTAGGTCGGTATCTGCCCGAAAGGATGGAGCGCGCGGTGAGCGGGTTCCTTCATCTCCGCGAACGAAACCAGACGGACGTCGTAGGGCTGGCCCACTTCCTCCAGCGCCCAGCGGACGCGCATGTCACGCGCAAGCCCCCTGCCGCGATCGGGCGACCGTTCAAAGGCGGTGATGACGGGTTTGCGTGGAAGTGTCATCGCGATGTCTCCGCTCACGTCGCGGTCGGTGACGGAATTGTCCTGAGAATCCAGCCGTCGGCCGCGCCGCTTGACAAGCCTGTAGCGCGACCTTAAACTTAACTCAATGGTTAAGTTTCAGGAGGCGCAGCTCGATCGCATGTTTTCCGCGCTGTCGGATCCGACGCGGCGCGCCCTGCTGGCGCGGCTCGAAGGTGAGGACGGGCTGTCGGTCAGCGAACTGGCGAAGCCATTTCCGGTCTCGCTGCCGGCGATCATGAAGCATCTCGACGTGCTGTCGGATGCCGGGCTGGTGTCGCGGACGAAGCAGGGACGAACCGTCTCCTGCCGCCTGAACGCGGAGCCGATGGAGGAGGCGATGAACTGGCTCGCACGCTATCAGCGCTTCTGGTCGCAGCGTCTCGATGCGCTCGAGGCGTTGCTGAACGAGCAGCGCGACGACCGCGCCTGATCGCGGGCGACGGAGGACGCCATGGACGCGAAGGCCCAGACCACCCCGAGCCTGACGCTGAAGCGTCGGCTCAACGCCACGCCGGCGCAGGTCTTCAGGGCCTGGACCGACCCGGCGCTGCTGACTCGCTGGTTCGGGCCGGAGAATGTCGAGACGATCGAGGCCGAGCTCGATCCGCGCGTCGGCGGCGTCTACCGCATCGTCATGCTGGAGAACAATGGCGAGCGCCATCAGGTGCAGGGCAGCTATCAGGAGGTGATCGAGAATGAACGGCTGGTCTTCAGCTGGTCCTGGATTTCGACGCCCGAGCGGGTCTCCAAGGTCACGGTCACGCTGAAGCCCGATGGCGACATCACCATCCTGACGCTGCTGCACGAACAGCTCTTCGACGAGAAGGCGGTCGCCGGCCACACCCATGGCTGGACCGGATCGCTGGTCAAGCTCGAGGCTTTCTTCGCCTGATCGCAGGGCGCAAGGCCGCGAGACCAGTGGAAAAGCGCCGGGCCATCACGATACAGGTCCGGCCAGATAAGGAGACGAGACGATGACGCATCAGGTCGTATCCCGCGAGAACTGGCTCGTCGCGCGCAAGGCGCATCTGGCCGCCGAAAAAGCCTTCACCCGCGCCCGCGACCAGCTCTCGGCCGAGCGCCGGGCGCTGCCCTGGGTCCAGATAGAGAAGGATTATCGCTTCGAGGGTCCCGACGGACCGGTGAGGCTGGCCGATCTCTTCGGCGATAACAGCCAGCTTCTGATCTACCACTTCATGTTCGCAGCCGGCTGGAGCGAGGGCTGCCCGGGCTGCTCCTTCCTCGCCGATCATTTCGACGGCGCCAACCAGCATCTCAGGCACCACGACGTCAGCCTGGTCGCCGTCTCGCGGGCGCCCTATGCCGAGTTCCAGCCGTTCCGGACGCGCATGGGCTGGCAGTTCGACTGGGTCTCGTCGGCCGGCAGCGACTTCAACCATGACTTCCACGTCTCGCCGAGCCCGGGAGAGCAGGCCGCGGGCCGCTACGAGTACAATTACGAGATGCATGAGGGGCAAGGCGGCGAGATGCCGGGCTTCAGCGCATTCCAGCGCGACGAGGCGGGCGCGATCTTCCACACCTACTCAAGTTACGGGCGCGGCGGCGACCTGCTGATCGGCGCCTACAATTTCCTCGACCTGACGCCGAAGGGCCGCAACGAGGAGGGGACCATGGACTGGATGCGCCACCATGATCGCTACGAGGAGAAGCCTGCGGCTCCCGCCGCCGCGGCGCTGCCGCTGACGGCCGTGGCGTCCTGCTGCGGTTAGGCCCGCGCCTGCCGCGCAAGCCAGCGCGATCAAATTTTAGCCCGCCGGCGAGCATGCCGGCATCAACCCGAGTGGAGGGAAACCATGACCTATGTTCAGGGATTCGTCGCCGCCGTCCCGGCCGCGAACAAGGACGTCTACCGCAAGCATGCGAAGGACTTCGTGCCGCTATTCAACGAGTTCGGCGCCACCCGCGTCGTCGAGGCCTGGGGCGACGACGTGCCCGACGGCAAGCTGACCGACTTCAGGGGCGCGGTGAAGGCGCAAGGCGACGAGGTCGTCGTCTTCTCCTGGATCGAGTATCCCAGCAAGGCCGTCGCCGATGCCGCCAACGACAGGATGATGAGCGATCCGCGCATGCGCGAACTGGGCGCCAACATGCCCTTCGACGGCCAACGCATGATCTATGGCGGCTTTGCCTCGCTGGCCGACCAGGGCGATGGCGGCGGAATGGGCTATGTCGACGGCATGGTTGTGCCGGTTCCGGGCGGCAACAAGGACGCCTATCGCGAACTCGCAGCCCATCACGGCGCGATGCTGCTCGAACATGGCGCGACCCGCGTCGTCGACGCCTGGGGCGAGGATGTGCCGGACGGCAAGGTCACCGACTTCAGGCGCGCCGTGCAGGCGGCCGGCGACGAGACGATCGTCTATTCCTGGGTCGAATGGCCCTCGAGGGAGGCGCGCGACGCCGGCTGGCAGAAGGTCATGGCCGATCCGCGTATGCGGCGCGAGATGCCCTTCGACGGCAAGCGCCTGATCCATGGCGGCTTCAAGCCGATTTTGGACGCCTGAGCGTCAGAGGATTCTTAGCGTAAACACCGCGTCATCCCGGACAAGCTGCGCAGCAGCGCCGATCCGGGATCCATCATAGAAAACGACAGCGCTCTATGATGGATCCCGGAGCTTCGCTTCGCTGCGTCCGGGATGACGGCGCGTTTTTCGGATGCGTCAGCCTGGCCCCGCCCCCTGCGTGCCCAGATAGACCGCATAGAGCGACTGGCTCGCCGCCATGAACAGGCGGTTTCGCTTGGGCCCGCCGAAGCAGATGTTGCCGCAGACCTCCGGCAGCCTGATCCGGCCGATCAGCTTGCCGGCCGGGTTGAAGCAGAGCACGCCGCTATAGCCGACCGAGCGGCCGGCATTGCTCGACGCCCAGAGATTGCCCTCGACATCGCAGCGCAGGCCATCGGGTCCGCATTTGACGCCGTCGAGCATGCAGTCGGAGAACAGCTTCTGGTTGGAGAGCTTGTTGTCCGTGCCGACATCGAAGACATGGATGTCGCCCTTGCCGCCGGGCCCGGTGTCGCCCGGTCCCTTGCCGGTGGAGGCGACGTAGAGCTTCTTGAAATCGGGCGAAAAGCAAAGCCCGTTCGGATCGGGCACCTGCGCCTCCGTCACGACGAGGTCGATGCGGCCGCCGGGGTCGATCCGGTAGCAGTTCGTCGGCAGTTCGCGCCGCCAGAAGCCGATGCCGGGCGGCTGACCGAGCCGGGGATTGATCTTGCCGCCGGCGTTGCTCGGCCCTCCCGCCACATCCGGCGCGCCCTCATAGAGCTGGCCGCCATAGGGTGGGTCGGTGAACCAGTAGCTGCCGTCGGGGTGGGCGACGATGTCGTTAGGCGAATTCAGCTTCTTGCCCTCGAAGGAATCCGCCAGCACCGTCGCCGAGCCGTCGAGTTCGTAGCGCACGACTCGGCGGTTCAGATGCTCGCAGGAGAGCTGCCGGCCCTGGAAATCGAAGCTGTTGCCGTTGCTGTTGCCCGAGGGGCTGCGGAACACGGTGACGCGGCCGTCATCCTCGAGCCAGCGCATCTGCCGGTTGCGTGGAATATCGCTCCAGACGAGATACTGGCCCTGCGCGTTCCAGGCCGGCCCCTCGCACCAGAGCCCGCCGGTCCAGAGCCGCTCGATCGACGCATTGGGCTGCGCCAGACCGCCGAAGGCGGGATCGATCGTCAGGATGTCGGGGTCCCAGAAATAGGTCGTGGGCGCGCCGCGCCGGCTGAAATCGCGCGGTGGATTGGTGATCGTGCTCGGCGGGCCTGCCGGCGCCGCGGTCTGGGCCAGCACCGGCCCTGCGGCGACTGCCAGCGCACCAAGCCCGGTCGCGCTGATCAGGGTCCGGCGCGACATCGCGCCTCTTTCGTCTGGTCTGCTTGTCTGTTCTGCCATGGTGACCTCCCTCGATTTTCTTGTTGAAACGATTTAAATTCGATGGAAACGGGTCTAGGCGGCGTCCATGTCTCCTTGCCTTTTGGTGGGGTGCCGCGTCTTCCAGACGCCGGGGGAGAGATCATCAGCGACGCGAGCGCCGGTCGAGCCTCCGCAGTAGACGGTCTGCGTTGCAATCAGAGCATGCATGGATGCGCCTGGCGGTCCAGCTTTTGCTTCTCGGCAAAGGAGTTTTGCAGCATGGCCGATCTGCCTCCTGCGGCTTGCCGCAGGCGCTGAATTCGCCCACAGCGGGCGCTCACCACCGCGACCGGACCAAAAAACTCCATGCTTGCTGCAATCCCCGTGGGCGATCTCGCCTTTCTGGCCGTTTCGCTCGTGGTCGCGGGCGCGTTCACGGGCATCCTCGCCGGGCTCTTCGGCGTCGGCGGCGGTGCGGTCATCGTGCCGGTCCTCTACGAGATCTTCCGCATCATCGGCGTGCCGGAGGATGTGCGGATGCCGCTTTGCGTCGGCACATCGCTCGCCATCATCATCCCGACCTCGATCCGCTCCTTCAACGCGCACCGCGCCAAAGGCCTGGTCGATCTCGACATCCTGAAGATCTGGGCGGTTCCGGTCGTGCTCGGCGTCGTCGCCGGCAGCTACATCGCGCGTTTTGCCCCGCCCGACCTGTTCAAGATCGTCTTCGTCGTCGTCGCGGTCGCAAGCGCCTTGCGCCTGCTCTTCGCCTCCGACCGCTGGCAATTCGGCACGGAGATGCCGGGCAAGGTGCTGATGAGCGGCTATGGCGCGGTCATCGGTGTGCTGTCGGCGCTGATGGGCATCGGCGGCGGGCAGCTCTCCAGCCTGTTCATGACCTTCTACGGCCGGCCGATCCACCAGGCCGTGGCGACCTCCTCGGGCCTGGGCGTGCTGATCTCGATCCCCGGCGCGCTCGGCTTCATTTATGCCGGCTGGCCGAAGATGGCGGTGCTGCCGCCGCTTTCGCTCGGCTATGTCTCGCTGATCGGGTTCATCCTGTTCATCCCGACCTCGATCTGGACCGCCCCGATCGGCGCGCGGCTGGCCCATCGTCTGTCAAAGCGCCGGCTGGAGGTCACGTTCGGCATCTTCCTGCTGGTCGTGGCGGGGCGCTTCATCTGGTCGCTGCTGGGCTAATTTCGTGCCTTAAGTCGAGCCGGTAATTGGACCATCACCGCCAGGCGCTCCGGCTCGCTCATCGCCGCCCATTGCGCGATCTCGGCCAGCGTTCGGCCGCAGCCCTCGCAGAGCCTGCTCACCGGGTCGATCACGCAGATCTTCACGCAGGGGCTGGAGGTCGCGCTCATACCCGACCTCCGCCCAGCGCCAGCGCAAAGCCGAGATAGACCGCGATCTCGGCGATCTGCTGGCTTGCTCCGATGATGTCGCCGGTCTGGCCGCCGATAAGCCGACGCACCAGCCGGTTGAAACTCGTGCCGGCGATCGCGGCCAGCAAAGAGCCGTAAGCAATGCCGGTCATGCCCAGCGAAACGGTTGCAGCGATCGCAGGCGCGCCGACGATCAAGAGGGCGGCAGCCCACCAGAGCGTGCCCTCGCTGGGTTGTCCGACGACAGCCGATGCCCCGGTCGCGCGCGCGGGCGGCACGCGCGCCATCATCACGATGCCCGCGAAGCGCGACCACATCGCGGCGATGAGGACGACGCCCATCACCCCCCAGGGGCCGGCCGCCGTCAGGATCGCGGCAAGCGCCGTGACCCGCAGCAGCAGCGAAAGGCCTAGCGCCAGCGCGCCATAGGAGCCGATGCGGCTGTCCTTCATGATTTCGAGCCGGCGCTCCGGCGTCTGCCCGCCGAACAGCCCGTCGGCGCTGTCGGCGAGCCCGTCCTCGTGCAGGCCGCCTGTCGTGAGCACGAGCGCGGTGATGGCGAGCGTCGCCGCGAGCGGCGGCGAGACGCCGGCGAGTCCGGCCCCCAGTACGACCAGCGCCGCCGGCAGCCCGATAATCAGCGCCGCCAGCGGCACGGCGCGCGGGACGAGCCGAAAATCCGGCAAAGCGTGAATGTCGCCTTCGCCGGGCATTCGGGGCACGGGCAGGCGCGAATAGAAGCGCACGCAGATCGCGGTCGCCGCGAGCCAGCCCGGCCAGACGGGTGCGGCCGCTCTCGGGTCAGCGATCTCGTCCTGCGCCGCCTCAGCCATCTGCTTCACGTCCGCCCTCGATTGTCTTCATGGCCTCAAGCCTATAGCAGCAGGCTGCATTCGCCAGCCACTGCCAACCGCCACGCCGCTTGCCGAGACCGACAGCCATGCCCGCCTCCGGACTGCCTTTCGACGACATTCGCGGCCTGATCGCGAGCATGCCCGGCCCCGACATGGCCGCCGCCAATGCAGTCCGCGCCCGCGACGCGCACCTCACCAAGCCCGCCGGGAGTCTGGGCCGCATGGAGGAGATCGCCGAATGGCTCGCCGCCTGGCAGGGCAAGACGCAGCCGCGCGTCGATCGGCCGCTGGTCTGCGTCTTCGCCGGCAACCATGGTGTCGTGGCCCAAGGCGTCTCGGCCTTCCCGCAGGCGGTGACGCGGCAGATGCTGGAGAACTTTGCCGCCGGCGGGGCAGCGATCAACCAGATCTGCGCCGCCTTCGATCTCGGCTTCAAGGTCTTCGACCTCGCGCTCGATCTGCCGACCGGCGATTTCACGCAAGAAGACGCGCTCGACGAGCGCGCCTGCGTCGCCACCATGGCCTTCGGCATGGAGGCGCTGGCGGGCGGCGCGGACCTGCTCTGCCTCGGCGAGATGGGCATCGGCAACACGACCTCGGCAGCGGCGATCTATGCCGCGCTCTATGGCGGCGAAGCGGCGATGTGGTGCGGCCGCGGCACCGGCGTCGACGATGCCGGGCTGGCGCGCAAGGTCGCCGCCGTCGAGGCCGGGCTTGCGCTCCATGCCGCTCACCTGAACGACCCGCTGGAGGTGCTGCGCCGCTTCGGCGGGCGCGAGATGGCGGCAATCTGCGGCGCCATTCTTGCCGCCCGCCTGCAGCGCATCCCGTTGATTCTCGACGGCTACGTCGTCTGCGCGGCCGCTGCGATCCTGCACGCGCTGGAGCCCTCGGCGCTCGACCACTGCCTCGCCGGCCACCTTTCGGCCGAGGGCGCGCATGCGCAGGTTCTGGCGCGGCTCGGCAAGCAACCGCTGCTGGCGCTCGACATGCGGCTGGGCGAGGGCACGGGGGCCGCGCTGGCGGCGAGCCTCGTCAAGGCGGCTGCCGCAATGCACAACGGCATGGCGACGTTCGCGCAGGCGGGCGTGGCGGGAAAGGATTGAAATTATACCCTTTCTATCCCATTCTTAAGAATGGAGTTCGAGTTCGACCCCGCTAAGAGCGCTATCAACCGTGTCAAACACGGGCTCGATTTCGAGCAAGCACAGAGCCTCTGGGACGACGCCCGGCTTCTGCTTGCGGACGCACGCACGAGCGACGAGGCACGGTTTCTGGCTGTCGGCATGCTTGGGAACCACCATTGGTCGGCGATTTTCACTGTTAGATCAGGCCGTATTCGCCTGATTTCGGTGAGGCGAGCCCGAGCTGAGGAGATAGATCGCTATGAAAGCGAATGAATTCGACGAGGCGTTTGACCGCGGCGACAACGTCGCTGATCAGATCGACTGGAGCCGTGCGCGTCGGCCCAATGTCGAAATGAAGCGGGTCAACGTCGATTTCCCGGCCTGGGTGGTCGAGGGGCTCGATCGGCAGGCGCAGCGGCTCGGCGTTACGCGTCAGGCGTTGATCAAGCTCTGGATCGCCGAGCGGCTGGGATAAGCAAGACCCCATGTGGAGCAGGTCACGCCGCCCGCTCCTCCGGCTGTGGCACGGCGGCCAGCGTGTCCATTACGCGTTCCGCCGGCAGCGTCACGGTCACCTCGGTTCCCGCGCGCGGCTTCGATTTCAGGTGGAAGCCGCCATTGTGCAGGTCGATCAGCCCCTTGACGATCGGCAGGCCCAGCCCCGAACCCTGCTCCGCCGTCTTGATCGCCAGCGAGCCGCGCCCGAAGGTCTGCAGCACGATCGGGATTTCGTCCTCGGGGATGCCCGGCCCGGTATCGGCGACCGAGACATACTGCCCGCCATTGGCGGTCCAGCCGACCTTGATCGAGATGTCGCCGCCCTGCGGCGTGAACTTGATCGCGTTGGAGAGGATGTTCAGCACCACCTGGCGGATCGCGCGCTCGTCGGCCCAGATCTTCGGCAGCTCGGGCTCGATCGCCTCGCGGATGGTCTGGCCCTTGGCGCGGGCCCGCAGGTTCAGCATGTGGCTGCAATCGTCGACGATGCCGGCCAGCGACAGGGCCTCCTCGTTCAGCTCGTATTTGCCGGCCTCGATGCGCGAGAGGTCGAGGATCTCGTTGATCAGGTTCAACAGATGCTGGCCCGAGCCGTGGATGTCGGCGGAGTATTCCTTGTAGGCGGCGTTGGCGTGGGCGCCGAAGACCTCGTTCTTCATCACTTCGGAAAAGCCGAGAATGGCGTTGAGCGGCGTGCGCAGCTCATGGCTCATCGTCGCCAGGAAGCGCGACTTGGCGAGGTTGGCTTCCTCGGCCTTGCGCCGCGCCTCGTCGGAATTGGCCGTCGCCGTTTCAAGCTCGGCGATCAGCGCGTCCTTTTCGGCCCGGAATTCGATGGTCGAGACCGAGCTCTTGTAGAGCCGGTTGGCGAGGAAGATGAAGAGCAACTGCGCGGCCGCCGCCATCAGCGCCATGGTGACGCTGTCGATGTCGGTGCGGCCCCAGAAAAACGCCATGATGCCGATCGTGATCGGGATCAGCCCGGCATAGACCGCGACCGGGATCGAGGCGGCCAGCATCACCGTCAGCGCGCTGACGATCAGCAGCGTCGTCGTCACGAACACCTTTGCGCCCGGCGCATCGCCATGGGCGAAGAGCAGCAGGATCAGCGACCAGGACACCCCATGAAAGGCCTCGGCCAGGGTGAACAGCCGCCGCCAGAACTTGATCCTGACCTCGCCGGTCGCCTCGGCGAGGAAGCGGCGGCTGAGGATGATAACGATCATCGACGCCAGCACCACCGTGCCGATCCAGGGCGTCACCGCATAGGCCGGCACCCAGAGCAGGGCAGCCGCCGCGATGCCGAAGGCCAGCACCAGCGTCCCGACCGAGCCGCTCATCCGGTATTGCGCGAACAGGCGCAGCAATTCGTAGTCGAAGGCGCGATCCAGCCCGGTCGACGAGGTCAGCCGCTCGCGCGCGGATTTGACCTCGCGCGTGACGAGCTTGCGGCGCGCCAAGGCTGCCGGGTCTGGCCCGCGCCCGCGCTGCACCTGTTCGGCTGTCACTTCCGCCATGGCCTTGAGACGCAACTCCTCACCCGGCGGCGCACCACGCACGACCGGCTCGCCATTATGGTCGGCAAATCGTTAAGCTCTCCCTGATGGCGCGCTTCGGATTCGGTCGTTCACGGTGGGGGCCTTTCGGCTGGCGGCGCGTCGGCCGGCCGGTCGATCTCGTCGTGGCGCTTGGAATCATTGGACTTCTGGCGATCGCGGGCGCGGTTCTGCAATATCGGCTAGGCCCGTCGCGCGAAGTGTCAGGCTCAGCCCGAGCGATCGACGGCGATTCCCTTCGGCTGAACGGCGAGGAACTGCGGCTGGAGGGGCTCGACGCGCCGGAATACCGCCAGAGTTGCACGGCGAAATCCGGCGAAAGGGTCGGCTGCGGCGTGCTCGCGCGGCGGGCGCTTGAGGATCTGCTGGCGCGCGGCCCGGTCAGATGCGAGATCGGCAAGGCCGACCGCTACGGCCGCGGCCTCGCCCGCTGTCGCAGCGGCGACACCGACGTCAACGCGGCGCTGGTCCGGCAGGGCCATGCGGTCGCCTATGGCGGCTATCGCGCCGAGGAGGCGCAGGCGAAAGCCGCCGGGCGCGGTCTCTGGGCGCTGACTTTCGAGCGGCCGGAGACGTGGCGGCGCTCGCAGGGACGTTAGGAGCCTTGCATCGCGGCCATACAACCATCACGAACGCGCCCGACATGGTTGACCGTGCCGCCTCCCTCATGGTCGGGTCGGGTGCGATCGAAAGGGAATGCGATGAAGCTCTATGATGGCGGGCGGGCGCCCAATCCGCGCCGGGTGCGGATTTTCTTCGCCGAGAAGGGCATTCCCTTGCCGGAGATCGTGCCGGTCGATATCGCGGCGAAGGAGCACAGGAGCGAGGCTTTTACCCGCCTCAACCCGCTGCAGCGCCTGCCGGTGCTGGAGCTCGACGACGGCACGGCGCTGGCCGAGACGATCGCGATCTGCCGCTATCTCGAAAGTCTGCACCCGGAGCCGCGCCTGTTCGGGCAGGACGCCAAAGCCCAGGCGCTGGTCGAGATGTGGAACCGGCGCGTCGAGCTCGGCCTGTTTTCCAGCGTCGCGGCGGTGTTCCGCCACGGACACCCCTCCATGACCGAGCTGGAGGACCAGGTGCCGGAATGGGCTGAAGCCAACCGCGAGCTGATCGACGACCATCTCTGGATCCTCGAACTCCAGCTTGCCGGCAACCGCTTCGTCTGCGGCGAGGCGCTGAGCGTCGCCGACATCACGGCCGGCATCGCGATCGACTTCATGAAACCCTCGCGCATTCCGCTGCCCGAGGATTTCGTCCAGATCAGGCGCTGGCATGCAGAACTTGTCGCCCGGCCGAGCTGGAAGGCCTGATGCGGCCGGTATTCGCCCTGCTGGCGTTGCTGGCGCTGACGGCCGTCCCGGCCGACGCCGCCGAGCGGCTGAACGGCGAGGCGATCAAGCGCGCCTTCGACGGGAACACGGTCTCCGGCCGTTACACCAGCGGCGGCTTCTTCACCGAATATCACGACCCCAACGGCCAGGCGCTCGGCCATAATGCCTGGCAGCCCAACACGGACGCCTGCTGGACCACCAGGGCCGACGAGGTCTGCTATTATTACGGCCCGCAGACCGACCGCACGGTGCATTGCTTTACGGTCGAACTCTCGGACCGCCTCTACGTGCTGCGTAACGCCTCCAACCGCCAGATCAATGCGCTTGCGACAGTCGAGCCCGGCAATCCGCGCCGGCATTCTGATGGCGGCCAGCCCTGGTATTGCGACGGGCTGATCTCGAAAGCGCCCGCGCCGCCCATGTCGCGGCGGCATCTGGCGGCGCGGTGATCATGCGTCGGCTGCTCGCCTGCCTGGCGCTCGGCATGCTCGCCGCCTTGCCTGCCGCCGCTGCCGAACGGCTGAGCGGCGAACAGATCCGTCAGGCCTTCGAGGACAACACCGTGACGGGGCGCTACACCAACGGCAACCGGCCTTTCAGCGAGTTCCACCATCGCGACGGCCGCGTCAGCGGGCACAACCGAGACATCCCGAACACCGACGCCTGCTGGACCGTCGTTCCCGACGGCGTCTGCTACTATTACGGGCCGCCCGAGCGCCGCCGGACCTACTGCTTCGACATCGAACGCAGCGGCGCACTCATCGTGATCAAGCGCCGCCCCGCAGGACAGATCAACGGGCTGGCGGCGATCGAACCCGGCGATCCGCGCGGCTTTTCGCCGAGCGCGGCGCAATGGACCTGCGACGGGCTGATCTCGGGGCGGCCGGGTACTTCTTCGCTCGCGGTGACGGCGCGGTGACCCCGCCTGCCGATTTGATCGACGACGTCCTCGCCGAACTCCGCGCCTGCCGCGTCTGCCGCGATACGCCGCGTTTCCTGCCGGCCCTGCCGCACCAGCCGCGCCCGATCGTGCAGGCCTCCGCGACGGCGCGCCTGTGCATTGCGAGCCAGGCGCCCGGAACGCGTGCGCATGCGATCGGCAAACCCTTCTTCGATCCGTCCGGCGTCAGGCTGCGCCACTGGCTCGGTCTCGACGAAGAGGCCTTCTACGACGCCTCGAAGGTCGCGATCGTGCCGATGGGCCATTGCTTTCCGGGCCAGGATGCCAAGGGCGGCGATCTGCCGCCGCGCCGCGAATGCGCGCCGCTCTGGCGCGCTCCGGTCTTCGCCGCCATGCCGGGGATCGAACTCGTGCTCGCGATCGGGATGTATGCGCAGGCCTGGCATCTGGGGCCGGGCGCGAAGCTCTCCGACACCGTCGCCGACTGGCGGGCGATCCTGGCCCAGCCGCGCCGTCCGCGCATCCTGCCGCTGCCGCACCCATCCTGGCGCAACAATGCCTGGCTCAGGCAGCGGCCATGGTTCGAGGCCGAATTGCTGCCGGCGCTCCGGGCGGAGGTCGCCCGGCTGATGCGCTGATCAGCGATAGGGCCAGTTGCCGGAATCGAGATTGCGCTCGATGCGCCCCTGCGTGCTGATGACGGTGCGGACGGAGCCCAGCCCCGTCTCGCCCCGGCTTTCGAGATAAAGCCTGCCGCCCGCGCCGGAGCCATAGCCGCTGCGCGAACTGCTCTTGCCGAATTCGACCTGCACGGAGCCGCCGGCGCGCACGCATAGCGACGAGCCTTCGACCCTGATGAAGCCCGGCCCGTATTCCGGGCAGGGGCGGGCGGCGCGCTCGGTCTGGGCGGGGCGCAGCTTGTCAGTGCGGGGCTGGCCGCGGCCCGGCAGCGGTTCGCCGATCGACTGGGCGAGCGCCGGAGAGGCGACCATGGCGACGAGGATGAGAGCGGGGGTTATGCGCATGTTCTCATGATAGAGCCGCGAATACGGCAGCGCCATGGTCGAACCACCGGTGAGTCCAGCGACATGAAAAACCCCGACCTTGCGGCCGGGGTTCGAGAGGCTTCGAGTTGGGCCGGATGACGGCCGGTCGCTCTCTTCAGAGCTGGTTGGCCGCGCGCGCGCGGATCATGAAATTGTCGAAGGAGTATTCGGCGATCTGGAACCAGAGATATTCGTCGCCGCGGAAGGCAGCCATGTTGTCGTAGACCTTCTTGAAGTCGGCGTTCTTGGCGGTCGTCTCGGCATAGACTTCCTTGGCCGCCTTCAGGCAGGCTTCCATCACCTCCTGCGGGAACGGGCGCAACTGCGCGCCGGCGCCGACCAGACGCTTCAGCGCGGCCGGGTTGCGGGCGTCGTATTTGGACATCATGTCGACCGTCGACATGTGGCAGGCCGTGGTCAGGATCGACTTGTAGGCCTTGGGCAGCGACTCCCATTTGGCCGTGTTGATGAACATGTGCAGGTTGGCGCCGCCTTCCCACCAGCCGGGATAGTAGTAGTACGGCGCGACCTTGTTGAAGCCGAGCTTCTCGTCGTCATAGGGGCCGACCCACTCGGCCGCGTCGATCGTGCCCTTCTCCAGGGCCGGATAGATGTCGCCGCCGGCGATCTGCTGCGGCACCACCCCGAGCTTGGTCAAAACCTGTCCGGCGAAACCGCCGATGCGCATCTTGACGCCCTGAAGATCGGCGACGGTCTTGATCTCCTTGCGGAACCAGCCACCCATCTGGCAGTTCGTGTTGCCCGAGGGGATCGCGTAGATATTGAACTTCTTGTAGAATTCGTTGAGCAGCTCGTTGCCGCCGCCATAGTTGAACCAGGCGTTCTGCATACGCGCGTTGAGGCCGAACGGCACAGCCGTTCCGAACGCGAAGGTCGGATCCTTGCCGACATAGTAATAGGACGCGGTGTGGCACATCTCGACCGTGCCGTTGGTCACGGCGTCGGCCGCCTGCAGGCCGGGCACGATTTCACCCGCCGCGAAGGCCTGGATCTGGAACTTGCCGTCCGTCGCCTCGGAGACCGCCTTCGCCACCACTTCCGACGCGCCGTACAGGGTGTCGAGGGATTTGGGGAAGGACGAGGTCACGCGCCATTTCACCTCCGGCGAGGATTGCGCGATGGCGGGGCTGGCGATGGCTCCTGCTGCGGCGCCGACGCCGGCTGCCTTCAGAAATTGACGACGCTTCATCGTGGTGTGTCCTCCCTCAAGAACTGGCCGCGCGCCGGTTCTCGCCGGTCGTCACGTTGGCGCTAAGCAAAGCAGGTCTCGTCATAAGTGCAAGCGAAAAAGCATGGCATGCATGCGTCAGTCGCATGAATCCGCGACAGATTGCCACCATGGCGCGTATCGCCCGGCATCCGCGCGGGAGCAGGCGATTTTTTGTGCGTTCCTGTCGATGACGCCATGCCGGCCCGGAGAGGTAAAAATCAAACAAAAAAGCCCGGCTTGCGCCGGGCTTTCGTGATCGCAGGCGAAAGACGCCTGAAAACTGGGTGTTTTTCGCTCAGCGCGCCCGCGAGCGGACCTGGAACACGTCGAAGGTCAGCTCCGCGACCTGCCACCAGAGATACTGGTCGCCGCGGAAGGCGGCCATCGATTCGATCGCCTTCTTGAAGTCGGGGTTCTTGGCCGAGATCTCGCTGTAGAGCTCGTTCGAGGCCTTCAGGCAGGCTTCGAGGATTTCCTGCGAGAACGGGCGCAACTGCGTGCCGGCGCCGACGAGACGCTTCAGCGCCGCGGGGTTCTGCACGTCGTACTTCGCCGACATCTGCGTGTTGGCGTAGGTGCAGGCTGCGGTCAGCGCGGCCTGATAGGCCTTCGGCAGCGCGTTCCACTTTTCGAGATTGACGAAGGCGTGGACGGTAGGCCCACCTTCCCAGAAGCCCGGATAGTAGTAGAACGGCGCGACTTTGGAGAAGCCGAGCTTTTCGTCGTCATAGGGGCCGACCCATTCGGCGCCGTCGATCGTGCCCTTTTCCAGCGCCGGATAGATGTCGCCGCCGCCGATCTGCTGCGGCACGACGCCGAGCTTGGCCAGCACCTGGCCGGCGATCCCGCCGATGCGCATCTTGACGCCCTGCATGTCGGCGACGGTCTTGATCTCCTTGCGGAACCAGCCGCCCATCTGCGCGCCGGTGTTGCCGCAGGGCAGGCCGTAGATGTTGAATTTCTTGTAGAATTCGTTGAACAGGTCGTTGCCTCCGCCCTGATACAGCCATGCGTTCTGGCCCCGCGCATTTAGACCGAACGGCACGGACGCAGCGACGGCGAAGGTCGGATCCTTGCCGACATAGTAGTACGATACCGTGTGGGCCATCTCGACGGTGTTGTTGGTCACGGCGTCGGCGGCCTGGAGGGCGGGGACGATTTCGCCGGCCGCGAAGACCTGGATCTGGAACTTGCCGTCGGTCAGGTCGGAGACCATCTTGGCCATGACCTCGGCGCCGCCGTAGATCGTGTCGAGCGACTTGGGAAAGCTCGACGCCAGGCGCCACTTGATCTCGGGGTTCGACTGCGCGACCGCGGGGGCGGCGACTGCGGCAGCGGCCGCGCCGACTGCGGCGGTCTGGATGAATTGACGACGCTTCATGAGGCACTCTCTCCTTGGACTTCGAATAATGACGCGTAGACGGGCTTTGCCCGGATCGACGACGTTTCAGGACATTGGCGGTTGACCGCTGCGATCTTCAAGGCCGGATGCGTTGTTCTTTGGTGCAACGGGCGAGCCGGCAAAGAAATTATACTTGCACAGATTTTGCGCACATCTCCCCAAGCATGAATCGACCGTCAACCAATTCTACAAGCTCGACAATTGCGCCTGGAACATGGCACGGCTGCGCGCGGAGCACATGAAACACTTCCCACGCGCGGTCAACCTCCGCGTGCCGAAACTCCGGGCCGAGACGAAAGGGCGCGCGATGCACAAGGACAAGCTGGCTGAACTCCAGGCGCGCTATGCCGGTGCGAGCGGGGCCGACATCCACGATCCGCACTTCGCCAAGGTCGCCGCCGACCAGTTCAAGGGCGATCGGCGCAAATGGCCCTTCTCGGACGTCGCGACCTTCATCAGCGCGCCCTACCGGCCCGATGCGCTGACCAGCCCCGATCTCGGCGGGCTCGATGTCGCGATCATCGGCCTGCCGATGGATCTCGGGGTCACCAACCGCGCCGGCACGCGGCTCGGGCCGCGCGCGGTGCGCGCCGTCGAGCGCATGGGTCCGATGGACCATGTGCTCGGCACCGCGCCCTTCGGGATGCTCAAGGTCGCCGATATCGGTGACGTGCCGTTCCGCTCGCGCTATTCGCTCGAAAGCTGCCACGAGGACATCGAGGCGACCTTCAGGACCATCGTCGCGGCCGGCGTCTCGCCTTTGGCCGTCGGCGGCGACCATTCGATCACCTATCCGATCATGCGCGCGGTCGGCGAAAAGCGGCCCGTCGGCATGGTCCATATCGACGCCCATTGCGACACGTCGGGCCCTTATGAGGGCTCGAAATTCCACCATGGCGGGCCGTTCCGGCAGGCGGTGCTCGACGGCGTGCTCGATCCCGAGCGCGTCATCCAGATCGGCATCAGGGGCGGCGCGGAGTATCTCTGGGAGTTCTCCTATGAGAGCGGCATGACCGTGATCCACGCCAACGAGATCGACGATCTCGGAATCGAGGCCGTGATCGCCAGGGCGCTGGCGGTGATCGGCGACGGTCCGACCTATGTGTCCTTCGACGTCGATTCGCTCGATCCGGCCTTCGCGCCCGGCACCGGCACGCCCGAGGTCGGCGGACTGACGCCGCGCGAGGCGCTGGCCATCCTGCGCGGGCTGAAAGGCGCCAACATCGTCGCCGCCGACGTGGTCGAGGTCGCGCCCCAGTACGACGCGACCAGCAACACCGCCCAATGCGCGGCGCAGGTGCTCTTCACAGAGCTGTGCCTGATCGCCGAGGCCCGCGCGCTCGGCAAGGGGCGCCTGGCGGATATCGGCCAGCCGTGAAGCGGAAAGCCGTCGAGCTAGACGCCATCGACCGCAGGATCCTCGCGATCCTGCGCGAGGAAGGGCGCATCACCAACCAGGCGCTGTCGGAACGGGTCGGCCTCTCGGCGCGGCCCTGCCTCGAGCGGGTGCGCAAGCTCGAGGCGTCCGGCCTGATCCAGGGCTACGGCGCCAGGCTCGCACCCGCACTGGCCGGCCACGCCGTCGTCGCCTTCGCCTCGATCTCGCTGCGCGACCACTCGGTCGGCCGGCGCGAGCGGGTGGAAAAGGTGCTGCGGACCTGCCCCGACGTGGTCGAACTGCAGGTCGTCAGCGGCGACGCCGACTATCTCGCCCGCATCGTGGCCGGCTCGCTGTCCGACTACGAGGAGCTGACGGGGGCCTGGCTCGCCGACGCCCAGCTCGGCGTGGCGAAGATCGCGACGACATTTGCGCTCAAGGCGCTGAAGGAGTTCGGGGGGTATCCGCTGGGGGAGGGGTGAACATACCGTTCGAGGCCTTGCCAATCAATCAGGAAAGTTATATCTTTATATAATCTGAGAGGTATTGAAAGCGGACACGATGCACACGACAAATTTGCGCAAGGTTGGCGGGTCGGTCATGCTGGCTGTGCCTCCTGCATTGCTCGACCTTCTAAACATGCGTGTTGGATCGACGGTAGGCGTTGGCGTTGAGGGTGGAAAGCTGATTGTTGAGCCCCATTCGCGCCAAACATACCGCCTCGAAGATCTCCTGGCGGCGTGCGACCTGTCGATCGAACCGAGCGCCGAGGAGCGGGGCTGGGTCGAGAGCGGTCCGATCGGCGACGAACTGTTCTGATGGAGCGCGGCGATATCTATCTCGTCTCGCTCGATCCGACCTCGGGACATGAGCAGCAGGGCAAGCGTCCGGTGTTGGTCGTTTCGCCTGCCGCCTTCAACCGGGTGACCAGGGTGCCGATCGTGCTTCCCATTACCGGAGGCGGCAATTTTGCGCGTATGGCTGGGTTTGCCGTGTCCTTGATGGGGGCCGGTACACAAACGACCGGCGTCGTGAGATGCGATCAGCCGCGGGCACTCGATCTGGGGGCTCGCAATGCTCGCAAGCTCGAAACCGTGCCGCCTACAATTATGATGGAGGTTCTGGCCAAGCTGGCCGCAATCCTGGAGTAGATTGTTTTTCAGCGCCGCTGCGCCAGCCAGATCACATGGCGCTTGCCGCGTCCGCCGCGACCCGCCCGCACCGTCACCTCCTCGACGGCAAATCCCGCCCGTTTCAGCCTTTGCGTGAAACTGCGATCGGGCCCCTGCGACCACACCGCGAGAATGCCGCCCGGCGTCAGTGCCGTGCGCGCGGCAGCCAGCCCGGCCTCGTCATAAAGCGCGTCGTTGGCCGCCACCGTCAGCCCGTCGGGGCCGTTGTCCACATCGAGCAGGATGGCGTCGTATCCCGCAGGCGCAGCCGCGATCAACGCGCCGACATCCGACACCGCCACATCGACGCGGGCATCGTCCAGACACCCGGCGAACAGGCCGGCCATCGGCCCGCGCGCCCACGCCACGACCTGCGGCACGAGTTCCGCGACGATGATCCGCGCGTCGGTGTCGAAGGTCGCCAGCGCCGCCCGCAGCGTAAAGCCCATGCCGAGCCCGCCGATCAGGATGCGCGGGGCCTTGCGTCCCGCCAGCCGCTCTGCCGCAAGGCTGGCCAGCGCCTCCTCGGAGCCGCTGAGGCGGCTGTTCATCAGCTCGTTGGCCCCGAGCATGATCGAGAACTCGGCCCCGCGCCGTTTCAGCCGGAGTTCGCCCCCGCCGGGCAAGGGAGCGCTGTCGAGGGTCTCCCACGGGATCATGGTGTCAGTGACCCGGCGTGGCCAGGGCCGCACCCTGCTTGTCATGCGTGGCCAGTTTCTCGATCATCGTCGCCGTCGCCGCGTTAATGCCGATGATCTCGACAGGCACCTCGTGATGGCGGAATTTCAGCACCACACGGTCGAGCGCATTGATCGCCGTGATGTCCCAGAAATGCGACGCTTCGAGGTCGATCACCACGCCCTTCAGACCGTCCTCGCGGAAGTCGAATGCCGAGTGGAAGGCCTCTGCGGTCGCGAAGAAGATCTGGCCCGTGACGGCGTATGTCCTGACCGAGGTCGCCTCGTCGCGCACCGAACCCACACTGAAGAAGCGCGTCACCTTGTGGGCGAAGAACAGGCCGCTCAGCACGACGCCGAACAGGACGCCCTTGGCGAGATCATGGGTGGCGACGACGACTGCCACCGTGCCGAGCATGACGAAGCTGGAGCTCTTCGGATGCGTCAGCAATGTCTGGAGCGAGCGCCACTGAAAAGTGTTGATCGAGACCATGATCATCACCGCGACCAGCGCCGCCATCGGAATCTGCGCGACATAGGGGCCGAGAACGACGATCAGGAAAAGCAGGAAGCTCCCGGCCCAGAGCGTCGAGAGCCGTCCGCGCCCGCCCGACGAGACGTTGATCACCGACTGGCCGATCATGGCGCAGCCGGCCATGCCGCCGAAACACCCTGCGGTGATGTTGGCCAGACCTTGCCCGGCGCATTCGCGGTTCTTGTCCGAGGTCGTGTCGGTCATCTCGTCGATGATCGCCGCCGTCATCAGGCTCTCCAGCAGCCCGACCATGGTCAGGGTCAGCGCATAGGGCAGGATGATCTGCAAGGTTTCCAGCGTGAGCGGCACCTGCGGCAGGGCGAAGAAGGGCAGTTCGCTCGGCAGCGCGCCCATGTCGCCGACGGTGCGGACGCCGAAGCCGAAATACATCGAGGCCGCCGTCAGCAGCACGATGGTGACGAGCGGAGACGGCACGGCCCTGCTCAGATAGGGCAGGCCGTAGATCAGCGCGAGGCCGATCGCCGTCATCAGGTAGACGGTCGATCCCTTGCCGAGCAGTTCCGGCATCTGCGCCATGAAGATCAGGATCGCCAGCGCATTGACGAACCCGGTCACGACCGAGCGCGAGACGAAGCGCATCAGGTCGCCGAGCTTGAGCACGCTGGCGGCAATCTGGAACAGACCGGTCAGGATCGTCGCGGCGAAGAGGTAGCCGACGCCATGCTCCTTCACGAGCGTGATCATCACCAGCGCCATCGCGCCCGTGGCTGCCGAGATCATCGCCGGACGACCGCCGGCGAAGGCCGTGACGACGGCGATGCAGAACGAGGCATAGAGCCCGACCTTCGGGTCGACGCCAGCGATGATCGAGAAAGCGATCGCCTCCGGGATCAGCGCCAACGCGACGACCGTGCCGGCAAGGAGCTCTTTCGTGATGTTGGGAGCCCATTCGCTCCGCAAATGCATGAGGTTCATAAGATCTGATCTTTCATCGCCTCGCAGGCGCAAAGCGCCGATGGTTTGCGAGGCTCGCATCACGGGAAGGCGGCCTCTTTGGAGAGCCGCGACAATGTCACTGTGAATTGCGTGGTCCGGCGGGTCGGCGGCCGGAAGAGCCACCCGGAATTTCACCGGGTCCATTGCGATATCGTTTTCTAACCCAGCACGATGCTGCGTTGCAACATCCATCTGACGGCTCTGTCACTGCGATCCGCGCATGACGGAGTCCTTCAGGGCGCCGATTCTGTCGTCGAAACGACAGAATCGGCTGCTGTATTCGATGCCCCGCACCACTCCTGCCGCATTGGCCTGCCTACCCTCTTCGCCAGCGAGGAAGAGACGCCATGAACGCCATCATCCGCGAAGGCCAGATATCCCGCGAACGCGAAGTCTGCGCGCAGAACTATGCGCCGCTGCCGATCATGCTCTCGCATGGCGAGGGCGTCTGGCTCACCGACATCGCCGGAGTCAGGCGGCTCGACATGATGAGCGGCTATTCCGCCGTCAGCCTCGGCCATGGCCATCCCCGTATCCTGAAGGTGATGTCGGAGCAGGCGGCAAAGCTCGCCGTCACCAGCCGCGCCTTCCACACCGAGCCGCTCGGGCCCTTTCTGGCAAAGCTCTGCGCGGTCTCCAGCCAGGACATGGCGCTGCCGATGAACACGGGCGCGGAAGCGGTCGAGACCGCGATCAAGGCGGCGCGGCGCTGGGGCCATCGCGCCAAGGGCATTGCGGAGGGCAGGGCGCAGATCATCGTCGCCGACGGCAATTTCCATGGCCGCACCACGACCATCGTCGGCTTCTCCTCGGAGGAGAGCTATCGCGACGGCTTTGGCCCCTTCGCGCCGGGCTTCCTCAGCGTGCCCTTCGGCGATGCGGATGCGGTCGCGGCCGCGATCACACCCGAGACCGCCGCGATCCTGATCGAGCCGATTCAGGGCGAGGCCGGCATCGTCCTGCCGCCTCCGGGCTATCTCAGGCGTCTGCGCGAGCTTTGCGATACGAACAACGTCCTGCTCATCCTCGACGAGGTCCAGTCCGGGCTGGGCCGCACCGGGGCCTGGTTCGCCCATCAGCATGACAGTGTCCGTCCCGACGGGCTGATCGTCGGCAAGGCGCTCGGCGGCGGGGTCTATCCCGTCTCGGCCTTCCTGTCCTCGCGCGCGGTGATGCAGGTCTTCGGGCCGGGCTCGCATGGCTCGACCTTTGGAGGCAACGCGCTCGCGGCCGCGATCGGGCTGGAGGCACTCAACGTCATCGAGGAGGAGGGGCTGGTCGCGCGCTCGGCCGAGCACGGCGTCTATCTCAAGACGCGGCTCGCGACCATGACGCGCGGGCTGGCGCGCGAGGTCCGGGGTCTCGGCCTCTGGGTCGGCGTCGAGATCGACCCGCGCATCGCCTGCGCCAAGACGATGGTGGCCGAGCTCGCCAAGGCGGGCGTGCTGACCAAGGAGACCCATGAAACGGTGATCCGCTTCGCCCCGCCGCTCACGATCAGCCGGGCGGAACTGGACTGGGGCCTGGCCCGCTGCGCGGCGGTTTTCAGGAAAGCCGGCGCCTGGCCGGAAGCCGCGGCAGCGTGATCATCTGCCGGCTCGGCCTGCCGCCGCGCGGTCAAGAACGACTAGTTGTCTGAAAAACATGAAGAAATCCGCCCGGCGCTGTGCCGGTTCTTTGGGCGCTGCCGCTGCAAAAAGCTGCAAGGCCCCACTTGCGGGCAGGGCGCATCCTCGCCCAATCTGTGAGCACAAGCCGGAGGCGGGAATTCGAAACGCCCGCCCGGTCAAACCCGTGGGAGGCACCATGAAAGGTTTCGTTCGTTTTCTCGCCGCCGCCGCATTGACGGTTGTCGGCGCGACCGGCGCTCTGGCCCAGGCCAAGGAGTGGAAGGAGGTCCGGATCGGCACCGAGGGCGCCTATCCGCCCTACAACAACCTCAACGCCAAGAAGGAACTCGAGGGCTACGAGATCGACTACGCCAACCTGCTCTGCGAGAAGATGAAGGTGAAATGCACCTGGGTCGTGCAGGACTGGGACGGCATCATCCCGGCGCTGCTCGCCAACAAATACGACATCATCATCGCCGGCATGAACGCCACCGACGAGCGCAAGAAGCAGGTCGAATTCACCGCCGTCTACAACAAGACGCCGATCTGGATGGTCGGGCCCAAGGCGACGAAGGGCAACGAGATCACGCCCGCCGCCCTCAAGGGCAAGGCCGTCGGCGCGCAGGGCTCGACCATCCACGCCAACTTCCTCGAGAAGTTCTACAAGGACTCCAATCCGCGCCTCTATCCGACGCAGGAAGAGGCCAATCTCGACCTGATCAACGGCCGGCTCGACTATATCGTCGCCGACGCGCTCGCCCTCTCGGATTTCCTGAACGGCAAGGGCAAGGATTGCTGCAGGCTCATCGCCGAGGTGCCGCGCGACGCCGCGATCCACGGCCCGGGCGTCGCCGGCGCCATCCGCAAGGCCGACACCGCGCTCAAGGCCCTGTTCGACAAGGCGATCGCCGAGACGATCGCCGACGGCTCGAACAAGAAGCTTGAGGACAAGTGGTTCAAGCTGGCGGCCACGAACTGACCGCCGACCCTGCGCCCGCCGGCATTGCGTCGGCGGGCGGCTCCAAGCAGAAGCCGTGCGCGTCAAGTCGCCAGAGTAGGAAGCGATGATCGAAAAGCTCGCTTTGCTCGGCTTTGGCGATGGCGGCTGGGGCCTCGCTCTGCTTCAGGGCGCTGGCATCACCATCTCGATCGCGCTGGCGACGCTGCCCTTCGGCCTCGCGCTCGGGCTGATCGTGGCGCTCGGCAAGCGCTCCGAGAATATCGTCCTGCGCTGGCTCGCGACCGGCTACACCACGGTGTTTCGCGGCGTGCCGGAGTTGCTGACGCTCTACATCATCTATTTCGGCATCCAGATCCTGCTGCAGGAACTCTGGGTCTGGCTCGGTCTGCCGGGCAATTTCTCGATGCCGCCCTTCGTCGCCGGCATGGTGGCGCTGGGGGTCGTGCTCTCGGCCTTCTCCAGCGAGGTCTGGGTCGGCGCGCTGAACTCGATCCAGAAGGGCCAGCGCGAGGCCGCCGCCGCGCTCGGCCTGTCCAAGGGCCAGGCCTTCCGGCTGGTGGTGATGCCGCAGCTCGTCCGCGTCGCGCTGCCGGGTCTCGGCAATAACTGGATGGTGCTGCTGAAGGAGACCTCGCTGGTCTCGGTCATCACCCTTCCGGACATCATGTTCATCACCACCCGCGCCAATGTCGCGACCAAGGAGCCGTTCCTGTTCTTCGGCGCGGCGATGCTGATCTATCTGTTTTTCTCGCTCGTCTCGGCCTGGGGGCTGGGCAAGGTTGAAGCGCGCACCAACCGTGGCTACGCCGCCTTCGGGGGCGCGACGCGATGAGGTGGTGCGAGTATCCGGGTTCCATCGTCGGCAGCGAAGTCTTCCAGAATTATGGCTGCCGGATGTTTTCGGGCCTCTGGGTCACCTTCGAACTGGTTGCGATCTCGGTCACGCTCGGCTTCGCGCTTGCGGTCGGGCTCGCCATCGCCAGGCTCTACGGGCCGCGCTGGGCCCAAAGCCTGATCAACGGCTACACCACCTTCTTCCGCGGTACGCCGCTGCTCTGCCAGCTCTTCCTCGTCTATTACGGCCTCGGCCAGTTCCGGCTGTTCTGGCAGGATGTCGGGCTGTGGTGGTTTTTCCGGGAGCCGTTCTATTGCGCGGTCTTCACTTTCACCATCAACACGGCGGCGTATCAGGCCGAGATCCTGCGCGGCGCGATCCAGTCGATCCCGCGCGGCCAGTTCGAGGGCGCGCTCGCGCTCGGCCTGCATCGCTGGGCCAGCCTGCGCCACGTCATCATGCCCCAGGCGATGATCCTCGGCCTGCGCCCGCTCGGCAACGAGCTGATCGTGATGATCAAGGCCAGCGCGGTCGCTTCGCTGGTGACGCTGTTCGACCTGATGGGGGCGACCCGGCTCGCCTTCGCGCGCTCCTTCGACCTCTCGATCTATCTCTACGCCGCGCTGATCTACCTCATCATGGTCGAGATCATCCGGCGCGTCTGGGACAGGCTGGAGCTCAGGCTGACGCGGCACATGGCGCTGCGCTGAGGTTGGACAGAAGGGGTAGACGCGCCTAGATTGACCCTATGACAATCTCCCCCGACGAGGATGGCATGGACACATCGCTCGACATCGATCCCAAGCTCGAAGCGCGTATCCGCGAGTTGGCCGAGCGGCAGCAACGCTCGCCGGATTCCGTCATGACCGAAGCGATCGAGTTGTATGTGACGCGCGAAGAGGCGCTGTCGAGTTTCCATCAGGATGCAATGGAAGCATGGGCGGAATTTGAGGAAAATGGCCTACATCTGACCTTGGATAAGGTCAGCGCTGGCTGAAGACGTGGGGCACGGACTCTGAGACAGATCCACCTCCGTGCCACACATAGTTTTTGCGCCAAGAGCGATAGCCGGTATCCGGCGCGCAATTTGCTGGAGACGAAAGATGCTGAGGCTGCGGTGAGGGCTTCTGCCGTCATCGATGAAAAAATTGGACGTCTGAGACTTTTCCCGAGCAGTGGCCGTCCATTCGCCAGAGATCGTCGTCTGCGCGAAATGGTCATCGACTTCGGCGACGCCGGGTATGTCGCGCTTTATCGCTACGAGCCCGATCAGAATGTCGTTTTCATTCCGGCGTTCCGTCATCAACGCGAATTGGGCTATTGAGCCAGTGATGGTCACCCCATTCTTCCCGTTTCGCGCAAGCTGACATCGCGTCCGCGCCGCTTTGCCCCGGCGGCCCGGCGCGCTAAACCCCAGCCCAGACAACATGATCCAGCGGAGCGGAACAATGACCAAGGTCGCCTTCATCGGTCTCGGCGTCATGGGCTATCCCATGGCCGGCCATCTCAAGGCCAAGGGCCACGACGTCACCGTCTACAACCGCAATCCCGACAAGGCCGCCAAATGGGTCGCTCAGCATACCGGCGCCTCCGCCGCCACGCCGGCCGACGCTGCCAGGGGGCAGGAGATCGTCTTCTGCTGCGTCGGCAATGATGACGACCTGCGCTCGGTGACGCTCGGCGAGAGCGGGGCTTTCGCCGGCATGGAGAGGGGCGCGATCTTCGTCGACCACACCACGGCGTCCGCCGGTGTCGCCCGCGAGCTCGACGCGGCCGCCACGGCCGCTGGCTTCGGCTTCATCGACGCGCCGGTCTCGGGTGGACAGGCCGGAGCGGAAAACGGCGTGCTGACTGTGATGTGCGGCGGCGATCCTGCGGTCTATGCTCGCGCCGAGCCGGTGATCGCGAGCTTCGCCCGCATGTGCAAGCTGATGGGCCCGGCAGGCTCCGGCCAGCTCACCAAGATGGTCAACCAGATCTGCATCGCCGGCCTCGTCCAGGGCCTGTCGGAGGGCGTCCATTTCGCCAAGCGCGCGGGCTTGGATGTCGAGGCGATGCTGGAGGTGATCTCCAAGGGCGCTGCCGGCTCCTGGCAGATGGAGAACCGCGGCAAGACCATGAATGCCGGCAAGTTCGACTTCGGCTTCGCCGTCGACTGGATGCGCAAGGATCTCGGCATCGTGCTGGAGGAGGCCCGCCGCAACGGCGCGCAGCTCCCGGTCACGGCGCTGGTCGACCAGTTCTACGCAGAGGTCCAGAAGATGGGCGGCCGGCGCTGGGACACCTCCAGCCTGATCGCGCGCCTCGAGGACTGAAAGCGGCAAACGGCGGCCGCGCCTCAGCGGCCGCCGTTTGCCGGGGCCCGGGCCACTGCCAGGAGCCCTGTCGCCATCATCAGCCACATCATCAGGACCAGCGCCTGCGGCCAGACCGTCACGGCCCAGCTCGCGAGGATGGTGGCGAGCGCGCCGGAGCCAAGCTGGAGCGCGCCCATGAGCCCGGCGGCGGAGCCCGCCAGTTCGGGCTTGGCCGACAGCGACTCGGCCGTCGCGCCCGGAATCGTCAGCCCGTTGCCGATGGCGTTGATCGCAAGCGGCAGGAACAGCGTCAGCGGCGTCCAGTAGGGCGTCAGCGAGAGCGCCATCGCGCCGCTCATCGCGACGAAGGAGATGGCGAGCCCGGTGCGCACGAGGCGCGCCGTGCCGAGCTTCACCGCCAGCCGCGACATGGCGAAGTTGCCGACCATGTAGCCGAGCGCGTTCAGGATGAAATAGGCCCCGTAGACATCCGGCCCCCGGCCCATGGTCTCGACCACGATGAAGGGCGCAGCCGCGATGAAGGCGAAGAACGCGCCCGAGGTCATCGACAGCGCGATCACGTTGACGACGAAGCCGCGGTCGACGATCAGCCCCGGGAACGCCCGGAAGATGCCGAGGAACGAGGTTCCGACACCGATGCGCGGCGCGGTCTCCGGAAGCCGCAATGTCGTCAGCGTCAGCACGACGACGCCGGCTGCTGTCATGAACCAGAAGATCATCCGCCAGCCCAGCCAGGTCTCGATATGGCCGCCGAGATAGGGCGCAAGCATCGGGGCGACGACCATGACCATGGTGACGCTGGCGATCATGCTCGCGGCCTCATCGCGGCTTGCCGTGTCGCGGATGATCGCGCGCGACAAGGCGAAGGCCGAGCCCGCGCCCGCGCCCTCCAGCAGCCTCGCCGCCAGCAGCACGCCGGTCGTTTCGGCCAGCGCGCCCAGCGCCGAGCCTGCGACAAAGAGCGCGATCCCGGCATTGACGCAAGGACGTCGGCCGAAGCGGTCCGATAGCGGGCCGATGATCAACTGTGTCACCGCCACCGCCACAAGAAACAGCGTGAGCGTGAGCTGGATCGTGGCGTAGCTCGTCGAAAAATGCCGCGCCAGCGTCGGCGTCGCGGGCGCAAGCAGGTTGAGCGCAATTGGCTGCAGCGTCGAGATCGCGACGAGCACCATCAGCGTCGGTTTGGCCGGAAGCGGGCGCGCACTCATGCCGGCGGGCCGCCCGGGAGCTTGAGGTTGGAATCCGGCCGCACGCGCTGGCGGTGCATGGTGTAGAGCCCGCTGCCGACAATCAGCGCGATGCCGGCGATGGCAAGCGCGTCGGGAACCTCGCCCCAGACGACATAGCCGATCACGACCGCGAAGACGACGATGCTGTAGCGGTAGCCCGAGATCACGCCGATATCGGTGTTGCGGAAGGCGCTGACGATGCACAGGCTGCCTGTCGAGACCAGCACGGCCGCGCCGGCGAGATATAAAGTCTCGATGCGCCAGAAGGGCTGCCAGACCTCGAAGAGGCCGTAGCCGATCGACACCAGGCCGACGAGCACGGTTGTGGTCAGCGAGATCACCGTCGACGGCACCTCGTTGCCGATGCTGCGGGTCAGGAGGTCGCGCCAGCCGACCAGGATGGCGCTGATCAGCGCGACGATCGCGGCCAGGTTGAAGCCGTCCGCTTCCGGCCGCACGATCAGAAGCACGCCGCAGAAACCGACCGCCACGGCAAGGGTCCGCCGCCAGCCGATCCGCTCGATCCGCAAGAGCACGGCCAGCACGACGATGATCAGCGGCGAGGTCATCAGGATCGCGGTGATGTTGCCGAGCGGCAGAAGCCCCAGCGCCCAGATGAAGGAGAGCGCGACCGCGCTCTCGATCAGCCCGCGCAGCAGCACGATCGGCCGCAGCGCCAGCCTGAGCTTGCCGCCCTCCTTCAGCAGGAAGACCATGGCGAGCCCGGCCATGACGGCAAAGACCGTGCGCAGCGCGATCGCCTGCCCGGCCGGATAGACCTCGCGGGCGAGCTTCATCAGCGTGTCGTTGCCGATGAACAGCGCCATCGCCGACACCGTGGCCACGATGCCGCGTCTGTTGTCGGCTGCACTGGCCAAGGCGATGATCCTGTCGGCGCGCTCGCTCAGGCCGCGAAGCGGGCGAGCGAGAAGGGCGCGAGGTCGAAGGCCGGGCGGCCTTCGGTCGAGAGATCGGCGAGGATTTCGCCGATGGCGCTGGCGAATTTGAAGCCGTGGCCGGAGCAGCAGGAGGCGAACACCGCCTGCGGCGTACCGGGCACCGTGTCGATGATGAAGTCCTCGTCGGGGGTGACGCTGTAGACGCAGCCCTTCAGCGTCAGCGGCTCGCCGGCCGCGTCGGGGATGTAGCGCTTCAGGCATTCGCGGATCAGCGCGACCTGGCGCGGGCTGGGCGTCCGGTCGTCGTCGCGCGGGTCCATCGGCTCGCGGCCGAAATGCGGCCCGCCGAGCTTGAAGCCCGGATGCTCGTAGAGAGGGAAGCCGTAGAAATGGCCTTCCTCGACGGTGAGGATGAAGACCGGGAAGGCGCCTTCCCGGTACAGCTCCGGGCGCCGCGTCGTGAACCAGCCGATCGCCTGCCGCACGGTCTGGACATTGGCGGCCAGCGCCGGCACCGCATCGGCGATCCAGCCGCCCGAGGTGATGACCAGCCGGCCCGCCGAATAGCTGCCGCGTTCCGTGCGAACCTCGACGCCGCCATCGGCGGTCGGACGCCAGTCCAGCATCGGCTCGTTGGTTCGGATCTCCGCCCCCCGCGACTGGGCGAGCCCGACATGGGCATAGATCGCCTTTTCCGAGGCGACGAAGCCGCCATCGGACTGCCACAGGCCGTGATGGCCCTCGGGAAGCTGGAAGCCGGGAAACCGCTTCGCGATCTCGCCGCCGTCGAGGACCTCGTGCTCGAGCCCATGGTCGAGGCAGGATTGCAGGGAGGCTTCGACCTCGCCCGAGCCCCGCGGTGCAAGGTCGAGCGAGCCGGTGACGTGCAGCAGCTTGAGCCCCGCGGCCGCGCCCGTCTCTTTCCAGAGCTGATGGGCGCGCTGCACGATCGGGACGTAGTGCGAGCCCTCGAAATAGGCGATCCGGATGATCCGCGTCATGCCGTGCGACGAGCCCATCGCATGGCCGAGATCGAAGCGCTCCAGCCCGAGCACCTTGAGACCACGCTGGGCGAGGTGCCAGCAGGCGGCCGAGCCCATGGCGCCCACTCCGGCGACGATGACGTCGTAGCTGTTGGACATGCGGTTCGGGCTCGGGGAGACGCCAGGAGGCCAGGGTTGGAGCAGAATGCGAATCCCTTAACCCGTGCCCAGGAAACGGTCCATGCCCGCGAGGTCTGGCGCGATACGCGGCAGACGCTGGTGAGCTTTCGTTAACGCTGTTGCCTGATGGTGAGTCTGTTCTATCCGTTCAGGATTGGTTGATGCTCCGCACGGTTCGGCGCTGGTTTGGCAGTCGAGACCCCGAGCCCGCCGTTGTCACGGCGTCGGCGGGTGCATCTTTGCTCGACCGCGCCGCAACCCCGGCTGCCGTCGTCTCCCGGATCGACGGCCCGATCGAGGAATCGATCGTCACTCTGGAGCAGGATGTCGTCGCCGCCATGCGGCGTGTCACCGGCCGGCTCAAGCATGCCGAGGCTTTCTCCGCTGGGGCCGAGGCCCGCTCGCGCGAGATCCATGACAGCATCTCGGAGTTGCGCGCAGCGACCGCGACCGCCAACAGCCATTCCATGGCGCTGGCAACCGCGACGCAGCAGGTTTCGGATTCGGCCGAGCAGGTCGGCCACGCCATGACCGGAGCGCGCGAGCGCCTCGACGCGGCCGCTATGCGCGCCGACGAGGCGACGCAGATGATGACCGGCCTCGCCCAGGCCATGGCCGAGATCGGCGGCATCGTCGATTCCATCTCGGAGATCGCGCGCCAGACCAACCTGCTGGCGCTCAACGCCACGATCGAGGCCGCCCGCGCCGGCGAGGCCGGGCGCGGCTTCGGCGTCGTCGCGCAGGAGGTCAAGACGCTCTCGGTCGAGGCGCGCAATGCCGCCGACCATATCCGTAGCCGCGTCGCCCGGCTGACGCAGACGGCGCATGGCTCGGCCGGCATCGTCAACGAAGCGCTGCAGATGGTGCGCGACGTCAATCCCGTGATCGCGGCGATCGGCGGCGCGTCGCAGGAGCAGGCCACGGCGGCAGCCGAAGTTTCGCGCAGCGCCGAGGCGACGGCGCGTTTCGTCGAGACTGTGCTGCATCGTTTCGACGATATCGACAGGGTTGCGCTGGCGGCGGCCTCCGAGAGCGTCGGTGCGCGGCAGGCCCTGTCGGAAGGCGCACGGCAGGCCGACAGCATGCTGCGCCGCTTCATTCCGACCTTGCGCCATGCCGTTTTCGCCGACCGCAGGCAGCATGACCGTTTCCCGGCCGAGCATCCCGCGGAGTTCACCGCTGCGGGCGCAGGCCTTGCCGGCCAGACGATCGACCTCGGCCTCGGCGGCGCATTGATCGCCAGCTCCTCCGGATCGGCTCCCGCTATCGGGACGCGCGGCATGATCCGGATCGGCGAGTTGCAGCCGCTGGCCGCCAGGATCGTCGCGATCAGCGATCTCGGCCTGCACATCGCCTTCGACGCAGGCTCGGTTGCCGGTCATGACGGGCTCAAGGCGCTGATTTCCGAGATCGAGCTGTCCTACCGGCCGCTGATCGAGCGCACGCAGCACTTTGCCGGCAGCGTCGCCGATCTGATGCAGAAGGCGCTGAGCGAGGCGCGGCTGAGCGCGGACGATCTCTTCGACATCGACTACCAGCCCGTTCCCGGCAGCGATCCGCCACAGTACACGAACCGGGCCTTGCCGGCCCTGCTCGCATTCCTGCCGCCGCTGCTGGCGCAGACTCTAGAGAGCGACGAGCGCCTCGTCTTCGCGCTGGCGATCGACCGCAACGGCTACATCCCGGTGCACAACGCCGCCTTTTCCCAACCGCAGCGCCCCGGCGAGCCGGTGTGGAACGCGGTCAACAGCCGCAATCAGCGCATTTTCGACGACCGCGCCGGCATCATGGCCGGGCGCTCGCAGCGCCCCTTCCTGGTCCAGTCCTATCTGCGCGACATGGGCGGCGGCGTGACCTATTTCATGCGCGAGGTCGATGCGCCCTTGCGCATCAATGGCCGCCACTGGGGCGGCGTGCGCATGGCCTACCGGATGTGAGCGGGGAGCTACCGGCTCACAGCCGCTCCCAGTTGAAGGCGATGTTCAGCCGTCTCAGTGCATCACGCCACAGGGTAGAGGCCTGTTCGAGACGCTGCGGCTCGTAGCCGCCCTGCACCTGATGCACGCTGAGCGCCCAGCCCGCGCCGTCTGAATCCTTCCAGGTTTTTTCGACCAGCCGGCGCAGCCGCTCGGGCTCGCGCACCGCCGCATTCGTGCCGAATACGGTGAACTGCGCCGAGTTCTGCAGCATGTCGGAGACGACGACGAGCGCCTTGTCGCCGGCCGGCACACGCGTTTCGCGGCGCGCCATCACGTCGCCCATCGCCTCGGCGATCGGCGAGAGATTGCCGCGCGAAGGCTGGCTGAGCTGCGCCAGCGCCTCGTCGAGCGGGCGGCCGAACTTCTCGACCCAGCGGACATAGTCGCGGCGCGGATTGCCGATCAGCTCGCTCACCGTGCGGCCCGGATTGCACAACGAGAGCAGTGGCGGAAAGCCGGGCTCGAAGGCGTCGCTGAAGGCATAGATCGAGATCATCCGGTCGGCCGGCAACTCGTCGCCCATGCGCTTGACCAGCCGCTTGAGCCGCCCGGCCTGAACCTCGCTCCACGGGTCGCTCTTGTCGACCAGCACGAGAGTATGCCCCACGGCCCCTGTCGTCGGACACAGCGTCTCGGCGTCGCGCGGCGGTCCGCGCAGCAGCGCGGGCGCTGCGAAGAAGCCCGCCAGCACCAGTCCCGCCGCGAGCGAGCCGACGATCGCCCAATGCTCGCCCTTCATGCCGAGCCGCCGCTGGAACCGGAAGAAGACATGCCGCCCGCAAGAGCCTTCCGGCTCGCCTCGTCCTGCGCGAACGCGTCCTCGCCGGCCTTGATCGCAGCGGCCTTGATCAGCGCGACCTCGCCCGGCCAATCCACGCCGCGCAGCATGGCGAGCTGGTCCTTCAGCTTGGCCTCGATCAGCGCCGGCAGATTGGCAAGCTCGCGCTCGAAATCGGCGATCGCGCTGCGCACCAGCGCGTGTTCGGGCGGCGGGCCTGCATGGTCGAGCTCCGGCATCGACAGCCCTTGCGAGAAATAGGCCGGCGGATAGTCGCTGCGCACCTTCAGATTGGCCTCTCGGTACTGCATCAGCGCCCCGTCGCGAGCGGCGCGAAGCTGCGCGAGCCGCGTCTGGTCGAGATCGCGCGCCTGGTCGGCCGAGGCCTTGCTGAGTTGCAGCCTGTCGATCTGCGCCTGGCATTCCGAGCGGAAGCCGTCGATCTGGCTGCGGATCGCCATCAGCTCCGGCATCAGGCTGGCGTCGAGCGCCTGCTGCTGCTCCTCGACCTCGCGCCAGCGTTGCCGCCAGCGCTTGAACGAGGCGGCATGGCCGGGATAGCTGCCGAAGGCCGAATAACCCTTGGTGGCGGCGATGAAGGCCACGATGCAGCCGATGATCACGAGCGCGATCGATTTCAGATCATTGATCGCCAGCAGGTTCGCCGCCATCCGTGGCGCGACCTGCACCGAGGTCGCGTCGGGGTTGGCCAGCAGCAATTCGCGATAATGCCCGACCGCGAGGTTGAACAGCAGGATCACGGCGATCATCGCGACATAGGCCGGCAGCGCCCAGAACAGATGCAAGGCCCGCACATGCTGGGTATAGCGCGCCGGCCCAAGGCCCAGAATGAAGCCGAGCGCGATATTGAGCCCGGAGATGATGACGGCGGTCGCGGCCCCGCCGACGAGGCCGAACTCGCTCGCCTCGGCGAAGAAGGTGCCGTTCAGCAGGCTTTCGATCGCCAGCGGCACGATCAGGAAGAGCAGCGTGAACTGCCATTTCTCCAGCTTGGGGTCGGCCGGGCGCTGGTGGACATGGCAGAAGAAGTCGTATTCGCGCTTGGCGCGTAAGGCATCATGGACCGTCTGCTTCAGCGAGCCGCCGCCTTTGGTGAGCAGCGCCCGCATCGTCTCGTCGAGCGAGCGGATGCGCGCCTCGTAGCGCTCGGTGGTGAAGGCCTCGCGCGCGCCGATCACCTCCGCATAGAGCGCGTTCAGCCGGGCGCTGGTCTCGCGGCGGATGGACAACTGCAGTTCGCCGACGCGCGCCAGCACGTCCTGCTCGGTCTGGGACGGCACGGTCGCATGCGCGGCCGGCGCGTTGTCGAGCGCGTCATGCGCGCCGTTCCAGCCGGCCTGCACGGTCTCGGCGAGGTGATGCACCGAGATGCGCTGCCCGCCAGGGTCAATCTCGTCCTCGTCACGCGCCATGGCGTGCGCCTTCCAGCGTCCGCCGCGCCTCGACCAGATCGACATGGAAGCTGCGGAAGCCACGCGCCGCCGGGCGCAGATAGATCCGCGCGAACCACAGGGAAAGCGCTGCCGCAGCGCCGGCGATCGCAGCCGCGGCGATGGGTCCCGCTCCCGGCGGCGTCGCCTGTTCCGACCAGAGGCGCATTGCCGCGATGGCTCCGGCACAAAGCGCTGCGATCGCCAGAACCGCGCCGAAACGCGCCCGGCCGATGTCGTAGCCGAACCGCAGCACGATCTGGAGCGCAGCCAGGATCGCCGCCGCATAAAGCTCGATCATGACGAGGAGGACGATCAGGGCCGCCGGGATCGCCAGCAGCAGATGCGGCCAGCGCCACCCGCCGAGCCATGCGAAGACGGCAAGCATCGTTGAGACGGCGAGATAGAGGCCTGCGCACAGGGAAAGCCCCATCAGGATCGCCAGCAGCGGCGCACGCCTCCGCAGCGAAAAGACCATTGCGACCAGATGACCGAAACGGCTCCCGACGACCGTTCGCATGACGGCCTGCCAGACGGATCGCGGGATCGCTTTCAGCCGCGCAAGCATCATCCCGACATCAGACGCAAAGGAAATGGCACACCTGCTGAAACGTTAGCCCATCGCAGAAGAGCGTCAAGTTGCGGCAGAGCTATGGCGCGCGTATGCGGCGAGCCGTCCGCACGCAGCAAGCGGCCGGTCAGCCGCCGGTCACGCTCATGTGCCGGCCGACGGCGGGCGTGGCGCGCCTGCGGTCGATGATGAAATCATGGCCCTTGGGCTTGCGCGAGATCGCCTCGTCCATGGCGCGGTGCAGGGCGGCGTCGTCGCTCGATGCGCGCAGTGGCGCACGCAGATCGGCGGCGTCCTCCTGGCCGAGGCACATATAGAGCGTGCCGGTGCAGGTCAGCCGGACGCGGTTGCAGCTCTCGCAGAAATTATGCGTCATCGGCGTGATGAAGCCGACGAGCCCGCCGGTCTCTTTCACACGCACATAGCGCGCCGGCCCGCCCGTCCGGTAGGGGTCTTCGACAAGCGAGTAGGTGTCCATCAGACGCGCCCGCACGACCGAGAGCGGCAGAAACTGGTCGATCCGGCCGGGCTCGATCTCGCCGAGCGGCATCACCTCGATTAGCGTCAGATCCATGCCGAGACCATGAGCCCATGTCATCAGGCTCTCGATCTCGTCCTCGTTGACCCCTTTCAGCGCGACCGCGTTGATCTTGACCCGCAGTCCCGCCTTGCGGGCCGCCTCGATGCCGGCCAGCACCTTGTCGAGATCGCCCCAGCGCGTGATCTTGCGGAACTTGTCGGGGTCGAGCGTGTCGAGCGAGACGTTGATCCGGCGCACGCCGTAATCGGCCATCTCCTGCGCGTAGCGCTCCAGCAGCGAGCCGTTGGTCGTCAGCGTCAGCTCCTCCAGCGCGCCCGAGGCGAGATGGCGCGAGAGCGAGCGGAACAGGTTCATGATGTCGCGGCGCACCAGCGGCTCGCCGCCGGTGATGCGCAATTTGCGGGTGCCGCGCTGGATGAAGGCGGTCGAGAGCCGGTCGAGTTCCTCCAGCGTCAGCAAATCGCGCTTGGGCAGGAAGGTCATGTCCTCGGACATGCAGTAGACGCAGCGGAAATCGCAGCGATCCGTCACCGAAATGCGCAGATAGGAGATGTCGCGGCCGAACGGATCGACGAGCGGCGCACGCATCAGCGGGTTCTGGGTCTCGATCAGCACGCTGGGCTATCCTTCGGCCGCCGCGCTGTGAGTGGCTGCGGCGGCATTGTCCTGTATAGAACGCGAGACATTGGCATTGCTGGGGCGCACGTCAAGCGCGGCCACGGTCGCAGTCATCAGGGACCATCGCACGATCATGTCAGCCTGGCCGACCGAACTGCGCCTGTCCAAGGACCGCCGCACCCTGCATGTCGCCTTCGAGGACGGCGCATCCTATGCGCTCGCGGCCGAATTGCTGCGCGTCGAGAGCCCCTCCGCCGAGGTCCAGGGCCATGGCCCGACCCAGAAGAAGACCGTGCCCGGCAAGGCCGCCGTCGAGATCCTGAAGGTCGAGCCGGTCGGCCACTACGCCGTGAAGCTGACCTTCGACGACATGCACGACACCGGCATCTACGCCTGGGACTATCTCCGCGAACTCGGCGAAACGGGCGAGATGAAGATGCAGGCCTATCGCGACGAGCTGGCGCGGCAGGGCCTGTCGCGGGAGCGCGCAGGGCGGGGCTGATCGCGCTGTGGCGTCACGTCGCGCAAGGGTGCATTGTCATACAACCGTCATCCGGAGCCGACACGACAACCGCGCCATTCATATGAAACGGGAGTTGACCATGAGCCTCTTGAAGACGCTGGCCACCCTCGCTGGCGCCACCGCGCTGTCCCTTACCCTTTCCGTCAGCGCCGCATTCGCGCTCGACGCCCGCTTCAAGGATGCCGATGGCGACATGGTCGCCGACGCGCCGACGAACCCGGCCGAGTTCGTCGATCCCGCGACGCTGATCTTCGCCTATACCCCAGTCGAGGACCCCGCCGTCTACGCCAAGGTCTGGGACGAGTTCCTGAAGCATATGGAGAAGGTCACCGGCAAGCGGGTGCAGTTCTTCCCGGTCCAGAGCAATGCCGCCCAGCTCGAGGCGATGCGCGCCGGCCGCCTGCATGTCGCGGGCTTCAACACAGGCTCGAACCCGATCGCGGTGGCCTGCTCCGGCTTCGTGCCCTTCACCATGATGGCCTCGAACAAGAACGAGTTCGGCTACGAGATGGAGATCATCACCTATCCCGGCTCCGGCATCGAGAAGATCGAGGACATCAAGGGCAAGAAGCTGGCCTTCACCTCCGAGACCTCCAATTCCGGCTTCAAGGCCCCGTCGGCCCTGCTGGCGCAGGAATTCAAGATGGAGCCCAAGAAGGACTACGAGCCGGTCTTCTCCGGCAAGCACGACAACTCGATTATCGGCGTCGCCAACAAGGACTATCCGGCTGCGGCCATCGCCAATTCGGTCAAGGCCCGCATGATCGCGCGCAACGTCGTCAAGGCCGACGCGACCAAGGTGATCTACAAGTCGCAGACCTTCCCGACCACCGGCTATGGCTACGCCCACAACCTCAAGCCCGAGCTCGCCGCCAAGGTGAAGGAGGCGTTCTTCAGCTTCAAATGGGACGGCACGGCCCTGCAGAAGGAGTTCGCCTCGGCCGAGCCGCCGCAGGAGAAGTTCACCCCGATCACCTTCAAGGAGCATTGGGAGGTCGTGCGTAATATCGATAAGGCGCTGAACGTCAGCTACGCCTGCAAGTAAGCCGGCTCTGCCGTAAGCTCGCCCTGTTCAGGGGCTGCCGGCCGCGCCAGCGCGGCCGGCGTTGTTTTGGAGGCCGGCATGCTCGTCATCGAAAACCTGACCAAGCGCTACGCCACCGGCGATCTCGCCATCGACGGCGTGACGCTGTCGGTGCCTGCCGGTCAGGTCGTCGGCCTGATCGGCCCCTCGGGCGCCGGAAAATCCTCGCTGATCCGCTGCGTCAACCGGCTGGTCGAACCGAGCGAGGGCGCGATCCGCCTCGGCGACACCGATCTCGCCAGGCTCTCGCGCGGTGCGCTCGGCCAGGCGCGCCGGCGCATGGGCATGATCTTCCAGGAATATGCGCTGGTCGACCGCCTGACCGTGATGGAGAACGTACTCTCGGGCCGGCTCGGCTATGTCGGCTTCTGGCGCTCCTTCCTGCGCCGCTTTCCCCAAGCCGACATCGACCGTGCTTTTGCCGTTCTGGAGCGGGTCGGCCTGACCGACCACGTCGACAAGCGGGCCGACGCGCTCTCGGGCGGGCAGCGCCAGCGCGTCGGCATCGCGCGCGCCCTGGTGCAGGAGCCCGATCTGCTGCTCGTGGACGAGCCGACGGCGAGCCTCGACCCCAAGACGTCGCGCCAGATCATGCGGCTCATCGTCGAAATCTGCGCCGAGCGTCGGCTCGCGGCGATCGTCAACATCCACGACGTCGCGCTGGCCCAGATGTTCGTCCAGCGCATCGTCGGCCTGCGCAGGGGCAAGGTCGTCTTCGACGGCCCGCCCGACGGGCTGACGCCCCAGGTGCTGACCGAGATCTACGGTGCCGAGGACTGGGCCGCGACCATGCGCAAGACCGAGGACGAGGACGAGGCGCGCGACGCTCCCGCTGCCCCGGCCCTGGCGCTCGCATGAGCGCTGTCACCCCCGCGCGGCGCTGGTCGCCGCCGCCGCTGATCGCCAGACCGCTGCTGCGCTACGCGATCTATGGCGGGGTCGCGCTTTATCTCGTGCTGGCGCTTAGCACGGTCGAGGTCAACTGGACGCGGATTTCGGAGGGAGCGGAGCGCGCCGTCCGGCTGTTCGCCGCCTTTCTCCAACCGGATTTCACCTCGCGCTGGGGCGACATCCGCGACGGGCTGCTCGAAAGCCTGACCATGACGGTGACCTCGACCATCGTCGGCGTCGCGATCTCGATCCCGTTCGGCATCGGGGCCGCGCGCAACATCGCGCCGCTGCCGGTCTATGCCTTCTGCCGCGCCTTCATCGCCGTGTCGCGCTCGCTGCAGGAGGTCATCGTCGCCATCCTGCTCGTCGTGCTGTTCGGCTTCGGCCCCTTCGCCGGCTTCCTGACGCTCGCCTTCGCCACCATCGGCTTCCTCGCCAAGCTGCTGGCCGAGGACATCGAGGACATCGACCCGGCGCCGCTGGAGGCGATCCGCGCCACCGGAGCCGGCTGGTGGCAGGTGCTGGCCTATGCCGTGCTGCCGCAGGTCGCGCCGCGCCTGATCGGGCTGTCCATGTATCGTGTCGACATCAACTTCCGTGAATCGGCTGTGATCGGCATCGTCGGCGCCGGCGGCATCGGCGCGACGCTCAACACGGCGATGGACCGCTACGAGTTCGACAGCGCCGCCGCTGTCCTGCTTATCATCATCGGAATCGTGCTCGCCTGCGAATACGTCTCCGGCTTCATCCGCGCGAAGGTTCAGTGATGCCGGTCGAGATCGCTGCCGACGGCACGAAACTCTGGCGGCGGCGCACGACGCTGGCCGACCGGCTGCATTTCGCCGGCTGGCTGGCCCTGCTGCTGCTCCTCGTCTTCACCTGGCAGGTGATGACGAAGGACACGATCTGGGCCTTCGTGCTCGACGCGCCGCGTCAGGCCGCCGATATCGGCTCGCGCATGTGGCCGCCGCGCTGGTCCTATATCGACGCGCTCTGGAAGCCGCTCTGGGACACGCTCAACATGGCGACGCTGGGGACGCTGCTGGGCGTCGCGCTGGCGCTGCCGATCGCCTTCCTGGCCGCCCGCAATACCACGCCGAGCATAGTGTTCGTCCGGCCCGTCGCGCTGCTCGTGATCGTCTCGTCGCGCTCGATCAACGCCATCATCTGGGCGCTCATTCTGGTGACGATTCTGGGGCCGGGCGTGCTCGCCGGCATCATCGCGATCGCGCTGCGCTCGATCGGCTTCATCGCCAAACTGCTCTACGAGGCGATCGAGGAGATCAACATCGAGCCGGTCGAGGCGATCCGCGCCACCGGCGCCTCGCCGCCGCAGGTGCTGGCCTGGGGCATCTGGCCGCAAGTGACGCCGGCCTTCGCCGGCATCACCGTCTTCCGCTGGGACATCAACATCCGCGAGGCGACGGTGCTCGGACTCGTCGGCGCGGGCGGCATCGGCGTCAACCTCGAAGGTTCGATGAACATCCTGGCCTGGCCGCAGGTCACGCTGATCCTGCTCGTCATCCTCGCCACGGTGGTGGTGAGCGAATGGGTCTCGGCGAAGATCCGCCACGCCATCATCTGAAGCGTCGTCGCGGTGCATGTTGGCGCGGCGAGGATTGGCGGCATGAACGGTCTAAGCGCAAGCGCAGCAACTCGCCGGGCTGGATGGGCGACACGCTGTCCTCAATCGTCTTGAACGAAGAAGGCCGGCGTCTTCGCCGGCCTTCTTTATACTCTCAACGGAACCTGGTTCAGCGCGCGACCACGACCCGCGTGCCGACCTTGACGCGCTCGTAGAGGTCGATGACGTCCTCGTTGAGCATGCGGATGCAGCCCGACGAGACAGCCTGGCCGATCGTCTCAGGCTCGTTGGAGCCGTGGATGCGGTAGAGCGTCGAGCCGAGATAGAGGGCGCGGGCGCCCATCGGGTTCTCCGGGCCGCCGGGCATGAAGCGCGGCAGGTCGGGGCGGCGCTTCAGCATCTGGGCGGGCGGGGTCCAGGTCGGCCATTCGGTCTTGCGGGTGATGCTCTGCGAGCCGGCCCAGTCGAATCCCGGGCGGCCGACGCCGACGCCGTAGCGCATCGCCTTGCCATCGGGCATGACGAGATAGAGCCGGCGCTCGCTGGTGTTGATCACGATCGTGCCGGGGCGGTGCGAGCCGCCATAGGAGACGATCTCGCGCGGAATCGCGGTCGCCTGCGCCTTGGCGGGATCGACCGCCTGGAACAGCGGCTGGCGGGTCAGCGGGTCGATCTCTGCATGGGCGGAGGTGGCCACAGTGAGCAGGCCAAGGCCGGCAAGCGTGGCCATACGGAAAAAGCGGTTCATCAGGACCTCGGGCGGACGGCGGGGGGGCGCGGATCATGAAATTGACCTCAAAAGGTCAACGTCTTCTCAATTTTCTGTCAGAGTCCCTCATTCTCCGCTAGTGCGCGCTCATCACATCGGTGCGAGGCAACAGGCTTTGCAGCCTCCCGTTGCGCGTCTGCAACATGATTGACGCAAGGTTAGCTCTTGAGCACGGCGCAGGCCCCGCCGCGCTCTCTGATGCGCGCGCACAGCGCCGTGGCCTCGGCCCGCGTCTGCGCCGGCAGCCTGACGCGGTAGAAGGCGCGCGTGCCCCGGCTGCGCAGCCGCGTGCCGATCACCATCGGGCGAACCTCGCCCAGGATGGCGCGGTAGCGGCCGGCGCTGCGCTGGAAGGCCGACAGGGCGCGGGCCTTGACGAAATTGCCGGCGAGCTGGACGCCCCAGGGCGCGAACGCCGCCTCGGCGATGCCAGGCAGCGGCGGACGCCCGGCCCGGATCGCCGCGACGGTCACCGCGCATTCGGCATTCGCATCCGGGGCGGCGGGCCGTCCGGGGAGGCTGCGTCCCTCCGGGCCGGCGCGCGCATCCTCCGCCCAGTCGTCGGCGGTCGCGCCCGTGATCGCCAGCACATAATTCTCCGTCTCGAAGGGCAGCACGCCGCGCCCGGCACGCCAGGTCGCGACGCGCGCAGGCCCGCCATTATAGGCCGCCGCCGCCAGCCCCCAATTGCCGAAGCGGGATTTGAGGTCGGCCAGCAGTTGCGCGGCCTTGGGGATCGCCTGCTCGGGGTCGAATGGGTCGGCGAGGCCGCGCTCGCGCGCCGTGCCGGGCATGAACTGGGCCACGCCTTGCGCGCCGGCGGGACTGGTGACGCCGGATCGAAAGCTCGATTCCTGGAAGATCAGCCGGGTCAGGAAACCGGGCGGGACGCTGTTCCCGGCGGCTGCCGCGTCGATCAGCCGGCACAGGGCCGCGTCGATGCCCGAGGAGGGCGGCTCCTGCGCCGTCGCTGGCGCAGCCGGCGCGAGCAGCGCGCTGCCAATCGCGGCGACGAGCAGCAGAGGCCGCGTCACGACAGCCTTCGCCCGTTCAAACGAAGCGCTTGGCCGCAACGGCCGTGATCTCGATCGCGTAGCCGGGCTGGGCCAGCGCTGCCTGCACCGTGGCGCGGGCCGGCGCATGGCCGGGCGCGACCCAGGCGTCCCAGACCGCATTCATCTCGGCGATCTTGCCGATGTCGGTCAGGAAGATCTGGACGCTAAGCAGCCGGTCCTTGCCGCAACCGGCCTGGGCCAGCGTGTCCTCGAGCAGCGCCAGAACCTCCGCCGTCTGTTCGGCCAGGGCTGAGCCTTGCGTCGTCTCGGCGACATGGCCGGCGAGGAAGACAATGCCGTTGAAGGCAGCGGCGTCGCACCAGCGTGGGGTGAGGCCGGTTCGTTCGATGGTCATGGCGTCAGGCTCGCTATCGGTGAATGCGCTCCCACCATAGGCTGGCGAGCGCGCACGCGACCACGCCAAAAGCATCTGCCGCGTATTGAACAGCCGGGCGCAGCGTCACAGGTCAGATTTCGATGGGGTGGATGGTGGGCGACACAGGGATCGAACCTGTGACCACTCCCGTGTGAAGGGAGTGCTCTACCGCTGAGCTAGTCGCCCGCACCGGCGCTTCTCCTAGTCGCCGCGCCCGGCTGCGTCAAGAATGCGTCGCCGCAATCGCCAGAACCTCCCGCACCGCCGCCGCCAGCTCGTCGAAATGCTGGATCACCCGGTCCGGGTTCAGGCTCTCGATGGCGACGTCGGTATAGCCGAAGGGCACGCAGATCGAGGGGATGCCGGCGGCCCGCGCCGTGTCGATGTCGGTGCGCGAATCGCCAATCATCACGGCGCGGCGCGGATCGCCGCCGGCGGCCTCGATCGTCAGCGTGAGATGGCGCGGATCGGGCTTGTGGTAGGGGAAGCTGTCGCGTCCGGCCACGGCGGCGAAGCGGTCGGCGATGCCGAAATGGTCGAGGATCAGGCGCGTGTGCAGGATCGGCTTGTTGGTGCAGACCGCCAGCTTGAAGCCCTCCGCTTCGAGCGTCGCCATCGCGTCCATCACGCCGTCATGGATGAAGCTGTCGGATGCGACATCCTGCGCATAGATCAGCAGGAAATCCTCGAAAAGCCGCTCCAGCGTCTCAGGTTCCAGCGGCTTGCCCGAGACGCGGAATCCACGCTCGATCAGCGCGCGCGCGCCGGCGCCGACCAGTTCGCGCGCCCGCTCCAGCGGCAAGGCGGGCAGCTGTTCGCGGACCAGGATGATATTGAGCACGCGCATGATGTCGGGCGCGGTCTCGGCCAGCGTGCCGTCGAGATCGAACACGACGATGGGGGACAGGCTCATGGACGGCTCCGGCGGTCTGGCGTCCGGCGCATAAAGGGCGTCGCGCCCGGCTTGGCAAGCGATCCATCCGGCAAACGGGAGATCGCGCATCGAACCGTCGATGCTGCGATGATAGGCTGGCCGCGATTCGGCGGTCTGGCCGTCGTGGAGGGTTGCGCCGTGGTGTCGATGGGTCTGGAGCGGCTGGGCGGTCTCGTCGGAGGCTTTGCTCTGATGGTGGCGTGTCTCGTGCCGGCCGGCGGAGCGCTCGCCGCGCCCTTCGAGTTCGCGCCCGCGCCGCAGAACGACCTCAACCGCATCTACAGGGTCGATCGCGCCACCGGCGAGGTCGGGGCCTGCCAGTTCCAGCTCAAGGACGGCGGCGTCGGCATCACCATCTGTTTTCCGGCCGGCGAGGGCGCGGGTCCGCAGGCGCCGAGCGACTACCTGCTCGTGCCGTCCCGCCATGAGCGCGAGGGCGGCATCTTCCGCGTCAATGTCCGCACCGGCGAGATGAGCATCTGCTACGTCTTCGACGACAAGGTGGTCTGCACGCCGCAGGCGAAATGACGGCGCTCCCGACCGAGCCTGAAGCAAGGATGCCGATGAACCCCGACGATCTGAAGAAGCTCGCCGCCGCCCGCGCGCTCGAACTGGTGCGCCCCGGAATGCGGCTGGGCCTCGGCACGGGCTCGACCGCGAAGCATTTCGTCGATCTGCTGGGAGCGCGCGTCGCCAGCGGGCTCGATGTTCTCTGCGTCGCGACCTCCCAGGCGACGCAGGCGCAGGCGCAGGCGCTCGGCATCGCGATGTCGAGCCTCGACGAGACGCCGGAACTCGACCTCACCGTGGACGGAGCCGACGAGATCGATCAGCAGCTCCGGCTGATCAAGGGCGGCGGCGCGGCCCATCTGCGCGAGAAGATCGTCGCCAGCGCCTCCCGGCGCATGATCGTCATCGCCGACGACGCCAAGCTGTTCGAACGCCTCGGGCGCTATCCGCTGCCGATCGAGGTCGTGCCGTTCGGGCTGGAGGCGACGCGCCGTGCCGTGGCGAGAGCGATCGAATCGTCCGGCGAGGCCGGCGAACTGGTGCTGCGGCGGCGTCCCGACGGCACCGCGCTCGTCACCGACAACGGCAACCACATCCTCGACGCGCATCTGCGCGCGATCGGCGCGCCGGAGCGCCTCGCGACCGCGCTGAACGCTGTGCCCGGCATGGTCGAACACGGTCTGTTCCTCGGCATCGCGTCGGGCGCGATCCTGGCCGGCGCGGGCGGTCTGCGGCTGCTCGGCGCAATCGAATGATTCCCACAGCAGGAAAAGCGCGCTAAGGGGGCCTCATCGCGCGGTCGCCCGGCCGCCCCACCCATGAAGGTTGCCATGGCCATGTTCCGTCACCGTCTCGTCGCCGCGGCGTTCGCGCTCGTCCTTCCCGCCATGACGATCTCTGTGCCCGCCATTTCGCAGACGGCCGCGCCCGTTGCCTCGCCGCTGTCGGCGTCGCACATCCAGGCGGCGCGCGAGGTGCTCGAACTCACCGGCATCACCCAGACCTTCGAGCAGATCTTCACCGAGTTTCGCGACAACACGCGCCAGCTCGTCACGACGACGCGTCCCGAGATGCTGAAGGACCTGGACGAGGTCGTGGCCGGGCTGAAGCCCGAGTCCGACAAGCGCCGCGAGGACATCACGCTGGGCGCCACGGAGGTCTTCGCCCGCCGCTTCACCGAGTCCGATCTGAAGGAGATCGCGGTCTTCTTCCGCTCGCCGGTCGGGCAGCGCTATCAGTCGCTGCGCAACACGGCGCTCGAGGACGTGTTCAAGCTGCTCACGCCCTGGAGCCTGCAGACCAGCAACTTCCTGTTCGACCGTTTCGCCGAGGAAATGCGCAAGCGCGGGCATAATCTCTGACGAAGCCGATCTCGACGGCTTCAGTTGACCGGTCCGCGCGGGCCGGAGCCGTCGCGCTTCTGCAGGTCAGGGCTCACCCCGCTGCGGCGATTGACCATCACGGTCACGAGCCAGAGCAGGACGCCGACGCCGATCAGCACGCCTGCGATGTTGTACTGAACCATGTCGCGCCCGGTCCACGGGCCGGCGAAGAACGCGCAGGCCAGCGCGCCCAGTATGGGTAGGATGGTCGGCGTCCGGAAATGCTCGTGCTCGACCTTGTCCTTGCGCAGAACCAGCACGGTGATGTTGACGACGGTGAAGACGCACAGCAGCAGCAGCGCCGTCGTGCCGCCCAGCGCCGGCACCTCGCCGACGAAGGTGATCAGCGCGAACGCCAGCAGCGTGGTGAAGCCGATCGCAATATAGGGCGTGCGCCGCGTCGCATGGACCTTGCCGAGGATCGGCGGCAGCACGTGCTCGCGGCTCATGCCGTAGACCAGCCGGCTCGCCATCAGCATGTTGATCAGCGCGCTGTTGGCCACCGCGAACATGGTGATCAAGCCGAAGATCCAGAGCGGGAAGTTCGGCGCGCCGGCCTGCACCACCTTGAGCAGCGGCGTCTCGCCCTCCGCGAGTTGGTCGGGCGGCACGAGCGTGATCGCCGCGATCGAGACCAGCACATAGATCACGCCGGTGATGACGAGCCCCGCCAGCAGGACTTTCGGGAAGATCCGGCTCGGTTCCTTCGTCTCCTCGGCCATGTTCACCGAATCCTCGAAGCCGACCATGGCGAAGAAGGCGAGTGTGGTGGCCGCGATCACCGGCCAGACCATGCCGCCGTCATCCGTCGCCTTGAACTCCAGCACGCGCGAGACGTCGCCCTGTCCGGCCATGATCGCCATCGCGCCGATCGTGATGATGATCAGAAGCCCGGTCAGCTCGACGCAGGTCAGGACGACATTGGCCTTCACGCTTTCGCCGACGCCGCGCAGGTTGACGATGGCGACGAGCGCCATGAAGCCGAGGCCGATCAGCGTTATGCCGACGCCGCCCGACAGGCCGAGCCCCAGCGCGCTTGACATGTTGGCCGCGAACGCGCGCGAGGCGGTCGAGGCCGAGGTGATGCCTGAGCACATCACTGCGAAAGCGACGATAAAGGTGATGAAATGGACGCCGAAGGCCTTGTGCGTGTAGAGCGCCGCGCCCGCCGCGCGGGGATATTTCGTCACCAGTTCGAGATAGCTGAACGCCGTCACCAGCGCGACGACGAAGGCGATCACGAAGGGCAGCCAGACCACGCCGCCGACCTGCTTCGCCACCTGCCCGGTCAGCGCATAGATGCCGGTACCGAGGATGTCGCCGACGATGAAGAGCAGCAGCAGCCAGGGTCCCATCACGCGGTTGAGGCTGGGCTCGGCCGTCGGTTGCGACGAAGCGGGAAGGGCGGTGTCGCTCATGATGCATCCTCCGAGGCGGCGTTGCGAGGCAAGCTGCCGCGCGCCACCGATCTCTAGAGAACACATTCACGCCATATTTGTTCATGCGCCGCTCGCGCAGCGTGCATGTCGCGGCGGTGGGCGTCAGTCCTCGGCCGCTTTGAATCGGCTTAGCCTGTTCATCACGAAGGGCGCGACCAGCGCGATGAAGGACAGCCCGAGCAGCGTCGCTGAACCGGGGTTCTCCAGCAGGATCATCGGGTCGCCGAGGCTGATCTGCAGGGCGCGCCGCAATTGCGCCTCCGCCATCGGCCCCAGGATCAGCCCGACCACCATGGGCGCGACCGGGTAGTCGTAGCGCCGCATCAGATAGCCGAGATAGCCGAACAGGAAGAGCATGCCGAGTTCGACCGGCGAGGGGTTCACGGCCAGCGTGCCCATCGTCGCGAAGACGAGGATGCCGGCATAGAGCCAGGGCTGCGGGATCGCCAGCAGCCGGACCCAGAGGCCGATCAGCGGCAGGTTGATGATCACCAGCATGACGTTGGCGATGAACAGCGAGGCGATCAGGCCCCAGACCAGATCGGGCTTCTCGGCGAAGAGCAGAGGACCGGGGTTCAGCCCATATTGCTGGAAGCCCGCCAGCATGATCGCGGCCGTCGCCGAGGTCGGCAGGCCCAGCGTCAGCAGCGGCACCAGAACGCCGGCGGCGGCCGCGTTGTTGGCGGCTTCAGGCCCGGCGACGCCCTCGATCGCGCCCTTGCCGAACTCGCCCGGATATTTGCAGAGCCGCTTCTCGGTCGAATAGCTCAGGAAGGTCGGCACCTCGGCGCCGCCAGCCGGCAACGCGCCGATCGGGAAGCCGAAGGCCGTGCCGCGCAGCCAGGGCGCCCAGGAGCGTTTCCAGTCCTGCTTGCTCATCCAGAGTGAGCCCCTGATCGGCACGATCTCCTCCGGCGCGCGGAAACGCTTGGACGCCACGAACAGCGCCTCGCCGACGGCGAAGAGCCCGACCGCCAGCGTCGTCACCTCGATGCCGTTCAGGAGTTCCGGCACGCCGAAGGTCAGCCTTGCCTGCCCGGTCAGCTTGTCGATGCCGATCAGCCCAAGCGAGATGCCGATGAACAGGCTGGTCAGGCCGCGCAGGGGCGAATCGCCGAAGGTCGCCGAGACCGTGACGAAGGCCAGGATCATCAGCGCGAAGTAATCCCACGGCCCGAACTTGACCGCGATCTCGACCAGCCAGGGCGCGAGGAAGGCGAGCCCGATCGTTGCGATCAGCCCCGCCACGAAGGAGCCGATCGCGGCGGTGGCCAGCGCCGGCCCGCCGCGCCCGGCCTTGGCCATCTTGGAGCCTTCCAGCGCTGTCGCCAGCGATGCGCTCTCGCCGGGCGCATTCAGCAGGATCGCGGTGGTCGAGCCGCCATACATGCCGCCGTAATAGATGCCGGCGAACATGATCAGCGAGCCGCCGGGATCGAGCTTGAACGTCACCGGCAGCAAAAGCGCCACCGTCAGCGCCGGGCCGATGCCGGGCAGAACGCCCACAGCCGTGCCGAGGAAGACGCCGATCAGGGCGAAGAGCAGCTTCGACGGTTCGAGCGCGACCGAGAAGCCGTTCATCAGGGCGACAAGGGTTTCCATCGTCTTGGCGGCCTTTACAGGAACAGGCGTTCGAGCGGCCCCGACGGCAGGGTCAGCGTCAGCAGCTTCGAGAACATCAGGAAGATCGCCAGGCCGAGTCCAAGCCCGATGCCGAGATCGGCCGGCAGGGCCTCGCGGCCGAAACCACGCGCCGTGCAGGCGAAGACGATGGCGGTCGCGGCGATGAAACCGCCGCCTGCCGCCACGCATACGACAAGGCCGACGAGCCCGCCGATGATCCAGAGGATGGCGCGGTTGTCGGCCGCCTCGGGCTTGGGGATGCCGTCCCGAAACGCCACGACAAGATGGGCGAGGCCGAGCACGACGAGGCCCGCGCAGACGACATAGGGCATCGCCGTCGGCCCCAGGCCGTAATTCGAGACGATGGTCTGCTTCGAGGCGTCATGGGCGACCAACGCCGCCAAGCCCAGCAGCAGCCCTGCGACGATAAGGGCCGGACGATCGACGCCACGGGCGGGTGAAGCTGGAGTCATGGCGTCTCTCGTTCAGGCGGATGGCGAATTGGCGAATGGATGAAGACTGCGAAGGGCGAGGGTGAACCGCTGTCACCTCGCCCCTCGCCATCCGCTCGTTTTACTTCACCAGGCCGACATCCTTCATCACCTTGGCAACACGCGCATCCTCGGCCTTCAGGAAGGTCTCGAACTCGGCGCTGGCGAGATAGGCGTCGTCCCAGCCACGCGCCTTCAGGATCTCGGCCCACTCCTTCGACTTCACCATCTTGTCCATGGCGTCGGAGAGAACCTTGCGCTGGTCGGCGCTGATGCCGGGAGGGGCGACGACCGAACGCCAGTTCAGCAGTTCGACATCGACGCCCTGCTCCTTGAAGGTCGGTGCGTCGGGCGCATTGCCGAGGCGCTTGGGCGAGGAGACGGCAATGACGCGCAGCTTGCCGGCCTTGATCTGGCCCTCGAACTCGCCATAGCCGGACACGCCGGCGGTCACGCGTCCGCCGAGCATGGCGGCCAGCGCCTCGCCGCCGCCGGAGAAGGCGATGTAGTTCACCTTGCTGGTGTCGCCGCCGACGGCGCCCGTCACCAGGGCCGCGAGGATGTGGTCGGCGCCGCCGGCCGAGCCGCCAGCCCAGGTCACCTTGCCGGGATCGGCCTTGATCCGGTCGCCGAGATCCTTGGCGTTCTTGATCGGCGATTCGGTCGGCACGACCACGACGAGCGCCTCGGCCGTCAGCCGCGCGATCGGCGTCGTCTGGCTCAGGTTGACCGGAGACTTGTTGAGCAGGATCGCGCCGACCATGACGAAGCCGTTGACCATCAACTGGCTGCCGTCGCCCTTGCCGCTGTTGATCAGCTGGGCGAGGCCGATGGTGCCGCCGGCGCCGGTGACGTTGGCGACCTGCACGCTCTTGGCGATGCCCGACTGCGTCAGCGCCTGCTGCATCGAGCGGGCCGTGCCGTCCCAGCCGCCGCCGGGCGCGGCCGGAGCCATGATCTTGAGTTCGAGTTGGGCGAAGGCGGCCGTGGTCAGACCGGCGAGGGCGACCGCCGTCACGGCCGTGCGCTTCAGAATGGATGTCAGCATGGTGGTTCCTCCCATCGCGGATTCTCCGCTGGTTCGTTTCGGCAGTGGCGCGTTGACGCAGCTTCCGTCAATTGCTCCAGATTGCATAATCTCAAGTCAAGGTCTTTCGCATGGCGGCCACGTTGCGGGAAGACGTGCGGCGCTCATGTCGGTTCACCGCAGGCCTACGTCCGGTCACGCGGCTTTTGCTTTGCCGCCCCGGTCGCGATCGCGTAAGCGCTCCGCCATGAACCCGACGCCAGTCACGCTTCATCCCGGGTATGAGCTGCAAGCCGACGCACCCGCGGCGCGTCGCGCCCGTGCGCTCGAGAGGCTTGGCGCAGGGCTGCTGGTCGCGCTGCCGCTGGCAATGTGGCTAGCCAACCGTTCGGCTCCGCTCCTGCTCGGCCTGTCAGCAGCCGCATTCCTCGCGGCGCTCTGGCAGCGCGGCGGCCTTTCCGGCCTGTTCGAGCGCCTGCGCGGTGCGCTCGCGAGCCCGATCGGCCTTGCGATCGCAGCCTTCCTGCTCTGGTCGCTCGTCTCGCTCGGCTGGAGCCATCGCCCGGCGCAAGGGCTGGCGATGTGGGGCGAATTCGCCTTGCCGCTAGTCTGCGGCCTCGCCATCGCCGCGAGCGGCGGATTGAGGCCAGACATCCGCCTGTCGCGTGCGCTCGCCGTGGCGATCATTCTGGCCTGCGCGCTGATCATGGTCGAGCTGGCGAGCGGGCTGTCCCAGCGCGCCCAGCTTGGCATCGGCCGGCCCTATGGCTTCATCTTCAACCGCCCGGTCCTGACCTGCGTCGTGCTGCTGGCGGCCGCCCTGCCGCCGTTGCTGCACCGTGGCGCGACGCGGCGGGCCGACAGGGCGCTCGCCATCGTTCTGGTCGCGAGCGTGGGCGCGCTCGCCATCGTCGCCGACAGCGGCGCGGCCGTGCTCGGCTTCGGCATCCTGCTGCTGGTCTGGACGCTGGCGCTGCTCGCGCCCCGGCCGACGCTCGTCCTCGTCGCGTTTGGCTTCATTGCGACGATGACGCTCGCCCCGATGCTGGGCCTGCTCACCAATGCCGCCTTGCCGCCCGCCCTGCACAAGACGCTGGCGCAATCCCACACACGCGAACGCGTCGCGATCTGGCTTAGCTTCGGCGAGGCGATCCGCGCCCGGCCCCTGATCGGCTCGGGCTTCGGCGCGTCGGCCGCGCTCGACAGCCATCCCGTTGCCGCTCACGTAGCGCCCCTGCATCGCGACATGCTCGCGGTCGGCCATCCTCACAGCGCGCCGATGCAGGCCTGGGTCGAGACCGGAATCGTCGGCGCGGCCTGCCTCGCCTTCGCAGGCCTCGCGCTGCTCTGGCGGCTGCGACATCTGCCGGGGCGAAATCTCGCGCCGCGCCTGGCGCTGTTTGCGATGGCGTTCGGCGTAGCCTCCGTCGCGCATGGCGCCTGGCAGGGCTGGTGGATCGCCGCGCTGGCCGCAGGCGCGGTCTGGCTCTCGACCGGGCTCGGCCAACACGATCAAGAAAAAAGAGACCAGTAATGAGCGAATTCGACGTCGATCTCTTCGTCATCGGGGCTGGCTCGGGTGGAACCCGCGCCGCCCGCATCGCGTCCGGCCATGGCGCACGCGTCATGATCGCGGAGGAGGACCGCATCGGCGGCACATGCGTGATCCGGGGCTGCGTGCCCAAGAAGCTCTTCGTCTATGCCAGCCGCTTCACCGAGGATTTCGAGGACGCCGCCGGCTTCGGCTGGACGGTCGCCAAGCCGAGCTTCGACTGGGCGACCCTGCGCGAGGCCGTCGCCAGCGAGGTGACGCGGCTGTCGGGCCTCTATCGCAAGGGGCTGGAGGCAGCCGGCGTCGCGATCCGCGAGGAGCGCGCCGTGGTCGAGGGGCCCCATGAGGTGCGCCTGCAGAAGAGCGGCGACCTGATCCGGGCCAAGCATATTCTCGTCGCCACGGGAGGCTGGCCAGCCTTCGATCCGCCGATCCCCGGCGGCGAACTCGGCATCTCGTCCAACGAGGTCTTCCATCTGCCGAGCCTGCCCAAGCGCATGCTCGTCGTCGGCGGCGGCTATATCGCGCTCGAATTCGCCAGCGTCTTCGCGCGGCTCGGCGTCGCGGTGACGCTGCTGCATCGCGGCGACAACGTCCTGCGCGGCTTCGACGAGGATATCCGCACCCGTCTGCGCGACGCGCTCTCCCATGCCGGCATCACGCTCAGGCTCGGCTGCACCGTCGACCGGATCGAGGATCTCGGCGGCGGGGTGAAGCGCGCCCATTGCGCCGCGGGCGCACCGATCGATGCGGAGGTGATCCTGGTCGCGACCGGCCGGCGGCCGCATACGGCAGGGCTCGGGCTGGAACAGGCCGGCGTGGAGCTCGGCCCGATCGGTCAGGTCATCGTGGACCGGGATTCAGGAACCAGCGTTCCCTCGATCCATGCCGTCGGCGACGTCACCAACCGCATCAACCTGACGCCGGTCGCCATCCGCGAGGGCCATGCCTTCGCCGATTCGACTTTCGGCGGGAAGCCCTGGCGCATGGAGCATGGCCTCGTGGCGTCCGCCGTCTTCACCACGCCGGAGATCGGCACGGTCGGCCTGTCCGAGCAGCAGGCCCTTGCCGGCGGCCATGAGCTGCGCATCTTCGAGTCCGGTTTCCGCCCGATGAAGGCGACGATCTCCGGTCGGCAGGAGCGCATCTACATGAAGCTCGTGGTCGATGCGAAGACCGACAAGATGCTTGGCGTCCACATCCTCGGCCATGACGCCGGCGAGATCATCCAGGCTGTCGCCATTGCCGTAACGATGGGCGCGACCAAGGCCGATTTCGACGCCACCATCGCGCTGCATCCCAGTGCTGCGGAAGAGCTTGTGACGATGCGGACGGCGCGGGCGGGCTGATTGCGTCGATACTTGATGAGGCCTATTCTAGAACTCTCGATACGTATTCTAGAATGGAAATGTCGCCATGGGCATCAGCATCAAGAACGACGAGGTCGAGGCGCTGGCCCGCAGACTCGCCACCAAGCATGGCAAGGGCCTGACCGAGATCGTCCACGAGGCGCTGCGCGAGAAGGCCGAGCGCGAGGCTGCCGAGCCGACGCTGTGGGAGAAGCTCGCGCCGATCCATGCCGAACTGGCGAGGGCTGGCAAGACCGGGCTCAAGGCCGACAAAGCTTTTTACGACGAGATCAATGGCGAGGACGAGCGCCGATGATCGTCGTCGATGCTTCGGCAGTGGTCGCAATGATGGCGCGCGAGGATGACGGAGCCGAGTTTGCCGATCGCCTGGAGGCTTGGCCGCGTGGCGCGGGCCTTCGACGGACATCGACGGTGACGATGTGGGAGGCGGCCTTGGCCGTTGCGCGGCTGAACCGGGTGAGTCGAAATCGGGCGCTGGAACTGGTCGAGCAGTTTTGCGCTCTTGCTGCGATTGATCCCGTCGCGCCCGACATGACAATCACAACACTCGCCGTCGCGGCCGCCGAGCGCTACGGCATGGGCGGCGGCCGGCCTGGCATCCTCAATCTCGGCGACTGCTTTTCCTACGCGACCGCGAAGCATCTGAACGCCGCGCTGCTGTTCAAGGGCGAGGATTTTAGCGGCACGGATATCGCAGTGGCATGACCGGCCGGCGGCCACGTCCGCCACATCTGTTTCGCATGATTCAAAATCCGAGTTGCTTGAATCAGGATGCGAGCAACCTGAATCGCTGCCTTCGCGGTCGGCTGCATCGCCTTGCATCGACTCAGGATTCCTGATCGGAGCTGACAAGCGGAGGCCATGCGCTCCGACCCGCCGCCCTCGCCGCAGTGGCCAGCCCGCCATCTTGGGTGTATAGGCCCGCCTTCGCGCTGACACGAGGTTAACAGCCGCGCGATTGTCGAAGCAGGAGCAGACCGATGTCCGAGCGGTGGACGCCAGAGAGCTGGAGGCATAAGCCCGTCCAGCAGATTCCGGATTATCCGGACCAGGCAGCCCTTAAGGCGGTAGAGCAGCAGCTCGCCGGCTTTCCGCCGCTGGTTTTTGCAGGCGAGGCGCGCAAGCTCAAACGGGCGTTGAGCAATGTCGCCGCGGGCGAGGCCTTCCTGCTGCAGGGGGGCGATTGCGCCGAGAGTTTCGCCGAGCATTCGGCCGACAACATCCGCGATTTCTTCCGGCTCTTCCTGCAGATGGCGGTAGTGCTGACCTTCGCCGGCGGCTCGCCGGTGGTGAAGGTCGGGCGCATCGCCGGTCAGTTCGCCAAGCCCCGCTCGGCCCCGATGGAGACGATCGGCGGCGTCGAGCTGCCGAGCTACAAGGGCGACATCGTCAACGACATCGAGTTCACGGCCGGGGCGCGCATCCCCGATCCGCGCCGCCAGCTCGAGGCCTATCGCCAGTCGGCCGCGACGCTGAACCTGCTCCGCGCCTTCGCCACCGGCGGCTACGCCAATCTCGACCATGTCCATGGCTGGATGCTGGGCTTCGTCAAGGACTCACCCCAGTCGCATCGCTACACCGAGGTGGCCGGACGCATCACCGAGGCGCTCGACTTCATGCGCGCCATCGGCATCGATCCCGAGACGCATCCGGAGATGCGGATGACGGATTTCTACACCAGCCACGAGGCGCTGCTGCTCGGCTACGAGCAGGCGATGACGCGTACGGATTCGACCACCGGCGAGTGGTACGACACCTCTGGCCACATGGTTTGGATCGGCGATCGCACGCGCCAGCTCGACCACGCCCATGTCGAGTTCTTCCGCGGCATCAAGAATCCGATCGGCCTGAAATGCGGCCCCTCGACCACTGTCGACGGGCTGCTGAAGCTGATCGAGGTGCTCGACCCGCAAAACCAGCCGGGGCGTCTGACCCTGATCGGCCGCTTCGGCGCCGACAAGGTCTTCGACAACCTGCCGGCGCTGGTGCGCGCCATCAAGCGGGAAGGGCGCAACGTCGTCTGGTCCTGCGACCCGATGCACGGCAACACGGTCAAGGCCGGCAACTACAAAACCCGGCCCTTCGACCTGATCCTGACCGAGGTGAAGAACTTTTTCGCCGTGCATCAGGCGGAAGGGACGCATGCCGGCGGCCTGCATCTGGAGATGACCGGCAAGAACGTCACCGAATGCACCGGCGGCGCGCGCGGCATGACCGACGCGGACCTCAACGATCGCTACCACACGGTCTGCGACCCGCGCCTCAACGCCGAGCAGGCGCTGGAGCTCGCCTTCCTCGTCGCCGAACTGGTCAAGCGCGAACGGTCAGGGCGCGCGCGGCCGGCGGTCGAGGCGGCGGAGTGAGGCTCAGCGGGCGGTATCGGTTGCCCAGTCGAGCAGTTGCAAAGTTGGCCCGATCCGGGAGAAGTGGCGCTGGTTGTTCGTAATCAGCGCCGCTTTCGCACCCAGCGCAGCGGCCGCGATCATCATGTCTGTCTCTCCGATGGGTTTCCCGGTGGTCGTGAGCTTATGCCTGATTTCGGCATAGTGCTCGGCCGCCGCCTCGTCCCAGACCAGCGTCGCGAAAAGGGCGAGAAAGCGCCTGACGCCGAGATGCAGCCGGTGATCGGGCGCGAGGCTTTGGAGACCATAGAGCAACTCCACGCGCGTGATCACCGAGATGCAGACCTGCTCCGGCGGCAATGCGGCGAGCCTTGCGACGAGGGCTGGCGAACGAGTCTTGATCACATAGCTCGCGGCGTCGGTGTCGAGCATGTGCAGCATGTCAGTCGTCGTCGCTGAACAGCTTGCGATCGGTCGATATGACGTTCATGGGCCGCTCGGCCATGAACTCGTCGGGCACATCGATCGTCTTCATCAGCGCAAGGAAATCGTCCCATGCGGCCGCTCCGGGACGGCTCGAGAGGATCACATCGCCGGTCTGCTCGTCACGCCTCACATAAACTTCCGTGCCGGGAAACCGGAACTCGGCCGGCAACCTGACGGCCTGGCTGGCGCCGTTCTGGAAAAGCCTAGCGGTTCGACTTGGGGACATTTGGCATACTTCCGCGAGAGTCTATGCGAGAGTATAGATTGTCCAGATCGATGACGCAATTTGGCCCTGCGGCCCCGCTCAGAACTTCAGCGCGGCGCCGACGCGGGCGGTGTTCACGCCGACATCGAGGCCCTCGACATCGTTGAAGCGCGTGTAGAGATATTCCGCACGCAGGATGATGTTGTCGGCTAGGGCAGCCTCGACGCCGCCACCGATGACGCCGCCATAGCCCCAGGTGTCCTTCTTCAAGCCAGTCCCTATGCTGGTACTCGGAGGGTCAGCCGATCCCGCGCTGGTCGCAGATATGAACACGTTGGTATTGAAGCGTCCTGCAACAGCCCCGAGCGTGAAGTAAGGCATAACGCGGCCGAAGGCGTAGCCGAAGCGGGCGCGCAGCGAAAACATGTCGTTCAGCCGACCATCTTGTTGGGACAACAGGGTCACGTCGCTGCTTCCGACCTGTCTCCTTCGGGTCATGGAGTATGCTGTCTGCTGATCAACCTTGGTATAGTCGGCCTCGAGCCCGATCACGGCATCACCGAAAGCGAAGTTGTAGCCGGCAAAGCCGCCATAGCCTACTCGGCTGTCGCGGCGCGGCAGGCTCGGCAAGGCGCCCGTTCGATCGACCAAACCCATGATCGGTATTGTCTGAAAGGCATTGGCCGCAAGCTGTTCGTAACGTTCGCTGGCCTCGAAACGCGTCTGGCTCTGGGCGGCGAAACCACCCGCATAAAACCCCGTCCAGCTGAAGCGCTCGCTGAAATAATCGGAGGAGGGCGGTGACGGCGTGTCCTCGATCTGCGATCCGCGCAGGACGGGATAATCGGCTGCAATGGCCTGCGATGCGGTCAGGACCTGCGAGGCGGCGCTGAGGCCGCAGGCGAGCAGGGCGGCTGCGGCGATGGACGGGTTACGCATCTTCGCTTCTCCGGGCGAGGCCTGTGCGGATTTGAGCGCGGCCTGCCCTGATTCATGCGCGATTAACCCTAACGGTCGGTTAAGCCCGCGCGTTGCTGCCGGCTCAGTGCCGCGCTAAAGCCTCGCCATGACCGCGACCTCCCTCCGCATCGCCCTTGCGCAGCTCAACCCGACCATTGGCGACATTGCCGGCAACGCCGCCCTGATCCGCGCCGCGCGCCGGCAGGCGGCTGACGCCGGCGCGGAGCTGGTGGCGTTTCCCGAACTCTGTCTCTGCGGCTGGCCGCCGGAAGACCTCGCGCTCAGCCCGGCCTTGCAGGACGCCTGCCGCAAGGCCTGCGAGGCGCTGGCGCGCGAGACCGCTGACGGCGGCCCGGCGCTGCTGGTCGGCCTGCTTTGGGTCGAGGGCGGCAGGCTCTACAATGGCGTCGCGCTGCTCGATGCCGGGCTGATCCAGTCGGTGCGCTTCAAGGTGACGCTGGAGAAGGATGGCCCTATCGACGAGGCGAGGGCCTTCACGCCCGGCCCCCTGCCGGGGCCGATCGTCTTTCGCGACAAGGTTCGGCTCGGTGTGCCGCTCGGCGGTGATCTCCGCGACGAGGAGGTCGTCGAATGCCTCGCTGAAACCGGGGCGGAACTGCTGCTGGCGCTGGCGGCCTCGCCCTTCCGGCGCGGCGGCGGCGACGCAAGGCTGAGCACCGCCGTCGCCCGCATCGTCGAATCCGGCCTGCCGCTGGTCTGGCTGAACCAGACCGGTGGGCAAGGGGAGCTCGTCTTCGACGGAGCCTCTTTCGCGCTTGCCGCCGACCGCAGCCTGACGCATCAGTTCCCCGCCTTCCGGGACGCGCTCGTCATGACCGACTGGCGGCGCGAGGCCGGGCGCTGGCGCAGCGATCCCGGCGAAGTCGCGGCGGTCGAGACGGGAGACGAGGCCGACTATGCCGCCTGCGTGCTGGGCCTGCGCGATTTCGCCGGAATGAGCGGGCTCGGTCACATCCTGCTGCATGATCTCGGCGATGCCGGCTCCGCATTGGCCGCCGCGATGGCGGCCGATGCGCTCGGGCCGGCCAATGTGCTGTGCGAGGCGGCGGCGACCGGCGACGTCCCGCCGGAGACGCTGGCGATCGTCGGCATCGACGCGTCGCGTCTGGCGCTGGGCGAGGGCGCGAGGCTCGGCGATTTCAACCCGCTAAAGGATGTTCCGGCGACGCAGGTTCGGCGGCTGCTCGCGCTGCGCCGGCGCTGGCGGCCGGCGGGCGCGCTAGGCCCGCAGATGGGCGAGGGCCTCGATGATTTTCCGCCGGCCGACGCCGCGCAGGATGCGATCATCGCCGCGTTGGCCGAACCGGGACTACGCGTTGCCGGCATCGTCGCACGCGGCCATGACCGCGATGTGGTCATGCGGCTGATGCAGGCGCTCCTCCAAAGCGAAGGTGCGCGCCGCCGGGCCGCGCCGGGACCCCTGCTCTCGCCCGAGGCCAAGATGCAGCGCAGCTTGCCGCTCCTTCACCGCTTCGAGGATACTGGATGCGAGCCCCACGAGCCCGACCATGACCTCGTCAAGGGGGTGGGCAGAGCCGGTGGCGAAGCCGTCGATTTCTGAGGCGCTCGATTGCCGCCCTCCGGCAAACCCGCCATAAGCCCAGCCCATGACAACCCCCGCCATGACACCCCCCGCCATGACAACTCCGCTCGTCCGCTCCGCCCCGTCGCCAACCGGCTATCTGCATATCGGCAACGCCCGCTCGGCGCTGTTCAACTGGCTGTTCGCGCGCCGGCATGGCGGCCGCTTCCTGCTGCGCTTCGACGACACCGATCTCAGCCGCTCGACCCCCGAATTCGCAGCCGCCATCGCCGAGGACCTCGCCTGGCTCGGCATCGTGCCAGACGCGGTCATCAGCCAGTCGCAGCGGCTCGCACTCTATGACGAAGCCGCCGCGCGGCTGCGCGATGCGGGCCGGCTCTATCCCTGCTACGAGACCGCCGACGAACTCGACCGCCGCCGCAAGCGCCAGCTCGCGCGCGGCCTGCCGCCGGTCTACGACCGCGCTGCGCTGAGCTTGACCGAAGAGGATCGCACGAGGCTTGAGGCCGAGGGCAGGCGGCCGCACTGGCGCTTTAAACTGGACGCCCGCGTCGTCGCCTGGAACGACCTCGTGCGTGGCGAAGCCCATGTCGATTGCGCCTCCCTGTCGGATCAGGTGCTGATCCGCGAGGATGGCAGCTATCTCTACCATCTGCCCTCGGTCGTGGACGATGCGCAGACCGGCATCACCCATATCATCCGGGGCGAGGACCACGTCACCAACACGGCGGTTCATATCCAGATCTTCGAGGCGCTGGGCGCTTCGCTGCCGGTTTTCGCGCACCACAATTTGCTGACCACGGTCAGCGGCGAGGGGCTGTCCAAGCGCCTCGGCCATCTCTCGCTGCGGGGCTTGCGCGAAGCGGGCGTGGAGTCGCTCGCCGTGGCGGCGCTGGCGACGCTGACCGGCTCGTCCGATGCGGTGCGGCCGGTGTCGAGCCTCGGCGAACTGGCGGGGCTGGTCGATCTCGCTCATGTCTCGCGCGCGCCGGCCAAATTCGACGAGCACGAACTGGAAACGCTGAGCGCCCGCACGCTGCATCAGCTCCCGTTCGAGGCCGTCGCCGCGCGGCTTGCGGCGCTCGACCTCGCCGCGACGGAGCCGTTCTGGCTTGCCGTGCGCGGCAACCTCGCCAGGCTCGACGAGGCTAAAATCTGGTGGCGCGTCGTGTCGGGGCCGATCGATCCTGTCGTCATCGATTCCGATCTGGCCGCGACGGCTGCAAGCCTGCTACCGCCCGAGCCGTTCGACTCCACCACCTGGAAGAGCTGGACGCAGGCGGTCTCGTCCGCCACGGGCCTGAAGGGCAGGGCGCTGTTCATGCCGCTGCGCCAGGCCTTGACCGGGGCCGATCACGGGCCGGAGCTTGCCGCGCTGCTGCCGCTGATCGGCCGGGAGAGGGCGCTGAAGCGCCTGGTTGGCGAAGCAGCCTAAGGCCGCAACGCCGAGGGGCCGAGATTGGGCGCTAGGTTCGGCGCCACGATCCTCACGGTGCGCTTCTCGCCGGTCACGCTCTGCGTCTCGCGTTTGAGGCCGTCGCCCTTGTCGAGAACCTTCTCGCCGACAGATTGCGGGCCCACGCCCGCCGACTCGGTGCCGGCCGTCGGAGAATTCTCGGAGGGCAGGGGCGCCTCGTCGGCAGGCGCGGGCACAGCCGTCGGCTGAACGGCGGGCGCGGGCGCGGCTCCCCGTCGGCGCGGATCGGGCCTCTCGGCCTTCGGGCGCGACAATTCGGCGGCGCGCTGCTCGGTGACGATCACGTCGCCCTTGCGCTTGTCGAGCAGGTATTCCGCCTCCTTCAGCACCTGCGACCAGCTCTGCCCCTGCGCCTTGCAGGTGCAGGCGGAATCGAAGCTGCGCTGGTATTTGCCGGCATTGGGCAGGGAGATGTAGGGCTGGCCGGTGCTGCGCGAGACGGCGTTCTGGATGTCGCCGCCATTGGTCATGCCGAAGGCCGAGGTTTCCGCGCCGGGGCAAAGCGCCTGGCACATCTCGTCGGCGCCGTCGCGGCCGCCGGGGCTGTTGGCGAGCGGGAAAAAGAAACCGTCGCAACTGCGCACGCAGACGATATAGGGCCCGCCCGAACGCGGCTTCTCGGGCTCCACCGGCTGCTCCGGATCGAGCTCCGGCAGGGTCGAGTCGTATTCCCCGCGTCGCGGCTCCAGCCCGAAGATCGTGTCGAAGAAGCCGCGCTGCTGCGGCTGGGCGCGACAATTGTTCTCAATCGCCGCCATGAGCTGCGACCTCCGCTGCGGATCGCCGCCGCCCTGCGCCTGGCGCTGCAGCGCGCCGTACTGCGCCTGCAACTGGCCGATCTGCGCACGCAAACCGCCGCATTGCGGCGGCGGCTGCTCGCCGAAGAACAGGAACCCGCCGCGCTCGCAGCCCATGGCGCGGAACTGGCCGACGGCCTGGTTGAGCTGTCCGCCGACACGCCGCGCCGCATCCACCGCGCGTGCGTCCCCGCGCTGCCCCTGCAGGCTCGCGAGTTCCGAACGCCAGGCGCTGCAGGACGGCGATTGCGCCAGCGCCGTGCCGGCCATCGCGGCGAAAGCGGCCAGCGCTATGGCGAAGCGTCTCGATAAGGCTGACTTCATCGCCGTTGCGGCCATTCCACCCGAGTTCTGCATTCGACCCTTCGGGCCATCGATACCAAAGCCCAAGAACGCGACGGAACTATGGACGATGTCCGGGAAAGCCACGGCCAGAGGGCCACAAGCCCTGTCCGACCGCTCCGAAATGGCAGATTCGGCGCTCAGCGGCAATCGCTGTCGGGTTTGTGACCGGCGCGACGCAGTGGTGAATGATCGGCCGTCGAGCTAGAACGGCATGGCGTCCGGCAATCGCGCCGTCCGCTGCTCCCGCCGCGATGACCCGATGTCGATCAAAGCCCCATCTCTTCGGTTTGAAAACTCCCTTCCGCTCGACCACGCCTTCATTCCCGAACTGCCGAACTACTATCGCGGCAAGGTCCGGGAGAATTACGACCTGCCCGACGGCCGCCGCATCCTGATCTCGACCGATCGGCTCAGCGCCTTCGATCGCGCCATCGCCGCGATCCCGCTGAAGGGGCAGGTGCTGACGCAAGTTGCCCGCCACTGCTTCGAGGCGACCGCCGACATCTGCCCCAACCATGTGCTGGAGTACCCCGATCCCAACGTCGTCATCGGCCAACGGCTCGACATCCTGCCGGTCGAGATCATCGTGCGCGGCTATCTCGCCGGCACGACCGGCACCTCGATCCTGACGCTCTACAGGCAGGGCGCCCGCGAGATGTACGGGATGTGCTTCCCGGACGGGCTGTCCGACAATCAGGCCCTGCCGCAAGCCGTGATCACGCCGACGAGCAAGGCCTTCGACGGCGGCCATGACGAACCGCTCTCGGCCGCGCAGATCGTCGAGACAGGCCTGCTGACGCAGGCGCAATGGGACGAGGTGTCGGGCTATGCGCTGGCGCTCTTCGCGCGCGGACAGGCGCTTGCCGCCGAACGCGGCCTGATCCTCGCCGACACGAAATACGAATTCGGCACCGATGCCGAGGGTCGCATCCTGCTCGCCGACGAGATCCACACCCCCGATTCCAGCCGCTACTGGTTCGGCGAGAGCTATCCCGGGCGCTTCGAGAGGGGCGAAAAGCCTGAATCCTTCGACAAGGATTTCGTCCGCAACTGGGTCGTCGCCCGCTGCGACCCGTACAAGGAAGAGCTTCCGCCGATCCCGCCCGAGCTGATCGCGCAGACCTCGGACGTCTATGTGCGCGCTTATGAGACCATCACCGGCCAGATTTTCGTCCCGCCGCCCGCCGGCGAGCCGCCGCTGGAGCGGATCAGGCGGAACCTGGCGCGGTTTTTCTGACCCGTCATTGCGAGCGTAGCAAAGCAATCCAGGAGGGCGTAGTGCGCGCGGCTCTGGATTGCTTCGCTGTGCTCGCAAAGACGGAAGAGGCCACTCACGCCTCCTCCTCGCGATAGCCTCCCGCCAGATGCCGGCCTCGTTCGGTCAGCGTCGCCAGCACGCGCTCGAACACCTTGAGTTCCTCGGCCGCGATCCCTTCCGTCCAGCGCGCCTGGAACGCCAGCGCCAGCGGCACGATCTGGGCGTAGACGCGGGTCCCCGCCGGGGTCAGCGCTATGAAGGCCTCGCGCCGGTCCTGCCGGTTCTCGGCGCGCGAGACGAGCCCGCGCGATTCGAGCTCGCGCACGGCGCGCGAGACCTTGGTCTTGTGCATCTGCGCCAGCTCGCCGATGTCGCGCGAGGTCAGCTTGCCGAACTCGCCGAGCTGCGCGACGACCCGCCATTGCGGGATGTCGATGCCGAAATGCGCCCCGTAGATCCGCCCAAGCGCGCGGCTGGCGAAGAAGCCGACGACGTTCAGCCGGTAGGGCAGGAACTGCTCGAGATGCAGTGCGGGCTCGCTCGGCTTCGTTGACATCGGCTCCGCTTCGCTATTAGTTTCAAACGCAACTAATTGGCGCGCTTGCCGAAGCGCGCCATCCGCCGCGAGAGGATTGCCCAGCCGTGACGCGACCCTCAGCGCGCCCTGAGCCGGTTCATGAAGCTGTCATAGGACAGCTCCGCTACTTGCCACCAGAGCAGGTTCTCACCACGGAAGGCGACCATCGAATCGTAGCCCTTCTTGAACAACTCGCTCTTGGCCGAGGTCTCGGCGTAATACTCGGCAGCCTTGAGAGCGGCCTCCATCACCGGGATCGGGAAGGCCTTGAGTTGCGCGCCTTGCGCCACGAGACGGCGCAGGCCGCCCGGATTGACGGCGTCGTACTTCGCCAGCATCCAGTTGTTGGCCGCCTCGCAGGCGTGCTGGACGATCGCCTGATAATGCTTGGGCAGCTTGTTCCAGGCCTCCTGCCCGATGACGAGATGCAGCATCGCGCCGCCTTCCCACCAACCGGGATAGTAGTAGTTCTTCGCCACGCGCACGAAGCCGAGCTTCTCGTCGTCATAGGGGCCGACGAACTCGGCGGCGTCGATCGTGCCGCGCTCCAGCGCCGGGTAGACGTCGCCGGCCGCGATCTGCGTCGGGACCACGCCGAGCTTGGCGAGCACCTGCCCGCCCATGCCGCCGATGCGGAACTTCAGGCCCTTGAGGTCGTCGACCGTGTTGATCTCCTTGCGGAAGAACCCGCCCATCTGGCAGCCGGAATTGCCGCAGGGGATCGAATAGGCGCCGAATTTGGCCAGCGCCTCGTTGACGATCTGCTCGCCGCCGCCGAAATACCACCAGCTGTGCTGCTGGCGGGCGTTCAGGCCGAAGGGGATGCCGGTGCCGAGCCCCAGCGCCGGCTCCTTGCCGACATAGAAATAGGTCGGCGTATGCGCGCATTCGACCGTGCCGGAGGTGACCGCGTCGAGCGCCTGCAGGCCGGGCACGATCTCGCCGGCCGAGAAGGCCTGGACCTGGAACTTGCCGTCGGTGGCGTCCGCCATGAACTTGGCGAACATCTGGGCGGTGCCGTAGATCGTGTCGAGAGACCGCGGAAAGCTCGAGGTCAGCCGCCAGCGCACCTCCGGCATCGCCTGTGCGATCGCAGGCATGGCGACGGGTGTGGCGGCGGCGGCGAGAGCGCCTGTTTTCAAAAAGTCGCGGCGTTTCATAAGCTCGTCTCCCAGAAGAATTCTTGCTGCCATTCTTGACGCTATCCTTGCGCCATTTCTGGCGCGTCCGGGAAGGAATGAAAAGACATGAAGCTCGCTTCGCTCGCGCATGGCCGGGACGGCCGCCTCGTCGTGGTCTCCAGGGATCTGACGCGCGCCACCGACGCCTTCCCGGTCGTCGCGACGCTCCAGGCCGCCCTCGACGACTGGGAGCGCTTTTCGCCGCGCCTCGCCGATCTGGCTGAGGGGCTCGAGCACGGCTCGGTGCCGTCCTTCCGCTTCCACGAGCATGACTGCGCCTCGCCCTTGCCGCGCGCCTATCAGTGGCTCGACGGCTCGGCCTATGTGAACCATGTCGATCTGGTCAGGAAGGCGCGGGGCGCTGAGATGCCAGAGAGCTTCTGGACCGACCCGCTGATGTACCAGGGCGGCTCCGACGCCAGCCTCGGCCCGCGCAGTCCCGTCCATGCCCACAGCGAGGAGCATGGCATCGATTTCGAGGCCGAGATCGCGGTCGTGACCGGCGACGTCCCGATGGGCGTGACGGCGGCCGGGGCGCTCGGCCATGTCCGCCTCGTCATGCTCGCAAACGATGTGAGCTTGCGGAATCTGATCGCGAGCGAACTGGCGAAAGGCTTTGGATTCGTTCAGTCCAAGCCGCCCAGCGCCTTCTCACCGGTCGCCGTGACGCCCGACGAACTGGGCGCATCATGGCGGGACGGAAAACTCCATCTGCCGCTGCTGACGCAGGTCAACGGCAAGCCCTTCGGAAAGCCCGATGCCGGGGCCGACATGACCTTCGATTTCGGCGCGCTGATCGCGCACGCCGCGAAAACCCGCCCGCTCGGGGCCGGCACCATCATCGGCTCGGGCACCGTCTCCAACCGCGACAAGAGCGGCGGCCCGGGGTTGCCCGTCGCCAAGGGCGGGCTTGGCTATGCCTGCATCGCCGAGCAGCGCATGGTCGAGGCGATTCTCGACGGTGCTGCCGCGACGCCCTTCCTGCGCTTCGGCGACAGTGTCCGCATCGAGATGAAGGACGCCGCCGGCCATTCCATCTTCGGCGCCATCGAACAGGACATCCTGCCTCATGCCTAATCAACCCGCCTTCGCCTCCAGCGCCGATCTCGGCGAGAAGACCATCTCCTTCGACGAGATCGCAAAGGGCGTCTACGCCTACACCGCCGAGGGCGACCCCAACACAGGCGTCGTCATCGGCGACGAGAGCGTGCTCGTCTTCGACGCGCAGGCGACGCCGAAAATGGCGCAGACCGTGATCGACCGCGTCCGCGCCGTCACCGACAAGCCGATCCGCCATGTCGTGCTGTCGCACTACCACGCTGTGCGGGTGCTCGGCGCGCCGGCCTATGGCGCAAGCGAGATCATCTGCTCGGACGCGGCGCGCGACATGATCGTGGAGCGCGGCGAAGAGGACAAGGCGAGCGAGATCGGCCGTTTTCCGCGACTGTTCCAGGGCGCTGAGTCGATCCGCCCCGGCCTGACCTGGCCGACCACGACCTTCTCCGAGGATTGCTCGCTCTGGCTAGGCTCGCGCGAGGTCAGGCTGATGTCGCTCGGCCGTGGCCACACCGCCGGCGACATCGTCGCCTGGATTCCCGATGCGGACGTGGCCTTCGCCGGCGATCTCGTCGAATATGGCGCAACGCCCTATTGCGGCGATGCGCATTTCACCGACTGGCCCGACACGCTCGACAATCTGGCCGGCCTCGGCTCGGTCGCGATGGTGCCGGGACGGGGCGCGGCGCTGGTGGGCGAGGCGATGGTCGCCGACGGCATCGGCGGCACGCGCGCCTTCCTCAGCGACCTGTTCGAGGCGGTGAAGCAGAATGTCGGTTCCGGCCGTTCGCTGCGCGAAACCTTCGAGCGCGTCCACGCCAGCCTGAAGCCGTCCTATGGCGATTGGGTCATCTTCGAGCACTGCCTGCCCTTCAACGTCAGCCGCGCCTATGACGAGGCCAACGGCCTCGACCATCCGCGCATCTGGACCGACGAGCGGGATCGGCAGATGTGGATCGACCTGCGGGGGTAGGGCTGACGATGCTGCGCCAGTTCGCCTATCGCCGCTCGCCCGATCAGGACGCCCCGGCCCCTGCGCACCACCCCGTGGTCATCGTCGGCGCAGGCCCGGTCGGGCTGGCGCTGGCGCTGGACCTCGCCCGCCGCGCCGTCCCGATCGTGCTGATCGACGACAGCGACCGCATCGGCGAGGGCTCGCGCGCGATCTGCTTTGCCAAGCGCACGCTGGAGATCTTCGACCGGCTCAGCCTCGCCGAGGCCATGGTCGAAAAGGGCGTCACCTGGCGCAAGGGCCGCGTCTTTCGCGGCGAGCAGGAACTCTACGACTTCGACCTTCTGCCCGAGGACGGCCACAAGCAGCCCGCCTTCATCAACCTTCAGCAGTATTACGTCGAGGCTGCGCTGGCCGAGGCCGCGCTGGCCGAGCCGCTGATCGACCTGCGCTGGAGCAACCGGCTTGCCGGGCTCGAACCGCGCAATGACGGCGCGCTGCTGACCATCGCCACGCCCGAGGGCGATTATCGAATCGAGGCCTCATGGGTCGTCGCCTGCGACGGCGCGCGCTCGCCGACGCGGGCCATGCTCGGGCTGGACTTCAGGGGCGAGGCCTTCGAGGACAAGTTCCTGATCGCCGATGTGAAGATGCGGGCCGATTTCCCGACCGAGCGCTGGTTCTGGTTCGCGCCGCCGTTCCACTCAGGCCAGTCGGCGCTGCTGCACAAGCAGCCCGACGACATCTGGCGCATCGACCTGCAGCTCGGCCCGGACGCCGATGCCGAGGCGGAGAGGCAGCCCGAACGCGTCCGCCCCCGCATCGAGCAGATGCTTGGCCATGGCGATTTTTCGCTCGAATGGGTCTCGGTCTACCGCTTCCAGTGCCGCAGGCTCGATCGCTTCCGGCATGGCCGCGTGATCTTCGCCGGCGACGCAGCCCATCAGGTCTCGCCCTTCGGGGCACGCGGCGCCAATTCCGGCATCCAGGACGCCGACAATCTCGGCTGGAAGCTGGCGCTCGTGGTGCAGGGCAAGAGCCCGCATTCGCTGATCGACAGCTATGACGCCGAGCGAGTCGCGGCCGCCGACGAAAACATCCTGCATTCGACCCGGGCCACCGAGTTCATCGCGCCGCGCTCGCCCGGCGAGCGGATCCTGCGCGATGCGGCCCTTTCGCTGGCGGCGACATCCGCATTGGGACGGCCCTTCGTCAATTCGGGCCGGCTCTCGCAACCGACAGCTTACGCCGCTTCGCCGCTCTCGACGCCCGATCGCGGCTGGGAGGGCGGCGTCGCGCCCGGTGCGCCCTTCAGGGATGCGCCGGTGGTGGCGGAGGCCGGCGAGACCTGGCTCAGCGAGGCGCTGCGGCCGGGCCGCCCCGTGATCATCGCCCAGGGCGAGGACGCGGGCGAGCTTTCGCCACCGGGCGTGGCCTGGGTTGCCGCGCCCTGTGCCAAGACGGTGATGGACAGCCCCGACCGCGCCGGCCTGCTGGCGGCGCGCTATGCCCTGAGCGCCGGCGACGCCGTGGTGCTGCGGCCCGACGGCCATGTCGCGGCGCGCTTCCATCAGGCGACGCGGGCCGACATCGCTGGCGCCATCGAAAGGCTGGAGGGCCGGCTGTCGTGACGCAACAACTCCCGCCCGACGCGCTGCAATCGCGCCTCGCCGATCCCGACGCCGCCTATCGCCTGATCGCTCTGTCCCATCGCGGGCTGGACGAGGCGCAGAGCGCGGCCCTCAACGCCCGGCTCGTCCTGATCCTCGCCAGCCAGATCGGCGATCTCGGCATGTTGCGCGAAGCGTTGGCGCTCGCCCGCGAGGCGGGCTAGACGTAAGCTGACGATGCCGAAACAGCCGAGCGAGCCATGATCGAACCGCTGCCCTTCTATCCGACCGCAATCCCGCTTGGCTTCTTCATCTGGGGGCCGGTGCTGGTGATGCTGCTGTTCTGGCTTGTCGGAGTCTGGGCGGGGCGGCAGGGCGTCGCCCGGTTCCTCGAGAACGACTGGAACGGATTTACCGTCGCCGATGTCGACAAGCTCTTCGCGGCCTATGGCCCCGAGCGGCGCGCGAGATACCGCACCCGGGTGCTTCCGGCCGACATCGCCTGCGCCGCGACCTACGCCATCGTCGGCGCGACCCTGATCGCCGGGCTCTTGATGCGCGGGCAGCCCTGGTGGGTGGCGGCGCTCTGTGGCGGCGGCTGGCTGCTCGGCGGGCTCGCCGACATCGCCGAGAACCTCTCCATCGCAAAACTGCTCGACAGCTACCCGAAGGTCGAGCCCGGCAATGTCGCCTTCGCCAGCCGGGTGACGCAGGTCAAGCTCGTGCTGTTCCTGGCCGGCACGGTCGGCGCGCTGGTCGCGGCCTGGCTCGTGTTCAGGCCGCTGGCGGCCTAAAGCCCGGCGAGCCAGACCCGGCGCGGCAGAACGTAGACGGCGCCCTCGACCGGCGGATCGCCGATCGTCTCGCCGCCGGCATTCGCGACGCTGCGAAAACCCAGACGTTCGGCGAGCCGGCACGAGGCGACGTTGTCGGGATGCGTCAGCAGCGCGATCCTGGCAAGCGCAAGCGCCTCGAAGCCGTATCGCAGCAGGCGGGCGGCCGCCTCGCCTGCATAGCCATGGCCCCATGCTCTTGGCGCGAAGCGATAGCTCAACTGGACGCCGTCTCGCCCTTCGCCTTGTGGGATCAGGCCGACATAGCCGAGCGGCGGCTCGTCGCCGGTGGCGAACACGCTCCAGTAGCCCAGCCCGGCCTCGACATGAGCGAAACTGCGCGCCGCGACCGATTCGCGTCCCATCGCCGGCGAGCCGGGCGCGGCGATGAAGCGCATCACCTGCGGATCGGCGTTCAGCGCCATCACCGCGTCGAGGTCGGCTGGCCTGCGGGGGCGAAGGGCAAGGCGCGCCGTCGTGAATTCGGGCAGTGCACGGGTCATGATTGAAGCGGGAGCGGGCTGGCGGGAACGAGCGCCGCATCCCATATCGCGCAAATCCTACCGGCAACAGGGGTCAGGCCGATCATGCAAATCCGTCACTTCGCCACGACACTCTGCGCCGCGCTCGCACTGGGCGCTCTCGCCGCGCCTGCCTCCGCGCAGGAAGACCTGATCTTCAAGAAATCCACCGTCTGGAAGATGCTGACGCCCGACGACAAGCTCGCCGTCTACGGCGTCGATGATCCGGTCGTCGAGGGCGTCGCCTGCCACTACACCGTGCCGGAGAAGGGCGGCGTTTCGGGCATGTTCGGCGTCGCCGAGGAGGTCGCCGACATTTCGCTCGCCTGCCGGCAGATCGGACCGATCAAATTCAAGGAGAAGGCCGAGCAGGGCGACGTCGTCTTCCGCGAGCGCCGCTCGCTGATCTGGAAGAAGATGCAGATCGTGCGCGGCTGCGACGCCAGGCGCAACGTGCTGATCTACATGGTCTATACCGACAAGCTGATCGACGGCTCGCCGAAGAACTCGACATCGAGCGTCCCGATCATGCCGTGGGGCGGGGTGGGAGAGCCGGCCAAATGCGGCGAGTGGGTGAAGTAGCGACGCTCAGCCGCCGCAGGTAATCACCAGCGGCTGCTCGGGCGCGGCGCTGGCGCTCGACTTCGACACCGAGCCGGTGAAGTCCTCGCGCGAGGCGAGCCCGAAGGCGGTCGCCTGCTTGTAGCCTTGCGCCTCGCACCAGGCATTTGCGACGATCTTGCCGCATTCGGATTTGCTGGAGATGCAGTCGGCGACGCCGTAGCCGTCGCTGGCCGGGATCAGGAAGGTGCGCGGCGTATTGGGCGCGGCAGAGCTCTGCGAGGTCGGCAGCACCGAAAGCGAGATGCCGGCTCCGAGGATGCCGAAGAGGCCGAGAAGGGCAACGGCGCGGCGCATGTTCGAAAATTCCTCGTGACCGGTTTGGCTCACAACCTTCGAATCGGAAGGATGGTTCCAATCGGTTAAATTTGAATGAAGCGGCGCACGATCCATGCTGCAGCGCAGCGCGAGCGGGTCGCCCTCTTGACGGAAACGCGGCGCACAGGCAAGCAGATTGTCATGACGCGAGCCGCCACCCTGATTTGTCGGATTTGCCGCTAGCTTTCGCTGGCCGGCTGCTCACGTCCTCGTCCCAAAACACCTGACAACAGCGCCCCGGCCAGCGGCCGTGATATGCTTTTTGCCGTCTTTGCAGGACCTGCCCGATGTCGCCGACCTTGAGGCTCTACAACACGCTGACCCGGACGAAGGAGGCTTTTGCCCCCATCGATCCCGCAAACGTCCGCATGTATGTCTGCGGCCCGACGGTCTACGACTACGCCCATATCGGCAACGCCCGCCCGGTCATCGTCTTCGATGTGCTCTACCGGCTGCTCAGGCATCTGGCGACGCAGGGCGTGTGGGACGGCGGCAAGGGGGAGACCAAGGTCACCTACGCAAGAAACCTCACCGACGTCGACGACAAGATCAACGCGCGGGCGGCGCGTGATTTTCCGGGTCTTCCGCTGAACGAGGCGATCGGCCGGGTGACGCAAAGCACGACGGCCCAGTTCCACCGGGATATCGCCGCGCTGGGCTGCCTGCCGCCGGATGCCGAGCCGCGCGCCACCGGCCACATCGCGGAGATGCAGGCGATCATCCATCGCCTGATCGCGCGCGGCGTGGCGTATGTCGCCGAGGAGCATGTGCTGTTCCATGTCCCGGCGGTCGCGCATCTGAAGAACGCGCCGGGCTACGGCACGCTGGCGCGCCGCCCGCTCGACGAGATGATCGCCGGCGCGCGCGTCGATGTCGCGCCCTACAAGCGCGACCCGATGGATTTCGTGCTCTGGAAGCCGAGCCGCGACGGCGTCGATCCGGGCTGGGACTGGCCTGATGGCGCGCCAGAGGGCATCACGCGGCCCGGTCGCCCGGGCTGGCATATCGAATGCTCGGCCATGTCGATGGCGACGCTGCTTGCCCCCTTCGGCGGCGGGCTCGCCTGCGACGATCCGGAGAGGAACGTCTTCGACATCCACGGCGGCGGCATCGACCTCGTCTTCCCGCACCACGAGAACGAAATCGCCCAGTCCTGCTGCGCCTTCGGGAGCGCGGACGGCTCCGCGCGCATGGCGAACTACTGGATGCATAACGGCTTCCTGCAGGTCGAGGGCGAGAAGATGTCAAAGAGCCTCGGCAACTTCGTCACGATCAATGAACTGCTGCGCGACTGGCCAGGCGAGGTTCTGCGTTTGAACATGTTGAAGACGCACTACCGTCAGCCGATCGATTGGACGCTGGTGGGATTGCGTGAAAGCGAAGTCGAACTCGATAATTGGGCAAAGGCGCTCATTGGCAGTGCCGGTCAGCAGGCTCGAATCCGAGCGCGCGCCGTCGGTGTTCCTCCCGCTCCAACGACCGCAGTTGTTGAGGCCTTGGCTGACGATCTCAATACGCCGAAAGCGTTGGCGGATCTGCGAGCAACGTTCAAGCGTGTGCGCGGCCAAGACGAACAGGCTACTGTGGAGTTGGCCGAGTCTACCGAGTTCCTAGGAGTTCTTAATGGAAGTCGGCTGCCGATTTATACAGACATCTACGTAACTTCAGGCGCGCGATTTGTACCGCCTGCGGCCGCGGGGGCTATTCGGCGATATCGAATCGCGGCCAACAATGCTGATTCTCAAAGAATACGAGAGGCCGAAGTTGAACTCGCAACGTTCGCAATCCGAATGGAAGTGGATATCGAAAGCGGCCATCAGACAGTGAATTTTCTGTCCGAGAACGGCACAGATGTTGACACCCTAATCTCCGCCCGCCTCGACGCCCGCCGCGCCAAAAACTTCGCCGAATCCGACCGCATCCGCGACGAGCTCGCCGCCATGGGCATCCAGCTCAAGGACGGCAAGGACGCGGACGGCCAGCCGACCACGACCTGGGACGTGAAGCGATGAGCAGGCCGATGCACCGACGCGCTCCCTCTCCCCTTGCGGGAGAGGGCTGGGGTGAGGGGTCACGCTGCGCTGGGGAGGTGAAGGCGAATGCGCAAACCGAAAGCGGCGGCCCGACCCCTCATCCGGCCGCTGCGCGGCCACCTTCTCCCGCAAGGGGAGAAGGAGAGCCCGCGCCGACTCTCAGGGAAACCTTGAAGGCGCGCGCTCGGACCATGCGCAAAGCGCCGACAGAGGCCGAGCAAAAGCTCTGGTATCTGCTCCGTGATCGGCGGTTCAGCGCGTTCAAGTTTCGCCGTCAGCTTCAAATCGGTCGATACATCGTCGATTTCGCCTGCCTTGAGCGTCGTCTGATCGTTGAGGCCGATGGCGGTCAGCATGCTGAAAATGCTTACGATGCGGGGCGCGACGCGTGGATCGCCGCGCAAGGTTTCCGGGTTCGCCGCTTCTGGAACGCTGACATTTTGCAAAGGCCGGACGAGGTGACGGAGACGATCTGGGCGGATTTGAACCACGACCTTGTTCAACGTCCTGTCAGGCGGCTAGGTTCGGTACTGGACGAGCCCTTGCCATGATGTCCTCCGCCTCCCGCGAGCCCATCATCATCGCTGACGCCGGCCCCATCCTGCGCCTCGCCGCCGCCGGCCTGCTGCCCATGCTCGCCCGGCTCAACCGGCGGATCGTGCTGGTCGACCGCGTCGAGGACGAACTTGTCGGTGACGAAACTAAGCCCCATGCCGCCGAAATCGGACGCTGGATCGCGGCTGAGGGAGAGGCGCTGCTGCGCGTCTCGACGATCATCGGGGAGGGTATCGCCTCGCTCAAATCCCGCTCCCGAACGCCCGAAGAAGACGCCCGGCTAAAATCCGGCCTACGCAACTCGGGCGAATTGGCGCTGCGCGAATTCATCGACCTTTGGCGGCCCGATGCCGTGTCGTCCGCCGTGGTGCTTTATGAGGACCGCAAGGTGCCTAACCTCTTTCTGGAGGTCGACTACTCGGTCACGCTGATGACGACGCGCGCCTTCGTGCGGACCATTGCGTCATGGGGCGTGAACCTAGATGCGCCGGCGGCTCTGGAAGCGGTTGCCGCCATCTACGATCTCAAGCCGGCCATGATCGGCGAAATCGATCCCGACACCCCCGTCGATCTCCGGCGGCTCCCCACTCCCCTGGACCAAACCCCATGATCCCCAAAATCCGCCCCGCCGGCACGCTGTCCGTCGCCATCAAGCTCGTCATGCTGGCGATGGTGATGCCGCGCCTGCTGCGCTTCAAGCTGGGCCGCAGGCGGTGACAGCCGCCCGCATCCACCTCTTCGACACCACTTTGCGCGACGGCGCGCAGACCACAGGCGTCGATTTCTCGGTCGACGACAAGCGCGCCGTCGCCGGCATGCTGGACCGGCTCGGCATCGACTATGTCGAGGGCGGCTATCCGGGCGCCAACCCGCTCGACACGGCCTTTTTCGCGCAAAAGCCGACCATGCAGGCGAGATTCGCCGCTTTCGGCATGACCAAGCGGGCAGGGCGCTCGGCGGCCAACGATCCGGGCCTCAAGGCGCTGCTCGACGCCGACGCCGACGCCATCGTCTTCGTGGCGAAGAGCTGGGACTACCATGTCCATGTCGCGCTGGAGATCTCGCTGGAGGACAACCTCGCCGGCATCGCTGAGAGCGTCGCAGCCGCGAAGGCCGCCGGCCGCGAGGTGATGCTGGATTGCGAGCATTTCTTCGACGGATACAAGGCCAACCCGGATTATGCGCTGGCCTGCGCGAAGGCCGCCTTCGATTCCGGCGCGCGCTGGATCGTGCTCTGCGACACCAATGGCGGCACGCTCCCCGACGAGCTCGGGACAATCGTCGCCGAGGTCGCGAAATCTATCCCCGGCGAGAACCTCGGCATCCACGCCCATGACGATTGCGGCTGCGCCGTCGCCAATTCGCTGGCTGCGGTCGAGGCCGGCGCGCGCCAGATCCAGGGCACGCTGAACGGGCTCGGCGAGCGCTGCGGCAACGCCAATCTCGTCACGCTGATCGGCGCGCTGAAGCTGAAAGAGCGCTACCGCGAGCGCTTCACGATCGGCGTGGACGAAAAGCAGCTCGGCGAGCTGACCCATGTCTCGCGCGCGCTCGACGAGATGCTGAACCGCGCGCCCAATCGCCATGCCCCCTTCGTCGGTGCCTCGGCCTTCGCCACCAAGGCCGGCATCCATGCGTCGGCCGTGCTGAAGGACCCGCGCACCTACGAGCATGTCCCGCCTGAGGCGACGGGCAATGTCCGAAAGGTGCTGGTTTCCGACCAGGGCGGCAAGTCGAACCTCGTCGCCGAGCTGGAGCGCATCGGCGTCACGCTCGGCCGCGACGATCCCCGGCTCGGGCGCGTGCTGGAGGAGCTCAAGGATAAGGAGGCGCAGGGCTACGCCTTCGAGGGCGCCGACGCCTCCTTCTACCTGCTGGTCAGGCGCATCCTGCGCGAAGTGCCGGAGTATTTCGAGGTCGAGCGCTTCAAGGTCAATGTCGAGCGCCGCTACAACGCCATCGGCGAACTCGTTACCTTTTCGGAGGCGATCGTGAAAGTGAAGGTCGGCGACGAGGTGCTGATCTCGGCGGCCGAGGGCGCGGCCGGCCCGGTCAACGCGCTCGATGTGGCGCTGCGCAAGGATCTCGGCAAATACCAGTCCCTGATCGAGGGACTGCGGCTGGTCGACTACAAGGTCCGCATCTTCCAGGGCGGGACCGACGCCGTCACCCGCGTGCTGATCGAATCCGCCGACGAGACGGGCGAACGCTGGACCACGGTCGGCGTAAGCGCCAACATCATCGACGCATCCTTTCAGGCCCTGACCGACTCGATCATCTACAAGCTGATGCGCGAGGGCGCGACGGCCTGACGCCGCGCCCTCGCAATCACGCGAAAACTACTCCGTCAGGCGGATGACCTTGTCGGCGCAGAGGTCCATGCCCTCGCTGTCGCTTTCGACCTCGTCGCCGAATTTGGCCAGTATGTAGTAGCTGCAGCCGGCCGGCCGGTTCAGCTTCAGCGCGATGCTCTTGCCCGGCGCCAGCGGCTTGGCCAGTTTGGCGACGAGACGCGGCTGCTCGCCCGTGGTGGCGATCTCGAAGCCGGTCAGCGGCACGCTGCGGGCGTTGGTCACCGTGACCTGCGCCGGGGGCCTGGCGGCGCGCTGGGCTTCGGCGGGGCCGGCGGCCAGCACGAGGGCGGCCGATGCCGCGACGAGGGCGGCGGCGGTAACGCGTTGAACTCGCATCGTGATCTCTTCCCCAAAATACGGGCCTTTTCGACCCTCGGCGGCATCTGACACCGCGCTTGGGACGAGAACAAGGCAATTTGAGATATGTCCCGGCGAGCCTCGTCCAGCCGCCACGCGCCGCATGCATTCGCGCGCGAATGCGCCTATATCGGCAGCCCAACCTGGAATCGTTTCAAAATGTCCCCGCCTGCCGCGCCGTCCCCGGCGCCGACCTTCGCCGCGCTCCAGCCGGGCTCCGGCTTCATCGCGACCTTCCGCGCGCTCTGGCCCTATCTCTGGCCCGATGACCGCGCCGACCTGCGCCGGCGCGTCGTGCTCGCCTTTGCTTTGTTGGTCGCCGGCCGCGTCGTGCTGATGGGCGTGCCCTTCGCCTTCAAATGGGCGACGGATGCGCTCGCCAACACGCCGTCCTCCTTGCAGAACTGGCTGCCCTGGCTCGTCGGCGCGCCGCTGGCGCTGACCGTGATCTACGGACTGGCCCGCGTCGGTTCGGCCGCCTTCATCCAGCTGCGCGACGCACTTTTCGCGCCGGTCTTCATGCATGCGGTGCGCAAGCTCGCGCTCCAGACCTTCGGCCATCTCCACCATCTCTCGCTGCGCTTCCATCTCGAGCGCAAGACCGGTGGGCTGACCCGTGTGCTGGAGCGCGGCCGCAACGGCATCGAGGAGATGGTCCGGCTCGGCCTGAACCAGCTCGTCCCGGTCATCGTCGAGGTCGTGCTGATCATCGCCGTGCTGCTGGCGATCTTCGACTGGCTCTATGTCGTCGTGCTGGTCGTGATGGTGACGACCTACATGGCCTACACCATCAAGGCGACGGAGTGGCGCATCGCCATCCGCACCAAGATGAACGAGAGCGACACCGACGCCAACTCCAAGGCGATCGACTCGCTGCTGAACTACGAGACGGTGAAGTATTTCGGCGCGGAAGCGCGCGAGACGGCGCGTTACGACCTCTCGATGGAGCGCTACGAGCGCAACTCGGTCAAGGCCTACACCTCGCTGGCGCTGCTGAATTTCGGCCAGGCGACGATCTTCGCCGTCGGCCTGACGATCTCGATGGTGATGGCGGTGCAGGGGTTCCGCGCCGGCACGCATACGGTCGGCGATTTCGTGCTGATCAACGCCATGCTGATCCAGCTCTACCAGCCGCTGAATTTCATGGGCACCGTCTATCGCGAGATCAAGCAGGCGACGCTCGACATCGAGCAGATGTTCTCGCTGATCGGCAAGGATCCCGAGATCCAGGACAAGCCGGGCGCGCCGCCGCTGCGCGTCGATGCCGGCGAGGTCGTCTTCGAGGACGTGCATTTCGCCTATATCCCCGAGCGGCCGATCCTGAAGGGCATCTCCTTCACCGTGCCGCCGGGCCGGACGATCGCCATCGTCGGGCCTTCCGGCGCAGGAAAATCGACGATCTCGCGGCTGCTGTTCCGCTTCTACGAGCCGCAAGCCGGCCGCATCCTGATCGACGGCCAGCCCATCGCCGATGTCCAGCAGGTGAGCTTGCGCGCGGCCATCGGCATGGTTCCGCAGGACACGGTGCTGTTCAACGACACGATCCGTTACAACATCGAGTACGGCCGGCCCGAGGCCAGCGAGGCGGAGGTCGAGGAGGCGGCGCGGCTCGCCCAGATCGACCGCTTCATCAAGTCGCTGCCGGAGGGTTACGCCACCTCGGTCGGCGAGCGCGGCCTCAAGCTGTCGGGCGGCGAGAAGCAGCGCGTCGCCATCGCCCGCACCATCCTGAAGGGCCCGCCGGTGCTGGTGCTCGACGAGGCGACCTCTGCGCTCGACAGCTTCACCGAAAAGGAGATTCAGGACGCGCTCGACCGGGTCAGCGAGGGCCGCACCACGCTGGTCATCGCCCACCGGCTCTCGACCGTGATCAATGCCGACGAGATCATCGTGCTCGACAAGGGTCTGATCGTCGAGCGCGGCAATCATCCGCAGCTTCTGGCGGCCGAAGGCGTCTACGCCGCCCTCTGGAACCGCCAGCGCCAGGTCGACGAGGCCAAGGCGACGCTGAAGCAGGCCGCCGAGGCGGAAGGGGCGAGCGTGCGGGTTAGCTTGACGGAGTGAGTGAGCCTGACGGAGTGAGCGGCATCAGCGTCTTCCCTCCATGCGCGCCAGGGCATGGAATATCCGGGGCGGTTCGGCCATTCTGACATCCTGGCGGTCATGCCGGCGAAGAAGCGGGGGCTTCGATGTTCGATCCGACGACGTTGGTTGGTTTCCACACCTGGCTGAGCCTGATCGCCATCGCGGCGGGCGTCCCCGTCGCATTGGCCCTGCTGCGCGGACAGGTCAGCGGCAGCTGGACGGGGCTCTATCTCGTCACCGCCATCGCCACCAGCGCGACCGGATTCCTGTTTCCGTTCAGCGGCGTGCTGCCCTCGCATATCTTCGGCGTCGTCTCCCTGTTGCTCCTCCTGCCCGCGGCGTACGCGCTCTATGTCAGATCGCTCGCCGGCGGCTGGCGGCGGCTTTACGCCATCGCGACCATGCTGGCGCTCTACCTGCTGGTCTTCGTCGCCGTCGTGCAGGTCTTCATGACGGTGCCGTCGCTGAACGCCATCGCGCCGACCCAGTCCGAGCCGCCCTTCGCGATCGCGCAAGGCGTGGTGCTCGTCGTCTTCGGGGCGCTGACCTGGCTTTGTGCGCGGCGTTTCGCGGGCGGCCGGGCTACGGCCTGAGCGTTGCCCCTTTCCCAAGCGGCCCGAACCCCCTAAACCACCGGCGCCGGCAGCGCCTCACTCGCGCCGCAGAGAGCCGTCACATCCGCGCAAGGTCGGCTCCTCGGGGCCGTCCGCGCCAACAAGACCAACGGGAAGCCCCATGTCGCTCGTCGATTCCGTCCGCAAGGTGATCGTGCCCATCCATAAGGAAGGTTATGTCTTCATCGCCATCGCGCTGGTGGCGACATTGGTCCTCGGCCATCTCTGGACGCCGTTCGGCTGGATCGGCGCGATCGTCACGCTCTGGGTCTGCTACTTCTTCCGCGATCCGGTCCGCATCACGCCCTTGCGCGAGGGGCTGGTGATCTCGCCGGCCGACGGGCGCGTCAGCCAGGTCGCGTCCGCGCTGCCGCCGCCGGAGCTCAATCTCCCGGCCGAGCCGATGACGCGCATCTCGATCTTCATGAACGTCTTCGACTGCCATGTGAACCGCGCGCCCGTGCCCGGCCGCATCGTGAAGATGGCCTATACGCCGGGCCTCTTCCTCAACGCCGAACTCGACAAGGCGAGCGACGACAACGAGCGCAACGCGCTGGCGATCGAGACCACGGCCGGCATTGTCGGCGTCGTCCAGATCGCCGGCCTGATCGCACGCCGCATCGTCCCCTTCGTCAAGGAAGGCGAGATGATCGCGACCGGCGAGCGCTTCGGCCTGATCCGCTTCGGCTCGCGCGTCGATGTCTACCTGCCGACCCATGTCATCCCGCTGGTCGGCGAGGGCCAGACCGCCATCGCGGGTGAGACGGTGCTGGCGGATTTTTCAGGCGCGGAACCGGCGGCGCGGCTGTTCAAGGGCGCCTGAGTTTTTCTCCTCTTCTCGCGGACCGTTTCGCGAGAGGAGCAACAGGATCGTCGCGGAGCGAAAACTGCGGGGTCTGCTGCGTGACGCCAGGTTCACGCGGGCGGACGTCGTCTTGACTTGCAACCGCAGCGATCCGCTAATCGGCGTGGTTTCCGAGCTGACGGAAAGGCCATGCCATGAAGCATTTGCGGCGACCTGCTCTCATTCTCGGCGCGATCATCGCCGGCATGTGGGCGTATCCGGCCTATGCGCAGCGCTCGCCGCCGGCGGAGGTCCAGAGAGACTACGAACTGTTCATCAGTAGGTTTCGAGGCGCGCTGAAAGCAAACGACGGTGCGGCCGTCACTGCGATGACCAAATTCCCGTTCTACTGGGGCGAAATGCGCGACGCCGCTTATTTCCAGAAGAATCTCTACAGCAGGATCTTCACGCCGAAGGTCCGTAACTGTCTCGCCCGCGGCAAGGGCGTCTACGCCCGCAATCCGCTGGGCGGGGACGACTACACGCTCTTCTGTGGCGAGGCCTTGTTCCTTTTCACCAGAACGCCTGACGGTTTCCGTTTTATCGAGGAAGGCGTGAACGACTAGCCTAGGGTTCCGGGCGAAACGCGGATCCCATCGTTGGGAAGGAGATTGGGCTGGATGCAAGCCGATCTAGCCTCTTCCTCCAAAACCGCGTATCCCCGCTGCCATGAGCGATCTCTTCCCCCCCTTCGAGCCCGAGCGCATCGAATCGAAGCGCGCCCGCTTCAGGCCGATCCCGTTCCGGCTGCTCGCCCCCAATGTCGTCACGCTGCTGGCCTTGTGCCTCGGCCTCACCGCCATGCGCCTCGTCGTCGAGGGCAAGCTCGAGACCGCGACGATCTGCATCCTGATCGCAGCTGCGCTCGACGGCGTCGACGGCCGGCTGGCGCGCATGCTGAAAGGCACCTCGCGCTTCGGCGCGGAGCTCGATTCGCTGTCGGATTTCGTCAATTTCGGCGTGGCCACCGGTTATGTGCTGTGGATATTCGTCCTGCACGACCTGAAATCCTTCGGCTGGATCATCGTGCTGACGCTGGCCTGCGCCATGGCGCTCAGGCTGGCGCGCTTCAACGTCATGATCGACGATCCCAACCGGCCCGACTGGCAGAAGAACTTCTTCGCCGGCATGCCCGCGCCCGCCGGCGCCATCACCGCGATGCTGCCGCTCTATCTGCAGTTCGTCGGCGTGCCGGTGGCCGAATACGGCGCGCTCCCGGTCGGAATCTACATCCTCTTCATCGCCTTCCTGACGATCTCGCGCATCCCCTGCTATGCCGGCAAGACGCTGGGCACGCGGGTGCCGCGCGACAGGGTGCTGCCGATCTTCGTGGCGGTCGTCGTGGTGGCGGGGCTGCTCTTCGCCTACCCGTTCGAGGTCTTGTCGCTGGTGGTCGTCGCCTATCTGGCGTTGATCCCGCTCAGCGCGGCGCGCTACCGCAAGCTGGAGCGCGAGCACGACGCGGCGCTGGCCACGCCGGCCGTGGCGGTAGCGAAGCCGGCCGACGCTGTCTGACGGCGGCGCTCAGCGCTTCCGGCCGCGCCCGGTCAGGCGGGCCGCATTCGCGGTGGTGCGCTTGGAAAACGGTTCCAGCGTGCTGTTGGCGACCTTGGCGGCGGCTTCCGCATAATCGACATGGGCGAGCGGGTTCAGCGCCAGCCCCCACCAGAACAGCGCGGCGGCCTGGCCGGCGGCAAAACCGCTCTCCATCACAGCCGACATCTTCTCGCTGACCGCCTTGGCGGCCTCGCGCTGGCCGTGGCTGTCGCCCTTCATAAGGATCGGCATTCGCATCGCGATCGTCAGCCCTGCATCGGCCTGCATCGTCAGCATCCGGGTCGCTAGGGCCTGCGCCTCGACGCCCGCGCCGGTCACGGAACTCATCTGCTTGCGCGAGATCGGCATGGGCTGGTGGCTCCGGACTGCTGGAACGCCGCAAGATACGGCAATGGCCAAGGTGGCGAGGGCGGCTGCCTTGTGCAATGCAATATAAAGCGTCCCGGCAATTTATTCCATGCGCATGATGAATGACGCAGTGCAGCAAATGTTCCGTCCCCGCGCTGGCCACATCGCAGCGGGGCTGCATTTGTCCCGCGCGCGAAATGCGCTAGAGCCAAAGCTTGGGCTGCGCGATCGGCGTAGCCGGCCCCGTGTTGCGAGCCGTCCTTGAGCATCTTCTCGACCCCCAAACCGCCCGGCTGGCGGCCCATGCTGGTTCTGGCCTCGGCCTCCCCGCGCCGTCTGGCGCTACTGGAGCAGGCCGGCCTCAAGCCCGACGCCATGCTGCCCTCCGATCTCGACGAAACTCCCCTCAAGGGCGAGCGTCCGCGCGATCTCTCGCGCCGGCTCGCCCGCGAGAAGGCGCAAGCCGCTTCCGAAGGCGCGAAATCGCGGCCCGATCTCGAAGGCTGCTACATCGTCGCCGCCGACACGGTCGTCGCGGTCGGCCGGCGCATCCTGCCCAAGGCCGAGATCGTCGACGAGGCCGCCGCCTGCCTGCGCCTGCTGTCGGGCCGGTCGCACCGGGTCTACACCTCGGTCGCCGTGGTGACGCCGGGCGGCGCGATCCGGGACCGCATCGTCGAGACGCGGCTGCGCTTCAAGCGGCTCTCGGGCGACGACCTGGAGATGTATCTCGCCTCGGGCGAATGGCGCGGCAAGGCCGGCGGCTACGCCATCCAGGGCATCGCCGGCTCCTTCGTGGTCAAGCTCGCCGGCTCCTACACCGCCGTGGTCGGCCTGCCGCTCTACGAGACGGTCGGGCTGCTGGGAGGCGAGGGGTTCCCGATCCGCTTCGGCTGGATGAACGCCGCCTGACCCCGGCGCGTCGCGCATGCGACGACTCCCTGCTTTGGCATTGCACCTCGCGGCGGGGCTGCTAGCCTCGTCTTTGACGTTGCGTCAAAACAGGAGCGGACATGGCTGACGATCCAGAAGCGAAGGTCGTCGCCGAAGATATTCGCCGCGATATGCGCAATCTCGAAGGGTTGCTGCAGCGCGCCTTGAAGCAACTCGCGCTCGCCGACCAGTACGGACTCCCCGACAGCACGCCCTATTTCAGCTTTCGCTCGGCCGCCAGCATGGAGGAGTTCCTGGCGCAGGCGCGCGCGGGCAAAAATTCAGGCCTTCGCCCGCAATTGCGCTCCGACATCGCGCTGGCGCGTCTCAAGCTGCGCGAATTGAAGCGGCAGGCCGACCGCCTCGCCGCCGGCGAGCGCGCGGCGCTGATCCAGCGCGAATACGACGCCCTGCTCGTCGCCGACCGCAATGGCGACCGGCGTGCGCTGGCGATCATCGATCGGGCGGCCAATGTGCGCGGCGGCCTGACGGAAGCGGAGTTCGCCCAGGTCCAGGTGCTGATGCTCGCCAGTCTCAAGGCCCATACCGCCTTCATGAGAGCGCATCCGACGCGCAAGGCCGTCACTGGCACGCTGGGCCGCCTCTCGCAGGTTCAGGCGCTTGGTATGGATGACACCGATATTGCGACCGGAGCGATGAAGGGGGTGCGTTTGGCGCAAAGACGGATTGTCGATCAGACGCGCGCGCAATTCCTCAAGAAGCCGACCCCGACCGGGGCCAAGGTTCTGATCGACGAGATCGCCGTCAACGACCTTCTCGGCGGCGAGAGCGCGATGAGCTATATCAACCGCGACATCGTGCCGAACCTGGCTAAAATCATGCTCGAAGCCGAGCGCCGGTTCCGCAACACGCCGACCAAGGACAATTGCGAGGCGATGATCAATGCCGAAATGGCGTGCGTCAACGCCGGCGGGGCGGGCCTGCCCGATCCGCCGAAAGGTTTGCGCCGGATCAAGCAAGGGACGACGCGCCGCTTCGGTCCGGGCGATATGCTGAGCGCGGTCTCCAAGGAGTATTACGGCAGCTTTGGCTACTGGGACGTGATCTACAAGGCCAATTGGGCCGCCTTTCACGACCCCGACCGGCCGACCCCGAACACGACGATCGACATTCCCTACTAAGTGCCGGATGCCATCGGCTTGCGCCTTTCGGTTTCTGCCGTGATCCTGCCGTCGCACGCGCCAGTCTCAACAAGGCGCGCAGGAGGATACGCATGTCGGCACGTCTGAGGGGCAAGGTCGCGATCGTCGCCGGCGCGGGCTCGGTCGGCCCGGGCTGGGGCAACGGCAAGGCGACCGCCGTGGTCTTCGCCCGCGAGGGCGCGAAGGTGATCTGCGCCGATATCGACCTCGCCGCGGCCGAGGAGACCGCCGCGATTATCCAGAACGAGGGCGGGCAGGCCTTCGCGGTCGAGACCGACGTGACGCGCAACGAGGCCGTGGCCGATCTCGTCGGCCGCACGCTGGGCCGCTACGGCCGCATCGACATCCTCAACAACAATGTCGGCCTGGCCGAGATCGGCAGCGTGCTCGATCTCTCGGAAGAGGCCTGGGAGCGCGCCTTCCGGCTCAACCTCACCGGCGCGGTGCTGGCGATGAAGCACGTCATCCCGGTGATGCAGCGCCAGTTCGCGGAAGGCGGGGAGGGCGGCTCGATCGTCAACATCTCCTCGACCGCCTCGCTGCGCCACACCGGCGTGCCCTATGCCAGCCTGTCGGCCACCAAGGCCGCGCTGAACCAGCTCACCCGCAACACGGCCGTCGAGTTCGCCGCCCAGAGGATTCGCGTCAACGCCGTGCTGCCCGGCCTGATCAAGACGCCGCGCGTCGCGCTCTCCAGCGGGCTCGCGCGAATCTATGGCGACGGCGATGTCGAGGCGATGTGGACCGCGCGCGACGCGCAGGTGCCGATGGGCCATATGGGCGAGGCCTGGGACGTGGCCTATGCGGCATTGTTTCTCGCCAGCGACGAAGCGCGCTATGTCACGGGCCTCGAACTCGTCGTCGACGGAGGCATCACGCTGAAATATGGCTGAAGACAACACCCCCGCACCGATCGACCCCGCGCCCATCCCCCGGCAAAAGCCCTGCGCGGTCTGCGGCAAGCTCGCTCTGCCGAAATACAAGCCCTTTTGCTCGCCCCGCTGCGCCGATATCGATCTCGGCCGCTGGCTGAAGGGCAGCTATGTGATTCCCGGCGCAAGCGTCGACGAAGCCGAGGCCGGCAAGCCGGGAAACCGGCAGGACGACGAGGGCTGAGACGTCAGGCCGTCGCACGCAGCCCTGCGCCGCGACGAGGACACGCGGCTTCTTGCGCAAAGCCGGCTCAACCGACTGGACAGCCCCCGCCGCACCGATTATACCCCGCCCACCAACAGGAACGCAGGCGCCACAGCCCGCGCGCCCGGCGCCCAGATAGCTCAGTTGGTAGAGCATGCGACTGAAAATCGCAGTGTCGCTGGTTCGATTCCAGCTCTGGGCACCATTTTCCTTTCATGACGATGCGAGTTGAAGCGGCTTTGGCTATCGCCGGTGGCGGGCGGCGTGGCATGCGCTTGTTCCGAACCAGCCGATCCGTTCCCCCTCTCTCCCTCGCTTGCAGAGCCGGGCGGCGAAGCCGCAATCTGAAGTGACGGAACCGGCCGCCGCGGTCCGCGTTTTGCAAGGGTCCTTCGCTGTCCGGGATCCCGACCATGTTTCACGCGACGCCCTCCGCCCCGTTCCAAAGTCCCGGCTCCATTCCTCATGTCATCGCCATCAGACGCGACGAGCAGGGCTTCGGCATTCGCTTCGGTTTGAGTGACGCCGAAGACGAACTGCTCAAGGGCCCCGTTTTCGAGACGCTGCCGGAAGCCCTGGCCTGGATCGACGAACTCGACCGGCTGCGCGACGGCAACTGATGGCGCTCCCGCCAGCATCGCGCTTGGCAGCGGCGAAATCCCCGGCGCAGGGAATTCACGCAAATCTCCCGGCCGGCGCTTGTCAAATCGACTGGCGATCGGGCATAGAGCTTCCAACGGAGACGTGGCCGAGAGGCTGAAGGCACTCGTTTGCTAAATGAGCATACCCCACAAGGGTATCGAGGGTTCGAATCCCTCCGTCTCCGCCATTATACCTATGTTAAGTCGTTTGAATCGCTGACAAATTAGAATTTGGCTGGCCGGCAGTCCCACCAAGCGCCCCATCAATCGCTGCGCATTGGTCATCCATGGTTGCTGCATCCGCGCTGGATGGCCAGCCGAACGGGGCAGCAATTAGCAATTGGCATTTGTGTGTTTAGGTCGGCTTATCCGCCCGCTCCCGCGCGAAGACGTCCAATGGTGACGCAATTCGATCGTCCATGAAGCGCCCGTTGATCGGATGGCAAAGTCTACTACGATGCACGGTTTCGTCGTTGTGCCCTTCTGGGTTCGCCTTTAGGTATTCTTGGGGCGGGGGCGATCGAGATGTCGGTGCATTTGACGGTCTGGGGCGTGCATATGAGCTGGCACGTCGATAGCCGCCCGATCGATGGGGGTTATGTCGCGATCGGCTGGCCGAACCTCGGGGATCTCCGTGCTTACCCAGACCGGGAAGCATTCAAGGTAGCGCTCGCCCAGGCGGCGGACGGCCATGCCGGTGCCGTTCCAGTCCAGGCTGGTGTTCTGTTCCGGTTCACGCAGGATATGAAGGCCGGCGACATCGTCGTCTATCCGTCCAAGCACGACCGAATGGTCAATATCGGGCGGTTCACCGGTGAGACCAGCTTTGTCGAGGGCGACCGGGACGAGTATCCCAACCGGCGCCAGGTCCAGTGGCTGGGGCACTATCCGCGCAACGACTTCAGCCAGGCTGCGCTCAACGAGATCGGCTCCTCGCTGACGCTATTTCGCGTCCGGCGCCACGCGGCTGAGTTCCTGGCCAAGGTGGGGCTCGTATCCGCCGAGAGCGCTCCGGCCGCGGTTGCGGAGATCGCCGAGGACAGCGCAGACGACGACGCCGCGACCGGTTCGGTCTCCCGCCAGGCCGAGGAGACGACGGCCGACTTCGTCATCCGCCGGATCATGGCGGATTTGTCCGGCTACCGCTTCGAGGAGCTGGTAGCCCACCTCCTGGAGTGCATGGGCTATACCGCCCGGGTGACGGCGCGCTCGAATGATGGCGGGGTCGATGTCATCGCCCATATGGACGCGCTTGGGTTCCAGCCGCCTATCGTCAAGGTCCAGTGCAAGCGGGTGACCAGCCAGACTGGCAGCCCCGAGGTCAACCAGCCGCTCGGGACCCTCGGCGAGGGCGAGTTCGGCCTGTTCGTCAATCTGGGATCCTACAGCCGCAGCGCCGTTGAGCTGGAGCGCAACCGTCCCAAGCTCCGGCTGATCAACGGCGAGCAGTTCGTTGAGCTCATACAGCAGCACTACAGCAAGCTCGCGCCGCGCTACCGCTCGCTGATTCCGCTCAAGCAGATCTATGTCCCGGACCTGCCCCAGGCCTGATGGTCATAGGAGCAGCGTCCAGGATGCCTTAGCCTCGCCATCACGACACAAAATGGATTCGTAGGGACGACGGCATGGTCACGGGTGAGTTGCGCAGCAAGATCGACGCTGTGTGGAATGCGTTCTGGGCGGGCGGCATCGCCAACCCGCTCGAGGTCATCGAGCAGATCACCTACCTGCTGTTCATGCGCGGCCTCGACGAGGCGCACACCCGGGAGGAGAACAAGGCCAACCGCCTGGGCCGGCCGATGGAGCGCCGGATTTTCCCGGCGGGCAAGGACGGAATCGGCAAGGACGGCGGCGTCGCGTTCGAGGATCTGCGCTGGTCGCGGCTCAAGAACCAGGCCCCGGCGCAGATGTTCACGCTCGTCTCCGAGCATGTCTTCCCGTTCCTGCGTTCGATGGCCGAGGACGACAGCGCCCACGCCACCCATATGAAGGGCGCACGCTTCACGATCCCGACGCCGGCACTGCTGGCCAAGGTGGTCGACCTCCTGGCCGAGATCCCCATGGAGGATCGCGACACCAAGGGCGATCTCTACGAGTATATGCTCGGCAAGATCGCCAGCGCTGGCCAGAACGGACAGTTCCGCACGCCGCGCCATATCATCTCGCTGATGGTCGAGATGACCGCACCTGGTCCCAAGGTCGTCATCGTCGATCCCGCCTGCGGCACCTGCGGCTTCCTGGTCGCGGCCGGGGAGTATCTGCGCGACAACCACCCCCGTCTGTTCCAGGAGCCGGAGAGCCGCGATCATTTCCACCAGGAGATGTTCCACGGGTTCGATTTCGACGGCACCATGCTCCGCATCGGCTCGATGAACATGGTGCTGCATGGCGTCGACAACGCCGACATCCGCTACAAGGATTCGCTCGCCCAGGAACATCGCGGGGATGCCGATCGCTATTCGCTCGTGCTCGCCAACCCGCCTTTCGCCGGCTCGCTCGACTACGAGACGACGGCCAAGGATCTGCTCTCAGTCGTCAAGACGAAGAAGACCGAGCTGCTCTTCATGGCGCTGTTCCTGAAGCTCCTGAAGCCCGGCGGGCGCGCGGCCGTGATCGTGCCCGATGGCGTGCTCTTCGGCTCCTCGACCGCGCACAAGGCGATCCGCAAGATGCTGGTCGAGGACCACAAGCTCGATGGTATCGTCAAGCTGCCGTCAGGTGTGTTCCGGCCCTATGCCGGCGTATCGACAGCGATCGTGTTCTTCACGAAGACCAATTCCGGCGGCACCGACCAGGTCTGGTTCTATGACTGCCAGGCCGACGGCTTCTCGCTCGACGATAAGCGCAACCCGCTGCTGTCGGCTGAGAAGCTCGGACCAGCGCCGGGCTCCTGGCAGAACGGGCATTTCGTCAATCTGACGCTGGATGAGGCCGAGCAGGCGAAGAACAACCTGCCCGACATCGCCGCGCGCTGGCAGGCGCGGCAGGGCACGGAGCGCCAGCGCCCGCGCACGGCCCAGAGCTTCTGCGTGCCCAAGGCCGAGATCGTGGCGGCCGGCTACGACCTCTCGCTCAACCGCTATAAGGAGGTGGTGCATGCAGCGAGCGAGCACCGGCCCCCAAAAGAGATCATCGCCGAGTTGAAGGTGTTGGAGCAGGAGATCGCCGATGGCCTGGTTGAGCTCGAGGCTATGCTATGAACGCCTTGACCTCGATTGGAAGCGTAAAAACAGTTAAGCATTGGCCTCTTGCCCGACTAGGTGATATTTCTGAGCACCGCCTTGGCAAGATGCTCGACAAGGCAAAAAATACTGGGAGTCCACGCCGATACCTACGAAACCCAAATGTGCGTTGGTTCGAATGCGATCTGACTGATCTTCGAGAGATCTTAGTCGAACATAGTGACCTCGGGCGTTACGAACTTCGACCGGGAGATGTTCTGATTTGCGAAGGTGGTGAAGCCGGGAGAGCGGCTATCTGGAGTGGCAAATCGCAGGGTGTCATTTTCCAGAAGGCTTTGCACAGAGTTAGGGCTCGGACCCATAAAATGGTTGGCTTGGCCGACGCGGTGTGATTCAGGGCTTCCGAAAGGAAGTTTGGATGAATCGGGATCAATTCTGGCTCACGGAAGCGCAGTTTGCACGGATCGCGCCGC
>Ga0209902_100162_pt1 | contig 113889 bp, 117 predicted proteins | sample FECB27metaG_FD_188304 | JGI IMG/M metagenome (GOLD analysis project Ga0209902, IMG submission 188304) | Cyanobacterial communities from the Joint Genome Institute, California, USA - FECB-27 (SPAdes) (version 2) | ecosystem: Environmental > Aquatic > Thermal springs > Hot (42-90C) > Microbial... | reverse complement strand
GGGGGGGGGGGGGGGGGGGGGTCGTGCGGAAGCGCGCAACCGAACGCACCCGGCACTCGGCGCCATCCTCCCCATGAGTGGGTACGGTGTCGCCGCCCGTCACGCCTGCTCCAGCCCCTTGAACAGAAACACCTTGCCGCTCCGGTAGTCGTAGTCCGGATTCTCCCAGGCGATCATCTTGCCGGGGTTGAGCAACCCTTGAGGGTCCGCCTGCCGCTTGAAGGCGAGCTGCACGTCGTCCGTCTGCTTCATGCCGCCCTCCTCCAGCGTGTAGCGGTGCGGATTGAAGATCGGGCAGCCGGCCTCCTCATGCATCTCGATGATCCGGTCGAGCCGCGTCTCCGAGGTGAAGCGGATCAAAGGCAGGCCAAAGCAGGTAATGTTGCCGTCGAAGCGCACGAACTCCAGATGCGACATCAGCTCGCCCGGAAACATCGCCTCGATCTCGTCGACCAGCGCCAGCTGGTTGGGGAAGGGATAGAGCGACTGCAGATAGGTGATCGCCGGCTCGACGCGCAGCGCGCGCAGCGTCGTGTGGTTCCAGGCCAGCTCATAGGCCGGCGGTAGTCCCTTCCTGTCCTCTTCGCTGGCAGTGGCCGCGTTGAACACAACGTCGCCATCCTCCCGCCTGGTGAAGGCGAGAAACGCATCGAGCGACTGCGCAGCCACCATGACGATGCAGACGCTCATCTGCTCGGTGAAAAACTTCTGGTGCCGCTTGAGATAGAGGAAGGGCGCCGGCGCCGCGATCGCCGTGATCAGCTTGGTCAGCAGTCCATCCTGGCAGGCGAGCGCATTGGCGTAGTGCGCCGACCGCGAAAAATCGTCGAAGCCGACGATCACGTCCACCCATTCATAGGCTGCCGTCAGCGGCATCTCGACCTCGGAGATGATGCCGTTGGTGCCATAGGCATGCGTCACCTTGTGCAGGTCCGAGCCCGTGAGTTCCAGCACCCTGGGCTCCGCCTCCATGGTCACCACCCGCAGCCGCAGCACATTGCCGAAATCGCGCAAGCCGCCCCAGCGGATCGAGCCGACGCCGCCGGAACCGCCTGAAATGAAGCCGCCGATCGAGGCGGTGTGATAGGTCGAGGGATGCATGCGCAGTTCCTGCGCCGAATGCGTGCGGGTCGCCTTGTCGATGTCGGCGATGATCGCCCCCGGCTCGCAGACCACGCGGCCCGACGCAATCGACGTCACCGCGTTCATGTCGGCGAGCGACAGCACCACGCCACCCGACAGCGGCATCGCCTGCCCGTAATTGCCCGTGCCCGTCCCGCGCGGCGTCACCGGCACGCCATGCCGGTGGCAAGCTGCGAGCACGCGGATGAGTTCGGCCTCGTTTTGCGGCGAGACCACCAGATGCCCGGTCACCTCGTCGAGCTGGCGCTTCAGCACCGGGCTGTACCAGTAGAAATCGCGGCTCTTCTGCTGGACGATGGCCGGGTTGTCTTCGACCTTCAACCCCTCGAGATCTCGCTTCAGCGCGGCAATGTCCATCGATTCACACCATCAGGTCGTCGAGTTCGGCATAGTCGGGGATGGCGCGGACGATCGGCTGGCCGGCGCGGATCACGATCCGATCCGATTCGGGCCGCGACAGCAATTCGGTCCAGCTGCGCCCGCGAAAGATCACCATGTCGGCCCCGCCGCCGGCGACGAGCATGCCGGCATCGTCCAGCCGCATCGCCTGTGCCGGCGTGGCGGCAACGGTGCGTGGCCAGTCGCCGACGGGATGGTCGAACTGCAGGGTGCGCGTCGCCATGCGATAGACCTCCAGCATGTCGAGATCGCCATAGGCATAGAAGGGATCGCGGGTGTTGTCGGAGGCGACCATGACGGGTATGCCGCGCGCGCGCATCTCGTGCAGCAGCGTCACGCCACGCCAGCGCGGCGTGGTGCGGTCCGTGCGACGGTCCTGCAGGTACATGTTGCACATCGGCAGCGACACGACCGAGAGCCCCGCCTCGGCCACCTTGTCGAGGGTCTCGCGCACCGCTTTGTCGGGCTGGCGCGCCAGCGAACAGCAGTGCCCGACGAGGATCCTGCCTTCGAAGCGGTGGCGCAGCGCAGCCTCGGCGATCCGGCGCAGCGACACGGCCGACACATCGTCCGTCTCGTCGGCATGGAAATCGAGGTCGAGCCCGTGCGCGATCGCGGTGCGGAACATCGTATCGAGCAGCGTGTCTAGATCCGGCATCATGTAGGTGACGGCGCCAAGCACGCCCTTGGCATCGGCGACCCGCCTGGCGAGCCCGGCAAACCACGCTGCGTCGCGCACCCCCTCGATGCCGAGCAGGCAGGCGGCCTGCAGCTCGATGCGTCCGCGCCAGGCCTCGCGCATCGCCTCGAACACCGGCCAGGAAATCGTCTCCTGCGGAGCCACCGAGTCGAGATGCGTGCGCACCGCCTTGGTGCCATGCGCATAGGCCGAGCGCAGCGCGAAATCCATGCGCCGCTCGATGTCGCGCGCGTTCCAGCGCACCAGCCGGTCGGTGCCGGACGCATCGAGCGCGCCCATGAAGGACCCGTCGGGGTTGGGCATGCGCGGCCAGATATGGCCCTTGTCGATATGCGTGTGGCAGTCGACGAAGCAGGGCAGCACGATGCGCCCCTTGAGATCGATGGCGCGCGGCGGCGCGGGCTTGTCGGCGCGCTGCGCGATTCCGGTGATCTTGCCGTCGGCAACGGCGATGTCGGCCAGCGCGAAACCCTCGCCGTCGAACGGCCCGGACAGGCCAGGCGTCAGGGACGCATGCACGCGCGCGTTCGTCAGCACGAACCATCCGCGCGTCGGTATCTTGATCGCGTCCCGCATTGCCACCCCTCACCCTCCTGCCACGCCCATATGCCGGAGGAGGATGGCCGTCACAACTGCACTTTCTACCTATCCGCCGTAAGCGCGCTTTCGTGCCATCGGCGCAGCATCAGATGCGATATCATCGATAGAAGCAGGAAGATCACGATGCCGGCCAGCGAAATCAGAAACAGGGCGGCAAACAGCCGCGGCGCGTTCAGCCGGTAGCCCGCCTCGATGATCCGCGAAGCGAGCCCCGACGACTGGCCGCTCGAACCCGCGACGAACTCGGCCACCACGGCGCCGATCAGCGACAGGCCGCCCGCGATCTTCAGCCCGCCCAGGAAATACGGCATCGCTGCCGGCAGGCGCAGGTGCCAGAGCTGCTGCCAGCGCGAGGCGCCGTTCAGCTTGAACAGGTCGATCAGATTGCGGTCGACCGAGTTGAGGCCGAGCGTCGTATTGGACAGGATCGGAAAGAACGCCACGATCCACGAGCACAGCAGAAGCTTGGCGGTCTGGTTGTCGACATAGATGTTGATCAGCGGAAAGATCGCAACGATCGGCGTCACCTGCAGCACGATGGCGAAGGGAAAGAACGACATCTCCACCCATTTCGACTGGGTGAACAGGATTGCGAGGCCGACGCCGCCCGTCACCGCCAGAAGCAGCCCGAGAAAGGTGATGCGCAGCGTCACAAGCAGCGACGAGAACAGCAGCGATGCGTCCTTGATCAGCGTGTCGAGCACGACGCCAGGCCGCGGCAGGATGTATTGCGGAATCTCGTTCCACACGCAGATCCGGTCCCAGGCAAACAGCGCCGCCATCATGATGGCGAGCGGCAGCACCCATCTGCCGATACGCTCGAGGCGCGCATTGCGCAGCCGACGCTCTTCCTCCGCATCCAGCACGACAGAGGGGCCGGACTGCTCAATGGCCGTCATGCTGCGGCCCCGATCGTGCATTGCCCGACGTCGCGTGGATAGCGCCGACCAGCACATCCGACGCGCGTCGGCAGAGCGCCGCATATTCCGGCGAGGTGCGAAATGTCTCGTCGCGCGGATAGGGTGCGTCGACGGCAAGCTCTTCGAACACCCGTCCCGGGCGCGCCGCCATCACCACGATGCGGTTCGACAGGAAGACGCTTTCGAACACGCTGTGCGTCACGAAGACCACTGTGAAGCGCTCGTCCTGCCACAGGTCGAGCAGGTCGTTGTTCAGCCGGAAGCGCGTGATCTCGTCAAGTGCGGCAAACGGCTCGTCCATCAGAAGCAGCCGCGGCTTGGTCACCAGCCCGCGCGCGATCGACACGCGCATCTTCATGCCGCCGGACAGTTCGCGCGGCATGGCCTTTTCGAAGCCGGTCAGCCGCACCCGCTCCAGCAGTTCGGTGATCGCAGGCGCGGCCTTGGCGCGCGAAACGCCCTTCAGCCGGAGCGGCAGCCAGACATTGTCGAACACATTGGCCCACGGCAGAAGCGTTGGCTCCTGGAACACGAAACCGATGCTGGACGGCCCGGTGAAGGCCCCGCCCCGCCAGTCCAGCGTGCCCGCCGTCGGCGTCGACAGGCCGGCGATGATCCGCAGCGCCGTCGACTTGCCGCAGCCCGACGGCCCGAGAAGGCTGACGAAGTCGCCTTCCCGAAGCGTCAGGTCGGCATCGCGCAGCGCAGCGACGCCATTGGAGAAGGTTTTTCCAACCCCGCGCAGGATGAGGAGCGGTTTGCCGCTCGTCATCTCGCGCATCGGCGCCGCCGGCTGGAGCATTGTCTGCGGACCTTGCCTACTTCTTCAGGTCGAGGCCGACGCCCTTGTTGACGAAGTCCAGCGTGTAGGACTTCTTGATGTCGATACCGGCTGGCATCACCTTGGCAGCGACCAGCTTGTCGTAGAAGCTCTGGATATTCGCATCGCTCATCGCGCCGATGCCGAGCTTTTCCGCGTCACCCGAATCGACGATGCCGAACTTCTTCATCTGGGCGATCGAGAAGGCGATCTGGTCATCCGCCATGTCCGGATTGTCCTTCTTGATCAGGTCGTTGGCGGCCTTGTTGTCGCCGTAGAGATAGTTGTACCAGCCCTTCGCGGAGCCATCGACGAAGCACTTCACCGCCTCGGGCTTGTTGTCGATCGTGTCCTGCATCGTCTCGATGGTCGTGGAATAGGTGTTGTAGCCATAGTCGGCGAGCAGGAACTGGTTGGGAACGAACCCGCCTTCCCGCTCGATCGCGAACGGTTCCGACGTGACATAGCCCTGCTGGATCGACTTCTTGTTGGCCAGGAACGGCGCCGAATTGAAGGTGTAGGGCACGCGCTTGCCGAGATCGAAGCCGTGCTCGGTGGCCATCCAGAGCAGGAAGCTCTGCGCACCTTCGTCACCGATGATGTACTGCTCGGCCTTCGGCAGATCCTCCCATGTGTCGAGCCCCTCGCCCGGGTGCGACATGACCACCTGGGGCTCCTTCTGGAACGAGGCGGCCACGACCCTGAGCGGGATGTTCTGGGCGACCGCGTCAAAGGCCTGCTGCATGTTGCCGCCCATGTAGAAATGGATCTTGCCGGCCAGCAGCAGCGGCCGTCCACTCACCTGCGGTCCGCCCTGCATGATCGTCACGTCGAGGCCGCAAGCGGCATAGGTGCCGTCGGCAACGGCCTGGTAGTAGCCGCCATGCTCCGCCTGGGCGAGCCAGTTCGTGCCGAACGTCACCGCTTCGTTCGCATGCGCGCCGCCGAAGCTGGAAGCCAGGATGGCCACGCCGGCCGCGGACTTGAGACTTGTCATCTTCATCGAAACTGCCCTCACAATTTTGACCGCGCCGTCGGCGCGGATAATCGACACCAGAGGTTCAGAACGCAAGAGACGTGCCATCGCATGTCGTGCCCCCGCATCCCACCCAACAGACAAACCTAGGCCACTTCAGCCGATAGTCACGCCACGGCAAGGCATCATCGTGCCTATTTTTTGAACGCCTGTCCATCTTGCGCGGTATGGGTGCAGCCGCCGCCTTGATGCCCATCCCCCGTCCGCCTAGGCTCGGTGAAAAGGACGACCGCATGTTCCGATTCCTGACGCCGAAAAGCATCAAGCCGCCTTTCGCCCGCTACAGTCATGGCGTCGAGGTGCCCGCCGGAAACCGGCTGGTCCTGTGTTCCGGCCAACTGGGCATCGGCCCGGACGACCGCGTTCCGGAGGACGCCGGCGCGCAGGCCGAACTCTGTTTTGCCAACATCGCGGCGATCCTCGGCGAGGCCGGCATGTCCCTGACTCACATTGTGAGGATAAACGCCTATGTCACGGACAGGATTCACCTTCGCCCCTACATGGATGTCCGCGACCGCCTGTTTTCCGACCCTGCGCCCGCATCGACCTTGATGATCGTCTCGGGCTTTGCGCGCCCGGAGTTCAAGGTCGAGATCGAGGCGATCGCGGCGGGGTGAGGACCGTTCGACCGCAGGTCGAAAGATCGACGATGATTTGTCGATCTTAGGGACGAACGCCCGAAGCCGTCGCGGAGGGCCGGGTCAGCGGTACAGCCACATCAATCGAACTTGCTAACAGTTATCCGCGCATGGCATCATGCCGGCAGGAGAAATGACATGGCAAGCAGTGCCAACCTCGGAACCAGGCTTGAAACCTACGTCACCGATCTGGTGAAGACCGGCCGCTACAACTCGCGCAGCGAAGTGTTGCGCGAGGGTGTGCGGCTGGTCGAAGAGCGCGAGAAACGCCTCGTGCTGCTCGACGCCGCCATCAGCCGCGGCCTGGCCGACGCGGACGCGGGGCGTGGCAGACCCGTCGACGAGATCGAGCGCGAGCTTGTCGCCAGGTATCTGGGCATGGCTGAAGAACGCGGTTCGTGATCGTCGTCATCACCGATCAGGCGCGAGCCGATCTGATTGCGATCGGCGACTACATTGCGCGCGACAACCCTCGCAGGGCCGCCAGTTTCGTCGCGGAACTTCTCGACCGGTGTCGTCGTCTCGCCGAGATGCCACGTGCTTTCCCGGTCGTCCCCCGATTCGAGCATACCGAGATACGCCGTCGCACTCATGGGGCCTATCTGATTTTCTACCGAGTCGGCGCGAACACGATTGACGTGCTACACATCCTGAACGGCGCTCAGGACTATGAGGCCATTCTGTTTCCGAACGACGCATGACGGTGTCCGATGAACAGCAGTAGACGACGCATCTGGTGGGGCGACTATCGAACGACCGAGTATGCCTCGATCGACCCGGAGGCGACGATCGCGGTCCTGCCGGTCGCGGCCATCGAGCAACATGGGCCGCATCTGCCGGTCTCGACCGACACGACCATCATGCAGGGCATGCTGGAGACCGTCATCGCGCGTCTGCCCGAAGACCTCGACATCCGCATCCTGCCCGTCCAGGCGGTTGGCAAGTCCAACGAGCATGTCCATGCCCCCGGCACGCTGACGCTCTCTCCGCTCGCCGCCATCCAGAGCTGGGCCGAGCTCGGCGCCTCGGTCAATCGCGCCGGGGTCAGGAAGCTGGTCGTCGTCAATGCGCATGGCGGCAACGAGGAGATCATGGGCATCGTCACGCGCGAACTGCGCGTCGCCTTCAAGATGCTGGCGGTCAAGACGAGTTGGACGCGCTTCGGCGTGCCCGCGGGGCTCTATACGGATGCCGAGATGCGCTATGGCATCCATGGCGGCGACATGGAGACGTCGCTGATGCTGCATTTCCGACCCGACTTGGTCGAGATGGCGAACGCGGAGAATTTCGTCTCCAACGTCGAGCGCGCCGAGGCCGAATTCGCGCTTCTGCGCCAGACCGGAACGCATGCCTATGCCTGGATCGCCAGCGATCTCAACGCGCATGGCGTCGTCGGCAACGCCGCCGCCGCCACCGCCGAGAAGGGCCGCCTTACCGCCGATCACCAGGCCGACGGGTTTGTCACGTTGCTGCGGGACGTACGCAAGGCGAAGCTGGACGACTGGCTGCCGTAACTTTCCGACAAGCTCATTAACAAGCGTTTGCGTCATCCCGGAATTCGCGATCGAGCATAGCGAGATGCGAATATCCGGGACCCATTCCGTTACTTGGCATGCGCACGGAATGGGTCCCGGACAGCCGTCTCCGCTTCGCTCCGATCGGCTTCCGGGATGACGCCCTGAGCGGCCACCGCGAAGGAGTGGAGTGTCGAAGGGGAGCCTGTCGAAGGACGCACGACCCCGGTGCAACCTCTCTTCACCGTTCCAAACTGAGCACGAATGGCACGCCCTCGAACGCATCCGCCCCCCGCCCGATCGAGGCGATGGCATCGACCATGCGCCTGTCGCGCTCGAGCACCCGGTCGGCCAGCGCGATCAGCCGCGGATTGGGCGTGGCGGACGGCGACAGCGCGCGCAATGTCTGCGCCAGCTCCATCTCGTCACGCTGAGGCGCCAGTGCCGCGGCGATGATGTAGGCCGACGCGGTCGAACGGCTGATGCCGGCATAGCAGTTGATGACCATCGGCTTTTCCCGGTCCCAGCCGCGCGCGAAATCCAGCAGCGCCGCCACATGCACCTCGCCCGGCGGCGTCATGCCCTCGCGCTCTTCGGCAATGTCGTGCAGCGAGAGCAGCAGGTGATGCTCCTGCGCGATGGCCGCCGGCCGCGTCATCGCCGTGCCTTCGGCCAGCAACGACAGGAGCCGCACGGCGCCGCTCGACGTCACCGTCTCGTCGATCCTGGACAGCGGGCATACATGGATTACCGGCATTTCAGCTCCTCCCGGAGGTTCCTGTTTGTTCAGCAAGGCGGAGGCAATCACGGGTCAACTCCCGCTTGTGCCTTTATAGGCCTGTGGCGCGCCCGGCCAAAAGCGGATAGGTGTCGCTCCCCGTCCCAGCCGTCAGAACCCCAGCACCATGTCATTCCCGCTCGCCTTCCTGTCGCTTCTGGCCGAGCTCTGTTTCGGTTACCCCGACAGGCTCGTGCGCGCAATCGGCCACCCGGTGATCTGGATCGGCAACCTCATTTCCTTTCTGGACAAGACGCTGAACCGCGCCGAGGACACTGCAGCGGCGCGCAGGAGTGCGGGCATCGGCACGCTCGTCCTGCTGCTGCTGGTCGCCATCGGCATCGGCCACGGGCTGGAGCTCGTCTTCGCGCAGCTGCCCTTCGGGATCGTCTTCACGGCGATCGTCGCAAGCAGCCTGCTTGCCCAGCGCAGCCTCGCCACCCATGTCGCCGCCGTCGCGCTGGCGCTCGAGACGGAAGGGCTGCAGGGCGGTCGCAAGGCCGTGTCGCAAATCGTCGGCCGCGATCCGGACCGGCTCGACGAGGCGGGCGTCAGCCGTGCGGCCATCGAAAGCCTTGCCGAGAACTTTTCCGACGGCATCGCCGCGCCGGCCTTGTGGCTCGGCATTGGAGGGCTGGGCGGTGCCGCAGCCTACAAGGCCGTCAACACAGCCGATTCCATGATCGGCCATCGCACGCCGCGCCACGAGGCGTTTGGCTGGGCCTCCGCCCGCTTCGACGATCTCGTCAACCTGCCGGCCTCGCGCCTGTCGGCGCTTCTGATCATCGGCGCAGCCGTCCTTGTCCCACGGGCCAACCCGGCCGCGGCCTGGCGGGCGGTGCGCCGCGACGCAGGAAAACACCGCTCCCCCAATGCCGGCTGGCCCGAATCGGCGATGGCCGGCGCGCTCGGCATCGCGCTTGCCGGTCCGCGCGCCTATGGCGGCGTCATGGGCGACTACGCCTATATGGGCGAAGGCGGCCGGCGCGACCTCACCAGCGCCGACATCCGGCGCGCGCTGAAACTCTACTGGACCGCCGACCTGCTCATGGTCGCCCTGTTCGGCGCCATCGCCGCCGCGACCATGCTTCTGGGCTAGCGCTAATACTCGATGCCCTTCTGAGCCTTCACGCCTGCGGAAAAATGGTGCTTCACCGCGCCCATCTCCGTCACGAGATCCGCGGCCTCGACCAGCGCGGGCTTGGCGTTGCGGCCGGTCACCACGACATGCAGGTCGCCGCGCCGCGCCTTCAGCGCCGCCACCACGCTGTCGAGGTCGAGATAGTCGTAGCGCAGCGCGATGTTGAGTTCGTCGAGCACGACGAGGCTGATCGTCGGATCCGCCATCAGCTCCTCCGCCTTGGCCCAGGCGGCCTGCGCCGCCGCGATGTCGCGGGCAAGGTCCTGCGTCTCCCAGGTAAAGCCCTCGCCCATCGTGTGCCACGACACCTGGTCGCCGAAGGCGGCAAAGGCATCCTTCTCGCCGCTGTGCCAGGCGCCCTTGACGAACTGCACGACACCGACCCGCCTTCCATAGCCGATCATGCGCAGCGCCAGGCCGAAGGCGGCCGTCGTCTTGCCCTTGCCGGGCCCGGTATTGACGATCAGAAGCCCCTTCTCGATCGTCTTTTCGGCCACCTCGGCGTCCTGCACCGACTTGCGCTTGGCCATCTTGGCCTTGTGGCGGGCAGCCTTGTCGTCGTCGATCGCCGTCATCTCATTTCACCTGCATCGGCAGCCCGGCCACCATGAACAGCACCCGGTCGGCTGCCGCGGCGACCCGCTGGTTGAGCGTGCCTGCGGCATCGCGAAAGCGACGCGCCAGCGCATTGTCCGGCACGATGCCCAGGCCTACTTCGCTCGACACGACGAACCATGGACCGCGCGGCTTCCCGAGAACCCGCACAAGGTCCGCGCAAGCGCCGTCGACATCATGCTCGGCCAGCATGTGGTTGGTCAGCCACAGCGTCAGGCAGTCGACCAGGACCGCCTCCCCGTCGGGAACGGCGGCCAGCGCGCCAGCAAGGTCGAGTGGCGCATCGACCGTCCGCCAGCCCTCGCCGCGACGCGCCAGGTGGATGGCGATGCGCTCGCGCATCTCGTCGTCGAAAGCCTGCGCCGTCGCGATATAGGTCCAGGGCGCGGGACCCGCTGTCACCAGCCGCTCGGCATGCGCGCTCTTTCCAGAGCGCGCGCCGCCGATCAGGAAGGTCAGCCCATTGCCGTCAGGCAAAGCTGTCGCGCAGGCCGGACGAGGATCCGGTCATCCAGGGCCGGACGATGCCGACCAGCCCGCCCAGCACCACCCAGAAGATCAGGTTGGTGATGGTGACCGCCACGACGAAGCTGTGATGCAGGTCCGCCGGCACGGCCGTCTCGTGGCTGACCGGTTGTGGCGCGCCGATGATGTGCGGCGCGATGATCAGCGCAACGCCGACCAGCGAGAACAGGACGGTACCGCGAAACGCCAGCAGCGCCAGTCCGCCGGCCGTGGCGGCTGCGGTCGCGATCCACCACACCTGCCTTGCGCCGAGTTCGGCGGCGGGCATGCCGGGCAGTTCCGGCGGCAGGCCGAGACCCGGTGCCAGCGTGAAGGTCGCAAAACCGGCGAGACCCCAGAACACGCCCGTACGCCAGGAGGCGATGCCGCCTGCGAAATCGGAGACGGCGACCAGGATCAGCGCAAAGCCGATGCCGGTGACGATGTTGGCAAGCGCGGTATACGCGAAGCGCTCGAAACCGTCGGCCGGCGCCCATGCGTCGGCATCATGCACGTGGCCCATGTGCTCGACTGCCGGTGCCGCCGCATCGGCCGCGGTGCCATGGTCGTGCCCGACGGCAGCGCCCTCATAGGTCTCCGCCTGCAGGATCAGCGGAACCGTGGCAAAGGACTGCAGTGCGGTCATGACGACACCGGAAAACAGTCCGGCGATCGCCGCGATGATCACGACGTTGCGAAAGATGGTCATGGCAAAGAGTCCTCGTCAGTGGCAGGGAAACGCCATTGAATGGCGATAATCGTGGGCCGCGTTATGGGCGACGTCCATGCCAGCGAAGCCGACGAAGCCCGTGACGAAGAGGCCGAGCAGCGCCGCCATCGCAAGCTGCGTGACGCGCGATGCTGCCGATACCGAAGTGCCGAGATGTGCCGATGCCGTATTCATGTCTCATGTCCTTCCGCCCTCCACCCGAGGGCATTGTCCCAACCTGTCGTCGGCAGGTCTCCTGGCTTGCGGATCACCGCCCCGCCCCGCCTTCCCGAGGCACTCGCCTCAGTGGCATCTGGGGAGGGCTAGCCGCACACAGTTGCGGGGGCAGCCGCGGCTTCGGGTCGACTCCCTCACCGCATTCCCTTTTGGTTCCTTGCGGAACCGACGACAGCGCGGATCATAGGCACAATAGGCTATCGCGGCAAACCAAATCCCGCCATCCCGGCAACAAATACGTCGCTGCCACGACAGTCTGGACGACCTTTGTCGTGGGCGGTTCGCCGACGCTCCTACCCGCCAATTGAACCGGCTGCGCTTCGTCGCTAGCGTCCGGGCCATGAAGCTGAAACTGCCTGGCTCCCGATTCGTGAAGTGGATAGGTCTCGTCGTGCTGGTGCTGGCCGCGCTCGGCGGCTCGGCCTATGCGTTCTTCGTCTTGAGCCCCTGGCCCTCGGTCTACCTGCTCAAGCGCGACCTGCCCGACAACAACGCGGATGCAATGAACAAGACCGCGGAACCGCACATTCCCGCCGACATCGTCGCCAAACCGGATATCGCCTACGGCGAAGCCGATGACGAGACGCTCGACGTCTACCTGCCGCCGGGCTCCGACGCCGAGGGCACGGCACTTCCTGCTGTCGTCTGGCTCCATGGCGACGCGTTCATCCTTGGCAACAAGGCCGATGTCGCAGGCTATCTCAAGGTGCTCGCCGGGCGCGGCTATGCCACGGTCAGCGTCGGCTACACACTGGCGCCCGGCGCCCAGTACCCGGCAGCCGTTCTCCAGGCCAACGCCGCGCTTGCCTACATCAAGGCCAATGCCGCCACGTTGCGCATCGATCCGAAACGGATCGTGCTGGCCGGCGATTCGGCCGGCGCCCAGCTTGCCGCCCAGCTCGCCGCCGCGACCACCGACACGGCCTATGCGGCCGCTCTCGGCATCCAGCCCGCGATCGAGCCCGCAAGCCTGAAGGGCATCGTCCTGTTCTGCGGCATCTACGACCCGTCGCGCCTGAAATTCGATGGCGATTACGGCCACTTCCTGCGAACCGCGCTGTGGGCCTATCTCGGCACGAAGGATTTTGCCGGCGAACCGCGTCTGTCGCAGTTTGCCGTCAACAAGCATGTCTCCGCGCAATTTCCGCCCAGCTTTGTCTCGGCGGGCAATGGCGATCCCCTCGAACCGCAATCGCGGCTCATGGCGGAGGCCATCGAAAAGCAGGGCGTGAGGGTGGAAAAGCTCTTCTTTCCAGACCACTACGACCCAAAGGTCGGTCACGGATACCAGTTCGACCTCAGCACCGGTGCGGCGCGCGCCGCCTTCAACGAACTCACCGAGTTCCTGGCCGGCATCGCCAGATAGCGCTCACCGCCCGTGCAGGGCGGCGATGCGCTCGGCAACCAGCGCCTGCAGCCGCCACAGATGCCGGTCATGGATGCCGCGCGCTTCCAGGTTGCGTACCGTGTTGTGCAGATATTCCGCGCCCGAGCCATAGTGACCGCAGGCCAGGGCAAGTCTTTCGGCCACCGTGTCGTCATCCAGCCGCCCGGCATAGGTCCGGCCCCTGGGGTTGGCAACGAAGGTGAGCGCGGCAACCCTCCCCTCACCCGTCGAAGCCTGAAGCCAGCGCGGCTGGTAGGTGGTTGGCTTGGCCGTCATCTCGCGCCGGAACAGTGTCGAAAGCTGCGCCCTCACATCGCCCTCGGGCAGGCGATAGACGACGCCGGTGGATTGCCCGCCGCGATCGAGGCCGAGCATCAGTCCGGGCTGGGCGAGCGTGCCGCGCCAGCGCGTCATGGTGATGCAGAAGCTGCGGTGATAGCCGCGAATCACGGCGACACGTTCGGCGTCATGCGCGAATTCCGGCTTCCAGATCAGCGACCCGTAGGCAAAGAGCCAGACAGGCCCGTCGTCGGGCTTCTTCGCCAGTGCCTCGTCGAGCATGGCGTCGTAGTCGGCCTCGTCGAGATAACCGAGACCCGGCTCCGGCCCACTGTCTGCGATATCGCGGTGGCAGCGGGCGACCAGTTCGGGCGTCAGCGTCATGGTTCGTGCGGGCATGGGCCATCTCTGCGGGGCACCGGCGTCGTCTCCGGGCGGTTGACAAAGATGGATGCTGCGTGTCCGTCTTGGTCAAGGAGAAACTGCGATGACTCCAGAGCCAGCCAAGACCGATCGCTACAATGGCCTGCGCAAGCCGGAAGCGACCTTGCCCGCAGAAGCCTATGTCGACGCAGCCTGGCACCAGCGCGACCTCGAAAGAATCTGGTACCGCAACTGGATCATGGTCTGCCGCGAGGCCGAGATCGCCCAGCCGCTCGCCTACCGCGTCATGAGGATCGGCACGCAGGAGATCCTGGTCCTGCGCGACGACAAGGGCGATCTGCGCGCCTTTCACAACACCTGCCGGCATCGTGGTTCGCAGCTCTGCCGGGAAAGCGAGGGCCGCCTCAAGGCAAGGCTGATCACCTGCCCCTACCATGCCTGGTCCTACTCGCTTGCCGGCGATCTCGTGCGGGTGCCGTCGAAATCCCTGCCGGATGGGTTCGACAAGGCCGACTACCCTCTCTACCCCGTCGCCCTGTCGGTCTGGCGCGGCTTCGTCTTCGTCAACCTGTCGGAGACAGTACGCACCACCCCGGAGCAAACCTTCGACATTGGCTCCGCCGACCTCGGCAACTGGCCGCTCGAAGGCCTCGTTCCGGGCCACGTCTTCACAAAGGTGATGGACTGCAACTGGAAGATTTTCTGGGAGAATTTCAACGAGTGCCTGCACTGCCCGACGGTTCACCGCCATCTGTCGACCCTCGTGCCGATCTATGGGCGCGGGCTGATGGCGCGCCATGACGATCCCGACTGGGCGCTGCATGCCGACAATGACGAGCCGGAATTTTCAGGCGGCTTGCGCGACGGCGCGGAAAGCTGGTCGGAAGACGGCCATGCCCTGCCTGTGCGGTTCGAGACCCTGAGCGAGCGCGAGCGCGCCGCCGGCCAGACCTATGCCATGAACCTGCCGTCGATGTTCATCGTCGGCCATGTCGATTATGTCCGCACGGTCCGGCTGATGCCGCTCGGGCCCGAAAAGACGGAACTGACGGCCGAATGGCTGTTCCTGCCGGAAGCGCTCGCCGCAGCGGGCGACGGACTGGCAAACATCGTCCAGTTAGGCATGCGCGTTCTGGAGGAGGATGCCGCGGTCTGCGAGATCAACCAGAAGGGCCTGCATGCCAGGCCGCACAGAGCCGGCATACTGATGCCCGAGGAATACGATCTCCACCGCTTCCACGAATGGGTCCGCGCCGAGCACGCCAGGGCGTAGCGTGGCATCGCCCGTCCCGCGGAGCCGGCGGCGTAGCGTTCACATGCCGCGCGGCAGATAGCGCCACACGATGAGGCCGCAGACGACCATGAACACGGCGAGCGTGGCGAAAACCGCGCCAAGGCCGAAGTACGCCAGCACGACCGAGTAGACCAGCGGCGGGGTGAGTTCCGAGAAGTCCAGATAGGTCCGGTAGACCGCCGTCATCTGCGGCCTTTCACGGGTGCGCACCGCGCGCATGAAGGGCGTCGACCCGAGCGAGTCGAGCGAGACGGCAAAGAAGGCGGCGCAGAGCAGGAAGGCACCCGCGACCAGCGGCTTGGCCTCGCCGAACACACCGGCCAGAAGGAGCGTGGTGGCCATGGCCGCAAAGCTTAGCACCATCGTGTTGCGCGCACCGAATTTCTTGCCGGCACGCCCCCAGTAGATCGCCGTGAACAGCATGGCATTGCCGGCCGACACCAGCAGCCCGCCGAGGAGACTGCCTTCGCCGGTCACCACCATCAGGAGCGGGCCGTAGACGAAGAAGGTCGTCCAGAAGCAGGAGCGGCCAAAGGCGATCAGCCAGGCGAGCCGCAGGCGCGGCTGGGCGACGAAGCGGCCGATGTTCTTCAGCGGATTGGAAGCCGGGGTTCTGCCCGGCCGGATCAGCGCATTGTCGCTCATACGGTAATACCAGAACAGGCAGAGCAGCGTGGCGGCAAAGCCGATCACCAGAAGGTGCGGCGCCAGGATGCCGAAGCGCGTATAGACGAACACGCCGAGTGTCGGCCCGCTGGTCCATGCGATCATAGACCAGGCCATGCGCAGCGATTCCGCCTGGATGAACTCCGTCTTGCGGATGTGGTCCATGATGTAGAGGTTGAGCGTGATGGCGAGCGCGCTTGCGCCCATCACGCGAAACAGCATGCCGAGCGCCTGTCCGGTAAGGCTATGGGTGACGAGGAACACCGACCCCAGCGCCAGCGAAAGGATCCCCATCGTGTAGACCCAGCGCCGCGACAGCCGCGCGATCAGCATCGGCATGAAAAGCGTCACCGACAGGCCGGTAAGCGCGACGACGGTGTAGAGCAGCGACACGGTCTGCTCGTTCTGCAGGAGCTCGTAGGCCTGGATCGGGATGACGCTGGCGATCGTGGCGCGGGCGAACGATTCCATCGCGTAGAGCGTGGCAAAGGTCCGCGCGCCCGCCGGACGGACGGCGGGAAGCCAGATCGGATGCCTGACCTGCGTTGCCATGCCTGCCCCGGATGCAATGGCCCGAAATTGCGGGCGCGAAAGCGCGGGCGTTAGCAGGAAATCGACGTGCTTGCGTCGCATATGCAAGGTGGATGCATGCAATGCGACAGGTGGACCAACCCCCTTCCGACGAACCCGCCGGCAAGGCTCGGCCGGGATTGCGCGCGGGACTGGACACGAACACCCGCAAGCGTGGTAACGGTGGCTGCCCTCGAGACCTAGCGCATGCCCACACACCCCGCCCCCATACCCCGCACGCCCCCTACCCGCATCGACGCGCTCGACCTCGTCCGCGGCCTGGCGACCGTCGCCATGGCGAGCTACCACTTCACCTGGGATCTCGAATTCTTCGGCTATGTCGAACCCGGCCTGACGGCAGTCGGCGGCTGGAAGATCTATGCCCGCTGCATCGCGGGATCGTTTCTCTTCCTCGCCGGCGTCAGCCTCTTTCTCGCCCATGGCACCGGAATCCGCTGGCCGGGCTTCTGGCGCCGCTTCGCCATGGTGGCGGGTGCCGCCGCGGCCATCAGCGTGGCGACCTACTTTGCCGTGCCGGAGGCCTTCATCTTCTTCGGCATTCTCCACCAGATCGCGCTGGCGAGCCTGCTCGGGCTCGTGTTCCTGCGCCTGCCCCCGCTGCTCAACCTCGTCATCGCCGCCGGCATCGTGGCGGCGCCCTTCTACCTCCGCTCCGAAGTTTTCGACCATCCCGCGCTGTGGTGGGTCGGCCTGTCACAGACCAGCCCCCGCTCCAACGACTATGTGCCGCTGTTTCCCTGGTTCGGCGCCGTCCTTGCCGGCATCGCCGCAGCGCAACTTGCGCGCTCGGCGGGCATCCTTGCCCGGCTGGCGCCGGTCCGTTTCGGCGCCTGGTCCAGGCTGCCCATTTCAGGCGGCCGCCACAGCCTCGCCGTCTATCTCCTGCACCAGCCGCTGCTCATCGCCGGCATCTGGCTCTTTTCGCAGGTCTTTCCCGCACCCGAAATTCCGCGCGAGACCCGCTTCCAGACGTCCTGCGAGACCGGCTGCCGACAGACCCGCGACACGGCCTTCTGCACGCGCTACTGTGCCTGCATGCTCGACACGCTGGAGGCGGACGGCCGCATCGAGGGCGTCTACGCCAACGATCCGAGCGACGAACTGCGCCAACATGTCGGCGACACGGCGCTGTTCTGCACCGCGCGCACGGAAGACGAGTTGATGGGGGAACCATGACCACCGCAAGAGCAGCCCCAAGTAATTTTCCCTGGCCGCCGGTCATCTATATCGCGGCCGTCGTGGCGGCGATCGTGCTCAATTTGTGGATGCCCCTGCCCTGGATCGGCGAGCCGCTGTCCGACATGCTGGTGATGACCGGCTGGGTGATGGTTGCGGTCGTCATCGCCATCGACGTGTCGGCTATGCGCACGCTGTGGAAAGCGAAAACGACAATCATGCCCCACCGCGCCTCGGATCATCTGGTGACCGGCGGACCGTTTTCCTTCACCCGCAACCCGATCTATCTCGCCAACACCATGCTGGTGATCGGCATCGGGCTGGTCTCCCAGATCGCGTGGTTCCTGCCGCTCGCCATCATTGCCGCCTTCATCACGCAGAAACTTGCCATCGAGCGCGAGGAAAGGCACCTCGAACAGCATTTCGGCAAGAAGTACCGCGACTATGTGAAGAAGGTCAGGCGCTGGATCTGACTGAGCGTGATGCGTCGCTGATCAAGTCGTGACGCCAAGTTCCACCAGCCGTTCGACGCAGGATTCCTCGGCCTGGTCGAGTTCAGCAAGCGTCTCCTCGAGGTCGCGCCGCTTCTGGCGCAGGCCGTCGCGCTTCTCGACGATACGCTTGATCATGAGCTTGAGCTGCCCGACCTCGCCTGGCGGCTCTTTGTAGATCTGGATGATCTCGCGGATTTCGTTGATAGAGAAGCCAAGCCGCTTGCCGCGCAGGATTTGCCGGATGCGGTGGCGGTCTGAGGGGCGGAAGAGGCGCGTGCGACCGCGCCGTACAGGCTGCACCAGGCCCTCGTCCTCGTAGAAGCGCAGGGTCCGTGTCGAGACATCGAACTCGCGGGTGAGCTCGGTGATCGAATAATACTCCCGCATCTGCCACCCTGAATGCCAATTCCCATGAGAATTCTGGCACGGCGCTTACGTAAAAGTCAATTGCCAGCCGTCAAATTGGTATGACAGCTATGCCACCACCGGGTGACAGGCACAAGACGATGGGGAAGTCGTCGAACGCGCCCTGCTTCGCCCCGCTTCGGCGATGCGCAACTGGACGGGTAGCGCCTCAGACGATCCCGAACCACCAGGTCGCGAGGCCGAGGAAGGCGAAGAAACCGACCACATCGGTGATCGTGGTGACGAACACCGCCGAGCCGACCGCGGGGTCGGCGCCGAACTTGTCGAGGAGCAGCGGTACGAGGATCCCGGCCACCGCCGCGGTGAACATGTTGATGACCATGGCTGCGGCGATGATGCAGCCCAGTGTCGGGCTCTGGAACCAGAGTGCCGCGGTGATGCCGATGAGGATGGCGAAGATGACGCCGTTGATGAAGCCGACGCCCATCTCGCGGCGGATGATGCGGCCGGCATTGTAGATGTCGATATCCTTCGTCGCCAGCGCGCGCACGGTCACCGTCATCGTCTGCGAGCCGGCGTTGCCGCCCATCCCGGCCACGATCGGCATCAGCACAGCCAGCGCGACGATCTCCTGGATCGTGGCATCGAAATAGCCGATGACCGACGCCGCCAGGAAGGCGGTGAGGAGATTGACCATCAGCCATGGCACGCGCGAGCGCGACGTCGACAGGATGCTGTCGGAAAGTTCCTCGTCGCCGACGCCGCCCATGCGCAGCAGATCCTCCTCGGCCTCCTGCTGGATGACGTCGACCATGTCGTCGATGGTGAGCACGCCCACCAGCCGGTCGTTTTCGTCGACGACGGCCGCCGAAAGCAGATCGTACTGCTCGAAATCGCGCGACGCCTCTTCCTGGTCCATGGTTGCCGGAATGGCGTGGCGCGTCTCGTGCATGATGTCCTCGATCTTGACCGAGCGCTTGGTGCGCAGGATCTGGTCGAGGTCGATGGCGCCGAGCAGCTTGAAGGAGGGATCGATGACGAAGATCTGGCTGAAGCGCTCGGGCAGATTGTTGTCTTCGCGCATGTAGTCGATGGTCTGGCCGACCGTCCAGAACGGCGGCACGGCGACGAACTCGGTCTGCATGCGCCGGCCGGCGGACTCTTCCGGATAGTCCAGCGAACGGCGCAGCCTGATTCGCTCGGTAAACGGCAGCTGGGCCAGGATCTCGTTCTGGTCCTCCTCGTCGAGATCCTCAAGGATGTAGACTGCGTCGTCGGAATCGAGTTCCTGCACCGCCTGGGCAATCTGCGCGTTGGGCAGGTTGTCGACGATCTCGAGACGGATCTTCTCGTCGACCTCGGTCAGCGAGGAGAAGTCGAAATCCTTGCCGAGAAGCTCTACCAGGGCGCGGCGCTGTTCGGGCAGCAGAGCTTCGAGCAGGTCGCCCAGTTCCGACTGGTGGAGATCGCCGACATCGGCCTTGAGCGTGATCGTGTCGCGGTCTGCAATGACGGCGCCGATATGGGCCAGGAAGGACGAGCGCAGCACGCCGCCATCGTCATAGATTGCAGCGCCGCGGTCGGCGGTTCCGTCCTGGTCGGGCGTGGGGTGTTCCTTGCCTTCCAACTCAGCGCCTTGCCATGATGTGAGGGTTGCGAGAAGCCGCCCGATGCTCTAGCGCGCAACGTGATGGCATATCAAACGAAATGCATCCACCCGGCCTGGGGCTTATGGCAGCCGCCATCGCTGCCGACGGGAACGCGATGGTCCAGGGTAGACGGACATGCCTTGTCCAGACTGTCTTGCGGATCGATCGTGCCTTCGTCCGCACTGCGCAAGACGGCGCGCCGGTCTTGCGAGAGCCATGCGGGTATTGTGAAAGTGCTGGCATAGTGGCATTTGTTCTTGTGGCCTTGGGCGATGCAGGATCACGCCCCTTGGAAGCAGGTCTGCGGCGAAGCAATGCCGGGAAACTACTGATGATGTGTTTGGCACGTGGCAGGCGTGACGGTTCGACCACCGGAGTGGCGAAAAGCATGCGGACACCGGGATTGCCGCTTCGGCCAGCAGGCCAGGGCACGCGAATGACCCCCCCGACCTGTGAAGTTCCCGGACTTCCGTACGGCAGGCGCGGTTGAGCAATGCACATGCATTCACGAGCGATTCCAGGCACGACATTCGGGTCGCCATGACCGCAAGCGCGCATCCCGGCCTGCCCGTTCTGGCCATCAACCTGCCCCGGTCGGTCGACCGTTGGGAGCGGATTTCCGCGAGCATCGACGGCAGCGGCCTGGTCCTGCAGCGCATGGTCGCAGTCGACGGCGCCACCATCCCGCACGCCAAAAGGCTTCTCCTCGACGCGCCTCGTTTTCGCCGCTACCACGGCAGGACCGTGCTCGATGGAGAATATGGCTGTTTCCTGAGCCACCTCGCCGCCCTTTCGGCTGTCGTTGAGCAGAAGCTGCCGCTGGCGATAATCGCCGAGGATGACGTCGCCTTCGACCGCGGCCTGGCCGAACGCGTCCGGTCGATCTTTGCCGCGTCGCCGAAGGTCGAGTTGCTGAAGCTGGCCAACCACCGCACCTCCGGCTTCGTCCTGCATGGCACGTCTGCGCTGGGCGACCAGTTCGGACGCTGCATCCATGGACCTCAAGGGTCGGCGGCGTGCTATGCCGTGACCGGCAAGGGCGCCGCGAGGCTGCTCGAGGCGCTCGCGACCATGTGGCTGCCCTACGACATCGCCTTCGAGCGTGGCTGGTCCACCGGCGTCGGCACATACACGACACCCGCTCCGCTGGTGGCCATGAACGGGCCCCAGATGGCCACGACGATCGCCACCAAGGAAGAGTACCGCGTGGCCAAACAGCCCAAGATCAGGCAGATCGGCACGGCGCTGTTTCGTGGCATGGACTATCTCGCGCGCATGACCTACGCGATGCGGGGTCGCTAACCTTGACCCGGCTGGCCTGGTTCGCGTCCGCTTCGGCAGGGCGGCTCGGGACGGCGGTCGTCGCGCTCCTGTTCCTGATTCTGGTCTCGGCCGTCTGGGTCGAGACGGACAGCTACCGCATCGCCGCGCTGGTCCTCGTCCTGTGGGGTATCGCGGCCTATATCGTCGCGGATTTCCGGCCAACCATCGGACTGATGGGCTTTGCCTGCCTCGGCTGGATCACGCTGATCGCCCTGCGCTACATCGCCCTCTATCTCTCGGGAACGCTCAACTCGCTCGGCGCCTCGGAAGGCATCTACCTGTTGCCCGCCTTCTACATGACGGTCGGCTACATGATGTTTGCCTATCGCCGAGTCCTGCCCAGGCTCGTCGTCGTGTTCATGGCGCTCAGCCTTGCCATGACCGCAGTGACCGTCGACTGGCTGACCGCCTTCGACGGCGAATTTCACCCGTTCCTCTACATGAACAACACGATCCACAGTTCCGTCGCTGGCGGATTGATCATCCTTGCAGCGGTCAATGTCGCATTCTATGCCCATGCCAACATTGCCGCCCGCAAGCGGCGCTGGTTCATCGAGGCGATATCCTATCTGACGATCGTCATCGGCTTCATCGGTCTCTACGGCGCCAAGTCCAAGGGCGTCTGGGTGGCGATTGCCGGTGCCTTCTTCGTGCAGATGATCCTCTCGGCACACCTCACCTTCCGCGCCGCGGCGGCCGCCAAGACGATCGTCCTGCTCGGTGCCTTCGCCGGGTTCGTCTGGCTCTTTGCCGCGGGCAACTGGTCGGCCATCAGCCCATCATACGACAGCACGGAATCGATCGTGCTGAAGGCTGTCGCCACCGGCCATCCGCTGACGGCGCTGCGCGAGGCAATCGCGTCGGGAACCGTGCCGCCCAACACGAATGTCCGTCTCATGCTCTGGCACAATGCTATCGAAGTCTGGTCGAAGAACGTGTGGATCGGCAATGGAATTGCCTGGCGCGATCTCTATGAAACCACCACCTACCCGGATGTCGGCTTCGACATCGTGCACAATGGCTATCTCGAAATAGCCATGCGCTACGGCTTCCTCGGGCTGAGTTTCTATGCGGTGCTCTATTTCTGGACGCTCGTCATGGCGCGCCGTGCCGTCAAACGAGGCCTGATCGCCACGGAAGCTTACCGCTTCCATGTCGTGTCGCTGGTGTTCTTCTTCGCGACCTTGCTCACGAATTCCAACAACCGCCTCGCCATCGGAGAGGCGTTCATGCTGGTCGCCGCGGCCTTCGGCTTCTACTGCTTCTACCTTATGCAGGAGCAGGACCGCGCCGCTTGAAGTGAGCCCGGCTCCGGGGACCGCCGCAACGGCAGCGCATATGCGCCCAAGCACGGGAAAGCGCTGCTGCCGCAAAGTGCACGGCGCGCTGGAAGGCAGCGGATGGCAATTGCCGCCGGCCGTCTCGTCAGCAGGTCACGCTTTTGCGGGAGCCTTCTTTTGCGCCGGCTTCGCGGGCGCCCTGGTGTTGGCGGCCTTCGCGTTCTGTCCGGTCTTGCCGGTGGCCTTGGCATCCTTGGAGTGGGCGGCAAGTGCAGGGCCTGCGCCGGCGTCCTTCTGCGCGTTGCCGGTCTTGCGCTTCGCGCCCTTGGTGTCGGAGTCCTTGCCGAACAGTCTTGACAGAAATCCCATAGCCGCCTCCTGCATCTCGATGAGAGTCACCAGGCAAAAACTGCCGTAAGGTCGCATTGGTTCCATTGCGCACGAATGCGCTCGAGCACTGCGTGCTGCCTGGCGGAACAGACTGCCCGCACCTCCCGTCGTGGTCACGACCGCATCAGGCCAACAGGACACGATGCGCTGTCGAGAGGCGGTAAACGCCTGAATGATGGAAACAAAACAGCCTAGCCCGCGAACCGGAGAGAATCCGGTTTTCACGACGGGCGGATTGAGGGAGGTGATGGTGCGGTCGAGAAGACTCGAACTTCCACGGGTTGCCCCACAGCGACCTCAACGCTGCGCGTCTACCAATTCCGCCACGACCGCACGTCACGAAAGAACCGGTCGGAACCGGCCAGCGGCATCTAGCAAATCGCTCCCGGCAAAACAAGTGCGCCACCCCTATAATTCGGCCAGTAGCGGATGCCTGTAGGGCATAGCGAGATCTGCCGTTTAAAGGTGGCAACTGGACCTTTGCATAAGCAGCCATCATATTGGCCGGAACGCCTCCCGGATCGTCCATGACCCAGCGCAGCCAGATCGAACTGTCCTTCCTGCCCGCCCCCGGCTCGGCTGCCGTGGAATGGTGCGTCGAGCCCGGCCTGACGCAGTACGACCATGCGCTTGCCGTGATGGAGGCGCGCGCCGCCGCCATCCGGGAGGGAACGGGCGCCGAATTGATCTGGCTGGTCGAACACCCGCCGCTCTATACCGCCGGCACCAGCGCGCGCGGCGAGGATCTGATCGATGCCGGCCGATTTCCCGTGCATGTCGCGGGGCGTGGCGGCGAATACACCTATCACGGGCCCGGCCAGCGGGTGGCCTATGTCATGCTCGACCTCAAGCGCCGCCGCGAGGATGTGCGCGCCTTCGTTGCAGCGCTCGAGCGCTGGATCATCGTGACGCTCGCGGCCTTCAACGTGCGTGGCGAACGGCGCGAGGACCGGGTCGGCGTCTGGGTGGTGCGGCCCGATCGACCGCCGGCCGCCGACGGCACGCCGGCCGAAGACAAGATCGCCGCCATCGGCATCCGTCTCAGGCGCTGGGTAAGCTTCCACGGCATCGCCATCAATGTCGAACCCGACCTCACGCATTTCTCCGGCATCGTGCCATGCGGCGTCAGCGACCGTGGCGTGACCAGCCTGGTCGATCTCGGCCTTCCCGTGACCATGGCCGATCTCGACGCGGCATTGCTGGCGGGCTTCCGGGAGGTTTTCGGGCCAGCCGATACCCTTGACATGCAACCCATCAGGAAGGCTGGCTGATGCTGCCGTGGAAAAACACACCGACCGCGATCCGCGGCCTCGCACTGTCGGCGCTCCTCTGCCTGCCCGCGCATGCGCAGCAGGCGACCGACGCGGTCGCGCCGGAAGCGCCGAGCGACGTTGTTGCCGGACAGGCCGTCACGGCCAGGCAGCAGATGGTGGTGGCCGCCCACCCCGAGGCGGCGCGTGCCGGACTCGCGGTTCTGCGTGACGGCGGCAGCGCCGCCGATGCGCTCGTCGCCGTGCAGACGGTACTCGGCCTCGTCGAGCCACAATCCTCGGGGCTCGGCGGCGGCGCATTCCTGGTCTGGTATGATGCCTCGAGCAGCAGCGTGACCACCTTCGACGCCCGCGAGACTGCTCCGGCCGACGCGACGCCGGACCTGTTCCTCGGCCCCGACGGCCAGCCGCTCGACTTCTTCGATGCCGTGGTCGGCGGCCGTTCTGTCGGCGTTCCCGGTGTCCCGCGTCTCCTCGAGACCGTGCACAATCGTTTCGGCAAGAAGCCGTGGGCATCGCTGTTCCAGCCCGCCATCACGCTCGCCAACAAGGGCTTTGCCGTGTCGGCGCGGCTCAGCGCCGCGATCGCCGATGACATGGGAAGGCTCGACGGCCAGGACGCCGCACGCTCCTACTTCTTCGACAAGGACGGCGAAGCGCTCGCCGCCGGTTCCATCCTGCCCAATCCCGACTACGGATCGGCGCTTCGCACGCTGGCGACCGGCGGCGCCGATGCCTTCTATCTCGGTCCGCTGGCCGGGCGCATCGTCGCCGCGGTGCGGAACCACCCGACAAATCCCGGCCTCCTCTCGACGCAGGATCTGGCCGCCTACCGCGTCAAGGAGCGGCCTGCCGTCTGCGCGCCCTATCGCGGCCACGACGTCTGCGGCATGGGTCCGCCCTCCTCGGGCGCGATCGCGATCGGCCAGATCCTGGGCATGCTCTCGCCATTCAACATCGCCGCGCTCGGCGCCGACGACCCTCAGGCCTGGCGGCTGATCGGCGATGCGACGCGGCTCGCCTTCGCCGACCGCGAACGCTATGTCGCCGACAGCGACTTCGTCTCGCTTCCAAAAGGCCTGCTCGACCCGTTCTACCTGGAATCGCGTGCCGACCTTCTGCGCCGGCCGACGGCGATGGGTGAAGGCGAGGCGAGCGCCGGCGAGCCGCCGTGGGACAAGGCGGAACTGCGCATCGACGGGCAGTCGTTCGAAATGCCCTCGACCTCGCATTTCGTCATCGTCGACGCGGCCGGCAATGTCGCGGCAATGACCTCGTCGATCGAGAACGGTTTCGGCTCGCGGCTGATGGTGTCGGGCTTCCTGCTCAACAATCAGCTGACCGATTTCGCCTTCGCGCCGGTCAGGGACGGCGACAACCTTGCCAACCGCGTGGAACCGGGAAAGCGGCCGCGCTCGTCCATGTCGCCCACCATCGTGCTCAAGGACCGCAAGCCGGTCTTCGCGCTGGGCTCGCCCGGCGGCAGCAACATCATCGCCTATGTCGCCACGACGCTGATTGCGCTGATCGACTGGAAGATGGACATGCAGGCAGCCGTGTCGCTGCCGCACCTGGTCAACCGCTTCGGCCCCTACGATCTCGAAAAGGGCACCACGGCGGAAGACCTCGGCGACGACCTGGCCGCGCTCGGCTACACGGTGGCGGTCAAGGACCTGAACTCAGGCCTGCATGGCATCGCCTGGACCCCTGATGGCATGGTGGGCGGCGCCGACCCCAGGCGAGAGGGCATCGCTGTCGGCGACTGACGCACGGCTCTCAGATCGGCCGGGCACTCGCCCACAGCACCCCATAGCCGTGAATGGCGAAGATGGCGGCAAGGGCCGCCGCGATGGCGAACCGGTCGAACACGCCGATCGGCTTCAGCGCGTGGCGCGGCTTGATCGCTCCTCCCCCGGTGACCAGGCTGAGCAGCGCCACGACGAGGCCAGCAAACAGCAGCAGCCCCACCGGAACGCCTGCACCATGACCAAGCCACAGGAAAGCAGACAGTATGGCGAAGGAGGCCATGGCGAGCATTTTCGGGCCGCCGCAGATCTGCCGCAGCACCTGGCCGCCGTCGAACTTCCAGATCGGCACCAGATTGGCGATGTTGAAGATCGCGACGATGCCGGCGAGGGCTGCGCAGAGCGTTGCCGGCACATGCAGGCCGGCGGCATGCGCGGCAGCGCTGCCGGCAATGGCGATCGGCACCAGGAAGGCCGAGAACCCTGCTCCCATCAGCGCCACGAAGGCGACCTCGAAGCGGCTGTCATAGGGCCGCCCGCCGATCGCGATGCCGCCCAGCAGCGGAATGAAGATCATGCGCGCATGGCGGTGACCCATCAGGCGGAAGGCCGCCATGTGGCCAAGCTCGTGCAGCGCCACGACAGACGTCAGGATCGCCGCGAGCGCCAGCCCGCCGGCCGAAAGGCCGAACAGCGGCCACAGGATGAACGCGGAGAGTATGGCAAAGCCGACCTGCGTCAGCGGATGCTCGAACATTCCGCCCTTTGCGTAGTGGCCGGTCTCGGCCCAGCGCTTCAGTTTTGCCACTTCGCGCCGCATGGCGAAGAAGCGGAAGATCAGGAAGGCGGCGCCCCGGTAGCTGTCGCTGCGCTCGAGTGTCAGGATCGTCGCCCCGCCCTCTTCCCGCAGCGACCCGGTCTCGCGAAAGCCCGCCCAAAAGGAGCGGTCGAGCGCCGAATCATCGGTTACCCGAAGCCGGTAGTGCGCGCCCTCCTCCACATCGTCGAGCAGAACGGTGCGCTCGATCGGCAGATCGTCGCGTCCGTGCGAGGAATAGGTGAGCCGAACGATCCGGGCGCCACTCTCATCCGCGTCCAGCACGGTTGCGCCCGTGACGTCGCCAGACCAGCCGGCATTGGTGCCGAGCGGGTACAGCGCGCTCCACACATGGGCCCGCGGCGCGCGGATCGTGCGGCTGGTCGATACGCTGCGCACCCCGAGCGGTGCGGCGAGCAGAAGGAAGAGAAGGCCGAGATTGGCGGCGACCAGGCCTATGATCGCTGGAGATGACACATGCGGCGCTCCGGTGCGCCTGCGACGCTAGGGCGTTGCACCGAAGAAAGGCTTAACGCGGCGCGCGGGCGCTCTCCGCGTCAAGCCGGCGGGATGGCCGCTCAGAGCGCGCCGATCCACATCGCCATGGAGATCAGGAACGTGCTCATGCAGACCAGCGATACGACGTCCTGGAAGAGATCAGCCATAATTGCCTCCTGTTTTGCTAATGTTTATGTTTTGTTCTTATTTTGTTTCAAAGTCAACGCATCGAGCCAGAGCCTCCTGACAAACGGCGCCGCACGTTGGGGAATGGTTAAGGAATGGTTCTTGAGGCGTGCACAATGCAGACGATCAACTCCACCTTGCGGAGGGGCAAAGGGCGGGGGTCGCGCCACCAGGCTCGGTCGCAAAGGCTTGGCGCCCACGCAAGGGTGCGCCCGCCGCTGCGCTGGCCAGAGGATTGGACAGAACCGCCGTCGGCCCTCCGCCCTAAAGCGGCACGACGTGCCCGTCCGCGAGCGTCACGCGGCGGTCCATGCGCTTGGCAAGCTCGTGATTGTGGGTGGCGATCAGCGCCGCGAGCCCCGACTGCTTGACCAGTGCCGACAGCGCCTCGAACACGTAGGAGGCGGTGACGGGATCGAGATTGCCCGTCGGCTCGTCGGCAAACAGCACCAGCGGCGCATTGGCCACGGCGCGTGCGATCGCCACGCGCTGCTGTTCGCCGCCCGATAGTTCCGACGGCCGGTGCGAGCCGCGCTTGCCGATCTGCATGTAGTCGAGCAGCTGTGCCGCCCGTGTCTTCGCCTCGGCCTTGGAGAGGCCCTTGATGAGCTGCGGCATCATGATGTTCTCGATGGCCGAGAACTCGGGCAGCAGATGATGGAACTGGTAGACGAAGCCGATGTCGTTGCGACGGATCGCGGTGCGCTCGTCGTCCGACAGCCGCCCGCAGGCGCGCCCGTTGAGCACGACGTCGCCGGCGTCGGGCCGTTCCAGCAGGCCTGCAGTGTGCAGCAGGGTCGACTTGCCCGTGCCTGATGGCGCGACCAGCGCTACCATCTCGCCGCGGTGGAGCGCGAAGTCGACGCCGTTGAGGATGGTGAGCCGGCGCGCGCCCTGTCCGTAGTGGCGCTCGACGCTCTTCAGTTCGATGACGATTTCTGGCGACATCATTCGTACCTGAGCGCTTCGACCGGATCGAGCTTGGCGGCGCGCCAGGCCGGAAACAGCGTGGCGATGAAGGACAGCACCAGGGCCATCAGGACGACGGTTCCCGTCTCGCTGAAATCGATCTTGGCCGGCAGCTTGCTCAGGAAATAGAGTTCCGGATTGAACAGCACCGTGCCGGAGATCCATGAGAAGAACTGGCGGATCGATTCGATGTTGAGGCACACCACGATGCCGAGAACGACCCCGGCGACCGTCCCCGACACGCCGATGGCCGCCCCCGTCATCAGGAAGATGCGCAGCACCGCCCCGCGCGAGGCGCCCATGGTGCGCAGGATCGCGATGTCCCTGCCCTTGTCCTTCACCAGCATGATCAGGCCGGAGATGATGTTGAGCGCCGCCACCAGCACGATCAGCGTCAGGATCATGAACATCACGTTGCGCTCGACCTCGAGCGCGGAAAAGAAGGTCTGGTTGCGCTGGCGCCAGTCCGACAGGAACACCTGGCGCTGGGCGGCTTCCTCGATCCTTGGCTTGATCGCGTCGACCCCGTCGGGATCGTCGACGAAGATCTCGATCGTCTGCACCCTGCCTTCCGTGTTGAAGTAGAGTTGCGCCTCGCCGAGCGGCATGAAGATGATGGAGGCATCATACTCCGACATGCCGACTTCGAAGATCGCATTGACCGGATAGGCTTTTACGCGCGGCGTTGTTCCGAAGGGTGTGACATCGCCGTCGGGCGAGATCAGCGTGATGGAGTCGCCGAGCAGCAGGCCGAGATTGTCGGCCATGCGCCGGCCGATCGCGACGCCCTCGCCCGTGTCGAAGCCCACGATGTTGCCCTCGCGGACATTGCCGGCGACCACCGTGATCTTGCCGAGATCCTCGCCGCGGATGCCGCGCACCAGCGCGCCGCTGCCGGGGCCGGCGCCACCGGACGCCAGCACCTGCCCGTCGATGAAGGGAATGGCGTACTGGACGCCCTGCACGCCGCTGATGCGCTTGGCGACTGCATCGTAGTCTTCCAGCGGAAGGTCCGTCGGCTGCAGCACGATATGTCCGTTGATGCCGAGAATGCGGGTCAGGAGTTCGGCGCGAAAGCCGTTCATCACCGCCATGACGATGATCAGCGTGGCCACGCCCAGCATGATGCCGACGAAGGAGATCGAGGCGATCACCGAGATCACCGTTTCCTTGCGCCTGGAGCGCAGATAGCGCCAGGCCACCATGCGCTCGAAGGGCGAGAACGCGCCCGCCCCGGCTGTCGGCTTGGCCGGCTTCACCGTCCCGGCGGCCACCGTCACCGCGGTCATCCCTTGCGCCCGAGCGACGCCAGCAGCGCCTCGATCGTCTTGGTGTCGCGCTCGCCGGTCGAGCGGCGCTTGACCTCGATCTCGCCGGCGGCGACCCCGCGCGGCCCGACGATGACCTGCCACGGCACGCCGATCAGGTCGGCGGTGGCGAACTTGCCGCCGGCCCGGCTGTCGGTATCGTCATAGAGCACGTCGAGACCAGCGGCCTGGTGCGCCGCGTAGAGCTGTTCGCACACGCGGTCGCAGTCCGGATCACCGGCCTTCATGTTGATGATCACCACGTCGAAGGGCGCCACGCTTTCGGGCCAGATGATGCCGGCCTCGTCATGGCTCGCCTCGATGATCGCCGCGATCAGGCGCGTTGGGCCGATGCCGTAGGAGCCCATCGAGACGAAATGCTCCTTGCCGTCGGGGCCCTGCACCTTGGCATTCATCGGCTGCGAGTATTTTTCGCCGAAATGGAAGATGTGGCCGACCTCGATGCCGCGCGCCGAAACCCGGTCGCCCTCGGCAATCCCGCTCCACGCGGCTTCGTCATGCATCTCGTCGGTTGCCGCGTAAGGCGTCGTCCAGTCCGTCACGATGCCGGCGATCTCGCCGTCATTGCCGAAATCGACCCCTTCGCCCGGCACCGCCAGTTCGAGAAAATCCTTGTGGCAGTAGACCTGGCTCTCGCCGGTTTCCGCGAGAATGATGAACTCGTGGGAGAGGTCGCCGCCGATCGGACCGGTGTCGGCGCGCATCGGGATTGCCTTCAGCCCCATGCGCGTGAAGGTGCGCAGATAGGCGACGAACATGCGGTTGTAGGCGGCCTTCGCGCCCTCGAAACCGAGATCGAAGGAATAGGCGTCCTTCATCAGGAACTCGCGGCCGCGCATGACGCCGAAGCGCGGACGCACCTCGTCGCGGAACTTCCACTGGATGTGGTAGAGGTTGAGCGGCAGGTCCTTGTAGGACTTCACGTAGGAGCGGAAGATTTCCGTCACCATCTCCTCGTTGGTCGGCCCGTACAGAAGATCGCGGTCCTGCCGGTCCTTGATGCGCAGCATCTCCTTGCCGTAGTCGTTGTAGCGCCCGCTTTCCTTCCACAGCTCCGCCGACTGGATGGTCGGCATCAGGATTTCCAGCGCGCCGGCCCTGTCCTGTTCCTCGCGGATAATGCGGCAGACCTTGTCCAGCACGCGCTTGCCGAGCGGCAGCATGGTGAAGGAGCCCTGCCCCTGCTGGCGGATCATGCCGGCCCGCAGCATCAGCCGGTGCGACACGATCTCCGCCTCGCGGGGGGTCTCTTTCAGGATTGGCAGGAAATAGCGTGAAAGCCGCATCGAACAGTCCGTGCAAATGATGAGAATCACGCCGGAACCGGCGGCAAATCAGGCATGATCTGCACGCGCTTCATAGCCATTTCATGGCAGGATGGAAACCCGGGCCTCCCGGCCTCTCCCGCGTCAAGTCGCGTGTATGTTTAGCGTGCACGCCCTGCCAATCGATTGTGCAGTGCAGCACATCAATACGTGTTTCTCCGCAAAATTCTTCGTGACATTTGGCTCTTCGTCGGTCTAATGTTTCGCCATAACCGAGAGGGCAAAGCACAATTTGCCTTCCTGCGCGGTCAAAGTCTTGGGAGGATGCGATCTAGGCGCGAGAAATCGCTGCCGCCGGCGACGGAACACAGATCGGACGCGTTTAAAATAGCAGGGCCTCGCGCCCTGCATTTTTTTTGTGCAGATTTTTCGGAATGCAGCCCTTGCGCCCTGCCCGCGTAATATGCCGGGTTCTCGAGCGCATGACAACGTGACAGGCGTGGGACGACCCGACGCCTGCCTGCTCAGCGGAAGTCGGGAATGATTTTCGGAAGGTCGGCGAGGCTGAGCCCCAGGCCACGGGTCACCGCGTAGAACAGCCCGCAGAGCGCCAGCGACACCAGCGTGGTGCGAATCATGGCGCGCCAGAGGTGAGCGCCGCGCGGCGCGCTCGACACGGTGCCCAGCACCGTTTCGCCATCGTCGTCCTGCGTCCGCAGGCTGAAGGGCAGCACGGCAAACAGCACTGTCCACCAGATGATGAAGTAGATCGCGAATACCGAAAACCAGTTCATCTGTTCACGCCTGCTCCAGTTCGACCAGCGTGCCCTGGAAATCCTTGGGATGCAGGAACAGCACCGGCTTGCCGTGCGCGCCGATCTTCGGCGTGCCGTCGCCCAGCACACGGGCGCCAGCCTCTGTCAGGCGGTCGCGCGCGGCCAGGATGTCGTCGACCTCATAGCAGATGTGGTGCATTCCGCCCGACGGGTTCTTGCCGAGGAAAGCAGCGATCGGCGATGCCTCGTCCAGCGGCTCCAGAAGCTCGATCTTGCTGTTGCCGGTATCGATGAAGACCACGGTAACGCCATGCTCCGGCAGCACCTGCGGCGCGCTGACCTCAGCGCCCAGCGTGTCGCGATAGACAGCGCTGGCCGCCGCGAGATCCGGTACGGCGATGGCGACATGGTTGAGACGGCCTAGCATGGGAGGCTCCGCGTCAGGGCACTACGGCAATAAGGCAGTAGGGCAATCGGGGACAGCGGGAAACGGGGCGAATGCGCGCACATCGGATCAGGCAGCCGCGCCGGGACAAGCCGCCTACTGCCCTGCTGCCCTGTTGCCGACTGCCACCAAACTACCGCGTCACGAACACCGTCACGAGGGGCTTCTTGCCCCAGGCGTCGTTGGCCGCGGCGCGCACGGCGCGGCGCACGGCCTCCTGCACCATGTCGAGATCCTTTCGGCGCTGCCGGGGTATGGAGTCCACGGCGCCGATTGCCGCATCCAGCATCAGGTCCTCGAGCCCCTCTCCCTTCGCGTCGACCGCGGCCACGCCGATGGCGACGAGATCCGGATCGCCGGCAAGTTCATACTTCTCGTCGAACACCACGTTGACGGCGACATGGCCGGCAAAGGACAGCTTCTTGCGGTCGCGGATGCCCACCGCCTGGTCGTCGCCGATCAGCTTGCCGTCCTTGTAGAACCGGCCGGACGGCACCTTGTCGATGATCTCGGCGACACCGGGAGCAAGGCGCAGCATGTCGCCGTTGCGCGCCTGCGCGACCTCGGGAATGCCGGACGCCGACATCAGGGACCCCTGCGCCACCAGATGCGCCGCCTCGCCATGCACCGGCACGCCGATCCGTGGCCGCGTCCACTCATACATCTTGCGCAACTCGTTGCGGCGCGGATGGCCAGAGACATGCACCAGCGCCTCATTGTCCTCAATGATGCGGATGCCCTGCTCGATCAGCAGGTTCTTGATCTCGAGGATGGGACGTTCGTTGCCGGGAATGGTGCGCGAGGAATAGACGACGATGTCGCCCGGCGACAGCGCCACCGACTTCATCTCGTCGCGGGCAAGCTTGGCCAGTGCCGCGCGCGATTCGCCCTGGCTGCCCGTGCAGATGATCACGAGGTTCTGGCGCGGGATGAAGCCGTAATCCTCTTCCGCGATGAAGGGCGGGATGCCGTCCATATAGCCGAGGTCACCCGCCACGTCGATCATGCGCTTGAGCGAACGGCCGAGTACCAGCACCTGGCGCCCGCAGTCGCGTGCCGCTTCCGCGATCGAGCGGATGCGCCCGACATTGGACGAGAAGGTGGTGACGGCGACGCGTCCCGGTGCCTTTTCGATGACCCCGCGCAGCCCGGCACCCACCGCCTGCTCGGAGGGCGATTCTCCTTCTCGCATCGCGTTGGTGGAATCGCAGATCAGCGCGAGCACGCCCGCATCGCCAAGCGCGCGAAACCGCGCCTCGTCGGTCATCGGGCCGATTTCCGGCGCGGGATCGAGCTTCCAGTCGCCCGTGTGCACGACCGTGCCGAGCGGGGTGGTGATGGCGAGCGACATGGGCTCGGGGATCGAATGCGAGACCGGAATCGCCTCGATGGAGAACGGGCCGACGGTAAAGGTCTCGCCGGCGCGGTAGATGATCACGTTGGGCTTGGCCATCCCGTGTTCGCCCTGGCGCTTGGCCTCCAGCAGGCCGGCGGCGAACGGCGTCATCCAGACCGGCACCTTCAGTCTTGGCCACAGGTCGAGCAGCGCGCCGTAATGGTCTTCATGCGCATGCGTGATGACGATGCCGCGCAGGTTCGGCAGCTGTGATTCGATGAACCGGATGTCCGGCAGCACGAGGTCCACGCCGGGCAGGCTTGCATCCGGAAAGGTGACGCCGACATCGACGACGATCCACTCGCGTTTGGTCGCCGGCCCGAAGCCGTAGAGCGCAAAATTCATGCCGATCTCGCCGACGCCGCCAAGCGGCACGAAGACGAGTTCTGGCCCCGTGGATCTTGCCATGAAGAATTCCTTTCGGCGGGCTACGCCGCGCTTGCGGAGGCGACGGCTCCGAAATGGACATCGCCGGCCGCGATGCGGATCAGTGCGCCGTGACCATCGCGGATCACGAAGCGGCAATCCGCGTCGATTGTTTCGAATACGCCGCGCACCACGGTGCCGTCCAGCCTGACGGCGACTTCACCGCCGAGGCCGGCCGCGCGTTCCAGCCAGCGGCGGCGGATGAGATCGATGCCCCTGCCCTCGTCCCACAGGCGCAGGGTCTGCGTCCAGGCATCCGACAGGGCGAGAAACAGCGTCTCGGCATCGCCCGTCGCGCCGAGGGCGGCAAGCGACGTCGCGGGATAGGGCACGTCCTCGGGATAGGCAACGACGTTGACGCCGATGCCGACCGCGATTGCGGCGCGGTCGCCGGAAATCATGGCAGACTCCAGCAAGATGCCGGCAAGCTTGGCGCCTTGCGCCAGCACGTCGTTGGGCCACTTCAGCTCGAACCTGTTTCCACCCGCCCCGCTGCCCCCGTCAGGCGCGATTGCGATGCTGTGGCCGGGCACGACGGCGTCGAGCGCATCCGACAGGGCGAGCCCCGCAACGAAGCCGAGCGTTGCCGAAAGACGCAGGTCCCGGCCGGTGACGATCAGAAGCGTGGCGGCAAGGTTGCCAGGCGGTGTCGACCAGGCGCGCCCACGCCTCCCGCGGCCGCTCTCCTGCTGCCGGGAAACAACCCACAGCCTGCCGGGATCGCCCAGCGCCGCGCATTCGAGCGCGCGCGCATTGGTCGAGCCGATCGTGTCATGCGCTTCCAGCCGGTATCCGTCGGCAAGTGCGGTCGGAGCCAGTTGGAATCGCATCAGGTCAGAAGAAGGTCTTGGCGGCGGCTTCGGCCATGCGGCCGATCGGTCCGCCGATCAGCACGTAGAAAAGGACGAAGGCGCCGGACAGGCCGAGCACCACCCGCAGTTCCACCGTCATCGGCAGGAAGCCGCCGACCGGCTCGTCGAACCACATGATCTTGATGATGCGCAGATAGTAGTAGGCGCCGACGACGGAGGCGAGCACGCCGATGATGGAGAGCGCGTAGAGCCCCGCATTAATGGCGGCGAGGAAGACGTACCACTTCGCCCAGAAGCCGGCGAGCGGCGGAATTCCGGCAAGCGAGAACATCAGGATGGTCAGGATCGTCGCCATGACCGGGTTGGTGGCCGACAGGCCTGCCAGGTCGCCGATCTGCTCGACAGTGCCGGACTTGCGCCGCATCGCCAGGATGAAGGCAAACGTGCCGAGCGTCATGACGAGATAGATCAGCATGTAGATGGCAATGCCCCGCGCGCCGTCCTGGCTGTTGGCGGCAAGGCCGACCAGCGCAAAGCCCATATGGCCGATCGACGAATAGGCCATCAGGCGCTTGATGTTCTTCTGGCCGATGGCGGCAAACGAGCCGAGCACCATGGAGGCGATGGCGATGAAGACGATGATCTGCTGCCAGTCCGCCGCGATCGGCTCGAAGGCACCCATCGTCACGCGCACCAGAAGCGCCATCGCGGCCATTTTTGGCGCGGCTGCGAAGAAGGCGGTCACTGGCGTCGGCGCGCCCTCGTAGACGTCAGGCGTCCACATGTGGAACGGCACGGCGGAAATCTTGAAGGCGAGGCCCGCGAGCACGAAGACCAGCCCGAAGACCAGGCCAAGCTGGCGGTCCGCCCCGGTGAGCGCGGTGGCGATCTCCTGGAAGCCGGTATTGCCGGTATAGCCGTAGACCAGGCTGATGCCGTAGAGCAGCATGCCCGACGACAGCGCGCCGAGCACAAAGTATTTCAGCCCGGCCTCGGTCGAACGAAGATTGTCGCGGTTGAAGGCTGCCACGACATAGAGCGCCAGCGACTGCAGTTCGAGGCCGAGATACAGCGTGATCATGTTGTTGGCCGAAACCATCAGCAGCATGCCGAGCGTCGAGAGCAGGATGAGGATCGGATACTCGAACTTGTCGAGCATCTGCTCGCGCGTCTGTCGCGCCGACATGATGAGCGTAACCGCGGAGCCGACAAGCGTCAGCACCTTCATGAAGCGCGCGAAGGGATCGGTGATGAAGGCGCCGCCAAAGGCCTGCCCGTCGACGCCGCGCAGCAGGATCCAGGCTCCTGCGGCGACGAGGGTGAGGATCGAGAGCAGGGTCACGACCGCATTCGACCGCGCGCCGGAATAGACGCCGATCATCAGGAAGATGAGCGCGCCCGCCGCGATGATGAGCTCGGGGGCGGCAAGCGAGAGGCTGGAGAGGAGTTCCGGCGTCATGCGCGATCCTGTCAGTGCGCCGCTGCGGCGGCGGCGGATGCCGCAGCCTCATGCGCTGCGGTAATGCTTGAGATGAGCGACTGCACCGAGGCGGACGTCGCGTCGAAGACCGGCGCCGGATAGACGCCGAAGAAGATCGTGAGCACGACCAGCGGATAGATGATCGCCTTCTCGCGGCCCGAAAGGTCGAGCAGGCCCTTGAGGCTGTCCTTCGACAGCACGCCCATGATCACCTTGCGGTAGAGCCACAGCGCGTAGGCGGCAGAAAGCACGACACCCGTCGTGGCGAAGACGGCCACCCATGTGTTGACCTGGAAGACGCCGAGCAGCACCAGGAATTCGCCGATGAAGCCGCTCGTGCCAGGCAGCCCGACATTGGCCATGGTGAAGATCAGGAACACCACAGCATATTTCGGCATGTTGTTGACCAGCCCGCCATAGGCGGCGATCTCGCGGGTGTGCATGCGGTCGTAGACGACGCCGACGCACAGGAACAGCGCACCAGAGACGAGGCCGTGCGACAGCATCTGGAACAGCGAGCCCTGGATGCCGGCCTGGTTCATGGCAAAGATGCCCAGGGTGACGTAGCCCATATGGGCAACCGACGAATAGGCGATCAGCTTCTTCATGTCCTCCTGCATCAGCGCCACCAGCGAGGTGTAGATGATGGCGATGATGGAGAGCGCGAAGACGAGCGGCTGGAAGTAGAGCGACGCGTCGGGAAACATCGGCAGCGAGAAGCGCAGGAAGCCGTAGCCGCCCATCTTCAGCATGATGCCGGCCAGGATGACGGAGCCCGCCGTCGGTGCCTCGACATGCGCGTCCGGCAGCCAGGTATGCACCGGCCACATCGGCATCTTCACCGCGAAGGAGGCGAAGAAGGCGAGCCATAGCCAGGTCTGCATCTGCGCCGGGAAGCTATGCGTCAGAAGCGTCGGGATGTCGGTGGTGCCCGACTGGAAGAACATCGCCATGATGGCGAGCAGCATCAGCACCGAGCCGAGCAGCGTGTAGAGGAAGAACTTGAACGAGGCATAGACCCGGCGCTTGCCGCCCCACACGCCGATGATGATGAACATCGGGATCAGGCCGGCTTCGAAGAAGACGTAGAACAGTACGATATCCAGCGCGCAGAACACGCCGATCATCAGCGTTTCGAGGAGCAGGAAGGCCACCATGTAGGCCTTGACCCGCTTTTCCACCGATTCCCAGCTCGCCAGGATGCAGAGCGGCATCAGGAATGTGGTGAGGATGACGAACAGCATGGAAATGCCGTCGACGCCCATGTGGTAGGAGATGCCCGAATCCAGCCAGGCGATTTTCTCGACCATCTGGAAGCCGGCTTCGGCATTGTCGAAGCCCACCCAGATCAGGACAGAGACCAGGAAGGTGGCGGCCGTCGTGAACAGCGCAATCAGCCGGATATTGCGCTTGGCCGCTTCGGAGTCTTCGCGGATCAGGAGGATGAGAAACGCACCCACCAATGGCAGGAACGTGACCGTGGAAAGGATCGGCCAGTCGACCATCAGAAACTGCTCCCGAGCATCATCCAGGTGACGAGGGCGGCTATGCCGATCAGCATCACGAAGGCGTAGTGATAGAGATAGCCCGTCTGCAGCTTGACGACGCGATTGGTCAGGTCGACCACGCGGGCCGAGACGCCGTCGGGGCCGAGGCCGTCGATGAACCAGCCATCGCCCTGCTTCCACAGGAAGGTACCCAGGCGCTTTGCCGGCCGCACGAACAGGAAGTCGTAGAGCTCGTCGAAATACCATTTGTTGAGCAGGAAGGCGTAGAGCCCGCGATGCTGGGCGGCCAGGTCCTTCGGCGTCTGCGGCGAGCGGATGTAGAACTGGTAGGCGACGAGAAAGCCGACGATCATCGCCACGAAGGGCGCCAGCTTCACCCACAGCGGCACGTCATGGAAGTCATGCAGGATGTGATTGTCGGGCAGCGTGAACAGCGACGCCTTCCAGAACTCCGCATAGGTCTCGCCGATGAAGGCGTCGTGGAAGACCACGCCGGCAAACAGCGCACCCACGGCCAGGATGAACAGCGGCACAAGCATGACCGGCGGCGATTCATGGACATGGTGCATGACGTCGTGGCTGGCGCGCGGCTCGCCGTGGAACGTCATGAAGATCAGGCGCCAGGAATAGAAGCTGGTGAACATGGCCGCCACGACCAGCGCGATGAAGGCGAAGCCCGCCACCGCGTTGTGGGCGACGAAGGCACCCTCGATGATGGCGTCCTTGGAGAAGAAGCCCGCCGTGCCGATGATCGTGGCCGGAATGCCGACGCCGGTCAGCGCCAGCGTGCCGATGACCATCATCCAGTAGGTGGTCGGAATATGTTTCCGCAAGCCGCCCATCTTGCGCATGTCCTGCTCGTCGGAAACGGCGTGGATGACCGAGCCCGAGCCAAGGAAGAGCAGCGCCTTGAAGAAGGCATGCGTGAAGAGATGGAAGATCGCGGCGCCGTAGAAGCCGGTGCCGAGCGCCACGAACATGTAGCCGAGCTGCGAGCAGGTCGAGTAGGCGATGACGCGCTTGATGTCGTTCTGCACCAGGCCGACGGTGGCGGCGAAGAAGGCGGTGAACGCGCCGATGAAGGTCACGAAGGTCAGCGCCGTGGCCGACAGCTCGAACAGCGGCGACAGGCGCGCCAGCATGAACACGCCTGCGGTGACCATGGTCGCGGCGTGGATCAGCGCCGAGACGGGCGTCGGGCCTTCCATGGCGTCCGGCAGCCAGGTGTGCAGCGGCACCTGCGCCGACTTGCCCATCGCGCCCATGAAGAGCAGCAGGCACACGATGGTCAGCGCCGCCTGCTTGTCGAGCGCATAGCCGAGGAAATTCAGCACCGTCGCGCCATGCGCAACGGCCTCGGTGGTCGCGCCCTCGGCGGCGTGGCCGGCGGCCGGAATGAAGGAGGCGGCATTGGCGAAGATCGTATCGAACGACACCGAGCCGAACAGCACGTAGACGCCAAAAATGCCGAGCGCGAAGCCAAAGTCGCCGACGCGGTTCACGACGAATGCCTTGATGGCCGCGGCGTTCGCCGACGGCTTCTTGTACCAGAAGCCGATCAGCAGATAGGACGCGAGACCCACCCCTTCCCAGCCGAAGAACATCTGCACGAGGTTGTCCGACGTCACCAGCATCAGCATGGCGAAGGTGAACAGGCTGAGATAGGCAAAAAAGCGCGGCCGGTGCGGATCGTGGTGCATGTAGCCGATCGAGTAGATGTGGACCAGCGCCGAGACCGTGTTGACCACCACCAGCATGACGACGGTCAGCGTGTCGATCCTGAGCGCCCAGTCGGCCTGTAGCGCGCCGACATCGATCCAGCGCAGCATCGGAACGGTGAAGACCGCGCCATCGCCCATGCCCACGGAAAAGAACGCCACCCAGGACAGGACGGCGGCGATGACCATGAAGCCGGATGTGATGTATTCCGACGCCTTGGCGCCGAGAGCCGACCCGAACAGGCCGACGATCAGGAAGCCGAGCAGCGGAAGGAAGACGATGGCTTGATACATGGCTGACCCGTCAACCCTTCATCATGTTGACGTCTTCGACCGCGATCGAGCCGCGGTTGCGGAAGAAGACGACGAGAATGGCAAGTCCGATCGCAGCCTCGGCTGCGGCGACCGTCAGCACGAACAGGGCAAAGACCTGCCCGACGAGATCGCCGAGTGCGGCCGAGAAGGCGACGAAATTGATGTTGACCGCTAGCAGGATCAGTTCGACCGACATCAGGATGACGATGACGTTCTTGCGGTTCAAAAAGATGCCGAACACGCCCAGCGTGAACAGGATCGCCGAGACGGTGAGGAAATGTGAAATGCCGACCTGCATGATCAAAGGCCCCTGCCCGTTTCGACCTTCTTGATCTCGATGGCCGTCGCGGGCGTCCGCGCGACCTGAGCCGAGATCGACTGTCGCTTGACGCCCGGCTTGTGGCGCAGCGTCAGCACGATCGCGCCGATCATCGCCACCAAGAGGACCAGTCCGGAAATCTGGAAGTAGAAGAGATAGTCCGTGTAGAGGATGTCGCCGAGCGCCGCCGTGTTGGAGCGTATCGCCACATCCGGCGTCGCCTTGGCGACCGTCGAGGCAAGCTGTGGCGCAAACGTGTAGCCGCCGAGCACCACGATCAGTTCGGCCGCGAGAATCAGCCCGACCAGGGCGCCTGCCGGCGCATAGGCCAGCGCGCCGCGCTTGAGTTCGGCAAAGTCCACGTCGAGCATCATGACCACGAACAGGAACAGCACCGCGACGGCGCCGACATAGACGACGAGCAGGATCATCGCCAGGAACTCGGCGCCGGTCAGCAGGAACAGGCCGGCGGCGTTGAAGAAGGTGAGGATCAGATAGAGGACGGAATGCACGGGATTGCGCGCGGAAATGACCATGAAGGCCGCCGCGACCGCAATGAATGCGAAGAGGTAGAAGAATACCGCTTCCAGTCCGTTGAGCATGGGTTCCCCCGGTCCTTCTTCGATTCCACCCCGCCTGTCGGGTCACGAAATCGCGTGTTCCTTAGACGGGCCGTCGCCGGTCGTCCATGTGTCTTTGCATTCCCTTCCGCCCGTCCCCGGGAAGAAGCAGCCCGATCACCGATACGGCGAATCGAGCGTGATGTTGCGCGCCAGTTCGCGCTCCCACCGGTCGCCATTCGCCAAGAGCCTGTCCTTGTCGTAGTAGAGTTCCTCGCGTGTCTCCGTCGCGAATTCGAAATTCGGCCCCTCGACGATGGCGTCGACCGGGCAGGCTTCCTGGCAGAAGCCGCAATAGATGCACTTCACCATGTCGATGTCGTAGCGCACGGTGCGCCGCGTGCCGTCGTTGCGGCGCGGTCCGGCCTCGATGGTGATGGCCTGTGCCGGGCAGATCGCCTCGCACAGCTTGCAGGCAATGCAGCGCTCCTCGCCGTTGGGGTAGCGGCGCAGCGCATGCTCGCCACGAAAGCGCGGGCTGACCGGCCCCTTCTCGAAGGGATAGTTCAGTGTCGGCTTGGGCGCGAAGAACTGCCGCATCGACAGGAAGAACGCGCCGACGAACTCGGCGAGCAGCAGTGACTTTGCAGCCTGGGACAGCGCGGACATATCAGTCTCCGACAAACAGGGGGCCGACGAACCAGCCGACCAGCGGCATCAGCACGAACTGGCTGAGGCCCGTCACGTTCAGCACGCGCTTCGTCTCCGGCAGGTCGACGCGACCAGCCAACATGCGCAGCAGCGCAAAGTCGATGGCTGCGATGACCAGCCCGATCAGGGCGCCTACGACGCTCGCCGACATCAGGCAAGCCCCGTGATCTTGAGGAACGCTGCGGTCGCAACGACCATGAACAGCGAGATCGGCAAGAAGACCTTCCAGCCGAGCCGCATCAGCTGGTCGTAGCGGTAGCGCGGCACGAAGGCCTTCACCATGGCGATCATGAAGAAGACGAAGAATACCTTCAGCATGAACCAGATAACGCCCGGCACCCAGGTAAAGGGCGCGAAGTCGAAGGGCGGCAGCCAGCCGCCGAGAAACAGGATCGTCGTCAGCGCGCACATCAGCACGATGGCGACATACTCGCCGAGGAAGAACAGCAGGAACGGCGTCGACGAGTACTCGATCATGTGGCCGGCCACGAGTTCCGATTCGGCCTCGACGAGATCGAATGGCGGCCTGTTCGTCTCGGCCAGCGCCGAGATGAAGAACACGACGAACATCGGAAACAGCGCCAGCCAGTGCCAGTCGAGCAGCGTGTTGGGCAGACCGAGCATGGTGCCCAGCCCGTCGCGCTGCGACAGCACGATGTCGGTCAGGTTGAGCGAGCCGACGCACAGCAGCACGGTGACGATCACGAAGCCGATCGACACTTCGTAGGACACCATCTGCGCCGCCGAGCGCAGTGCGCCCAGGAACGGATATTTCGAGTTCGACGCCCAGCCGGCCATGATCACGCCGTAGACCTCGAGCGACGAGATGGCGAAGACGTAGAGGATGCCGACATTGATGTTGGCGATCGCCCAGCCTTCCGACACCGGGATGACGGCCCAGGTGGCGAGCGCCAGCGACGCGGCGACCATCGGCGCCAGCAGGAACACGCCCTTGTTGGCGCCCGACGGGATGACCGGCTCCTTCACCACGAACTTCAGGAGATCGGCGAAGGACTGCAGCAGACCCCAGGGACCGACGACGTTCGGTCCGCGGCGCAGCTGCACGGCCGCCCAGATCTTGCGGTCGGCGTAGAGCAGATAGGCGATGATGACGAGCAGGACGACGATCAGCACCACCGATTTCAGGAGGATGATCAGTCCAGGCAGGACGTAGAAGGAAAAGAAACTGTCCATGGCCGCCCTACTCCGCCGCCTGTTTGAAACCGGTCCTGGCCAGCGCCGAACATTCCGCCATGACGGCGGATGCGCGCGCGATCGGGTTCGTCAGGTAGAAATCCTTGATCGGCGAAACGAAGGCGCCCTTGCCGATGCGCCCGCCGCGCTGCGCCGCAGCTGCGGCAATATCGGCGGCGCTGCCCGGCTTGATGTCATCGATGTCGGCGAGATGCGGATGCGCCGCATGCAGCGCGACCCTGAGCTTCGACAATGAATCGAACGGCAACTTGTGGCCGAGCACGTCCGACAGCGCGCGCAGGATCGCCCAGTCCTCGCGGGCGTCACCCGGCGCGAAGCCGGCGCGGTTGGTCTGCTGCACCCTGCCCTCGGTGTTGACATAGGTGCCCGATTTCTCGGTATAGGCCGCACCCGGCAGGATCACGTCGGCGCGATGCGCGCCCGCGTCGCCATGCGTGCCGATATACACCACGAAGGCGCTGCCGGCGCGTGCCATGTCGAGTTCGTCGGCGCCAAGCAGGAACAGTACGTCGGTGTTGCCCAGCATGCCCGCGACATCGAGGCCGCCCTGGCCCGGCACGAAGCCGACATCCAGGCCGCCGACGCGGGCAGCCGCGGTGTGCAGCACGGCAAAGCCGTTCCAGTCCTCTGTCACGGCGCCCACGGTCTGTGCGAGCTTTGCCGCCAGACCGAGGATGGCCGCGCCATCGGGGCGCGACAGCGGCCCCTGTCCCACGATGATCAGTGGCTTCTTGGCAGCCGACAGAACCGAGCCAAAGCCGCTTGCGCCGTCTGCCATGTCCTTCAGCTGCTGCGCGCCGGAACCCAGCCGCTCATAGGCGTATCGCAGGTCGCCGATGTCGCCGATGACGCCGACCGGGCAGTTGCCCATCCGGAAGCGCTTGCGGATGCGGGCGTTGAGGACGGATGCCTCGAAGCGCGGATCGGCGCCGATGATGAGAATGGCGTCTGCCTGCTCGATGCCTTCGATCGTCGGGTTGAAGATGTAGCTGCCGCGGCCGAGCGCCGGGTCGAGCGCAGTTCCGTCCTGGCGGCAGTCGATGTTCTGCGATCCCAGCGACTGGATGAGCAGTTTCAACGCATACATTTCTTCGACTGTGGCCAGATCGCCGGCAATGGCGCCGATGCGCTCCGGCGCGGTTTTTGCCACCGCATCCTTGATCGCGCCGAACGCCTCCGGCCAGGAAGCGGGCACGAGCTTGCCGTCCTTGCGGATGTAGGGCCTGTCGAGACGCTGTGTGCGCAATCCGTCCCAGATGAACCGGGTCTTGTCGGAAATCCACTCCTCGTTCACCTGCTCGTTGATGCGCGGCAGGATGCGCATCACCTCGCGACCGCGCGAATCGACACGGATCGCCGAGCCGACCGCGTCCATCACATCGATCGATTCGGTCTTGGTCAGTTCCCATGGCCGCGCCTGGAAGGCGTAGGGCCGCGACGTCAGCGCGCCGACCGGGCACAGGTCGATCACATTGCCCTGCAGCTCCGAGGTCATGGCCTGTTCGAGATAGGTGGTGATCTCGGCATCCTCGCCACGGCCGATCAGCCCGAGTTCCGAAATTCCAGCCACTTCCGTCGTGAACCTCACGCAGCGCGTGCAGTGGATGCATCGGTTCATGATCGTCTTGACCAGCGGGCCGATATACTTGTCCTCGACCGCGCGCTTGTTTTCCTTGTAGCGCGACGAGTCGACGCCGAACGCCATCGCCTGGTCCTGCAGGTCGCATTCGCCGCCCTGGTCGCAGATCGGGCAGTCCAGCGGGTGGTTGATGAGCAGGAACTCCATCACCCCTTCGCGGGCCTTCTTGACCATCGGCGTGTTGGTGAAGATTTCCGGCGCCTCGCCGTTCGGGCCGGGACGCAGGTCCCGCACGCCCATGGCGCAGGAGGCTGCCGGCTTGGGCGGCCCGCCCTTCACCTCGACGAGGCACATGCGGCAATTGCCGGCAATCGACAGCCGCTCATGGAAACAGAAGCGCGGCACTTCCGCGCCAGCCTCCTCCGCCGCCTGAAGCAGCGTGTAGTGGTCGGGAACTTCGATTTCCCTGCCGTCGACCTTGAGCTTCGCCATTATCTTTCCCCGCTCAGCCGCAACGCGCCTGCTGCCACAGCTTCACATGCGGCAAATGCGACCAGCCGAAGGCAAAGTCGCTGTCGCCGTTTTCCCGTAGGTGATCAAGCCGCTCCTTCGCCTCCTGCGGCGTCGGCAGATGCCCTTCCTCGACCCACCACATAACGAAATGATGCGCGCTCATCAGCTGAAACCACTCGGCACGCTTGGCGTAGAACTGCTTATGCACCGTATTCCAGACGTAGTGCTCGAGACTTTCCGCATCGCGCCAGACACTCAGGTTCAGCGCCATGTTTTCGTCCGGAAACGGTCGAATGGCCGTGGCGTTGCCGCTGTCGTCCTTGAGCCGCCAGATAAAGCCGTCGGAGCGCTCCGCGATCGCATTGACGCGCTCGAGATTGTCCATGAACCCCGCCATCCGGGCGTCCTCGGCGGGATACCTGAAGTATCCGATGTTGAGTTCGGCGAGGTTCATCGCGCTCGTTCGCCCCCGTCGCGTCGCGTCAGTTCGTAAGCGTCGAGGAGGTCAGTGACGAGAATGCCGTTGATCGTCAGTCCCGAGATGTTGGCTCGTTCGATCGACGCACCCTGCAGATTGACGTCCGTGAAGCGCGCTCCTGTCAGATCGACGTCGTCGAACACCGCGCCGGCTAGGTTGGCGTCCATGTAGACTCCGCCTGTCAGGTTGACATCCCGGAAAACGGAGCCAGCCAGATTGCAGTCCCGTACCGTCAGCGATGCGGTTTCGCCCGTGAGAGTCATGTCGAAACCGCCGCCGCCAGCGACTTTGCCTGGCCGGTCCAGTCGTCGCGCCCGATGCGCCCCGCAAAGCCCAGCCTCTCGTCGACCCAGGCGATCTCGGCCGCTGTCCAGCCGGCGATCTGGGAATAGGACCAGATGCCAAGGCCATTGAGCACCTGCTCGAGCTTCGGGCCGACGCCAGAAATTGCCTTTAGGTCGTCGATCCTCGCCGGACGCTCCATCGCGGCGGGCTGTGCCATCGCCGCGGTCTGCGTCGCGGGGGCGACGGCCGGCTTCGTCTTCGCCGCAACCTTTGCCTTGGCTGAAGCGGGCTTGACCTTGGCCACGGTCGGCTTCTTGCTTCCTGCCTCGGCGGGCGCTTCGAACGCCGCCGACACAGACGCCTCGAATCCGTCTGCCGGCGTGGCCATTCCTGTCGACGCGGTCTTCTCGACTGCGGCGGAAGCGGCGGATCCAGGCTTCGCGGGCGTCTTTTCGGCGTCCGACCCGGCCGCTTGCCTCGCTGCGTCGCGCGCATCGGCAAGCGACGTGACAACCGCGAGCCTTGCACGCACCAGCGGCACGGTCTTGGCCCGCTCGTCCTCGAGCGAAGGCACCAGCCCCTCGAGCACCTTTGGCGCGAGGCGCTGCGATGCGGCCGCCGCACCGTCCAGAGCGCCTGCCCAGATTCCGAATGCATGGCTGGCCAAGCCGAAGCCCATCGCCGACATCGCCGCCATCCCGGCAAGCGGATGCGTCATCAGGTTCACGGCACTGGCGAATTCCTGAGGCAACGTCAAGCGTGCGCCGGGAAGCGGCGACCGCGTGCCGGCTTCCAGTTCCGCCTCTGCATTCCGCTGGAGATCGTGCTGTGTCATATGGTGCTCAATGGGCCCGTTCGAGCTGCGCAACGCGCCGCTTCAACTCTTCGATTTCTTTCTCCATCGGCTGCGTACGGAGATGGGCATGAGCAGCAAAACCTACTCCTGTAGAAGTGGTTTCCTGCCAATCCTCCATTGCCTTTCGAAGCTCGCGAAACTGCGCGTCGTGCTTGTCAAAACGGCCGTCATGTTCTTCCTGCTTGGCGCGAATTTCCCGCAGCATCTTCAGAATCAGATTCTCAGGTTCTTCCGCCATGCCGGCCTCCCCTACTCCGCCGCGACCAGCACCGGCTCGGCGCGGTGGGCGTTGCGCGAAAACTCGTCGATGCGGCGCTCGATCTCGGGGCGGAAATGCCGGATCAGGCCCTGGATAGGCCATGCCGCGGCGTCGCCCAGCGCGCAGATCGTATGTCCCTCGACCTGCTTGGTCACGTCGAGCAGCATGTCGATCTCGCGCTTCTGCGCCTCGCCGCGCACCAGCCGCTCCATGACGCGCCACATCCAGCCCGTGCCCTCGCGGCACGGTGTGCACTGGCCGCAGCTCTCATGCTTGTAGAAATAGGACAGGCGCGCGATCGCCTTCACGACGTCGGTCGACTTGTCCATCACGATGACGGCCGCCGTGCCGAGACCAGACTTGAGGTCGCGCAGCGCGTCGAAATCCATCGGCGTGTCGAGGATCTGCGCCGCCGGCACCATCGGCACAGAGGCGCCGCCCGGAATGACGGCAAGCAGATTGTCCCAGCCGCCGCGAATGCCGCCGCAATGCGTGTCGATCAGTTCCCGGAACGGGATCGACATGGCCTCCTCGACCGTGCACGGATTGTTGACGTGGCCGGAGATGCAGAACAGCTTGGTGCCGACATTGTTCGGCCGGCCGAAGGACGAGAACCACGCGGCGCCACGGCGCAGGATGGTCGGCGCAACCGCGATCGATTCTACATTGTTGACGGTCGTCGGGCAGCCATAGAGACCGACATTGGCCGGGAATGGCGGCTTCAGCCGCGGCTGGCCCTTCTTGCCTTCAAGGCTTTCCAGCAGCGCCGTTTCCTCGCCGCAGATATAGGCGCCGGCGCCGTGGTGGACATAGATCTCGAAATCATAGCCCATCTTGTTGTTCTTGCCGAGGAAGCCGGCCTCGTACGCCTCGTCGACGGCGCGCTGCAGCGCCTCGCGCTCGCGGATGAACTCGCCGCGCACATAGATGTAGGCGGCGATCGCGCCCATCGCGAAGCCGGCGATCAGGCAGCCCTCGACCAGCGTGTGCGGGTCGTGGCGCAGAATCTCGCGGTCCTTGCAGGTGCCGGGCTCCGACTCATCCGCATTGACCACCAGGTAGGACGGGCGGCCGTCGCTGGTCTTGGGCATGAAGGACCACTTCAGGCCTGTCGGGAAGCCCGCGCCGCCACGCCCGCGCAGTCCGGACGCCTTCATCTCGTTGACGATCCAGTCGCGGCCCTTGTCGATCAGGCCCTTTGTGTCGTCCCAGTGGCCCCGCCGCATGGCTCCCGCCAGCGACTTGTCGAAGCGGCCGTAAATGTTGGTGAAGATGCGGTCTTTGTCAGCGAGCATGGCTCACCTTTTCATTCGTGCGGCGATGAGGAACGAGGACAATACCCATCAGACTGGCTTCTTTCCGAAGACGCGGACATATTCGGTGACGCCGCCCTTGGCCAGCGCCTCGGCCTGACGCACCCAGTCGTCGCGGTCGATGCGGCCCCGGAAATTCAGGTAGCCGTCCACCCAGTCGCGCTCCGCCTTGGTCCATGACGCGATCTGCGCATAGGTGAAGACGCCGAGCGAATTGAGGATGCCCTCGATCTTCGGACCGACGCCGGAGATCAGCCGGAGATCGTCGACTTCGGCGGGCCGTTCGACGGCCGCCGGCCGGTCCTTGTCGTAGAGCGAGGGCTTGGGCTGCGTGCGCTGCGTCCCGGCAAGAGCTGCGGGAACGTCGATGATCGGCTGGCCGGTGGTCGAGGCCTTGACGTGATCGCTTGCCTTGCGCTGCTTCTGGACGTTGTCGACCGGCGCTGCCGCGATGTTTGCCTTGGCACCGGAAAACGCAGGCGCCTGGGCACTCGCCGCCTTCTCCGTCTCGGGTGCGACCTTCACCGGAGAGGGCGACTTGATCGCCGGATTTGTTTCGGGTGCGTCGGTCTTCGGCCTGGCCGCGTTCGAAGGGCCCACATTCGCCGGCGCGGCGTCAGGTGCGGCCGCCCGGGCAGCCTTGGCCTCCCGGTCGCGCGTCGACTTGAGCACGGCCGTCTCGTCCAGGAGGCTCGTCAGCCCGGTGATCGGCGCGGAATAGATGCGGCCGTTCTGCGGACCGGGCGTGACGCTATCGCCCCTGCCCTCGTCGAAGAGATCGATGATCTCGCCAAGCCGCTCGGGCGTCAAATCCTCGAACGTGTCCTTGAAGATCATCACCATCGGCGCGTTGACGCAGGCGCCGAGACACTCGACCTCCTCCCACGACAGCGTGCCCGAATCGTTGACATGGAACTGGTCGTGATGGATCTTTGACCGGCATACATCCATCAGCGCCTCGGCGCCGCGCAGCATGCAGGGCGTCGTGCCGCAGACCTGGACATGCGCCTTCGTGCCGACCGGCTTGAGCTGGTACTGCGTATAGAATGTAGCGACCTCGAGCGCCCGGATATAGGGCATGCCGAGCATGTCGGCGATGCGCTCGATCGCGGCCTTGGTGACCCAGCCTTCCTGCTCCTGCGCCCGCATCATCAGCGGAATAATGGCCGACTGCTCGCGGCCCTTCGGGTAGTGCTGGATGAAATCCTCCGCCCAGGCCGCGTTTGCCTCGGTGAAGGCAAAACTGGCTGGCTGGACGCTGGCTTCGGCAAGACGGCGGACGGACATTTAGCGATCGACCTCACCAAACACGATATCAATGGAGCCCAGCACGGCCGAGACGTCGGCCAGCATGTGGCCGCGGCACAGGAAGTCCATGGCCTGGAGATGCGCGAAGCCCGGCGCCCGCAGCTTGCAGCGGTAGGGCTTGTTGGTGCCGTCGGAGACGAGATAGACGCCGAACTCGCCCTTGGGCGCCTCGACGGCCGCATAGACCTCGCCAGCCGGCACGCGGTAGCCTTCGGTGTAGAGCTTGAAGTGGTGGATGATGGCTTCCATCGACCGCTTCATCTCGCCGCGCTTGGGCGGAACGACCTTGCCGTCCATGGTCGAGACCGGCCCGATGGCCTCGGTCCCGAGCAGGCGGTCGACGCACTGGCGCATGATTTTTGCCGACTGGCGCATCTCTTCCATGCGGATGAGATAGCGGTCGTAGCAGTCGCCGTTCTTGCCGATCGGGATGTCGAAATCCATCTGGGCATAGCATTCATAGGGCTGCGACTTGCGCAGGTCCCAGGCCGCGCCCGAACCGCGCACCATGACGCCGGAAAAACCCCAGGCCCAGGCATCCTCCAGCGAGACGACGCCGATGTCGACATTGCGCTGCTTGAAGATGCGGTTGCCGGTCAAAAGATCGTCGAGATTCTTCACCGTCTGCAGGAACGGGTCGATCCACTTGCCGATGTCCTCGACCAGCTTCTGCGGCAGGTCCTGATGCACGCCGCCCGGCCGGAAGTAGGCCGCATGCATGCGCGAACCCGAGGCCCGCTCGTAGAACACCATCAGCTTCTCGCGTTCCTCGAAGCCCCACAGCGGCGGCGTCAGCGCACCGACGTCCATGGCCTGGGTGGTGACGTTGAGGAGATGCGACAGGATGCGGCCGATCTCGCAGAACAGAACGCGGATCAGCTGGCCGCGAATCGGCGCCTCGATGCCCAGCAGCCGCTCGACCGCCAGCGCGAACGCATGCTCCTGGTTCATCGGCGCGACATAGTCGAGCCGGTCGAAATAGGGCACGGCCTGCAGATAGGTTTTCTGCTCGATCAGCTTTTCTGTACCGCGGTGCAAGAGCCCGATATGCGGATCGACGCGATCGACGACCTCGCCATCCAGTTCCAGCACAAGGCGCAGAACACCGTGGGCTGCCGGATGCTGCGGCCCGAAATTGATGTTGAAATTGCGTACCGAGGTTTCAGCCATATTCTTCAGCCACCTATCGCCGGGCAACGTAGAGGATGCCGAGACCGACCACGAAGCCGAGCACCAGCCAGCGGCGCGGAACCCGCGATTCCGACATCAGCAGCCCGACCCTTCGTGTGGTCGACACCAGGTGCCAGCCGAAAAAGCCGAGCGCCAGCACGACCAGCGCCACAGCCAGAAACAGGTTGAGGTTCAGCCACTCGACCATTCACCACTTACTGTTTCGCCTTCTCGTCGCCCGGCAGCACGTAGTCCGTGCCTTCCCAGGGCGAGAGGAAGTCGAAATTGCGGAACTCCTGCTTCAACTCGACCGGTTCGTAGATTACGCGCTTGGCCTCGTCGTCGTAGCGCACCTCGACGAAGCCGGTGAGCGGAAAGTCCTTGCGCAGCGGATGGCCCTCGAAGCCGTAGTCGGTGAGCAGGCGGCGCAGATCCGGATGGCCGGAAAACAGGATGCCATACAGATCATAGGCCTCGCGCTCGAACCAGTCGGCGCCGGCAAACACGCCTGTGATCGACGGCACCAGCGTCTCCTCGTCGGCGCGCGCCTTGACGCGGATGCGCAGGTTCTGGCGCGGCGACAGGAGATGGTAGACGACCTCGAAGCGCTGCGCGCGCGCCGGATAATCCGCGCCGCATATGTCAATGATCGACACGAACTGGCAACCTGCATCATCCTTCAGGAAGCGCATCACGTCGACGATGTCAGCCGCGTCGACCGTCAGCGTCAGTTCGCCGAAGGCGATCGCCGATCCTGCGACTTTTTCGCCGAGCGCGCCCGCAATGTGGGCGGAGAGGCTGGTCAGGGCGTCACTCACTTGGCCGACTCCAGTTCGCGGACTCGCTGCTGCAGCATCCTTATCCGGCGGCGCAGGGCGAATATGCGCTCGCCCCGAGCAAATGTGTCGGTGCCCTCGTCCAGATCGGCCAGTCTGATCAACTCTGCCAGATAGACGTCGGGATTCGAAGTCTCCGGCTTGAGACCGCGCAACGCAGAGGTAATGGAGTCTGAAGCCGAACTCATTTCACCGCCTCGAGCTTATGAACCTTGGTCTCCAAAGCCTCGATCCGCTCCTCGAACTCTCCGACGAGCATGCGGCCAAGAATGGTCTCGCCGGACATGGCAGAACGCAGGTTGCGCTGACCTGCCTCCAGCTTTTCCAGCCGTTCGCTGGTCTCCTTGCGGAACGCAGCCACGTCGGCTCGAGATGCCGCGATCTCCGCACGCATCTCGCGCAGCAGGGGAACGATCATGTCTTCCGGCTCGGCCATCGCAGGGTCACCGTTCGATCGTGCCAGTGCGGCGGATCTTCTTCTGGAGAAGAAGGATGCCGTAGAGCAGCGCTTCGGCGGTCGGCGGGCAGCCGGGCACGTAGATGTCGACGGGTACGATGCGATCGCAGCCGCGCACCACCGAATAGGAATAATGGTAGTAGCCGCCGCCATTGGCGCATGACCCCATCGAGATCACGTAGCGCGGCTCGGGCATCTGGTCGTAGACCTTGCGCAGCGCAGGCGCCATCTTGTTGGTCAGCGTGCCGGCGACGATCATCACGTCGGACTGGCGCGGCGAGGCGCGCGGCGCGATGCCGAAACGCTCGGCGTCATAGCGCGGCATGGAGATGTGCATCATCTCGACCGCGCAGCACGCCAGGCCAAACGTCATCCACATCAGCGAGCCGGTTCGCGCCCAGGTGACGAGCGCTTCCGACGAGGTGACGAGAAAACCCTTGTCCGACAGTTCGCTGTTCAGCTCGCCAAAAAACCGGTCGTCCGAGCCGATCGGCTTGCCGGTGTTCGGGTCGATGATGCCCCGGGGCCGCGGTGCGACGAGGGTGCCGCTGGCGTCGTTCAATCCCATTCCAGCGCTCCCTTTTTCCATTCGTAGATGAACCCGATGGTGAGAACGCCGAGAAACACCATCATCGACCAGAAGCCGAGCATGCCGATCTCGCCGAACGACACCGCCCAGGGAAACAGGAACGCCACTTCGAGATCGAAGATGATGAACAGGATCGCCACGAGATAGAAGCGGATGTCGAACTTCATGCGGGCGTCGTCGAAGGAGTTGAAGCCGCACTCATAGGCCGACAGCTTTTCCGGATCGGGATTGCGGTGCGCGACCAGATAGGGCGCGGCGACCAGCGCGATCGAGACGAACATGCAAACGCCGAAGAAAATCACGATCGGAAGATATGAGGCGAGAAGCGTGTCCATGCTCCGAGTTTCCTTTGGCGTCCCGTCGAACGATCTTAGCATTGAATCGGGGCCGTGGACCGCGACGCTTTCACGAAGCGCATAGAGGCGCCGCAGAACCATGCTGCAATGCGGCGAGGGTTAGCGCAGGCAAACCAGCGAAGCAAGTCAAACCTTGGCGAAATCACGGCGCCGGACGCCCTCGCCGACACGCCATGTCGTGGGCCGCTGCGGAAGGAAAACCTTCTGTTTTGAAGTCATGTCTCAATTTCCTGCCGGTGCCTGTCAGCAGCCTGCCCGAAACGGGTGGACGCGGGTTGCGTCAACGGCTCAAATGCGGCCTTCGTGGTGTCGTCCGGCCTGAAATGAACCCGACATGAGACAGACCATATCGCTGCGCCTTGCCCGGCGTATCGCGCTTGCCGCCCAGGGCTTTGGCGAGCCGAGACCGTCCGGGCCGATCACACGCCGCCATCTGGCAAAAGTGCTGGCCCGCCTCGGGCTGCTGCAGATCGATTCGGTCAGCGCCGTCGTTCGCGCACACTACATGCCGCTGTTTTCGCGGCTCGGCCCCTATTCGATGGACCTGCTCGACACCGCTGCGGCGGGCCGCAAGCGCACGCTTTTCGAATACTGGGCGCACGAGGCCTCCTTCCTGCCGGTCGAGACATACCCGCTGCTGCGCTGGCGCATGGAGCGGGCGTCGCGCCACGAGGAGATGTATGGCGGCCTGGCGACATTCGGACGCGAGCGGGCCGATTTCGTCGCCGAGATATTGCGTCAGATCATCGACCGCGGCCCGATCGCGGCGTCCGATATCGAGGGCGCCAAGGGGTCAGGCGGCTGGTGGGGCTGGAGCGCCGAGAAACAGGCGTTCGAATGGCTGTTCTGGGCCGGCAAGGTCACCACCGCTGCGCGGCGCGGTTTCGAGCGGCTCTACGACCTGCCAGAACGCGTGCTGCCCCGTCACATCGTCGAGCATCCCCACATCGCGCCGGAAGACGCCCACCGCGACCTGCTGCGCATCTCCGCGCGCGCGCTCGGCCTTGCCACCTCGGGCGACCTGCGCGATTATTTCCGCCTCTCGCCAGCCGACATCAAGGGTCGCCTCGAGGAACTGGTCGACACCGGCGAACTTATGCCCGTGGCCGTCGAAGGCTGGAAGCAGCCCGCCTATCTCCATGTCGACGCGAGACTGCCGCGCCGCATCGAGGCGCGCGCGCTCCTCGCCCCCTTCGATCCGGTCGTCTGGGAGCGCAGCCGCACCGAGCGCCTCTTCGACTTCCGCTACCGCATCGAAATCTACACCCCCGCCGACAAGCGCCAGTATGGCTACTACGTGCTTCCCTTCCTCCTCGGCGATCGCATCGTCGCCCGTGTCGACCTGCGCGCCGACCGCCCCGCCGGCGTGCTGCGCGTCATCGCGGCCTTTGCCGAACCCTGCGCCCCGCCGGAAACGGCAGCCGAACTGATCGACGAGCTGAGGCTTATGCAGGGCTGGCTTGGACTGGAACGCATGGAAATTGTTGGTGGCGGCGATCTGGGGCCAGCGCTGCTGGGCGCGGCCGGATCGGGAAGCGCAATGCCCGGCTGACGGGGACGTGATCAGGCACCTGCCCCTCGATGGCCGCTTCAGCTTGATGCCGCCAGCTTTTCGTTCCACATGTCCCCGATGCACGAGGACAAGCAGGATCAGCGGGGCGCCTGGCGGTGGGCACTGCCCGCTTCGGTAGCCACGCATCTGCTGGTCGTCGCGCTCCTGATCTTCGGCCTGCCGAAACCGCTTTCCAGTTCGCAGGAGGAGGCGGCAGTGAACGTCGAACTCGTGCCGCCGCCCGAGCCGCAGGAAGCGGCGGAGTCCCCGCCCCCCGCGCAGGACGCCGAGCGCAAACCGCAGCCGCAAGCAGCCAGCCAAGCTGATGCCGAGCCATCGCCGCCCGACGACGCGGCGGCTCGACAGGCGCCCTCGCCTGTCATGCAGCCTGTATTCCAGTTCGGCGAGAAGGACGCCGGTCCCCGGCAATCGCTCGACGGCAACAGCCCCGAGGACGGCGTGAAAACGCCTGCCGAGGATGCCGAGGCGGCGAAGCAGGCGCCTGTCGACGCGGAGTCGACGCAGGAGCCTGACAAGAAAAAGGGGACGGAAAGCCGCGTCTCGATGGTGAAAGAGCCCGAAGCCCAGGAATCGAAGCCTGCGGACGACCCGGTCGAGGCCGCCCCGCTCGCTGAAGCAGGGACACTGTTCTCGCGAGCGGTATTCGACGATCCTGCGGCGAGGATGGCAATGGGCAAGATTCCCCGCGACATTCGCGGCGGCAGGCTGTGCGGGACCGAATTGCGCGAGCAGTTGGTCCATTCCTCTCCGCCCTACTTTCCCGACCTGCTGCCTTCAGTGCGGTTGCCGGAAGGCACGGTCATCGAAGTCACCGCCGCCTTTCACGCCGACAGCGCGTGGCGGGCCGTGAGCTACCGCTGCGAGGTCGATGCAGAAGCCATGAAGGTCGTGTCTTTTGCCCTGAATGTCGGCGCGCCAATTCCGCGTGCCGATTGGGAGCGGCTCGGACTTCCAGCGCCATAGGGACTGGTCTGCGCACTTGGACCGGCGCTGGCAGGCACGGTGGCGTCGCAGCCGCGCGTTGACAGCGTCGTCCCCCAGGGCCTAAATCCCTCGCGACGGTCCTCTCTCCGCAACGGGAGGGGCTAAGAGGGAATGCGGTGCGGGCTCGCAAGGGCTCAAATCCGCGGCTGTCCCCGCAACTGTAAGCGAAGAGCCTGCGCCGAAGGCCACTGGGCAGATGCCCGGGAAGGCGGCAAGGGCGACGACCCGCGAGCCAGGAGACCTGCCGTCACGTAGATTATCCGACCGCCCGGCGGGTGCCCCGGGCAAGGAGCGAATTGATGGCCGCAGTGGCTTCCCCGCAAGGGGCTCGAGACGGCGTTGCGGACGACACGTTCGACACGACCATCGTCGTATGCGCCTCATGTCGAGACGAATCGGGTTCCGATGCCCATCCCCGCGCCGGCGAAATTCTGGCTCACGACGCGCGCGCCGCCGCGCTCGGCTCCCGGATCGCGGTGCGCGAGGTGGAGTGCCTCGGCAACTGCAAGCGGCGCCTGTCGGCCGCCATCCTGCGCGACAACTGCTGGTCCTACGTCTTCGGCGACCTCACTCCGACCAGCGGTGCGGACCTCGTTACCGGCGCCACCCTTTTCGCCACCTCGACCGACGGCATCCTGCCGTGGCGCGGCAGGCCCGACGCGCTGAAGCGCGGCCTCGTCGCCCGCATCCCGCCCCTCGCACTGCTCAAGGATACCCCATGACCGCTTCGCTCGGCCGCGTTCCCTGCACCGTCGTCACCGGCTTTCTCGGCGCCGGCAAGACGACGCTGATCCGTCACATCCTCGAAAACGCCGGCGGCAGGCGTCTCGCCATCATCGTCAACGAGTTCGGCGACATCGGCATCGACGGCGAGATTCTCAAGGGCTGCGGCATCGATGCCTGCCCCGAGGAAAACATCGTCGAACTCGCAAATGGCTGCCTGTGCTGCACGGTGGCCGACGACTTCGTGCCGGCGCTGGACACGATCCTGGCGCTCGAGCCGCGCGTCGACCACATCATCATCGAGACGTCCGGCCTCGCGCTGCCAAAGCCGCTGGTCCAGGCCTTCCAATGGCCTTCGGTCAAGTCGCGCGTCACGGTCGACGGCGTGGTGGCGGTGGTCGACGGCCCGGCGCTCGCCGCCGGACGCGTCGCCTCCGACATGGACGCGCTGCAGGCGCAGCGCGCCGCCGACGACACGCTCGACCATGACGATCCGGTAGAAGAGGTGTTCGAGGACCAGATCGCCTGTGCCGACCTCGTCATCCTGTCGAAGAGCGACCTGATGGACGCCGCCAGCACCGCGCGCGCCAACGGCCTCATCGGCGAGCACCTGTCGCGTGCGGTCAAGATCGTGCCCACTGCGCAGGGCAAGGTCGACGCCTCCGTGCTGCTCGGCCTCGGCCTGGCGGTGGAGGACGACATCGAGAACCGCAAGACGCATCACGACGGCGAACTCGATCACGAGCACGACGATTTCGACAGCTTCATCATCGAACTGCCTGCGGTCTCCGACCCCGAAGATCTGGCGCGCCGCGTCACGCAGGCCGCCGAGAGCGAGGACGTTCTGCGCGTCAAGGGTTTCCTCGACGTCGCGGGCAAGCCGATGCGCATGCTGCTGCAGGCCGTCGGCCCGCGCGTCAACCACTATTACGACCGCGCCTGGACGGCCGCCGACGACCGCCGCTCGCGGCTCGTGGTGATCGGCCTGCGCGGCCTCGACCGCGGCGCCATCGAGAAGATCCTGGTGGGATAGCGGAGAGAAGGTGAACCTGTCCGTGCTCTATGTTGCCCCCCTCTGTCCTGCCGGACATCTCCCCCACGAGGGGGGAGATTGGCCAGCACCGGCGCCGTGCGTGATCTCCCCCCGTGTGGGGGAGATGTCCGGCAGGACAGAGGGGGGCGCGAAGATGCGCAAACCAGGACATCGTCATACCTCTGCCGGGGTACGTCCATGCACATCCTGAGCACGACATCCGCCTCGCTCGACGATCTGGTCGAGCCGGTCGACCTGCGCCAGAGCCCGGCGGACATCGTCGCCCTGTCCTTCTCCGACAGCGATCTGGCAGGCCTCGCCGCCGCCTATGAGCGCAACGCGACGCCCCTGCCCTCGATGCGGCTCGCCGCGCTCCGCGACCTGCGTCATCCGATGTCTGTCGATCTGTGGATCGACAGCGTTGCGGCGCATGCGAAGATCATCCTGGTGCGCATCCTCGGCGGCTACGAGTGGTGGCGCTACGGCTGCGACCAGCTCGCGGCAGTCGCCCGCGCCAAAGGCATAGCGCTCGCCATGCTGCCCGGCGAATGCCGCGACAGCGACGCCCGCCTCGACGAATGCTCGACCTTGCCCCAGCCCGAACTCGACGCGCTGCTGGAATATTTCCGCGAGGGCGGGCCGGACAACATGCAGGCGTTGATGGGCCGGCTGGCGGGGCTGGCAGGCGCCCCGACGGTCGATGCCGCGCCGGTCGCGGTGCCGAAAGCGGGGTATTATGAATGGAGGCCTTACCCTCCCCCTTGCGGGGAGGGTGGCCCGCAGGGCCGGGTGGGGGTCGCCATGAAGGGCGCGACACCGTCCGGACCCCCACCCCGCCCCGCTGCGCGGGTCGACCCTCCCCGCAAGGGGGAGGGTGAAGGCCCCACCGTCCCCATCCTCTTCTACCGCTCCATGCTGCTCGCGTCCGACGTCGCCCCCATCGACGCGCTGTGCGCCGCTCTGGCGCAACGCGGTATCAATCCCGTCCCCATCTTCGTTGCCAGCCTCAAGGACCCCGCCTCCGTCGCCTTCGTCGAGAACGCCCTGCACGACCTTGGCCCTCAGGCCATCGTCACCTGCACCGCCTTTGCCAGCGGCGCCGATCCGGGCGGCGAGACGCTGTTCGACCGCGCCGGCGTACCGGTGTTCCAGGTGGTCGTCGCTACCACCCGCCGCGACGCCTGGGACAAGAGCCCGCGCGGGCTGGCGCCGGCCGATCTCGCCATGCATGTCGTGATGCCCGAGCTCGACGGCCGCGTCCTGGCCGGCGCCATCTCCTTCAAGGCAACGAACGCGACCGACGCGGCGCTTGCCTTCGGCACGACCATCAACCGCCCCGAACCCGACCTCGTCGACCTGGTCGCCACCCGCATTGCCTCATTCCTCGCCCTGAAGGCGGCGCCGCCGAAACAGCGCAAGCTCGCCATCCTGATGCCCGACTATCCCGGCGCCCCCGGCCGCACCGGCTACGCCGTCGGCCTCGACGTCCCGAATTCGGTGCTGGCCATGCTGCACGACCTGAAGGACGCCGGCTACCGCGTTGAAGGGATTCCGCAAACCCCGCGCGACTTGTTGCGGGCGCTGGACGCCGGCGGGCATGGCCTGTCGCACAACGAATACGCGCGGCTTGCGGCGGAGTTGCCGCGCGACCCGATGAACAAGGTCGAGGCGGCCTGGGGGCCTTTGCCCTCCCCCTTGCGGGGAGGGTCGACCGGCGAAGCCGGTCGGGGTGGTTCAGGATTGAGCGAACCCTTCCCGACCCCCACCCCGGCGCTGCGCGCCGACCCTTCCCGCAAGGGGGAGGATAAGTTCCCCTTCCGCGCCGCCACCTTCGGCAACGTCACCGTCGCACTCGCGCCGGATCGCGGCCTGTCGGCCGACCGGCGCGCCGACTACCATGACGCCGCCCTGCCCCCGCACCATGCGCTGGTCGCCTTCGGCCTCTGGCTGCGCCATGCGCTTAACGTCCATGCGCTGGTCCATGTCGGTGCCCACGGCACGCTGGAATGGCTGCCCGGCAAGACGGTCGCGCTGACGCAAAACTGCTTTCCCGAAATCGTCACCGGCGGCCTGCCTGTCATCTATCCCTTCATCGTCAGCAATCCCGGCGAGGCGGCCCAGGCCAAACGCCGCATCGCGGCCATCACGCTCGGCCATCTGCCGCCGCCGCTGTCCGCCGCCGGGCTGGACGCCGCCCAGCAGAGGCTGGAGCGTCTGGTCGACGAATACGCGCAGGCCGACGGGCTCGACCGCCGCCGCCGCGACCGGCTGGCAAAACTGATCGTCGAGACCGCCGCCGAAACCGGGCTTGCCGCCGAGGCCGGCGTTGCGGGCACAGACGCGCCCGACGAGGCGCTGCGCCGCATCGATGCCTGGCTCTGCGATCTGAAGGATCTTTCGGTCAAGGACGGGCTCCACATCTACGGCCGTGCCACCGATGGCGAGGTCGATGCCATGCGCATCCGCAGCGCCACCGCCGAACGCGCGGCGCTTCTGGCGACACTCGACGGCCGCCACGTCGCGGTCGGGCCTGCGGGCGCCCCCTCACGCGGGCGCGCCGACGTGCTGCCGACCGGCCGCAACCTCTTCACCGCCGATCCGCGCGCCATGCCGACGCCGACGGCCTGCGACCTCGGCAGGGCCGCCGCCGAGGACGTGCTGCGCCGCTACCTCCAGGAGCATGGCGACTGGCCGCGCGCGCTGGTCATCGACCTGTGGGGCTCGGCCTCGCTGCGCACCGGCGGCGAGGAGATCGCCCAGGGTCTGCATCTGATGGGCTGCCGGCCGCAATGGGACCCGGCGACCGGCCGCGTCACCGGCGTCGAGGTCTTGCCCCAGGCGACCGTCGGGCGGCCGCGCATCGACGTGACCTGGCGCATCTCCGGCCTGTTCCGCGACATGTTCCCGACCCAGATCGCGCTGATGGATGCGGCGGCCCGCGCCGTCGCCGCATGCGACGAAGACGACGCCGACAACCCCCTGCGCGCCGCCCTGGCGTCCGGCGCTGCCTCCGCCCGCATTTTTGGCTCCTCGCCCGGCACCTATGGCGCCGGCGTCGAGGATCTCCTGTCGGGCGGCGCCTGGCAGTCGCGCGACGAGATCGGCCGCGCCTATCTCGATGCCGCCTCGCATGCTTACGGCGGCGCCGATGGCGAGGCGACGCTGGCGCCTGGCGCCTATGCCGAGCGCATCGCCGGCGCCGACCTTCTGGTCCACACCGGCGACGACCCCGGGCGCGACATCCTCGAAGGCTCGGCCGACGTCGCCTTCGTCGGCGGCTTTTCGGCCGCCCTAGCGCTTCTCGGGCGCAACGCCGACGTCATCATGCTCGACACCACCGACCCGGCAAAACCCCGCCCGCGCTCGGTCACCGAGGCGGTGACCCGCGTGGTGCGCGCGCGTGCAACCAACAGCCGCTTCATCGCCGGGCAGATGCGCCACGGCCCGCGCGGCGCCTCGGAATTCGCCGAGACGGTCGACCGGCTGGTTGGCTTCGCCGAAACGACCGAGGCCATCCCCGGCGCACTGATCGGCGCGGTGCACGACGCCTATCTCGGCGATCCAAAGGTGCGCGCCTTCATCCTGCGCGAGAATCCGGCAGCCGCGATCGCCATGGCGGAGCGCTTCGCCTCGGCCCGGCGCCGCGGCCTCTGGCATCCGCTGCGCAATTCCATCGACGACGACCTGGCGAGCCTGATTGCCGAAGCACGCGCGCAGGAGCAGGCGGCATGACGGCGAGCCGACCCTCGCAGCCGGACCGCCCCCGTCCCTCCGACCGGGGCGCTGTGACAGGCCCGCTCGCTTCGTCCGCGCTGGCAGCGCCGCCCGGCGCAGCACCACCCACGCCCCCCTCGCGCCGTGGCGCCTGCCCCGCACTGACTGCGCCGATGCGGACCGGCGACGGGCTCCTCGTGCGCGTCAACACCATCGCTGGAAGTCTCCCGCCCAAGCTTCTGATCGGACTCTGCGAACTGGCCTTGCGCCACGGCAACGGCATCGTCGAAGTCACCGCGCGCGGCAGTTTCCAGATCCGTGGCCTGACGCCTGACTCGGCGCGGGCTCTGGCCGCGGATGTAAACGCACTCGCCATCCCCATCCGCACCGGCGTCCCGATCGACCTGCCCGCGCTGACCGGCCTCGACCCCGCCGAGATCGCCGACGCGCGCCCGCTGGTCGACGCGCTCCGCACCGCCATCGAAGCCGCCGGCCTCGCGCCCCGACTAGGCCCGAAAGTGTCCGTGGTGGTCGACGGCGGCGGCCACTCCGCGCTCGCCTCGGTCGCCGGCGACGTGCGCCTGACCGCGACCGGTCCCACAAGCTGGGCCGTTTCCCTCGGCGGCGATGCGACGTCGGCGCGACCGCTCGGCTCGTTCGGCGAGGTCGACGCAGCCAAATCGGCGGTAGCGATCCTGACGGCGATCGCAGACGTGGGGATCGAGGCACGCGGACGCGATCTTGCAGACTCTTCTTCTGAGGTCTTGGATGTCGAATCCTCGGCACCACCCCCCTCTGGCCTGCCGGCCATCTCCCCCTCAAGGGGGGAGATCAAGCCCGCTGGCCACCCCCGCCGCTTGTGGATCACCCGCCAGGACGCGACGTGGACGCGCCTGATCTCCCCCCGTGAGGGGGAGATGGCCGGCAGGCCAGAGGGGGGTGCGACGGAACCCGACGGTTCATCCCTCAAGCCCGGCACCGCCATTCTCCTCACCGACAGCCGCCTCGCGCTCCCCATCGCCCTGCCCTTCGGCTCCGCGGAAGCCGCGACCCTGATCGCCCTGGCCCAGCGTGCGATAGCCGAAGCCGTCGACGACATCCGCCTTGCGCCCAACCGCCAATTGCTCCTGCTGTGCCCTTCCCAGGCCGCTGCCGATGCGCTGCGCGGGGCCGCACAAAGTCTCGGCTTCATCACTTCCCCCTCCGACCCGCGCTCCCGCATCGTCGCCTGCCCCGGCAAGCCGGCTTGCGCCTCCGGCCATATCGCAACACGCGACATCGCCCAGGCAATCGCAGACGGCCTCGCTACGGCCTTCGCCTCGGGCAGCCCGGATCTCTCCATCCACGTCTCCGGCTGCGCCAAGGGCTGCGCCCGCCAGGCGATGGCCGCCATCACGATCGTCGGTGACGAGAAGGGAGCCGGACTTGTCGTTGCCGGGACGGCCAAGGACATGCCGATCGCCTACACAGCGCCTGAACGCGCAGCGGGCGCCATCGCACGTCTGGCCGAGGCGCTGCAAGGGTGGCGCCTGCCTGATGAAGATGCGGCCTTGACGCTGGCCTGCCTTGGCCCCAAGCGGGCGGCCGAACTGTTTGCCGGGAACGACCATGACGGCCTATGACTACATCCACGACGGCGACGCGATCTACGAGCGCTCCTTTGCCATCATCCGCGCCGAAGCCGACCTCCAGCGCTTTTCCGCCGCCGAGGCCGATGTCGCGGTGCGCATGATCCACGCCTGCGGCGTGGTCGAGGCCGCGCAATATTTCGTCTTTTCAGAGAATTTCGTCGGCGCGGCCCGCGCCGCGCTGCTGGCCGGCGCGCCGATCCTCTGCGACGCCGAAATGGTGGCGCGCGGCGTGACGCAAGCCCGCCTGCCCGCCGGCAACGAGGTCGTCTGCACGTTGCGCGACCCGCGCACCGCCGAGATCGCGAAGGAGATCGGCAACACCCGCTCGGCTGCCGCCATGCGGCTGTGGGGCGAGCGTCTGTCCGGCGCCGTCGTCGCCATCGGCAACGCACCGACCGCGCTATTCTACCTCCTGGAAATGCTGCGCGACGGCGCCCCCCGGCCTGCCGCCATCATCGGCATGCCGGTCGGCTTCGTCGGCGCCGCCGAATCGAAGGACGCGCTGGCCGAACACTCCTTCGGCGTCCCCTTTGCCATCGTGCGCGGCCGCATGGGCGGCAGCGCCATGACGGCGGCCGCCGTCAACGCACTTGCGAGGCCGGGCCTGTGACCGCTCAACCGAAAGGCCGCCTGATCGGCGTCGGCACGGGTCCCGGCGATCCCGAACTGTTGACGCTGAAGGCGGTGCGCGCGCTGGGCGACGCGCAGGTCATCGCCCACTTCGCCAAGCGCGGCAACAACGGCAATGCCCGTGCCATCATCGGCGCCCATCTGCGGCCCGACGTGGTCGAACTGCCGCTGCTCTATCCCGTGACCACCGAGATCGACCGCCACCACGCCGACTACCGCTCCCAGATCCAGGGTTTTTACGCCGAATCCGCCGCCGCGGTCGCCGTGCATCTCGATGCCGGGCGCACCGTCGCCGTGCTGTCGGAAGGCGACCCACTGTTCTACGGCTCCTACATGCACCTGCATGTCCGCCTCTCCGCCGACTACCCGACCGAAGTGATCCCGGGCGTCACCGCTATGTCGGGCTGCTGGAGCCAAGTCGGCGTGCCGATCGTGCAGGGCGACGACGTGCTCACCGTGCTCCCCGGCACGATGAGCGAGTTCGAACTGACGCGCCGGCTTGCCGACACCGACGCCGCCGTCATCATGAAGGTCGGCCGCAACCTGCCAAAGATCAGGCGGGCACTTGCCGCCACCGACAAGCTGTCGCGCGCCATCTATGTCGAGCGCGGCACGATGGAGACCACCTGGTCGACGCCGCTCGCCGAAAAGCCGGACGACAGCGCGCCTTACTTCTCCATCGTGCTGGTGGCGGGCTGGACGGCGCGGCCATGAGCGGCACGCTTTACGTCATCGGCCTCGGACCCGGCAGCGCTTCCCAGATCACGCCGGAGGCGAGCGAGGCCGCCAGCAGGGCAAAATACTTCTTCGGCTATGGCCCCTATCTCGACCGGCTTTCCCTGCGCGACGACCAGATCCGGCTCGCCTCCGACAACCGCGAGGAGCTTTCGCGCGCGCAGGCGGCACTTGCAAAGGCAGCGAAAGGCGAGACCGTCGCCGTGGTGTCCGGCGGCGATCCCGGCGTCTTTGCCATGGCGGCTGCCGTCTGCGAGGCCATCGACGCCGGCCCGGCCGCATGGCGCGCCATCGACATCGTCGTCATCCCCGGCGTCACCGCCATGCTCGCGGTCGCCGCCCGCATCGGCGCACCGCTCGGCCACGACTTCTGCGCCATCTCGCTTTCCGACAATCTAAAACCCTGGGCGGTCATCGAAAACAGGCTGAAGGCGGCGGCCCAGGCCGGCTTCGTCGTCGCGCTCTACAACCCGATCAGCAAGGCGCGCCCGTGGCAGCTCGGCCGTGCCTTCGACGCGCTGCGCACGGTCCTGCCGGCCGAGACGATCGTCATTTTCGGACGCGCCGCCGGCCGTCCGGACGAACGCATGGTCACGGCGAGGCTCGACAAGGCCGATCCCACAGCGGCCGACATGGCCACCTGCGTCATCATCGGCTCGGCCGAAACGCGCGCCATCGAGCGTGGCAACAGGCCGGCGCTTGTCTACACCCCGCGCTTCTACGCGGGCGCGACAAGATGATCGATCGCGACGATCGCTTCGTCCACGCTTCCCACCGTCAGCACGGCGGGCAGCGCCGGCCGTGCGAACAGGAACAGCTCGATGCCAAGCGCGCGCGCGGCGGAAATCTTGGCGTAGGTGGCGCTGCCGCCGCTATTCTTGGCGACGATCGCGTCGATGCTGTGCGCCTCCAGCAATGCGCGCTCGTCGGCCTCGGCGAACGGCCCGCGCGCCAGCAGATAGGTGGCATTCGGAACGCCGAGCGGCGGCTCGACCGGATCGACGCTGCGGATGACATAGGCATGCTGCGGCGCGGCCTCGAATGCGGCGATCTCCTGCCGTCCGAGCGCGAGAAAGACGCGGCGCGGCGCATCACCGAGCGCGGCCACGGCCTCTTCGGACCCGGCAATCTCGGTCCAGCGATCGCCTTCCACACGCTTCCAGGCAGGCCTGCGCAGCGCAACGAGCGGCACAGCCGCGATCGCCGACGATTCGGCCGCATTGGCAGACATGCGCGCGGCATAGGGATGCGTCGCGTCGACCAGCAGGTCGATGCCATTGGCTGCGAGATGGGATGCCAGGCCCTGTGCCCCGCCATAACCGCCGCTGATGACCGGCACAGGATGATCGACGGGATTGATGGTGCGCCCTGCCAGCGACAGCACGACAACGAGATCACCGCGCGGGGCGAGCCTCTCGGCCAACTGCCGCGCTTCGGTCGTACCGCCGAGGATGAGGATTTTCTTGGGTCGCATGGTCCTGCCGTCGAGCGTCGTCTGAAGGCTCAGCCTTACGCTATGATCTCGGCTTCGTCAGCGAAATTGGCAGCGGCCGAACCCCACTGGCGTCATCCCGGAAACCGAAGCGAAGCGAAGGTTATCCGGGACCCATTCCGTGATGTCCCAGGTTGCGGGTTGGGTCCCGGATACGCATCTCTCGCTGCGCTCGAAATGCGTTCCGGGATGACGCTGACAATGGGCGCGCTCTCATGACCAATGACAGCAATCTGCTCGAAAGATGGCTCACCATCGTCGGCATCGGCGAGGACGGCCTCGCCGGCCTCGGCGACGAGGCGCGCCGCCACATCGCGGCGGCCGAAATCGTCTTCGGCGGCAGGCGCCACCTCGCTCTCGCCGATGCCGCCATATCGGGCGAGGCGCGGCCCTGGCCGTCGCCTTTCGACGCTGCCATGACGGAAGTGGTCGCGCTGCGGGGCAGGAGAATCTGCGTGCTGGCCTCCGGCGACCCGTTCTGCCACGGCGTCGGAGTCACGCTCTCCCGCCGCATCGGCCCGGACGAGATGCGCGTGCTGCCCGCCCCGTCCGCCTTCTCGCTCGCCGCAAGCCGGCTCGGCTGGGCCTTGCAGGACATCGAGACCGTCTCGCTGCATGGCCGCCCGGTCGACCTGATCCGCCCGCTGCTGCAACCCGGCGCCCGCATCCTGGCGCTCACATCGGACGCCGACGGTCCCGCGGCCATGGCCGACCTCTTGGCGACAACCGGTTTCGGTGCTTCGCGGCTGACGGTCCTGGAGGCGCTCGGCGGCCCGGACGAGCGCGTGCGGCCGGCGCTCGCCGAAAACTTCGATCTGGCAAACATCAACCCGCTCAACGTCCTGGCGCTGGAAATTGAATCTGCGCGCGAGGCGCGTGTGCTGCCGCTGGTGACCGGCCTGGACGACGCGCTGTTCGAGCATGACGGCCAGATCACAAAACGCGAGATCCGCGCCGTGACGCTGTCGGCGCTGGCGCCCCGGCGCGGCGAGCTTCTGTGGGACATCGGCGCCGGCGCCGGCTCGGTCGCCATCGAATGGCTGCTGCGGCATCCCTTGATGCGCGCGATCGCGATCGAGGGCGTCGCCGAGCGCGCCGCGCGCATTGAACGCAACGCGTCCACCTGCGGCGTTCCCGGCCTTGTGGTAGTGCGCGGCACCGCGCCCGCAGCACTCGCCGGCCTTGCCACGCCGGATGCGATCTTCGTCGGCGGCGGCGGCAGCGAGCCAGGCGTCATGGACACGGCAATGACGGCGCTCAAGCCGGGCGGCCGACTTGTCGCCAATGCCGTCACGCTGGAGATGGAGGCGACGCTGCTCGCGCTCCAGGCCCGCCACAACGGCACGCTGGTCCGGATCGCCCTGTCGCGCGCCGTGCCCGTCGGCGCCATGCAGGGCTGGCGCGCGGCCATGCCGGTCACGCAATGGACGTGGGAAAAGCCATGATCGTCGCGGGCATCGGCAGCCGGAAAGGCGTGGCAGCAGCCGACGTCCTTGCCGCGATCGACACGGCCCTCGCCGCGCACAGTCTTTCCCGCGAAGCGCTGGCCGCGCTTGCCACGACGACGTTCAAGCAGGACGAGGCTGGGATCGTTGCGGCTGCCAACGCGCTTGGCTTGGAGGTCATGGTTGTGGACGAACCCGGCGGGCGTCATCCCGGAAACCGGAGCGAAGCGGAGGTTGTCCGGGACCCATTCCGTAACACTTCAGGTCACGGAATCGGTCCCGGACACGCCAGTCTCGCTGCGCTCGACACGCGTTCTGGAATGACGAAGGCGTCTGCGCGCGCCCCTGCACTAGCGGCCCCCTCTCCGTCTCGGCTTCGCCTCGACACCTCTCCCCCCGTTCCGGAGGGCGAGGATGGGCCGGCCGCGAGCTCGACGCTCATCCGCCACCCCGCGAAGCGGGGGGGAGGTGCCGAGCGTAGCGAGGCGGAGGGGGGGGACCCCCATGCCGCCCCACGCCCAAGGCACACCACGAAGTCCGGCGCGACATACAACGTGGAGGGAGCCGCCAGCGTCGCGCTCGCACCGGAGGCGCAGATTCTCACCCACTCCCCCCTCTCCCAAAGGCACGCCGGCACGCCGTCCGTGTCCGAAACCGCAGCGCTTCTGGCCGCCGGACCCGGCGCCACCCTGCTCGGCCCGCGCATCGCCACCGGCCGCGTCACCTGCGCGCTGGCGCGATCCGGAGGCGCGTCATGACCGTGCATTTCATCGGTGCCGGCCCGGGTGCGGCGGACCTGATCACGTTGCGCGGCCGCGACATCCTCGCGCGCTGCCCCGTCTGTCTCTATGCCGGCTCGATCGTATCGCCCGAACTGCTCGACTATTGCCCGGAAAATGCCCGGCTGGTCGACACCGCGCCGTTGTCGCTCGACGAGATCGAGGCGCAATACGTCGCCGCCCACCGCGCCGGACACGATGTCGCGCGGCTGCATTCGGGCGACCTGTCGGTGTGGAGCGCGGTGGCAGAACAGATCGCGCGCCTGAAGAGAAACGGCATTCCCTACACGCTGACGCCTGGCGTGCCGTCCTTCGCGGCAGCCGCAGCCAGCCTCGGCCGCGAACTCACCATCCCGACACTCGCCCAGAGCCTGGTTCTCACCCGCGTATCCGGCCGCGCTTCACCCATGCCCGCCCGCGAGACGCTTCAGAACTTCGGCGCGACCGGCGCGACGCTTGCCATCCACCTCGCCATCCATGCGATCGACCAGGTGGTGGCGGACCTTGCACCCCTCTACGGGCCCGACTGCCCCGTGGCGGTCGTCTACCACGCCTCCTGGCCCGACGAGCGCATCATCACCGGAACGCTGGCGACGATCGCGGCAGCGCTTGCCGCCGACCCGATCGAGCGCACCGCGATCATTTTTGTCGGGCAGGGAATGGCAGCGGAGGGTGGCCAGGAGAGTTCGCTCTACGACGCCTATTATCAGCGCCGCTTCAGGGGGCGAGACACACCATGAGTGGGCGCAAAATCCTTGCGGCCCATCAGATTGCCCTCGCGATCGAAGACCAGGATCTCGAGCGCGATGTCGGGATGCGACACGGCGGCGGCGGCCGTCTCCCACGCTCCGGCCGCAACCGCGTCGCCGATTGCGATCCCGGCCGCCGCGGCCTTGCCAAAGGCCTCGGCCACCGTGTTGGCCGCGCGGATCTCGCCGGCAAGATCCGCCGACGCGCCAGCCCGCACGGCGACCTCTGCCAGCGAGTCGAGATCGGCGGCGCCACGCTTGGAGTGCACGTCGAGCATGCCTTGCGCCAGCTTGGTCATCTTGGCGACACCGCCCGCCACCGTGACGCGCGCCACCGGATGCGCCCGGATGTATTTCAGCATGCCGCCGACGAAGTCGCCCATGTCGATCAGCGCGACCTCGTGCAGGCCGTGGAATTTCTGCGCGGCGGCCTCCGAAGCATTGCCCGTGGATCCGGCGACATGGGAGAGCCCCATGGCGCGCGCGACGTCGATGCCGCGATGGATGGAGTGGATCCAGGCCGAGCAGGAATAGGGTATCACCACGCCCGTCGTGCCGAGAATGGAGATGCCGCCGAGAATGCCGAGACGCGGATTGAGCGTCTTTTGCGCGATCTCGGCGCCGCCCGGGACGGAGATCTCGACCTCGAAATCGGCCCCCTCGCCCGCCACCTCGCCGATCGCCTGCGCGATCATCTGGCGCGGCACCGGATTGATGGCCGGCTCGCCGGGCGGGATCGGCAGGCCCGGCCGTGTCACCAGCCCGACGCCCTCGCCGCGCCTGAAGGTGATGCCCGAACCCGGCGCCCCGCGCCGGACGGTGCACTTGACCAGAGCGCCATGCGTGACGTCGGGGTCGTCGCCCGCGTCCTTGACGATGCCGGCCATGGCCCAGCCTTCGCCCATCTCGCTGACCGCCAGCGCGAAGGCGACGCGGTTGCCGCCCGGCAGCCCGATCTCGACCGGATCGGGAAAGCCGCGCCCGAGCAGCGCCGAGCATGTGGCCTTGGCGGCCGCCGTGGCGCAGGCGCCGGTCGTCCAGCCCCGCTTCAGCGGGCGGTCCTCGGTTTCCTCAATGGCTTGGTCGGTCTCCATGCTGCGTTGTATAGGCCGCGATCCCTGCCGCGTCATGGCACAAAGTGGCGACCATGAGCCTGGAGCGTGCCATCTCTGCCCTCGACCATGATTTGCCGCGGCTGCAGCCCGGCCATGTTTGGTTGGCCGGCGCGGGCCCCGGCGATCCGGGCTGCCTGACGCTCGACGTCATATCGGCGCTCAGCCAGGCCGACGCGCTGGTGCACGACGCGCTGGTCTCCGAAAAAGTCATCGCCATCGCCGACCAGGCGGAAAAGATCTATGTCGGCAAGCGCGGCGGCAGACTGTCGATCCCGCAGGGCGACATCAACGCCATTCTGGTGCGGCTGGCGAAGGACGGGCGCAAGGTGGTCCGGCTCAAGGGCGGCCATCCCTTTGTCTTCGCGCGCGGCGCGGAAGAGGCGCTGGCGCTGGTGGCGGCCGGCGTCCCCTACCGCGTCCTGTCCGGCATCACCTCCGCCTTTGCCGGGCTTGCCTCGGCGGGGATTCCCGCCACCATGCGCGGCACCAACGGCGCGATCATCCTTGCCACGGGCTTTGCGGCGACGAGCGACGACCGTCCCGACTGGGCAGCCCTTGCCCGCACCGGCCAGCCGATCGTGATCTACATGGGCCTGACCCACATGGCGGCGACGGTCGACAGCCTGCGCGCCGGCGGACTGTCCCCGGAAACGCCGGCCGCGCTGATCGAGAATGCAACGCTTCCCGCCGAGCGCGTCATCGTCGCGACGCTTGGCACGTTGGTCGATGCGGCGCATCGCGAGGCGGTCGAATCGCCCGCCCTGATCGTCGTCGGCGATATCGTCGCACTGCGCGGCAAACTCAGGGAGAGCCACGCATGACCGCCCGCGCAATCATCATCGGCGCGCCACGCTCGGGCTCGGGCAAGACCAGCATCACCATCGGCCTGTTGCGCGCTCTGGCCCGCCGCGGCTTTCGCGCGCGCGGCGCCAAATCCGGGCCGGACTACATCGATCCCGGCTTCCACACCGCCGCGACCGGCCTGCCCGGCGTCAATCTCGACAGTTGGGCGATGAGCCCGTCGCTGCTCGACCAGTTGGCAGCCGATGCGGCAGGCGACGCCGACATCGTCGTCATCGAAAGCGCCATGGGCCTCTTCGATGGCATCAAGGCGCCACCCGGCCGCTCGGGCGCGGCAGCCGACCTCGCCCGCCTCTACGGCCTGCCGGTGCTGCTGGTGCTCGACGTCTCCGGCCAGTCGCAGACGGCGGCGGCCATCGCAAAAGGCTTCGTGACCTACGACCCGCAGGTCCGCATCGCCGGCGTCGTGCTCAACAAGCTCGGCAGCGAACGGCACAGAAAGCTCGCCGGCGAAGCGATCGAGGCGATCGGCCTTCCCGTGGTCGGCGCCGTCATGCGCGACCCCTCGGTGACGCTGCCCGAACGCCATCTGGGCTTGGTCCAGGCCAGCGAATATGCCGACCTCGACGCCCATCTCGACCGCCTTGCCGACCTGATGGAAAGCGCGCTGGACATCGATGCGATCCTCGGTCTGATGCAGCCGCTCGGCGCAACTGGTGGCAACCATACCGCCGCCCTGCCCCCGCCCGGCCAGCGCATCGCGCTTGCCGAAGACGCGGCCTTCACCTTTCTCTACCCGCATCTGGCCGGCCAGTGGCGCAAGGCCGGCGCGGAGTTCGTGCCGTTCTCGCCGCTCGCCGACGAGCCGCCGCCCGCCGATTGCGACGTATGCTGGCTGCCCGGCGGCTATCCCGAGCTCCATGCCGGCAGGCTGGCGCAGGCCGCGCGCTTCATGGCCGGTATGCGCGCTTTTGCCGAGACGAAGCCCGTGCATGGCGAGTGCGGCGGCTACATGGTCCTCGGCACTTCGCTGGAAGACGCGGACGGCGTGACGCATCCGATGCTGGCCCTTCTCGGCCATGCGACGAGCTACGCCAGGCGCAAGATGAATCTCGGCTACCGTCAGGCGACACTGTTGACCGACTGCCCGATCGGCGCCAAGGGCGCGCTGATCCGCGGCCACGAGTTCCACTATGCGCAGATGGTCGACGCCGGCGGCGACGAGCGGCTCGCCGAGTTACAGGACGGCCAGGGCAATCCCCTCGGGGCCTTCGGCGGCCGGCGCGGCCACGTCACCGGCGCTTTCTTCCACGCCATCGCGAGGGCCTGAGCATGGCCGGCAAGGGAATTTCGCGCATCCCGGGCGATATCGGCCTCTGCATCGTCTTCTTCACGCGGCTGCCCATGCCCCCGCTGCCCGTCCGTGACCGGACGCTCGCCGACACGATCTGGGCGGTTCCGGTGGTGGGTCTCGTCGTCGCGCTGATCGGCGCCGCCGTCTATGCCGCGGCGGCGTTCGGCGGGCTCTCGGCCGGCGCCTCGGCCGCGCTTGCGCTCGGCGCCACCATGCTGGCGACCGGCTGCCTGCATGAGGACGGCCTGTCCGACGTCGCCGACGGGTTCGGCGGCGGCACGACGCGCGAACGCAAGCTGGAAATCATGCGCGACAGCCGCATCGGCGCCTTCGGCGCCTGCGCGCTCTGCCTGTCGGTGCTGATCCGCTGGACCGCGATCGCCGATCTGGCCACCCCGACACATGTCCTTGCCGGCCTGGTGGCAGCCCACTGCGCCTCGCGCGCGCTGATGCCGGCGCTGATGCACATGCTGCCCCCGGCACGGCCCGGCGGACTGTCGGCGAATGCCGGAACAGTCGGGCAGGGCGCCGCGCTGGCCGCCGGAGCTCTCGGTCTGCTGGCCCTCCTGGCGCTTGGGCTCCAAGCGCTGATGGCCTCCGTCGTCCTGCTCGTCCTGGCGCTCGTCTGGTGGCGCGCGGTGTGCCTGCGTCAGATCGGCGGCCAGACGGGGGACACGATCGGCGCCCTGCAGCAGATCGGCGAAGCCATCGTCCTGCTGACCGCCTCGGCCTTCCTGTTCTGACCCCCGGAGATGTTTCCATGAGCTTTGCTTCCCTCGACGCCCTGCGCACCGCCTGCCTCACTTTGCCGTCGGGAAGCGACGGCGCGGCGCGTGCCGTGGCGGCGCGGCAGGACGTGCTGACCAAGCCGCAGGGCAGCCTCGGCCGCCTCGAGACATTGGTCGCCTGGCTGGCGCGCTGGCAGGGCCGCGACGTCCCGCGTCTCGACAGGGTCGCCGTCATCGTCTTCGCTGGTTCCCACGGCGTCACCAACCAGGGCGTCTCCGCCTTCCCCGCCGAAGTGACCGCACAGATGGTGGCGAATTTCGCCGCCGGTGGCGCCGCCATAAACCAGCTCGCGCGCGTCGCCGGTGCCAGCCTCAAGGTCGTACCTCTCGACATCGACCGCCCCACCGGCGACTTCACCCAGACCGCCGCGATGGACGAGGAAGCCTTCCTCGTCGCCGTCAACGCCGGCTATGACGCGGTCGAGGTCGGCACCGATCTCGTCTGCTTCGGCGAAATGGGCATCGGCAACACCACCACCGCCGCCGCCATCTGCGCGGCGCTCTTCGGCGGGGCAGAGCAATGGGTCGGGCGCGGCACTGGCGTCGACGATGTCGGGCTTGCCCGCAAGGTCGACGCGATCAAGGCATCCAAGGCCCTCCACGGGGCCACCCTTAACGATCCGCTCGGCGCCGCAGCGCGTGTCGGCGGGCGCGAACTGGCCGCCATTCTCGGCGCCACGCTGAAGGCGCGCCAGGCCGGCGTGCCGGTGCTGCTCGACGGCTTCGTCTGCACCGCCGCAGCCGCGCCGCTGGCGAGGCTGCAGCCGGGCGGGCTCGATCACTGCATCTCGGCCCATGTCTCGGCCGAGGCCGGCCATCGCGGCCTGCTTGCCGAACTCAACATGCCGCCCTTGCTCGATCTCGGCATGCGGCTCGGCGAGGGTTCCGGCGCCTGCCTTGCCGTCAACATCCTGCGCTCGGCGCTCGAATGCCACACCGGCATGGCGAGCTTCGCCGAGGCCGGCATCTCGGAGGGGTAGAGCGGAACCAAAGCAGCGCCGCTGCGTTTGGTGTCCGAATCACTTCATGAGGGACATATTCATGGCTTCCACCTTTACCAAGCTGCGCCACGATCTCGGCGACGATCTCGAGGCGCAGGTGACACGGCTGCAACGCGAAGTGAAATCGCTGCGCAAGGAACTCTCCAAGCGCGGCTCCGCCGCCTACGACGATACCAGCGAACGTGCGGCCGACGTCTATGATGAGGTCATTTCGCGCATTGGCGACGCCATGCCGCAGATCGCACGGCAGTCGCGCGTGGTCCGCAAGGCAGCTACCGACAACCCGGTGACGACCGCCGTCATCGGCCTCGCCCTCGTCGGCATCCTGGCGGGCCTTCTGTCCCGTCGCTGATACCAGTCTCCGCAGTCCAGACTCTGACCTCCACCTCCCGCAAGACTGCCTGATCTTCGCGCCTCCCTCCCGGTGCGAAGATCTTTTTTTTGGCCAATCGCGGTCGTTCTACCGGAGCGGCTGAACCATCACGTCAGAAGTAGCATTGCACCTTGGCGGTGCGGCGCGCATAGGCGCTGTGGTCGCCGCACTGCTTGCCGCTCAGCATCAGGTCGTACGGACACTGGCAGTCGCCGCCCTGTGGTGCCCTGGCCGGCCGCATGCCCGCCCAACTCGACGACATGTCTACCCTGTCTGACACGCGAACCGGATCGGGCTGGCGCGCCACGGCCGACGCCGGTTTCTGCCGGGAAGCAGCGGGCTCCGCGCGCGCCACCGCCTGCTTGGGGCGGGGCGCCACTGCAACGGTGGCGCGTTCGCCGCGCGGCAGCATGGCCGAAAGATAGTCGCCATGCACCCAGCCCTTCTTGCCGTCGACCGACACGAGGTGCCATTTGCCCTTGCGCGACAGCTGGCGGAGCGCCTGTCCCGGCGACAGCGTGGTGACCACGGCTGACGACAGGTCGCCTTTCGCACGCAGCCGCACCCGCGAGGTCGTGTAGACTTTCTCGGCAGCTGCGGTCGGCCCGACAGGCTGCGAGGGACGCGGGATCGAGCTCGTGGTCATTTCCGACGGACGCGGCTGCGGCGGCTCGATCCTGGCCGGCGTCACGATCTTTTCGGTGCGATCGGTCGACACGACGCGCTTGCGGCTCTCTGCCTCGGGCGCCCGCGCCACGCGCTGCGTCGGCGCCTTGGCCGTTGCCTCGCGGCGAGGTTGCTTGGCGGCCTCGTTCTGCCGCGGAATGTCCTGCGTCATCGCCCAAAGACCGGCGGCGGCAGCCCCGAGCACCAGCCATCGCAGTTTGGGAAGTGTGAATCCAGTCATGCCCCCATGATGACGCGAGGCTGTTAAGGCGCGGTTTATGCCGTGCCAAAGTGACGCTGGACCATCGTCAGGCAGTTGCGCCTGACAGCATTGATTGCCAAACCGGCCGCCATGACGACGCAGTCCAACTTCAAGGCCGCATTCTGGATGGGATGCTCGCTTGCCTGCATGCTTCTGATGACGGTGGCGGGCCGCGAGACGACGCGCGATCTCGACGTCTTCCAGGTCATGGAGATGCGCTCGATCATCGGCCTCATGATGCTCTATCCGCTGATCCGCAGGGCCGGCGGCTTCGCCGCGATGCGCACCACGCGGCCGCTGCAGCATATCGGCCGCAACATCGTCCACTATATCGGCCAGTTCGCCTGGCTCTTCGCACTGACCCTCATTCCGCTGGCACAGCTCATCTCCATCGAATTTACCGCGCCGATCTGGACGGCGCTGCTGGCAGTGGCCTTTCTCGGCGAGAAGATGAACGTGCAGAAGACGCTGGCGATCCTGCTCGGGCTCGTCGGCGTGGTCATCATCGTGCGGCCCGGCGTCGATGCCTTCGACATCGGCCAGCTCGTCGTGCTGGGTGCGGCGTTTGCCTTCGCCGTCTCCTTCACCATGGTGAAGTCGCTGACCCGCACCGAGACGGTCGTTTCCATCATCTTCTGGATGCTGGTCATCCAGTCCGTCATCGGCTTCGTTCCGGCGCTCTATGTCTGGCAGTGGCCTTCGGCGCATGCCTGGCTCTGGATTGTCGTCATCGCCTTCGCCGGGTCCTACGCGCATTACTGCATGGCGCGCGCCATGGTCCACGCCGACGCGACCGTCGTGATGCCGATGGATTTCCTGCGCGTGCCGGCCACCGCGGCGCTCGGCTTCTTCATCTATGCCGAAAGAATCGATTTGCTGACCGTTTTTGGCGCGCTTCTGATCCTGGCGGGCAATGGGCTGAACATCTTCGGCCGTCGCCGCACGACCGTCGAGGCGCCCGTCGGCGGCTGACCCGCTATCGCTTGGGCAGCGCGCCCTTCACGCGATCGACGCCGATCATGATCACGGCCTCCATCGCACGGCCGGCGCCCTTCTTGTCGCGCCGGCGGATGCAGTCGACGATCTGCTGGTGGCTATGCAGCGTCTCGCGGATCTTCTGCTTGTCGGTGGCGGGCGAATTCAGCTTGAACACGCCGACCAGCGCCGCCTCGATCAGATTGCCCACCGATCGCATGAACGGGTTGCGCGAGGCTTCCGCGACCGCAAGGTGAAACCGGAGATCGGCCAGCGCGAAACTCTCGGCGGTGTGGTTGCTGTCCCCCATCTCGGCGGCGAGCCCGTCGAGCAGCGCAATGTCCTTCGCCGTCGCCCGTTCCGCCGCAAGACCCGCGGCAAAGGGCTCGAAGGCAAGCCTGATCTCGCTGATATGGATCAGGAACATCTCGTCGATGCCGCAGTCGAAGTGCCAGTTGAGGATATCGGCGTCGAACAGGTTCCAGCTTTCGCGTTCGGTCACCTTGGTGCCGATGCGGGTGCGCGACACGATCAGCCCCTTGGCGGCCAGCGTCTTCATCGCCTCGCGCAGCACCGTGCGCGATACTTTGAACCGCTCCATCAGTTCCGCGTCGCCCGGCAGCGTCGCCCCGGTGCGCAGCGTCCCCGAAATGATCTCGCGGCCGAGCGTGTCGACGATATGCGCGTGGTTGTTGCGCATCCTGTGGCCGGAGATAACCGTCTGGAGCAGTCCCATGCGTCCGTTCCCGGTTTTGGAGCGCCCTTCGAGGCTCGCCCGCGAAGGAAACTGCCTGCCTGGACGTCTCGTCGCGGGCTCGCACCTCAGGCTGAGGGACGTCTGCGCAAACGCCCTCATCCTGAGGTGCGAGCCCGCGCATCGGGCGAAGGCCAGGATCGTGGCGTGCCGGGCGCCTCGACGGGAGCCCGGCACCAGGGCCTAGTGGTTGTCGCGCGGAATGCCCTTGCTCTGCGCGATGCGCTGATACTTGACGGCCGGCTCCAGGACCGCGCCGCTCTCCATCTGGCTGACCATGGAGCGCTGGATTTCCTGCCAGGGCGTCTGATGATCAGGATACTTGAAGCCGCCCGAGGCCGCGAGGTCCTTGCGACGCTGCTCGAGTTCCTCCTCCGGCAGCAGAATGTCGGCCGTACCCTTGTCGAGATCGATGCGCACGCGGTCGCCCGTCCGCAATATGGCAAGGCCACCGCCGGCCGCCGCTTCCGGCGAGGCGTTGAGGATGGACGGCGATCCCGACGTGCCCGACTGGCGGCCGTCGCCGATGCAGGGCAGCGCCTTGACGCCGCGCTTGATCAGATAGTCGGGCGCCCGCATGTTCACCACCTCGGCGGCACCGGGATAGCCGATCGGCCCCACGCCGCGCATGAACAGTACCGACGTCTCGTCGACGTTGAGGTCCGGATTGTCGATGCGCGCATGATAGTCCTCCGGACCGTCGAACACCACCGCGGGACCCTCGAAGGCATTCGGGTCTTTTGGGTTCGACAGGTAGCGGTCGCGGAATTCCACGGAAATGCCGCTCAGCTTCATGATCGCCGAGTTGAACAGGTTGCCGCGCAGCACGCGGAAGCCGGCATGCTGCTTCAGCGGATTGTCCATGGTCCGGATGACCCGGGGGTCCAGGATTTCGGCGTTGCGGCAGTTCTCGCCGATCGTCTTGCCGTTGACCGTCATCGCGCTCTCGTTGATGAGGCCCTTCGACATCAGCTGGTTGACCACGGCGGGCACGCCGCCGGCATGGTGGTAATCCTCGCCGAGATATTCACCCACCGGCTGCAGATTGACCAGCATCGGGATCTGCTCGCCATAGGTCTGCCAGTCGTCGATCGACAGCTCCACGCCGACATGGCGCGCAAGGCCGTTCAGATGGATCGGCGCGTTGGTGGAGCCGCCAATGGCCGAGTTGACGCGGATGGCGTTTATGAAGGCGTCCTTGGTCAGGATGTCGGAGGGTTTCAGGTCCTCATCGACCATGTCGACGATGCGGCGGCCGGTGAGATAGGCCATTTCCTGGCGGTCGCGATGCGGCGCCGGGATCGCCGCCGAGCCCGGCAGCTGCATGCCGAGCGCCTCGGCCAGCGAGTTCATCGTGGTGGCCGTGCCCATCGTGTTGCAGTAGCCCGTCGACGGCGCCGACGAGGCGACGAGCTTGACGAAGCCGGCATAGTCCAACTCGCCGGCCGCCATCATCTCGCGCGCCTTCCAGACGATCGCGCCCGAACCCGTGCGCTCGCCGCGGAACCAGCCATTGAGCATCGGCCCCACCGACAGCGCGATGGCAGGGATGTTGACCGTGGCCGCCGCCATCAGCAGCGCCGGCGTGGTCTTGTCGCAGCCGATGGTGAGCACGACCCCGTCGATCGGATAGCCATAGAGCACTTCCACCAGCGACAGATAGGCGAGGTTGCGGTCGAGCAGCGCCGTTGGCCGCTTGCCGGTTTCCTGGATGGGATGGACCGGGAACTCGATCGGGATGCCGCCCATCTCGCGGATGCCGTCGCGCGTACGCTTGGCCAGTTCGATATGGTGGCGGTTGCAGGGCGACAGGTCCGAGCCGGTCTGCGCGATGCCGATGATCGGCCGGCCCGACTGCAGCTCTTCCTGGCTGAGGCCGAAATTCATGTAGCGCTCGAGATAGAGCGCCGTCATGTCCGGGTTGAGCGGATTGTCGAACCATGCCTGCGAGCGCCTGCGAGGCTTGGACTCATTGTTCTGGTTTGCGCCGTTGCCTGGCTTGGTCATCTGCTTGGCTCCCTAAGAATGGTCTTGTCGGTTCTGTGTTCGATAAGTCGGATCAGGCGTCGTGGAAAGCCTCGGTACGCTCGTGCAGCCCCACCATGAAGGCGTCCGCAACGTGGCGCAGCGGCCGTGTGTCGACGTCGCTCCCGCCGGAGCCGATCAGCTCGGCAAAGCGGCGGTAGATGCCCGCATACTCCTCGTCGCTGCCGTCCACGACGCGTTCGTCGCCGATGGTGAGCCTGGCGCCGCCCTGCTCGAGCAGCAGGCTGCCGTCGTTGGTCGTCACCTCGATGTTCCAGGTCTGCGGGCCGGTCTGGCGCCAGTCGAACACGGCCTCGACGCGCTCGCCGCCGCTGGAATCCGCAAAGACGAGGTCGGCCGCGATCGGCTGGGCACGGTTTTCCGGAAAGACGAGGCGTGCGGAAGTGAGGAAGATCGGCTGCGGCAGGATTTCCGTGACGATCGATAGCGCGTTGATGCCGGGGTCGAAGACACCGAAACCGCCCGGCTCCCAGATCCAGGCCTGGCCGGGATGCCATTTGCGGACATCCTCTTTCCAGGTCACGACGACTTTGCGCACCGTCCGGCTGGCGAGCCAGTCCCGCGCCGGCCTGACGCCTGAGGCGAATCGCGAGTGCCAGGTGGCAAACAGCGACACGCCTTCCCGCGCGGCCATGTCGACGAGGTCGTCGAGCTCCGACAGCGTCGCGCCCGGCGGCTTTTCGAGCAGCACATGCTTGCCGTTCGACAGCGCCTTCAGCGCAGCGTCGTGCCGCGCGCCGGGCGGCATGCACAGCGCCACCGCCTCGACGTCGGGCATGTCGGCAAGCAGCGCGTCGATGTCGCGAAAATTGGTGACGCCGGCCACCTCCGCGTTGCGGCTGACGGCTGCCGCCAGCACGAAGTCGCGATTCCTGGCGATCGACGGCAGGTGCTGGTCGCGCGCGATCTTGCCGACGCCGGCTATCGCGATCCGGATCGGAGACACGATCTAGAGCGCCTTCACGGTGACGGACTGCGCCGGCGCATGGGCCAGCCTGTTGCGCAGAGGATAGGCAAAGGGTTTGGCGTCGATCTCGAAGACATCACCCTCCTTCGTCGCGATGCCGTCCGAAAAGGACAGGGTCGCCGTACCGAAGAAGTGCACATGCACGTCGCCGGGGTTGCGGAACAGCCCGTATTTGAAATGGTGATGCTCGAGATTGGCGATGGTGTGGGACATGTTGTCTTCGCCGGACAGGAAGGGCTTTTGCCAGATCACCTCGCCGTCGCGCACGATTTTTGACGTGCCCTCGACATGACCCGGCAGCGGACCCGCATAGAGCTCGGGTCCGATGGAGGCGGGCCTGAGCTTGGAATGGGCGAGCCACAGATAGTTGCCGCGCTCCGTGATGTGGTCGGAGAACTCGTTGCCGAGCGCAAAGCCGAGCCGGTAGGGCGTGCCGTCCGGGCCGATCACATAGATTGCCGCGATCTCCGGCTCCTCGCCGCCGTCCTTGGCAAAGGGTGGCGACACCAGCGGTGCCTCGGGTGCCGTCACGAATGCGCCATTGCCCTTGTAGAACCATTCCGGCTGTGCGCCCTCCTCGCCGGGCTTGGGCTTGCCGCCCTCTACGCCCATCAGGAACATGCGCATCGAATCGGTCGGCTTTTCCGTCGAGGCTGCGGCCTTGTGCATCTTGTCGCGGCCCTCTGCCGAACCGAGATGCGTCAGTCCTGTCCCGGTCAGATGCAGGTTGGCGACATTGGGATGATCGATCGGCGCCAGCACGCGGCCGTCCTTCAACGCCGCTGCAATGTCGACTTTCGCCCCCTTGGGCATCGCCTTGACCACGGCGTCGAGCGAAGTACCCTGCGCAATCGCGGCCTGCGCCAGTGCATAGGTGGAGGACGCGCCTTCGATCAGCACGGCGGACCCGTCGTCGCCGACCGCCGCGACATGCCTCTTTCCGTTTTCGGTAAACTGGATAAGCCTGAGCGTCATCACCCCCGCCGACAGCACGCCGGCGCTCCCTCTTGAACTGCCTTCGGAACGCATTTTTGGTCCGCGTTAAGTCATATAGTACGACAAATCGGACTTGTACACCGAGCCTGGATGCGGGATAGCACCTGTCACGCGGCAAAAGGGCAGACATGCCAGGGTTGCCCACAGCCTTGTTCCGCGCGATGACGCACACAGCTGCGGAGTGCTGCCCACCCCTCTATTCAAGACGAACCGGAGATTTTCACGATGGACATTCACGGCAATCTGATCGACGGCGCCTGGATCGGCGGCGACGCCATCCCCAACATCAATCCATCCGACACCAACGACGTCGTCGGCGAATACGCCCGCGCCACGAAGCAGGACGCACTGAACGCCATTGCAGCCGCCAAGGCGGCCTTCCCGAAATGGTCGCGCTCCGGCCTGCTGGAGCGGCACGCCATCCTGCGCAAGGCATCCGACGAGATCCTGGCCCGCAAGGACGAGATCGGCCGCCTCCTGTCGCGCGAAGAAGGCAAGACGCTTCCCGAAGGCATCGGCGAGACGATCCGCGCCGCCCAGATTTTCGACTTCTTCGCCGGCGAGGCGATGAGGCTGGTCGGCGAGACCGTTCCCAGCGTGCGTCCGGGCGTCGGCGTCGAGATGACGCGCGAGGCGGTCGGCGTGGTCGGCATCATCACGCCCTGGAACTTCCCGATCGCCATTCCCGCCTGGAAGATCGCGCCGGCGCTCTGCTACGGCAACACCGTGGTGTTCAAGCCCGCCGACCTCGTCCCGGGCTGCTCCTGGGCCATCGTCGACATCCTGCATCGCGCCGGCCTGCCCAAGGGCGTCCTCAACCTCGTCATGGGCAAGGGCTCCGTCGTCGGCCAGGTCATCCTCGACAGCCCTGACGTCAGCGCGCTGACCTTCACCGGCTCTGTCGGCACCGGCAAGCGCGTCGCCGCCGCATCCATCGAGCATATGCGCAAGTTCCAGCTCGAGATGGGCGGCAAGAACCCGATGGTTGTGCTCGATGACGCCGACCTGAAGACAGCCGTCGAATGTGCGGTCAATGGCGCCTTCTTCTCCACCGGCCAGCGCTGCACGGCGTCCTCGCGCCTGATCGTCACCGAGGGCATCCACGACGCCTTCGTTTCCGCCCTCACCGAGCGCCTGAAGGGCCTCGTCGTCGACGACGCGCTCAAGGACGGCACCCATATCGGACCGGTGGTCGACGAGAGCCAGCTCGGCCAGGACGAGAAATACATCGCCATCGGCAAGGAGGAAGGTGCGACCCTCGCCTTCGGCGGCGAGCGGCTGACGCGCGGCACGCCCGGCTTCTATCTGCAGCCAGCCCTGTTTACCGAAGCGACCAACAGCATGCGCATCAGCCAGGAAGAGATTTTTGGCCCGGTCGCGTCGGTCATCCGCGTCAAGGATTACGACGCGGCGCTCGCCGCCGCCAACGACACGCCCTTCGGCCTGTCCTCGGGCATCGTCACCTCGAGCCTCAAGCATGCCACGCACTTCAAGCGCAACGCGGAGGCGGGCATGGTCATGGTCAACGTTCCGACCGCGGGCGTCGACTTCCACGTGCCCTTCGGCGGGCGCAAGGGCTCCTCCTTCGGCTCGCGCGAACAGGGCAAGTATGCCGCCGAGTTCTACACGGCGGTGAAAACCGCCTACACATTGGCCTGACCAGTCGGGCGGCGGGAGAAGCCGCCGCCCCGAAGGGCTATATGTCAGACAAATAGCGTTTGACTCACGCTCGATTCGATTGCAGTTTCGGCAACGCCCTGCGCGCGCAGCGCAAGGTGTCCTCGGCATGCATGCCATGCCGCGGGGGGAGTTTACGATAGACTACGATGAATATTGCCCGCAGGGGTGACAACGGGATATGCAGCGGCCTCGCGGCACGCGGGTCGCGACTACGATCATCAAGGGAGAGAACACAGTGAAAATCATCAAAGCGCTAGTCGGCGCGCTGGCGATCGGCCTTGCAGGCATGACGTTCGGCGCGCAGGCTCAGGACAAGGGCCTCATCGGCATCGCCATGCCGACGAAATCGTCGCTCCGCTGGATCTCGGACGGCGACAGCCTCAAGGCTGCTCTCGAGGAGAAGGGCTATACGGTCGACCTCCAGTACGCCGAGGACGACATCCCCAACCAGCTCGCGCAGCTCGAGAACATGGTCACCAAGGAAGCCAAGGCGCTGATCATCGCCTCGATCGACGGCACCACGCTGTCGGCCGTGCTGCAGCAGGCAGCCGACAAGGGCGTCAAGGTCATCGCCTACGACCGCCTGATCCGCGACAGCGGCAATGTCGACTATTACACCACCTTCGACAACTTCAAGGTCGGCGTCCTGCAGGCCGAATCGATCCTCAAGGGTCTCGGCTACCCGGAGAAGCAGGGTCCCTTCAACATCGAGCTGTTCGGCGGTTCGCCCGACGACAACAACGCCTTCTTCTTCTACGATGGCGCGATGTCGGTTCTCCAGCCGCTGATCGACAGCGGCGTTCTGGTCGTGAAGTCCGGCCAGACGGGCATGGAAAAGGTCGGCACGCTGCGCTGGGACGGCGCTGTCGCGCAGGCCCGCATGGACAACCTGCTTTCGGCCAACTACTCCGACGGCAGCCGCGTCGATGCGGTTCTGGCTCCTTATGACGGTCTCTCGCGCGGCATCATCTCTTCGCTGCGCGGCGTGGGCTACGGCTCGGCCGAACAGCCCTGGCCGATCATTTCGGGCCAAGACGCCGAGACCCCTTCGGTCAAGGCGATCATCGCCGGCGAGCAGTATTCCACCGTCTTCAAGGATACGCGCGAACTGGCGAAGGTCACTGCCAACCTGGTCGATGCCGTCCTGTCGGGCGGCACGCCGGAAATCAACGACGAGAAGACCTACAACAACGGCGTGAAGGTGGTTCCGTCCTACCTCCTCGTCCCGGTTTCGGTCGACAAGTCGAACTACGAGGAAGTCGTGGTCAAGTCCGGTTACATCAAGGCTGAAGATCTGCAGTAAGCATCCACGATCGAACTGGCCCGTGCCGCATCCCGCGGCACGGGCTTTCCGGTGGCGCAGGCCACCATTTTTTTGCTCAGTCAGGACTCATATGAAGCTCTTGAAGACACTGGTCGCGCTTGCGGCAGCCGGCGCGATGGCGTTGACGGCAACGATGGCCGTGGCGCAGGACAAGGGCATGGTCGGCATCTCGATGCCCGAAAAGACCACGCTGCGCTGGATCAGCGACGGCAACGAGCTTCAGGCCGCGCTGGAATCGAAGGGCTACACGGTCGACCTGCAGTATGCGGGCGACGACATTCCCAACCAGCTCGCCCAGCTCGAGAACATGGTCACCAAGGGTGCCAAGGTTCTCGTCGTCGCCGCTCTCGACGGCACGACCCTGTCGACCGTCCTCCAGCAGGCGGCCGATGCCGGCATCAAGGTCGTGGCCTACGACCGGCTGATCCGTGAGACCCCCAATGTCGACTTCTACGCGACCTTCGACAACTTCAAGGTCGGCGTCCTGCAGGCCGAATCGCTCCTCAAAGGTCTCGGGTACCCCGAGAAGCAGGGCCCGTTCAACATCGAGCTGTTCGGCGGTTCGCCCGACGACAACAACGCCTTCTTCTTCTACGATGGCGCCATGTCGGTTCTGCAGCCGCTGATCGACAGCAAGGTGCTCGTCGTGAAGTCCGGACAGGCCGGCATCAAAAAGGTCGGCACGCCGAAGTGGGACGGTGCGACCGCACAGTCGCGCATGGACAACCTGCTGTCGGCCGCCTATTCAGACGGCAGCCGCGTCGATGCCGTGCTCGCCCCCAACGACAACCTTGCACGCGGCATCATCTCGTCGCTGCGCGGCGTCGGCTACGGCGCGGCGGACCTTCCCTGGCCGATCATTTCCGGCCAGGACGCCGAAGTGCCGTCGATCAAGGCGATCATCGCGGGCGAACAGTATTCGACCGTCTTCAAGGACACCCGCGAACTCGCCAAGGTGACCGCAAATCTGGTCGACGCGATCCTCTCCGGCGGCACGCCGGAGATCAACGACGAGAAGACCTACAACAATGGCGTGAAGGTGGTTCCGTCCTACCTGCTCGTGCCCTATGCGGTCGACAAGTCGAACTACGAAGAGCTCGTTGTGGGTTCCGGCTACATCAAGGCCGAGGAACTCAAGTAGCATCTCCGGTCACGGCAAGGGGGCCTCGCGCAGCGCGCGGGGCCCCCTTGGTCGATGCCGGCATAGTGCGCCGACGAAAGCCCTTGCACGGCTGCGGTCGTGCCGTAAATTGCGGTCCGGGAGGATCATTGCGAATGATGACAGGCGGGCGCGGACATGGCTGACACCATTCTGGAGATGCGCGACATCACCAAGACGTTTCCCGGGGTCAAGGCGCTGGAAAACGTCAATCTGGTGGTCAAGCGCGGCGACATCCACGCCATCTGCGGCGAGAACGGCGCCGGCAAGTCGACGCTGATGAAGGTGCTTTCCGGCGTCTACCCCCATGGCAGCTATTCCGGCGACATCCGCTACGAGGGCAAGGAGTGCCGCTTCACCGGCATCCATGACAGCGAGAGGGAAGGCATCGTCATCATCCACCAGGAACTCGCTCTGGTGCCGATGCTGTCGATCGCCGAGAACATGTTTCTGGGCAACGAGCAGGCCAGGAACGGCATCATCGACTGGAACAGGGTCCGCAGCCGCTCCGCCGAACTCCTGCGAAAAGTGGGCCTGCGGGAGGACCCCGACACGCTGATCACCAACATCGGCACCGGCAAGCAGCAGCTCGTCGAGATCGCCAAGGCGCTGGCCAAGGACGTCAAGCTGCTCATCCTCGACGAACCGACGGCCTCGCTGTCGGAAAAGGACAGCCACGCTTTGCTCGACCTCTTGCTCGAGTTCAAGGCGCAGGGCATGACCTCGATCATGATCTCGCACAAGCTCAACGAGATCAAACGCATCGCCGACCAGATCACGGTCATCCGCGACGGCCAGTCGATCGAGACCATGGACAAGGCCGACATCACCGAGGACCGCATCGTCACGTCGATGGTCGGCCGCTCGCTGGAAAACCGCTATCCCACGCGAACGCCAAAGCTCGGAGAGACGATCTTCGAGGTAAAGAACTGGTCCGTCTACCATCCGATCCACCCCGAGCGGCAGGTTATCAAGAACGTCAACCTGTCCGTCAGGAAGGGCGAGGTCGTGGGCATTGCCGGGCTGATGGGCGCCGGGCGAACCGAATTCGCGATGAGCGTCTTCGGCCGCGCCTACGGCACCAACATCTCGGGCGAAGTCTACCTGCACGGCAAGCGCACCGATACGTCGAGCGTCGGCAAGGCCGTCGCCGCGGGCCTGGCCTACGCAACGGAAGACCGCAAGACCTACGGTCTCAACCTCATCGACCACATCAAGCACAACGTCACCATCGCCAACCTCCCCGGCGTCTCGAAGTCGGGCGTCATCGACGACATGAGCGAATTCAAGGTGGCGAACGAATACCGCCGCAAGACCAACATCCGCTCCTCCAGCGTCTACCAGATCGCCGGCAATCTGTCGGGTGGCAACCAGCAGAAGGTCGTCCTGTCGAAATGGCTGTTTGCCAATCCCGACGTGCTGATCCTGGACGAGCCGACGCGCGGCATCGACGTCGGCGCCAAGTACGAAATCTACACGATCATCAACAAGCTGGCTGACGAGGGCAAGGCGATCCTCGTGATCTCGTCTGAGATGCCCGAACTCCTCGGCATCTGCGACCGGATCTACGTGCTCAACGAAGGCCGTATCGTCGGCGAGCTGGCGGCCCACGAAGCCAGCCAGGAAAAGATCATGCGGGCGATCGTCCGCGGTGAGGAAAGGGTAGCGTCATGAGCACCGAAACCGCGGGAACCGCCGCCACCCCAGCCAAGGCTACAGCCCAGCAGGCGATCAAGGAGAACCTGCGCGAGTATGGCCTCGTCATGGCGCTCATCGTCATCATGCTGTTCTTCCAGTTCATGACGAACGGCGTGCTGTTCAAGCCGGTCAACCTGACCAACCTGATCCTGCAGAATTCCTACATCATCGTCATGGCGCTCGGCATGCTGCTCGTCATCGTGGCCGGCCATATCGACCTGTCGGTCGGCTCGGTCGCGGGCTTCATCGGCGCGGTCGCGGCGGTGCTGATGGTGGATTTCGAGCTCAACCCGCTGGTGGCGGGGCTGATCTGCCTGATCGTCGGCGGCATCATCGGCGGCGGACAGGGCTATTTCATCGCCTACATGAAAATACCGTCCTTCATCGTGACGCTGGCGGGCATGCTGGTATTCAAGGGTCTGGCGCTCTGGCTGCTCGGCGGACGCTCCGTCGGTCCCTTCCAGACCGAGTTCCAGATGCTGTCGGCGGGCTTCATCCCCGACCTCATCGGACCGCTGACGCTCGTCGCCCCCACCCTCAACGCGGCAGGCGGGCCGACACCCGGCACCGGCATCGTCCTGCACTCGACGACCGTCGTCATTGGCCTGGTGATCGTGGCGGCCATGCTCTATTTCTCGCTGAAGAGCCGCAGGAACCGCGAGAGCCACGGCTACGACGCCGAGCCCTTCGGCTTCTTCGTCGCGAAGAATGTGATCCTTGCCGCGATCATCCTGTTCCTCTTCTACGAACTTGCCTCCTATCGCGGCCTGCCCAACGTGCTGATCGTCATGGGCGTGCTGATCGCGCTATTCGTCTTCGTCACCAAGCGCATGACGTTTGGCCGGCGCATCTACGCGATGGGCGGCAACGTCAAGGCGGCGGCGCTGTCTGGCATCCACACCGAGCGACTGACCTTCTACATCTTCGCCATCATGGGCGTGCTCGCGGCACTCGCCGGGCTCATCTTCACCGCCCGCCTCAACATGGCGACGCCCAAGGCGGGCCAGGGCTTCGAGCTCGACGTCATCGCGGCCGTCTTCATCGGCGGCGCCTCGGCGCTCGGCGGCGTCGGCCAGGTCACCGGCGCGGTCATCGGCGCATTCATCATGGGCGTCATGAACAACGGCATGTCGATCATGGGCATCAACATCGACTGGCAGCAGGTCATCAAGGGCATGGTTCTGCTCGGCGCAGTCGCCTTCGATCTCTACAACAAGAAGAAGGCCTGACCCCGCAACCGCTGCGGGGTCGCCGAAAGCGCTCTATTTCCACACACGGCCCTCGATCGACCACCGGGCCGCCAGGAAATTGAGCACCGCGGCCGCGATGACGCCGATGATCTTGGCTGGCCATACGCCGAGCGGATAGGACAGCGCCAGGATCGACAGGCTCGACACGCCGAGCGAGATCAGTGCGCCGAGCGAGGCAAAGCGCAGGAACGATCTGGCCACGCCCAGCGACCGGTCACGCTCGAACGACCACAGCGAGTTGGCGGCAAAGGAAAACATCGCGGCGACGATCCATGCCAGCACATTGGCGACGACCGGCCAGGCGACATGCGGCAGCAGGACCGCGAATGCCGCCAGGTCGATCACCGTGTTGGCAAGTCCCACCACGGCAAAGCGCAGCATCTTTGACCCGTTGCTCCTGGGTGGGCTTGTCTCCTCGCTCATGCGTGCAGGCGCCCGATGCGCGCGTCCGCGGCCGTCAGACACTGGCCGAATTCCTGCGAGGACAGAAGCTCGAACTCCGCGGCGCGCGCATCCACAAGGCCGTCCCGGGCACGCAGCGTCTCGTCGTCGCCCCCCGGGTGGCACATGAAGATCGCGCCGTCCGGCAGATGCGCGACGGCGGACTTGACGACCGCATTGAAACCGGACGGCTTGCTCCAGTCGTAGAAGCCGGAGAGCGGCGACAAAAGACGAAACCCACACGCGCTCATCGTCTCGTCGAAGCCGGCGGCCATCATCGCGACTGCCGCGGTCTTTGCCGAGCGAAAGACCTGGCGCGGTGCGCCGCGCAAGGTCGGTCTTGCGCCATCCGGTGAGCCCGCGAAGCGCGCCAGCAGCCAGTCGCGGACGACGGGCAGGAAGTGGACATGCTGGTGTCCGTCGATGAAGTCCGGCATCCGTCCGAGCGTTTCCAGAAAGCGCGCATGCTGCGCATCGAGTTCGGCATGCACGGCCCCCTTGTCGAGGCGGCCGGATATCTGGGCAAGCACGAGCTGACGGAGCGGCTGCAGCCGACCGTCGGGCGCCAGCGTCGAGCATCCGCTGAGTGCCGGGTGGTCGGTCAAAGTCAGGTGCAGCCCGATCGCGGTCGCGCCGGCATGGAGCCGCAACCTGGCCGCATCCGCCTGCCATTCGGCAAACCCAGTCATGCAACTGGTGACCGACAGCCGGCCCGCGCCGATTAGGGCGAGGATTGCCGCGTTCACGGACGGCGAGAGGCCGTAATCGTCGGCGATGAAGAAGATGCGCCGCGTCACGCGCCGATCCGGTCGGGTACGTGCGGCGGTTCAGCAGCGGCGCCACAGGTCACGACGTCGCGCACGACATAGACGGGGCGGTCCTTGCTTTCGCTCAGCGCGACCCAGACATATTCGCCGACGAGCCCGAGCAGGGCGAGATTGAAGCCGCCGAGCACGACGATGGCCACCAGAAGACTCGGATAGCCAGGGACCTGGATACCCGTGAAAAGGACCTCCAGCAGGATCTTGGCGCCATAAAGCCCGCCGCCAGCCGCGATCATCAGGCCCGACACCGAGAAGAATCTCAGCGGCACGACCGAGAACGAAGTGAGGCCTTCGACGGTGAGAGCGATCAGGCTCAGTCGCGACCACTTGCTGACCCCGCCGCGTCTGGGCGGTACCGAATAGACCACGGCCTTCTGCCGAAAGCCCGCCCAGGCATACAGGCCCTTGTTGAACCGGCGCTTCTCGCGCAGGCCGGCGAAGGCCTTGGCCACGAAACCCCGCATCACGCGGAAATCGCCGGCATTGGCGGGGATGTCGAACCGCTGCCCGCTATTCAGGAGCCTGTAGAACAGGCGCGCGAGCTGGCTGCGGCGGAAACTGGTGTCGCTGCGGTCGGTCTGCGCATAGACCACATCCAGTTTCGGGTTCGCCACGAGTTCGCCGATCATGGTCAGGCTGACCTCCCGGGAATGCTGCATGTCCGCATCCATGATCAGGACCATATCGCCGGAACTCCGGTCGAGACCCGCGAGCACGGCGACCTCCTTGCCGAAGTTCCTGCTGAGCCGCACGATCTCCCAGGATCCTGAAAACGCCGTCGAAAGCCGGGCGACGCTGTCGTCCGTACTGCCGTCATCGACAAGGATGGTGTGGACCGGCATTCCGTGGCGCGCCATGACCTCAGCGGCGAGATCGGCGACCATTGCGGCGAAAGCCGTCGCCGACTCCGCTTCGTTGAAGACGGGCGAGACGATGTCGAGCCTAGCCATCTCCAGGCCTCTGCGCGGCAGAAGCCGGCGGCCACGGCCGAGGGACGCCGCCAGTGTTGCGATGTGCGAGACAGCCGCGCCCGACCGGATCGTGGCTCCGGCTTGCCACAAGCGCGCGCATCCCATCGCTGTCTCCGGCGCGATGTCGATCATGGTGGCGGATCGCGACACTAGGCATGGGGAACCGAAGCCGTGGCAGCCGAAGACTGTTTGCGCTGCCCCTTCCCCGCCAGCAGCCAGCCCCTGACCTCCCATGCCATGCCTGCGAAGATGACGACGCAGATCACCGGTCGCAGCCACAGATGGGCCGCGCCGAAAGCGTTGGGGCTTATTCCGGTCAGGCCTGCCACGACGAGCAGGCCGCAGAGCGTCCAGGCCAGCGCCGTGCGTGTCGCGTGCAGGAGGATGTAGGCAATGGCCAAGCCGAAGGGCGCACCGATGAAGGCATAGGTATTGCTTTCGACCCGCGGATTGAAGACCGAGACATAGGCTGCGGCCACGACGAAGATGGCAAGCCCCGTGAACCTGCCCTTGCCGGATCTGTCGAGCCACAGGACAAGGCCCAGTGTCGCCATGGCAAACACGAACCGGATCGCGGTAGCGACCGTGGTCGGTACATGCAGCCCGAGCGCCGAGAGCGGCGCGGTGAAGTCGGCCGGCACGAAATAGACAGAGCGTTCCACCGACAGGCCGATCATCAACGTCGCGAAGGTGCGGTTGATCTCGTGGACATAGGCTGCGGGCGCAAAACCATAGGGCAGTACAAGAACGATGATCACCGACAGAAGCAGCACGGGAACGAGGCGCAGCCGGATGGCGCCGAGAAGCAGCAGCACGATGATCGCCACGGGCTTTGCCACCAGCGCCACGCTTGCCCACAGCAGCGTCTGCCACGGCTTGCGCTCGAGCGCCGCCATCGTCGTCAGCCAGCAGGCGCCACACAGCAGGATCGTCGACTGACCGTTGCGGAACGCGCCGAGCGAGATGGGCAGGGCGATCACGAGGCCCATCGACAGGATGAACAGCCAGTTGTCCGGTTCGAGCACGCGTGCCTGGCGCAATGCGGCATAGGTCAGCACGGCAAAACCCAGAATGCGCCACAAAACCTCTCCAGCAGGTGATCCAAGCAGATAGAACGGTGCGAAGAGAACGGCGAAGGCCGGGCTGTAGAGATAGTCGCCCATCAGGTCGAGGTCGTACATCGGCAGATGCGCCAGGAAATCTCTGCTGCCGTTACGGTAGCTCGGGACGACCGATCGCGTGTGGGGATTGAGCGCGAAGAGAAGCAGGGTCACGGCGAAGCCGACGGTCCACAACACCGAACCGAGCCGATCGTGCTGCCTCAACAACAAGACGACCGGCATGATCGCAGACCCCCGAAATCGAACGGTCAAGCTTCAGGCTGACCAACAGACAGGCCGCAATCAGAATTATTGGGAGACCCACCGGCCCACGCCGCATGGTAACTGATCCGTACAGGCGCGCAAACGGGTGGCGCAACAATTTTCGGCCAGGCACCCTGGGCGACGGCCGGCGCAGGGCAGAACCTCCACTGCGCGACGCCTTCCAATCGTCTTCACCAGCGCGCCTCTGGCCCGGGATTGTCGGTTTCACGGCTTCCGCCGCTGTTTCGCCAGCCGCCTGCCCGTCGGAAACTCGACAAACGCCATACGCCGCAATGAAGAACGGCGCGCCCGATGGGACGCGCCGTGATCTGTTCGGATGCTGTGGATTGATCAGCCGTAGGGCGACGTGCAGGTCCTGCGCGGGCCATTGTAGGGCTGGTAGCTGTTGTCGTAGGCGCGGTACGACCGCCACCTGTCGGCACACCACCGAACATGGGCGCTGCCGCCCCTGCGCACGGTCGGCTGGTTGTTCAGCGCGCCGCCGATGATGGCGCCGGCAATGAAGGCAGACGGCGGGAACCAGTAGCCCTGGTGCTGGCGATAGCCGGCACGGCGCTGATTGTAGCCACGCTTGCCGTTAAGATAGTAGCGACCGCCGCGTCTTTCGAAGCGGCCCGTACGCTGGCCATTTCGGTTGCGCAACTGCCGGTCACGCCACTCCCTGCTGGACATCGACGACGGCGGTGGAGGCGACGGGCGCCCTGGGAATGAACGCAGGTGCCGCCGCAAGCGGCATAGCCGTGCTGCCGACGAACGAAAACGCCAGCGCGGCGCACAGTGCGGTTGATAGTTTTCTCATGATGTCCTCTCGGATTTCCTGTCCCTATGACCCGCAATGGTCGGGAGCAGAAATCGTTGCGTGAACATTTGGTAAGGTTTGCCCAGACGAGGCGGGCCGGCGCTCGAGCCGATGCCGCGCCACCTCGGCGGAGGCATGGCGCGTCCGGTGCCATTGACCCGGCCGCCGCCGATACTAGTATTCCCGGCATGGCCATTGAATCCCCGAAGCTGCCCCTGAACCATCCGGACCGGCCGGTCGATACCCAGATTGCCATCGAGCCCGATTTCAAGGCTCTGGCCGATGCAGCGGAGGCATCCGGACGAAGCGGCGAAGAGGTCGCCGTCGCGCTACTTGAGGTTGCCATTGCCCGGATCGAAACGCGGTTCACGAACCTCGACACGGACGAAGTGGTCCACAAGGCGACCGAACGCATCGCAGCAGTGTCCGATCACGGCGATCCGTCCGACACCGGACGCGAGTGACGCCCCTCCCCCACCGGGAAAGCGGCGCCGTCTACCGGCTCGGCCCGAAACCCTGATCGGTCCGCTAGGCACGCGCAGCAGATAAAGGGCTGGCGAACGTCCCATCGGACAGTCGGCGCGGGTTTGATCTGGAAGCAGTAAGACCCCGTCCCGACCCGCTAAATCCGCGAAGGGTAGCGCTCGGACGATCGAAAAGCGAGAATGCCGTTCGTCACTGCTGGGGGGTGGGTAGAGGCGGCGCGGCCAATGACCGCGCCGAAACGGTTGCGCCTACTGCAGGGGCTGGACACTTGTCGGCCCCACCGCGCCGGCGATGCGATTGTTGCCGCTGGAGATGAGCTGCGCTCCGCCGGAGAGCGATATCGCCGCCCCGACGAGCACCGAAGCGAAGACATTTGCTGCAGCGCTGCTGCCGTTCAGTGCCATCGAGTTTGCCGTATTGCCTTCCAGCGTGGAGTTCTCGAGGAGAATCGCATTGTTGACCCCGCCCGTACCGGTTACGCAGACGCCGACCCTGTTGTTGGTTATCTCGACATTCCGCAGATAGACCCGAACCGAGCTGGTTGTACTCGCCACACTCACCCCGCAGCCGCTCGCCGCATTCGTGAAGCCGTTTATGACCGTATCGGTGACATAGACGTTCTTGGCGCCCAGGATCAGAATGCCGTTCGTGCTGTTGCCGATGCTGCCGAGCCCTTCGAGGATCAGTCCCTTGAGATGGACCACGTCATTGGGTCCCGCATTGACAATGATGCCGCTTGTACCGGCCACCAGCATGCCGGCGTGCTGTCCGTCGGCAACGATGTTGATCGACTTGGTGATTGTTACTCCGCCAAATCCGCCCGGTTCCAGCACACTTATCTCCCCGAAAGCGGCCGTCTTCGAGATTGCCCCGGCAAAAGTCTTGCACGGCAGCGTACGGCTACAGGGATTGGTATCGTCGCCAACGCCGGAGACCCAGGTCCGTGTCGCCTGGGCCTGTGCGGCTCCGCCGTAGATCATGATCGAGATTATAGCTGCGAGCGCGGCCAAAAGAAGCTGCTTGAGATTCATGGTATCCTCCATCCGAGCGTTACGTCGATGCAACGCCGACGCCTCGCCATCGGCTTTCGCAGCCGCACGGTATCATCGACTCTGACGCAACGTAAGCGATGACGGGATTGCCATCGATTCACGCCGATGTCTCGCTCATTGGCGGAGGGCATGGTCGACGATCTGGAAGCAGGAAGACCCCGTCCCGCTAGTCCAAATCCGCGAAGGGGTAGCGCTCGGACGATCGACAAGCGAGAATGCCGCTCGTCACTGCTGGCGGGTGGGTGGAGGCGGCGCGGCCGATGTCCGCGCCGAAACGGTTGCGCCTACTGCAGGGGCTGGACACTCGTCGGCCCCACCGCGCCGGCGATGCGATTGTTGCCGCTGGAGATGAGCTGCGCTCCGCCGGAGAGCGATATCGCCGCCCCGACGAGCACCGAAGCGAAGACATTTGCTGCAGCGCTGCTGCCGTTCAGTGCCATCGAGTTTGCCGTATTGCCTTCCAGCGTGGAGTTCTCGAGGAGAATCGCATTGTTGACCCCGCCCGTACCGGTTACGCAGACGCCGACCCTGTTGTTGGTTATCTCGACATTCCGCAGATAGACGCGAACCGAGCTGGTTGTACTCGCCACACTCACCCCGCAGCCGCTCGCCGTATTCGTGAAGCCGTTTATGACCGTATCGGTGACATAGACGCTCTTGGCTGCCAGGACCCGAATGCCGTTCGTGCTGTTGCCGATGCTGCCGAGCCCTTCGATGATCAGTCCTTTGAGACGGACCACGTCATTGGGTCCCGCATTGATGGTGATGGCGCTTGACCCCGCCACCAGCATGCCGGCGTGCTGTCCGTCGGCAACGATGTTGATCGACTTGGTGATCGTTACCCCGCCAAATCCGCCCGGATCCAGCACGCTGATTTCGCCGTTGGCGACCGTCTTCGAGATTGCCTCGGCAAAAGTCTTGCACGGCGCCGCGCGGGTACAGGGATTGGTATCCTCGCCAACGCCGGAGACCCAGGTCCGTGTCGCCTGGGCCTGTGCGGCTCCGCCGTAGATCATGATCGAGAGCATGGCTGCGAGCGCGGCCAAAAGAAACTGCCTGAGATACATTGTATCCTCCATCCGAGCGTTACGTTGATGAAACGCCGACGCCTCGCCATCGGCTTTCGCAGCCGAACGGTATCATCGACTCTGACGCAACGTAAGCGACGACGGGATTGCCATCCATACACTCAGAAGTCTCGCTCATTGGCGGAGGGCATGGTCGACGATTTGGAGCACACGAGGCTGCGCCGACCTCTGGTGTCGCAAAGTTTGCGACACGACGCCGAGCCCGGCTGCGTAAACGTGGCCGGACTTTGTGTTAGCCTGCTGCTAGCCTGAGGGCTGGTCGACCGACCCAACTCCAGCACGAATGGGAGCCAAGTCATTGAAGCGGTTGGTGGGTGCGCACAGTTTCGAACTGTGGACCCGCTGATTAAGAGTCAGCTGCTCTACCAACTGAGCTACGCACCCCTAACCGCCTGACGACGTTCGGGCGATATAGCCATTGCCTCCCGGCCTGTCTACCCCGTAGCGGTCAATTTTCGCTGCGGCACGCCGTTGCGCTGCGTCACGCAAACAGAACACCCTCGGCCACCTTGCGCGCCTGGCCGCCGATGCGCGCAGCCTTGATCCGGCCGGCCTTCACATCGACCTCCAGCCGGATGCGCGACGGCCGTCCCATCTCGACCCCCTGCTCGATCCAGACCTGCGACAGGCCATCGACAGGCTGGTCGAAGTGAACCATTGCACCGGCGAATGCCGCCGCCGCCGAACCCGTCGCCGGATCTTCCCAGGGCGTGTCGCCCGGCACGAACATGCGGGCGTGAAAATGGTTGTCGAAGCCGATTGTCTCGCGGCAATAGACATAGGCGCAGATGAGATTACCGTTGGCGTCGCGGCCGGCGAGATCGCTCCACAGCGCGGCGTGCAGCATGGCCTTGGCGGCGGCTTCGAGATTGGCCACCGGCACGGTGACATAGGGCACGCCGGCCGACCACATCCCGACGCCGTGATTCTCGAAGCCGATCTCGTGCGGGCCAAGGCCGAGCGCGGCGCCGATCGCAATTTTGTCGGCGGCCAGGTCGAGCGCCGCCGGCAGTACGGCGAGATCGAATTCGCCAAAGCCGATGCCGCCGCTGCGGGTGACGGCACAGCGCACCGGTCCGATGTTCTCCTCCAGCACGAAGATGGCGGCGTCCACGCTCGAAAGATCGGCCAGTGCGATTGCCGTACCGACCGTCGGATGGCCGGCGAACGGCATCTCGTGGTCGGGCGTGAAGATGCGCAGGCGCGCCTTGTGCAGCGGGTCTTCCGGCGCCAGCACGAAACTCGATTCCGAAAGGTTGAACTCGCGCGCGATCGCCTGCATCCGGGAAAGGTCGAGCCCCTCTGCATCAAGCACCACCGCCAGCGGATTGCCGGCGAGCGCCGTGTCGGTGAAGACATCGTAGACCACGTAGCGTCGTCCCTGCATCGTCATTCTTCCTTCTCCAGCCGACCGGATGCGGCGACCATATTGTGCCCCCTGCAAAAGAGAAGCCGGATTCTTGTCATCATGACAGTGCCCGACGGCGCCACCACAATGCGAACATGTCCAAGCTTTAACTTGAAATCGGCCATGTTTCGCATGACTTGTGGGACGTAGGGACAGCTTTCCAGCGCACAGGGGTCCGCATGGACCAGATCGTCAATCGGTCAAGACTTGATACGTCTCCGCCTATCGCGGAGGCGCTCGGGCTTGACCTCAAGGCAGGCCGCCCGCGCCGGCCGTGGGGCCGCCGCGTCCTCGTCGCCCTGGTGCTGCTCGCCGCCGTGGCCGGCGGCGGCTGGTGGTGGGCCGCGCCGTCCGGCACGCCGGTCAGCTACGCCACCGTCCCGGTGGAAAAGGGCGCCCTGACCGTCGAGGTGTCCGCGACGGGCACGCTGCAGCCCCTGATCCAGGTCGACATCTCAAGCGAACTGTCGGGTGTGGTGCGCTCGGTGGCCGTCGCCGAGAACGACAGCGTCAGGGAGGGCGACGTGCTCGCCGCGCTCGACACCACCCGCATCACCGCCAATGTCGATCGCGCAAAGGCCTCGCAGCAGGTCGCCGAAGCGCAGCTCGGCCAGGCTCAGACGACGCTGAACGAGGCTGAGCAGACGCTTGTGCGGTCCGAGCAGCTGTCGAGGCGCGGCATGGTGGCGGCGCAGGCGCTGGAAACCGCCACCGCCACGCGCGACCGGGCAAGGGCCTCCGTGGCCGTCGCCCGCGCCAATCTGGCCATTGCTGCAGCCGACCTGAAGGTCCAGCAAACCGACCTGCAGAAGAGCACGATCTACGCGCCGATCGACGGCATCGTCCTGACCCGCTCCGTCGACCCCGGCCAGACCGTGGCGTCCTCGCTGCAGGCGCCGATCCTCTTCGTCATCGCCGCCGATCTGAAGAAGATGGAGCTCAAGGCGGCGATCGACGAGGCCGACATCGGCGCCGTCGCCGTCGGCCAGGAGGCCCGCTTCACGGTCGACGCCTTTCCGGATCGCCGCTTCGACGCCGCCATACGCGACATCTCCTTCGCATCGCTCACCACCGAGGGCGTCGTGACCTACGACGCCCGGCTCGACGTCGACAATGCGGAGCTTCTGCTGCGCCCCGGCATGACGGCCACCGTTTCGGTGATCACGCGCCAGGCCGAGGGCGTCCTGACCGTGCCGAGCGCGGCGTTCCGCTTCAGCCCGCCCGCCGCGTCGGCTTCGCGCGGCTGGAGCCTGCAGAACCTCTTCATGCCGCGCATGCGCCCGCCCGGTGGCGGCCGCCAGCGTACCCGCGACGCCGACGGAACGCGCACGCTCTACGTCCTGAAGGACGGGCAGCCCGCGGCGGTCAAGGTGACGACCGGTGCGACCGACAGCGAGATGACGGAGATCCTGTCCGGACTTGCCGAGGGCGACCTCGTCATCACCGGCACGCGCGGGGTGCGCGACTGATGGCCGCCGCCGACACGTCGCTTATCCGCTTCGACAAGGTGTGGAAAACCTACGGCGAGGGCGAGGCGCAGGTCCACGCGCTGGCCGGTGTCGACCTGTCGATCGAGCGCGGCGAATTCGTCGCCATCATGGGACCGTCCGGCTCCGGCAAGTCGACCGCGATGAACATAATCGGCTGCCTCGACACGCCGACGGCGGGCCGCCATGGCTTCATGGGCATCGACGCGGGCATCCTCGACCGCGGACGTCGCGCGACGCTGCGCAACCTCTATATCGGCTTCGTCTTCCAGGGCTACAATCTCTTGGCGCGCACCACCGCCGCCGAAAATGTCGAGCTGCCGCTGATCTATCGCGGCGTGCCGGCCTCCGAGCGCCGCGCCATGGCCATGCACGCTTTGGCCCAGGTCGGCCTGCAGGGCCGCGAGAGCCACACGCCGGCCGAACTGTCCGGTGGCCAGCAGCAGCGGGTCGCCATCGCGCGCGCCATTGTCACGCGGCCGACGCTGCTTCTGGCCGACGAGCCAACCGGCAATCTCGACACTGCGCGCACCCACGAGATCATGCATCTCCTCACCCGGCTCAGCGAGGAATCCGGCCTGACCATCGTCATGGTCACGCATGAATCCGACGTCGCCGCCTACGCCCACCGCACCATCGGATTCCTCGACGGCAACGTCGCGACCGACACGCTCAGGCTGGAGGCGGCGTGATGACGCCGCTTGCGCCCTTTGGTGTGCCCGCCCTGGAGACGTGCCCATGATCTGGGAAACCGTCCGCCTCGCGCTGATATCGGTCCGCCGCAACGTGCTGCGCTCCTTCCTGACGCTGCTCGGCATCGTCATCGGCGTGGCCGCCGTCATCGCCATGATCACCATCGGCTCCGGCACGACGGAGAAGGTGAAATCCGACATTTCCAAGCTCGGCTCCAATCTTCTGGTTGTTCGTGCCGCGCGGCCGGACCGGTCGGGCTCGACCTCGTTTACCGCCAAGAAGCTGGACGACAAGGACCATGCCGGCCTGCGCCTGGGACTGGAAAACGCGCGCGCCGTCTCGGCTGCCGCGCAAGGCAGCGCGCGCGTCGTGTTCGGCGCGCAGAACACGGCGGTCGAGGTCACCGGAACCGACACCGACTTCTTCATCGCGCGCGACTGGGACATCTCGTCGGGCCGCATCTTCACCGAATCCGAAATCCGCAGCGGCACCAATGTCTGCGTCGTCGGCCAGACGGTCAGAAGCCTGTTCTTCGGCGCCGGCGACCCGGCCGGCCAGTCGGTGCGCGTCGGCAAGATGAGCTGCCGCATCATCGGCGTGCTCGGCGTGAAGGGCACGTCCGGCTTCGGCCAGGACCAGGACAATGTCGTCATCATGCCGCTGACCACCTATCAGCGCCGCATCGCGGGCGACCGCGACATCGACACGATCTACGTCTCGGCCATCGACGGCGTGGCGACGTCGACCGTCCAGGACGAGATCGAGCTCATCCTGCGCGAGACGCGCCGCATCGCGCCGGACGGCGACGCCAATTTCGACGTGCGCGACATGACCCAGATCGCCGACGCCATGGCCAGCGCGACCGCCACCATGACCGGCATGCTCGGCGCGGTGGCCGGCGTCAGCCTGCTCGTCGGCGGCATCGGCATCATGAACATCATGCTGGTGTCGGTCACCGAGCGCACGCGCGAGATCGGCATCCGCCTTGCCATCGGCGCCCATGAGCGCGACATTCTCGTGCAGTTCCTGGTCGAGGCGACCGTTCTCTCCCTGCTCGGCGGGCTGATCGGCATCGCGCTCGGACTGGCGCTGGCGGGCTCCGCCTCGTTGCTGCTCGCGATCCCGTTTGCCCCCAGCATCCCCGTCATCGCCATGGCCGTCGGCTTCTCCGCGCTGATCGGCATGGTGTTCGGCTTCTTCCCCGCCCTGCGCGGCGCTAGGCTCGACCCGATCGTGGCGCTACGGCACGAATAGGGGCTAGACCCTCGGAAACCATGTGATGGACAACATCAGGCCTGTCAGAACCGAAGCGGACTACGTTTGGGCGATTGACCAGATCACCCGGTATTTCGACAATCAGCCTGAGATCGGATCAGCTGACGGAGACCGCTTCGACGTGCTCGCCACGCTGATCGAAGTCTATGAAGAGCGGCATTATCCCATCGTTCCGCCCGATTCGAGCGGCTAACGCGGCCCCGCCCTCACATGCCGGCAAAATGCCAGCGCACGATGGCCGCCATGTGCGGCCGCATGGTGCTGGAAATGTCGCCGGTCCCGCGCAGGATCACGGGGCCGTCGATCTCGGGCTCGGCCTCCTTTGCCACGAAGGCCGAGATCCGGGCCGCGATCTCGTCGGCGGTGGCATCCATCCGGTAGCGGCGGAAGATCACCGTCGCATTGTCGACCGAATAGAGGTGGCAGGCCGCCTCGGGCTCGGCGGCCGCGAGGTCGAGCCCTGTCTCCTCGCCCACCTCGCGCCGCATGTTGAAGTCGAGATCCACCTGACCGTCCGGGAAATCCGCCGGCTCGAAGGAACCTGCCGCGAAATAGACCTGGCCCGGATTGGCGGTGTGCGCTGCCATGCGGATCGCCACCAGCGCGTTGTCGCTCGACACCAGCGCGGCATAGGCAAAGGAATGCTCGACCATCTGCCGCGCCCTGTCGCGGCGCCAGTACATCAGCGTGGCGAAGCGGATGGGATGGCAGAGTCCCTCCAGCCGGCCGTCTGAATAGACGAGCCGGGACAGAAGCACGATGCGCCCGTCGAAATAGGCCGGATGCGCCGCGATCTCGGCCTGCCAGTTCTCCTCGATCGCCGCCGCATGGGCGACCTCGAAGGGATGCGGAGACGGGTCGAGCCGCACGTCGACATGATCGACCGGAACGATGCGCATGCGGGGAATGTCGAAGGCCAAGGCGTACGCTCCGGATCAGGCGATGTCGATGGTGACGGCGACCGGACAATGGTCTGACGCCTTGGGTCGGTCCCAGCCGACGCGCGGATAGCGCTGTAGCTCCTGGCCGGGCGGAACGATGGTGCGAAACGGCTGCCCGCCGCGGATGATGTCGGGAACGGCATTGCCGTTCGCCCGCGCCAATGCCGGTGACAGCAGGATATAGTCGAGCTGGCAGAGGTGGCGCTCCTCCGGTCCGCGCGTGTGGTAGAGCGTCCAGCGCTCCAGCGGTGCGCGGCGTTCGACGATGTTTTCGACGAAGCCGTCGTCCAGGAGCACGTCGAGGCTCGACCGCGCCTCGTCGACGACGGTGAAGCGGTAGCCGGCGCGCTCGTCGCCATCGATGACGATACGCTGGCGGTAGTCGTTCATGTCGCCGCAGATCGCCCATCGCCGGTCACGCACCTGTGCGCCGAAACGCGCCTCGATGATGCGGCGCACCGCATGCGCCTCGGCGAAGCGCAGGGGCATGCTTGCGTCGCGCCCGTTCATGCCGTTGCGCGGCGACCCCATCGACTTGAAATGCACGGTGTAGAGCGTCAGCGGCAGGCCGCCGACCGTCAGGTCGATTTCCAGGCAGTCGCGGCGGAAGATGCGCTCGTTCTCCTTGAGGCCGAGCGCCTCCAGTTCGGGTGTATGCAACCCGAAATCCGCGAAGGTCACATGCGCATGGCTGGTCATCCGCACGAACGCGATTGGCTGGCCGTCGGCCGTCTGCTCGCGCATCATCACGGCGACGTCGATGCCGCGCATGTCGTTGCCCGCCGTCGTGTATTTCTGCCGATAGCCCTGTCCGACCATCTTGAACAGATAGCCATACTCGAACGCCTTCAGCGCCTCGATATTGTCGACCTCCTGCAGGCAGATGATGTCGGCGCGGGCGTCCGCGATGGCCAGCGCGGTGAGCTGGCGCGTGTCGTCGGTGTGCGAGATTTCCCGCGCCCGCTCCAGCATCTCGTATTCGGCCTGGTCCTTGATGGCAAACAGCGCCAGCGTGCGGTCCTGCTGCAGCTGATTGCGGAAGCCGGAAAAATCGAACCGGCTCATCAGGTTTTCGACATTGAAGGTGGCGAGGCGCAGCGACATGGCCGAGATGTGCCCGCAAGCGCGCGCGCTGGCAAGGGCGCAGCGCCGTTCATGCGCCGTTCATGCGCCTGCCAATAGGCTTTGGAACATCGGGGACATCAGGGCGTTGGGCGAAAATCTCGTCTAGTGGAGACAACATCATGTTTGCGGGACTTTCTTCCATCGTGCGCACGGCGCTCCTCGCGCTTGGCCTTGCCGCCGGCGCGACAACACTCGCGACCGCCGGCCCGGTCGCCCCCGGAGCGGCTGGCAAGGTCGTCGCGCCGCCCAGCAGCGCTGCCCCGTTGCTCGTGCAGGACAACGGCAACCACTGGCGCCGCCGCAATGCCTGGAAAGGCAATGGCGAGTGGAACGACACGCGCGTCCACCGTCGCGAGTGGCGTGACGGCCGGCGCGGCGAGTGGCGCGACCGGCACCGGCGCGGCGAATGGCGGCGCTACCACGACAACCGGCGCTACCACAGGCGGCCGACGGTCTATTTCGATCTCGACCTGGCGCCACGGCGCTATTATGTCGAGCCCCGGCGCCAGTATCGTGCCAATGGGCTGTCGCGTGTCCATGTGAACTGGTGCCACAATCGTTACCGCAGCTATCGCGCCTGGGACAATTCGTTCCAGCCCTACCACGGCCCGCGCCAGCAGTGCTATTCGCCCTATCTCTAGCGGAATTCTGCCTTGTCGAACGGCGCGAAAGCGTCGTTCGACGGTGCCTTTCATTGAAGGGCTTAATCGCGAACCGACGCGGAAAATTAACCAGTTGTAGTCTGCTTCACCCTATGCTCCGGCAGTAGCAGCAGAGGTACCATGGCAATGGCGGAACCCGCCTTTTCCGAGCATCGCGTCGAACATCGCAACCGCGTTCTCAAGCGCGCATCGATCCTGACCGGCATCACCAACTCCGAGATCGTCTGCACGGTGCGCAACATGCACCAGAACGGCGCGGAACTGCGCGTCGCCATGGAGGCGCGCGTGCCGCACGAGTTCCTGCTCTACGTGCCGACCGATGGCGTCGCCTACCGCTCCGTTATCCGCTGGAGGCGTGACGACAAGATGGGCGTCATGTTCGTCGGCAAGGAGCCGAAGCCCCACTGGCACTACGGCTGACGGCCCTCGCCCTGTCGCGGCTCAGTCGAGCGCAACGCCCAGTTCGGTCTGTGTACGCCAGCGCACGCGTGCCGTGCGGCGCACGCCATCGCCCGAAATCTCGAGGTCGAATGTCGACGGAACGGCCGCCGTCTCGCCGAAACTCAGCCGCGCACCCTTCTCCGACTGGTTGCGAACCATGCATTCGAACGCGCCGTAGCCCTTGTTGAAGGTCAGGCGTGCCCCGCGCAGCACGCGCCTGCGCTTGTCGTCCCTGCGGTCCAGTTCCTCGATCTGGTAGGGGTCGAGGATGTCGATGGTCGTCGTCATGCTGGCGTCCTCCATTGTCGGGGCTTCCGATGCGAGAACCATGCCAGCCGAAGTGTGCCGTAATGGCACGATGCGTGACTGCAGCGCCTTGCATGTTTGGCCGAGTGCTTCTCCCGAGCCAATTCGTTCCAATCCGCGACATCCGTCTAACCGGCATTTAAGCCTTCTGTGAAATGGTAGCTCCAAGAGGCGATGGGAGACGCACGCGATGAAGCAGGACAACACCGAGATGAACGACGCCCGCCAGCAACAGCGCGCGGACCTCCTGAAGAGCGCCAACATCGAACGCGCCGATGGCAAGCCGCCCGTCGGGTGCCAGATCAGCAACATCAGCGCCGAGGGCGCCGAGCTCAAGCTTGGTGCCGGACAACGCGCGCCCGACCAGTTCACGCTTTACGTTCCGCACGAAGGCATGGCCTACCGCGCCACGGTCCGCTGGCGCGCGGAAGGCCGCATCGGCGTCGAGTTCCACGGCGCCGAACAACGCGAAAAGGGCGGCCTGCGCGTCGTGGCGGGCTGAGCTCCTGCTCATGCGAAAGCGCCCGGATCAGATGATCCAGGCGCTCGGTCGATTCAAGTCATGAACGATCGCCGTTAACCGGCCGAACGGGCTCAGTTCTTCGCCTTGTCCACCAGCTGGTTCTTGGCGATCCACGGCATCATCGCGCGCAGCTTCGCGCCCACCTCTTCGATCTGGTGGGAATCATTGTTGCGGCGGATGCCCTTGAAGCGCGACATGCCGGCGCGATACTCCTGCATCCACTCCGACGTGAACTTGCCGGTCTGGATGTCCTTCAGCACGCGCTTCATCTCGGCCTTGGTCTCTGCCGTGATGATGCGCGGGCCCGAGACATATTCGCCCCACTCGGCCGTGTTCGAGATCGAGTAGTTCATGTTGGCGATGCCGCCCTCATAGATCAGGTCGACGATCAGCTTCACCTCGTGCAGGCACTCGAAATAGGCCATCTCCGGCGCGTAGCCGGCTTCCACCAGCGTCTCGAAGCCGGCGCGGATCAGCTCGACCAGGCCGCCGCACAGCACGACCTGCTCGCCGAACAGGTCGGTCTCGCATTCCTCACGGAAATTGGTCTCGATGATGCCCGAGCGGCCGCCGCCGACGCCGCAGGCGTAGGACAGCGCGAGGTCGAGTGCGTTGCCCGACGCGTCGTGGTTGACGGCGACCAGGCACGGCACGCCGCCGCCCTTCTGGTATTCGCCGCGCACCGTGTGCCCGGGGCCCTTTGGCGCGATCATCACCACGTCGATCGTGTCCTTCGGCTCGATCAGGCCGAAATGCACGTTGAGCCCGTGTGCGAAGGCAATCGCCGCGCCGTCGCGGATGTTGGGGGCAATCTCGTTCTTGTAGATGTCGGCCTGCAGCTCGTCTGGCGCAGCCATCATCATCAGGTCGGCCCATTTGGCGGCTTCCGCCACCGTCATCACCTTCAGGCCGTCGGCCTCGACCTTCCTGGCCGTCGGCGACCCGGTCTTGAGACCGATGGCGATCTCCTTGGCGCCGGAATCCTTCAGGTTGAGCGCATGCGCCCGTCCCTGGCTGCCGTAGCCGACAATGGCGACCTTCTTGCCCTTGATGAGATTGAGATCGGCATCGCGATCATAATAGACACGCATGGTTGGGTTCCTTCCCTCTGGTTGCGTAGATTGAATAACAGTGCGTCCTTCGAGGCTCGCCCTTCGAAGGACGTGTCTTTGGCCGGCAAGGTCCAGCACGGCTCGCACCTCAGGATGAGGGCTGTCGTGGGTTGAACGCCAATCGCAGGCCTTCGCCTCTGGTGTGGCCTGGCTGCGGACCCGCGCAGGGCGCTGTTCATGGGCAAGACGTTGCCGATTTGCCGGGCTGGCCCGACGGTCCTCATCCTGAGGTGCGAGCCCGCACGGGGTGACCAAAACAGCCTATACGGTCGGCGGGCGAGCCTCGAAGGACGCACGATCATTGCCCGCCCCTACCGCCATAGAGCCGCAGGAACTGCTCGACCGCCCTTGCCGCATCCGCCGCGATCTCCGCCGTCGACAGCACCAGCCGGTCGCCGAGCAGCAGCCGGATCTGGATGTCGCGGCCGACGAGGCCGAAAAACGTGCGGAACGCCGTCTCTGTATCGTCGAAGGCAAGCAGGCCCGACGCCTTGCCCGCGTCGAGCAGCGGCTTCAGCCGCTCGCCGATCGCAAAGCGCCCATTGGCCAGCACAATCTGGCCGAGATTGCTCTTGCCCGTGCCGGCATGGCTGACTGCGACCCGGTTCAGCGCGATCGAGGTTCCGCTCGAAATCACCGCGAGCCAATTGGCCGCAAAACGCTCCAGGCTGTCGCGCAGCGCCGCCGCGTCGAGATGCTGGCGGTCGTAATTGCCGGCACGCACCTTTGACGCCTGCCAGCGCACCGTCGCCGTCAACAGCCCGTCGCGGTCGCCGAACCACTTGTACAGCGTCTCCTTGGAGCAGCTCGCACGCCTGGCCACCGCGGTCATGGTGATGGCGTCGCCCTCCTCCACCAGAAGGTTGAGCGCGGCATCCAGGACGTGCTGCTGCCGCTCGCTCGGCGCATCCTGTTCCAGAGTGTCGTCGGGAGCCTGCAAGGGGTTCTTTCGCCTGCGGTGCCGAGCACGGCATCATTGCCGTACCGTACGTTACGGTTCTCCCTATGGATGATTGGCGACCGCTGCGCAAGAGCCCTTTTTGGCGAGATTGGACCGCGTGTCCCAGCACGTCGCCAGCTTTCAAAAACCGGAAATCTTGATAGACTGCGACCCAGCGAAACAGGATGAAGCGCATGGCTCGCTGCTTCCGGACCATTGTCGCCATCGCGTCGGTCGTACTGATGCTTGTCAGCGGCGCGCTCGCTCAGACGGCGGCCACCAACAGGTTGATTTTCGAGGAAATGCTCAAGCTTGCCTCAAAGGGACAGGCTGAAGCCCAGTACCATGTCGGCATGATGCTCAACAACGGCATTGGCACGGCGGCCGACCAGAAGGAAGCGTTCGAATGGTTCAGGAAATCCGCTGCAGCCGGAGATCCGCTCGGCGCCTACAAGCTCGGATGCTACTATCATGGCCAGTTCCCAGGCGTCGTCGAAAGGGATGAAGCGCTTGGACTGAAATACAAGCTTGTTGCCGCCGATCAGGGCTATGACCTCGCGCAGTCCGACGTCGCCATGCGGTATTATGCGTCGAACGACTTCACCGAAGCCGTGCGTTGGTGGACGCAGGCCGCACGGCAGGGCCATCCCGAATCCATGTATCACCTGAGCCGGGCCTATGCTGAAGGCAAGGGCGCGCCAGTCGATCTGAAAATGAGCCACCGGTACCTCTACGCCCTCAGTCGCATGCCGGAGTTCAGCTCCGATCAGTTCATCACCGACGCGCTCGCAGCGCTGACCAGAGAGATGAGCCCCGACGAGGTCACGTCGGCGCAGAATGCCGAGGCATTCGTTCCGGATGCCACGGCGCTGAGCTTGAAGGCGCATGACGGTATCACGCAAGCCAAGCTTTACCTGGCAGCAAACATGCAGTGAACGGCAGGCCGGATCGGGCTCAGGCCTCCCCGGTATCCGCCCCCGCCCATCGCGGGGCTCTCCAGTCCACTTCCGACAACGCCAACGCCTTGAACGGGTCCACGACCGTTCCCGCCACCAGCGAAGCCAGAAACTGCGGCGCGGGCGGCAGGCGCGCGATGGTCGCCACCAGCGTGTCGCGGATGAAGGGCAGCGCCGTGCCATCCGACTGGTAGAAGGGCGTGAACGCATAAGACAGCGCCTGGAAGATGCGCACATGCCAGCGCCGTGCCTGCGCATAGGCGGCAAGCGCGTCCTCGACGGAGGGCGCGGTCTTGACGGCATGCGCAAGCGCTGCCGCGTCGAGCAGCGCCATGTTGGCGCCCTGCCCCAGCTGCGGGCTGGTGGAATGCGCCGCGTCGCCGATGATCGCCAGCCGCCGGCCTGCCGGCATGGCGAGCGTATGATGGCCGTAGCGCGCCAGAGCAAGCTGCCCGAAGTCGCTGATCTGGCTGGTATATTGCGCGCAGTCCGGCCACAGCGACACGACCCTGTCCTTCCACCCGTCGATGCCGCCGGCGCGCACCGCATCCGCATCGCCGGGCTTCAGGCTCCAGAAGAAGGCCGCCATTTTCTCGGCGCCGGGCTCCGGCCGCCCGATCGGCATCACGCCGATCATCACGCTCGCCTTGCGGTAGCGCTGCGTCAGCGCGTGCGCGTCGAACCCCTCGCCGCGCCAGGCGAGCGACGCCCAGAACGCGCCATAGGCAAGCGGTCTTGGCTCCGACGGCACGTCGGCGCGCCGGCGCAGCACGGAGCGCGCGCCGGACGCGTCGACCACGAGGTCGAACGTTCCGACCACCCTGCCCGCTCTGTCGCGCAGCACCGGCCGGGAGCCGGCTGCGTCAATATCCTGGATGTCCGATCCCGTGACGATCGTCAGCCCGGCGGCAAGCACGGCGCGGTGCAGCACCCCGAACAGCGCCGCGCGGTGCACGGCGAGCCCGAAACGGCCGCCGCGCCGCGCGTCGTAGCGCACGTCGAGCACCGTGCGCCCACTCTTTGCATCGGCACCGTGCAGCCGGTCGATGCGGGCGCCCAGCGACATGATGTCCGCCAGCAACCCGAGGTCGCCGAGTACGGTCAGGCCCGTCGGCTGCAGGATCAGGCCCGATCCCACCGGCGCAGGCCTGTCGAAGCGTTCGAAGACGGTGGCGCGGTGGCCCGCCCGCGTCAGGTAGAGCGCGGCGGCCAGGCCTGCCGGGCCGGCGCCCACAATGGCGACATCGAGCGTCTGCAAGCGGTGCTCAGGCCGCGTCGCGGTCGAAGCGCGCCCGCGCGGCCTTGACCTCCTGGACATTCGTCTCCGCCCAGACGAGCAGGTGCTGCAGCGCGTCGAACATCGACCGTCCGAGATCGGTCAGGCTGTATTCGACGCTCGGCGGCGTGGTCGCAAACACCTCGCGATGGACATAGCCGTCGCGCTGCAGGTCGCGCAGCGTCTGGGTCAGCATGCGCTGCGAAATGTCGGGCACCAGGCGGCGCAATTCGCCGAAACGGTAGCTACGCTCGGCAAGCGCCATCAGCAGGAGCGAACTCCATTTGCCGAAAATGCTCTGGATGACACTGCGGATCGGGCATTCGCCCAGCCCGCCCTGCCCCGCCATCATGGCGCCGTAGACCGCGATCTTCGAACGTGCATTGACGATGCGTGAGTCCATGGGTGGTTCCCTAGCCGTAACCAGCAGCGCGAAAACTGCCTTCTTTACGGCGCGGCGTCAATTCCCGATAGTGTGCTGGTCTCTTTTTGAGAGCGACAACCCGTCATCCATCAACCAGCAGGAATCATCGCCTTGACCGACACGATCCTCGTCACCGGCGCGTCCGGCCACCTCGGCCGCGCCGTCATCACCCATCTTCTTGACAGCCAGAAAATCCCGCCGTCGCGCATCATTGCCGGTTCGCGCGATCCCGCGAAACTCGCCGACCTCGCGGCGCGCGGCGTCGCTACCCGCACCGTCGACTTCGACGACACCGCCGCCCTGCCCGCGGCGCTGGACGGCGTCGGCACCCTCCTGATCGTTTCCACCGACGCCCTCGATGGCGCCGGCACGCGCCTGAGGCAGCACGGCAACGCGGTGGCGGCGGCCGTCAAGGCGGGCGTCCGCGCGATCGCCTACACCTCGATGCCAGGCCCTGAAACCTCGGATGTCCTTTTTGCCCCCGATCACCTCGGCACCGAAGAGGCGATCAAGGCGACGGGCCTGCCCTACACGATCTTCCGCAACAGCTGGTACCAGGAGAACCTCTTCATGGCGCTGCCGCAGGCGCTCGCCTCGGGCCAGTGGTACACCTCCGCCGGCGAGGGCCGCGTCGCCCACATCGCGCGCGACGACATCGCGGCCGCCATCGCGGGTGGACTCGTCCAGCCGGCAACTGGCAAGACCTACACGCTGACGGGCGCCACGGCACTGACGACGGCAGAGATCGCCGCGCGCGTCGCGAAGGCGACGGGCAGGCCGCTGTCCGTGGTCCAGCTTTCCGACGAGCAGCTTGCCGGCGGCATGAAGGCGGCCGGCGTGCCTGAAGCCATCATCCCGACGCTCGTCTCCTTCGACACCAATACGCGCAATGGCGGCCTGGCGACGGTCAGCGGCGATGCCGAGAGCCTGTCCGGCCGTTCGCCGGTTACGCTGGATGCCTTCCTCGCCGGCAGCGCAAAGGCCCTCGCCGGCTGATCATGCGGCGATCTGCGGGCCGGCCGCGAAAACGGCCGGTCCGCCTACACCGAAACCTGGGTACCCACCTCGACGACACGGCCGGTCGGGATCTGGAAATATTCCGTCGCGTCGGCCGCGGTTCGGGCAAGCCGGATGAACAGCTTGTCCTGCCAGATCGGCATGCCGGAATTGGGCGAGGCCCGAAGCGAGCGGCGCGACAGGAAGAATGACGTCGTCATGATGTCGAACTTCCAGCCCTTCTTGCGGCAGATGGCAAGCGCGCGGGGAATGTTCGGGCGCTCCATGTAGCCGAATGTCAGCGTGACCCGCAGGAAGAGGTCGTTGACCGCCTCCATCTTCACCCGGTCGCTGTCGGGCACCACCGGCTGCTGGGCGGTGACCACCGACAGGATGACGTTCTGTTCGTGCAGCACCTTGTAGTGCTTCAGGCTGTGCATCATCGCCGTCGGCGCGCTGAGCGGGTCGCTGGTCAGGAAGACCGCAGTGCCCGGCACCAGATGGGGCGGCTTCTTGGCAAGTGTCTCGGCCAGGAAGTCGAGCGGAATCTCGTTCTTCCGCGTCTTCTCGAACAGGAACTTGCTGCCCCGGATCCAGGTCCACATGATCAGCCCGGTCGCGGCAGCAACCCCGATCGACACCCAGCCGCCATCGAAGAACTTTGCGGCGTTGGCCGTGAAGAAGCCGACGTCGATGATGCCGAAGAGCAGGGCAAGGGCGAGCGCCGGGACAAGCGTCCAGCGCCATTTGAAGCGCATGACGACGAACAGCAGGATGGTGGTCATCAGCATCTCGCCAGTCACCGAAATGCCGTAGGCGGCGGCCAGTGAGCTGGATTCGCCGAACCCGACCACCAGCAGCATGACGCCGATCGCAAGCAGCATGTTCACGCGCGGCAGGTAGATCTGCCCCGACTGCATTTCTGAGGTGTGCTGCACCTCGAAGCGCGGCAAGAGGTTGAGCTGGACGGCCTGTCGCGTCAGCGAGAAGGCGCCCGAAATCACCGCCTGGCTGGCGATGACGGTGGCCGCCGTGGCGAGGATCACCATCGGCAGCAGGCCCCATTCCGGCACCATCTCGAAGAAGGGATTGGTCGGCAGCCCGCCATGCGACAGCACGAAGGCGCCCTGCCCGAAATAGTTGAGCAGCAGGCAGGGAAACACGATGGCCAGCCAGGCGATCACGATCGGCCGGCGGCCGAAATGCCCGAGATCGACATAGAGCGCCTCCGCTCCGGTCACCGCCAGGAACACGGCGCCGATGGTGATGAAGGCCACCTCCGGCTGGGCGCTGAGATAGAGAAGTGCATAGTGCGGGCTGACGGCGTAGAGCACCGTCGGATCGTCGAAGATGTGGTACAGGCCGGCGACGCCGATGCACAGGAACCACACCGCCGTGACCGGCCCGAACACAGTCGCGACCTTGCCGGTTCCAAAACGCTGCACCGAAAACAGCACGGCCAGAATGACCAGCGTGATCGGCACGACAAAGGGATCGAAGGCCGGCGTCACGACCTTCAGGCCCTCGACGGCCGACAGGACTGAGATGGCCGGCGTGATGATGGCATCGCCGAAGAACAGGGCAGCGCCGCATATGCCGATTGCGAGCACCGCCGTCGATCCGGCCGGCCAGGCGCTGCGCGCCAGTGCCATCAGCGACAGCGTGCCGCCCTCGCCATTGTTGTCGGCCCTGAGCACGAAGACGACATATTTGATGGTGACGATGATGGTGAGCGCCCAGACGATCAGCGACAGCACGCCATAAACGCTCGCGGGGCTGGCAGGCCCGCCGTCGGTGGATGCATGCAGCGCTTCGCGGAACGCGTAGATCGGGCTGGTACCGATATCGCCGAAGACGACACCCAACGCGCCCAGCAGCAGGATCTTGAGGTTCTGGGGCCGGGCATGCGTCGCGTCGGAAGACGGCTGCGCCTCGTCACCACCGCCGTCTGTAGCCATGCTCGGAACTCCGGTGAAGCGGGCGGTGCTCTACGCCTGTTGCACTGCAATATCAACCGCTGCTTTGTATCGGCTCCCCTGCAAGCCATGCCGGCACGGCAGGCCTACCAACCGCAGGCAGCGAGAAATCGCCGCACGGTTGCCGCCATACCATATTCGAGCGCATCGGCTGTCAAGCCGTGGCCGATCGACACTTCGGCAAGCCGCGGGATGCGCCTCACCAGCGGCGTGAGATTGTCGACCACGAGGTCGTGGCCGGCATTGACGTCGAGCCCGGCGGCGAACGCGGCCTCCGCGGTTTTCGCAAGCTGTTCCAATGCCTTTTTCTGGCCGGCTGAATCGGAATGGTAGCTGCCATACGGGCCGGTATAGAGTTCGATCCGGTCGGCTCCCGTGTCGCGCGCGGCCTGCACCCCGGACGGGTCGGCGTCGGCAAACATCGAAACGCGCATGCCGCCCTTCTTCAGTCGCCGCACGATCGGTGTCAGTTCTGCGGCCTTGGCGGAAAAATCCCAGCCATGATCGGACGTCGCCTGCGACGGATCGTCCGGCACCAGCGTCACCTGTTCGGGCTGGTGCTTTTCCACAAGCGCCAGGAACGCCTCGTCCGGAAAGCCCTCGATGTTGAACTCGGCCTCGGGAAACTCGTCGTCGATCAGCGCGCGGATATCCGCGAGATCGGAAAAGCGCGTGTGGCGCTGGTCGGGCCGCGGATGCACCGTCAGCCCGTGCGCGCCGGCGGCAAGCGCGATCCGGCCGAGATGGATCACGCTGGGCCAAGGCAGGTCCCGCCGGTTGCGCAGCAGCGCCACGGCGTTGAGATTGACGGACAGTCTGGTCGGCATGGCAGGGCACTCGTTGAACGTTTCGGTCCTATAGCGCGTTTGTAGGGAACGGACAGCGCCTTCGCGCTGTTCAGACAGCAACGATGAACGGAGATTGCCAATGCCGATGCTCGAATCCATGCCGGCGGTGAGACAGATCGAGACGGACCGAAGCGACCTCTTTGCAATCGACGTGGTCGGCCATGTCTCGTCGGCCGATGTCGAGAACCTGTACGGGCTTCTGGAAGCGGCCTACGCCCTGCATCCGCGGATCGATGTGCTGGTGCGCATGGTCGACCATGATGGCGTCGACTGGAGCGATGTCGACGAGCAGACCATCCGCGAGGGCAAGGCCCATGCGCGCGACCATGTCCGCCGCTGCGCCACCATCGGCGAGCCGGACTGGACAGCCGATCTCACCGGCTGGTTCAGTTCCACCGAGCCGGTCGAACTGCGCCATTTCGCCGCCGAAGACGAGGCGGATGCCTGGGCCTGGCTGGAGGCCACCGAGGGCTCGGAACCCTGAACGCGCGATGTTGTAGAATTCTCCGGCCACTGTAGAATGCGCGCTTCTCAAGCGGGAGCCTCGCATGAGCATTGGGTTGGAAGGGGCAACGGGGGGCGTGCTGTGGCGGCACGACAAGCGCTGGCTCTGGATTGCATCCGTCCTCTCGCCCGCCATGCCGGCCGTCGGCGCCACCATCCTTCTCCTCGGCGGAAATCCCCTGTGGTCCTGGTTTTCGCTGCTCTATGGCTATGTCGCGCTGACGCTGCTGGACGTCCTCGTCGGCGAGGATCCCTTCAACCCGCCCGCCCACCTCGTCGAGGAGCTTGCCGAGGATCCGTGGTACCGCCGGCTGCTCTTCCTGGCGCTTCCGGCCTATTGGCTCTCCCTCGTCCTGTCGGTCATCGCCGTCGGCACGCTCGACCTGCCGATGTGGGCGCTGCTCGGCTTGACGCTCGGCGCCGGCGCCATGGCGGGAACCGCGCTCGTCGTCGGCCACGAACTCGGCCACAAGTCCGATCCCGCCGACCAGCTCGCGGCCAAGCTTGCCTGCGCGCTGAGCGGCTACGCGCATTTCTGCATCGAGCACAATCGCGGCCATCACGTGCAGGTCGCGACGCCGGAAGATCCGGCATCGGCGCGCTATGGCGAAAGCCTCTACGCCTTTGCGCTGCGCGAGCTGCCCGGCGCCTTCAGGCGCGGCTGGAGCCTGGAGGCGGCCCGGCTCGCCCGAAAGGGTCTGCCCTTCTGGCACTGGCGCAACGACCTGCTGCAGGGCTACGCGCTCCACCTTGCCGTGGTCGTCGCCGCCACCGCCGCCTTCGGCTGGGGCATGCTCGTCTTCTTCCTGGTCCACGACGTCTTTGCCTGGCTGCAGCTCACCATGGCCAACTATGTCGAGCATTATGGGCTCCTGCGTCAGAAGCGGGCGGATGGCCGCTACGAACCCTGCGAGCCGCGTCACTCCTGGAACACCAACCACATCGTCTCGAACCTGGTGCTGTTCCACCTCCAGCGCCATTCGGACCATCATGCCAATCCGCTGCGGCCCTATCAGGCACTGCGCAACTTCGAGGATCTGCCGCGCCTGCCCTCGGGCTATCCCGGATCGTTCCTGCTGGCGTCGATCCCGCCACTCTGGTTTCGCGTCATGAACCCCAAGGCGCTGGCCTGGGCCGGCGGCGACGTCACCCGGCTCAACCGCGGCTGACGCGTCACCGCACGATGGTGATCGTCTCGGCGGCCCGCGTGATCGCCGTATAGAGCCAGCGCTGCCGCGTCTCCTTGAAGGCGAAACTCTCGTCGAACAGCACGATGTCGTTCCACTGCGAACCCTGCGCCTTGTGCACGGTCAGCGCATAGTGGAGTTGCCCCTATTTGACCGGACAGTCAGCTATTGAGTTTGTGCCCGGATGAACTCCCGAGGGGAGCGCATCTTGAGCCCTGAGTGAGGATGGTTCTCGTTGTAGTCCTCGAACCATCCGGCGAGCTTGCCGAGCGCG